>Ga0210040_10005833_pt1 | contig 15544 bp, 16 predicted proteins | sample CryGeyCG12114_NA_FD_185462 | JGI IMG/M metagenome (GOLD analysis project Ga0210040, IMG submission 185462) | Groundwater microbial communities from aquifer - Crystal Geyser CG19_WC_8/21/14_NA (SPAdes) (version 2) | ecosystem: Environmental > Aquatic > Deep subsurface > Groundwater | place: USA... | reverse complement strand
CCGTAGACAGAGAACGTTAACGAGGCCATCACTAATAAATACTCTACTGACCACACAGGAGCAATCAGGGAGTTCAAGGGCCAGGTTGTGACAGCAATGAGCCTACGAAACTTGATGTTAACATTTTGAGGAGTTACTGCTCAAGACTTGTCATTTGCTATCTCAATCGCTCGTACCATACTTAGCAATAGTTCATTCAGTCGGACAGTCGCGACGTGGCCACATCTTAGCAGCCACGAGCCAGTCTGATAGAGAATATCCTCTGTTTGGGGAAGAGATCGGAATTCCGTAAACTAGTCGGTCGTCATCATAGGGGTATCTTTTAACTTCATCTCTGTCTCAGTTTTTGAGGAATACCGTGTTTCCACTTTTTGACTTTCAAGACGTCGTCTAACGTCTAGGTTGTGACGCACTGTCCGTGCCTTGGTAGCTCTTCCTTCTCTCATGCGCTTGACGTGCATCAGCAATCAACTTGTCAGACTTCTCGTTCTCTTTCATTTCGCGAACTTTAGCAAGGACCACTTCCCGGAAAATGGCAGACTTTGCAACCTTGCTCAGCGATCGCTTCTCTGGATGTTCATTGGTCGAAAGACCTCGAACAGGAGAGACTCCTCTTTGCTGGTTAGCCACTGCAAGTCCAGCTGCATTCCTAGCATTGGCAGGAATATCCGCTGCATCAGGAGAGCCTGGGTCAACATCCTCTTGAACCCTCAAGGTTTCAATTCGATTCGCCAATTGTACGAGCGCAATACCATGCTTCAGCTTGGCCTTGGCCATGTATGCGCGTATCTCTGGTAGCAAATCGTGGTCGGAAGCAGTTTCACCCGAGAGCCAGATGTGTTTCAGCGCTTGCGAACTTGAGACCCGCTTCTTGGGGTCTGGCTGGAGTAACGACATGATGAACTCTTTCGCATCTTTGCTGACATCCTTCCAGTATCTCTCATGGAAAATGATACGGCCAGTCTTACATTCCTCAATAAGGTCTGCTAGATTTTCTGACCTGAAAGGAGAGTAGCCACAGAGCAAAGTGTATGTGATGACGCCCATAGACCACATGTCCACAGCTTTTCCATGGCCTTGCTTGAGCATTACTTCAGGCGCTGCGTAACCGAAGGACCCAGCCATTGTGGTTAGAACTTCGCCTGGGTTGTCGAGCGTCTTCGCAATGCCAAAGTCGGCAAGCACTAACTGGGAGTCCGGAGCTTTCGTAAGGTAGAGCAAGTTTTCTGGTTTAAGATCTGGTGTTGTCAGCTATACTCTTTGCAGGCCATACTCCTCGTACCTCGGTGGACGATATTTCGGGCATGAAGATAGTCGACTGCTTCAAGCACTTGTTTTATTGTCTGGGACGCATCCTTCTCCGTAAACTTGCCTTGATCGCAGATTCGATCGAAGAGTTCCCCTCCAGTTGCCAGCTGTGTGACGATGTAGAATTTGTCCTGACCTCCGTTAGTACCATTGTTCTAGGCTGGCTTTTGTTGTCCGTACATTTGACTCGAACCAATCGTGGAAGTGCACGATATGCGGATGGTCTAATGCCTTGAGCAGGTTCAACTCATCGTAGACCATCTGCTCATTGCCTTTGACGCTTTTCTTGAGGATAATCTTGATTGCGTATCTTTGACCATTCACCTCAGCTTCTCTGACAATGCCATATGTGCCTGCTCCCAGGGTCTTGCCAAATTTGTACTGGGCTTTCTTTTCGTAACTCTTGGGTTGGCCATGAAGCTTGTTCAACATGTTTTGGACTGCAACAGGAATATGTCGTTAGTAGGTATAGACGTCTAGGGCTTGTAAGGAAAGGACTGCTCGATGCGCCTCGTAGATCGATACCAGGTATGTACTACTACAGCCACGCAGACTAAGAATATCCTTCTGTTCCTCGATCTGAGTAGACCGAGGAACATCGTCCTTCTAGCAGGGGAGACTCACAACTCATGGTTGCTCAAGGCAGGCAGCTGCCCGCACAGTTTCCTTAGTATTTCTCACGCTCTCAGGCCCGGAGGAAGGGTCGACCAGGCACCTAAGTGCAGTGCAAGGTAGGGACTCGACGTGACAAGATTAAGGTATGCAAACAAACAGGCCTCAGGCTCGAGCAGGGAGCCTGATCGCGTTAAGCAAGCAGATTGATTTGTGCTGAGTGCGGGGCAGAAAGGCGCGTAATTGCAAGCAAGTACGCGGTGGACCTCAATCTCACGTGGTGGACTAAAACAGGTGAATATAGCGAAAGGAAGACGAACACGCTGAATACAAATAAGAACAGAGAAAAGGCTCGGGAACTTCAAGACATCGTTCAGTGGCAGTCACAATCAGCGCTGCATCGCGGCTGATTGAGGGGTTCACTGAATCCTGATCCAGAACACAGCCACAATGGAGCGTCCAAGGCGAACTGGCACATGCAGTGTGGAGCAGAGCAAGGCTGAGCTGAGCCAGGCTTAGCAGGGAGCTTCAATCTCTTGATCCTGGTCAATTTGAATCCCCAAACAACCATTGTTGGTCGGGAGATCCGAAGGAGTCAAAGTGGGATTCGACATTCAGCAGCTTATGAGAATAGACAAGGGGTGTGGTTTGATCGTGTTTCTTTTTACGTGCATCGCAGCATCCCCCATGGCGCTATCACGCCTGCCTCAAATTATATACACATGAAGTTGCTCACAATACGCCGTGCTTCCTTGTAAATGCTCACCGATCGACCTCACCAAACACCAAGTCCATCGTGCCAATGATTGCAACGGCATCAGCGAGTAGATGGCCTCGGCTGATTTGATCAAAGCAGGCCAAGTGAGCAAATCCTGGAGCTCGAACGTGGCAACGATATGGTCGCTCGCTACCATCGCTGACGAGGTAGACAGCCATTTCACCCTTGGGTGCCTCAATGGCAGAGTAGGTGTCACCAGGCGGCACGGTGTAACCCTTGGTGAAAAGCAAGAAGTGATGGATCAGGGCCTCCATGTTCTCCTTCATGGCAGCTCGCGGAGGTGGGCTGATCTTGTAATCCTCCATCTTGTAAGGTCCAGGTGGCATCTTCTCGAGACACTGGTGAATGATGCGTAGTGACTGTCTGAACTCCTCCATTCTGCACAGATACCGGTCGTAGCAGTCACCATTCTGGCCCACCGGCACATCAAACTCAACCTTGTCGTACGCGTCGTATGGCTGACTCTTTCGAATGTCCCAAGGGACACCTGAACCTCTCAACATGACACCGGAAAAGCCGTAGTTCAGAGCATCAGCTGCAGACACGACACCTACACCCTTTGTACGACCGATCCAGATACGATTGTCTGTAAGTAGTTCTTCCGTCTCATCGATACGGTCACCAAACTGTGTGGCCCAGGCATAAATATCGTCTAGTAAGCCGATTGGCAAGTCTTGGCTGACACCACCTGGACGAACATACGATGCATGTAGACGTGCGCCAGAGACACGCTCGTAGAATTCCTGGTTCTCTTAGTGAGCATTCTGTAGAATGTGTGCATTACAACATACCATCAACTTCTCACGCTCCTCGAAACCCCACAAGAATGGTGTCAACGCGCCAACGTCCATGGCGTGAGAAAGGATGGACATCAAGTGGTTGAGAATTCTGGTGATCTCGCCAAACAGAGTTCTGATCCATTTGGCGCGCTCGGGAATATCAATGTTCAACAACTTCTCCACACCAAGCGAGAAGCATTGTTCATTGGTCATCATAGAAACATAGTCGAACCGGTCGAAGTATGGTAGTGCCTGTAGATACGTCTTATACTCGATCAGTTTCTCCGTGCCTCGGTGAAGCAAGCCCACATGGGGGTCTGCCCGCACGATCTCTTCGCCATTTAATTCCAAAATCAATCGTAGCACACCATGTGCGGCAGGATGCTGAGGACCGAAATTGACTGTATAGTGCCTGATTTTTCTAGTCTCAAACTCATCTTCATTGTTTTGAGGTTCCTTGTGGACATCTCCTCCTTGGTCGATGTGGCGGGACCAGGTTGAATCCGTTGGAGCGATGGTTGTCCTCCCTATTCCTGCAGGCTCTGCGTCTTTTTTTTGGGTCGTGGATACTGATCTTGAGAAGAGCGACGTCTGTCTTGGAATGACTTGGAAGGAAGGTCTCAGGCAAAGGCGTTTTGCAGATTGCCCTGCGAGGCGTGCGAACGTTGCGGGCATTGTCAATATTGTGGGCGAAGCCCTGCAGTGAGGTATTGGCGCGACTGCTGGAAGAATATTCGACGAAGGCCTGCTTCTGGGAATCTACAGACAACCTTTTCGTGAATCAATATCAGAGGTACATGTCGCCGCACCGTGCCATTCGAACCGTCATGGAAGCTGTTAGTTGTGGAGCAGCCTATTGGTTCGCTTGACCTGCTACATTAACTTCCACCTGCGGGAAATTTGCGCCGTTTGCACAAAAATATTTCTTAGAGAAGTTGCTCGAGCGCAAGTACTCTCGAAAGGTGTAGACAAATGGCGCAAGATGAGGTGAACCCTCGGAAGGTTCGTGACACTGAACTTGACAATAAAGTGTTTGTCTGATGTTTTTCTAGGTAGTAGGGATCAATCCCGAAACAGTCACCAACATAACCGCGACTGACTTTCCCGGCCATTACCCAGGTGAAGACCACGCATGGTCGCTCGAGAAATTCAATAAAGTTAGCACCATCGCCTTGACTTGTGGCTTATGCTGACTGCATACAGAATCTCAAAGTCATATTCCACCAGAACCAATATGCCGAGGCATGTTTCTCCCTTGTGGGCGTCGACGCCGCCGTCGCCAACGCGTTCCGCCGTATTCTCCTCGCCGAAGTCCCTACCCTAGCCATTGAAAAGGTGTACATCACAAACAACACCTCCGTAATCGCAGACGAAGTCCTTGCCCACCGGCTCGGCCTCATTCCGTTGAAAGGCGACCACGACGGGCTGAAATGGTTGCGATGGTTTACCGAAGCCAATCCAGAGTTAGGGATCGAAGGCGTTGAGCGAACAGACTACAACACCGTGATGTTCAGTCTGAGAGTGCGCTGTGAACGCAACAAAGATGCGCCGAAAGATGCGACTGAGCCGGAGGACAAATATATCAACAGTAGTGTGTACTCGAAACACATCACCTGGGACCCAATTGGCCAACAGGTAGAAAAGTTCAAGAACGGTCCTATCCAGCCTGTCACACCCGATATTCTGATTGCCAAACTCCGACCAGGACAAGAACTCGAGATGTCAATGCACGCGCATTTAGGTGTAGGCAAGGACCACGCAAAATTCAGCCCCGTCGCTACAGCCACCTATCGACTCCTACCAACAATCACCATCACACAGCCAATCTTAGGCCCGGAAGCAAGAAGGTTCCAACAATGCTTTCCGAAAGGTGTTATTGATCTCGAAAGAGTCACTCCATCTGATGCAAAGTCGGGAAATTCTGCTTACCACGGCCGAGAAGGTGATGAGAAAGCAGTAGTCAAGAACACCTTCAACGATACAGTATCAAGAGAAGCCCTACGGCATGACGAATTTAAAAACAAGGTCAAACTCGGTCGGGTGCAGGACCACTTCATCTTCAACGTGGAGAGCACCGGCCAGTTTGCGAGTGACGACCTCTTTTTGTCCGCTGTTAGTGTGCTCAAGTACAAGGCCAAAAGGCTGCTCAAAGCCATGGATGACATGAATGGTTGAGCAAGCAAGTCTTTGACGAGACACGACCAAAAAAGTCCTATGCATGTGGAGCGGCGCTACAGTGTTGCATTGCCGGCGTTCTTTGGGTGGTTTGTCTAATTCTAGATACCTCGAATGTCAAGGCTTCGCGGCCATGTTCAGTTGTCATAGATACCGTCTTAGTGCCGGAAGATGGTTTGTTTGCTGTTTGACAGCCTCTTCGTTGTCTTCGATGGAGCAACACTTCTGCCGCCATGTCTGTCCCCAACTAGAGACCGTGGCTCGGGCCTTTGCATTCGTCTTCTTCTGACACCATTTATGTGGCCTGGTCATGCGCCCCCAGGTGTGGCAATGCGTGCTCAAGCATCCTCAATTGGTAGGGCGACCTCTCCCCACAAGTAGCCTCGATCTGTCCAGTCTAGCCGAAGTTCAACCTATACTTGAAACTTATCGTGAACGCCGGATCACTGACTCCTACCTCCTCTCCATCATTCACCAAGTCCTTTAGTTTCTTCGTGAGGTTCGGCCTCGTCTGCTCCTCCAGACTTGCCGGGCTCTGGAAATACAAGCTCTTGCTCTCCGTTCTGATACTCGGCTTCTTCAATTGTGTCTCCGCCCTCTCCGCCAGAGTTCTGAGAAACTCCTCCAGCGTCATCTCAGAATTGACACTCATATTTTGCGCCAGGTTTCCACAGACGGGGCAATCTACTTTCTTCTCAGCTGCGAAGGTATAATTGTACAAGCCGTTCTCGGAGTCGCCCGTGTACATCATGTAGTTGTCTTCCGCTCCGAGGAAGGGAGCGCACGATGTGACAATCTTGAGGGCTTCGTTGCAGCAGGCGGCGGCGATTATGGCGTTCGTGGAGGCAATGGCGGGGATGATGTTCTTGACTACGCCCTGTGTCATGGAGTAGGTGACGCCGCTAATGTTGAATTGCTTTGCACGAGACAGAGCGGTCTGGTACAGCCAAGTAATATGCTCTGGGTCATCCGTGTCAAGAGTGTCGTCCTTGCGGTGCTCTTCCCATGCGATGATATGTGCCCATTCTATGCAGTGTTGGGGTTGACGTGGGATGGTTGCGAGAGTGCATAGAGGGACGGCGGCTCGTGGAGCGTGCATGGATAGTTGACATTCAATACAGGAGGTCATTGTGGGAAGGATGACTCGCGCTTGTCCTTTGAACCCTTCTGTGCCGCCATCGATTAGAGGCTTGAGACTCTCGGGGTTTTCGGGATCGACCATATCCACTAATGTCGAATTGATCCATCGACGTGCTTCAATACTGTCAAGGCCGCAGACAACGAGCTTGAATTGCATGTAGTATTCTTCGTCTTTGTCTTGGATCTTGCCGTTGAAAGGGGTAATCTTGACGCCAGGCACTCGCTTCTCGACGAAAGTGGCAGCGACTTCGGCTTTAGACTTTCCCACGTCTGCTTGTCTGAAGAGGAACTGTCGGTTCAAGTTTGATACGTCTATGGTGTCCATATCGATAACGTGGATGTCCTTGAAGCCGGATAAGGCAAGATCTTTGAGGATTTCACATCCTAGGCCTCCAGCGCCAATGACAAGGACTTTCGACGACTCAAGAGCGCTGATGGTCTCTTCTCCCGGGACGTAATCCTCGTCTGCGTATGGTGATTTTGTTGATAGCACCTTGTCCAGATACGTCCACTGATCCCTAGGTTCAGTGGCTGTGCCATTGGTGAGCAAAGAGGATATTGGCACAGCCATGGTGTCTCGTTGCTGCTATGAGTCAAGAAAGTGATCAAAGGTCGGGACACGCTGATGATCGATTCGTGTCGGACTCGATGATGCGGATGATAGCCCTGAGTGTTTGTTTGGAACGAGATTAAATTGTAGTGAAGTACTCAGGGAAAGGAACACAAGAGCTTGAGGCTGGTGCTCGAATGATCAGAGCCTGTAAATTCTGCCAGTGTCTGTATCCTCTGAATGTCACCACTCCCGTCACGGGTTTTCCTCCACGGCCGCAGACACTTGTGGAAGGAACAATTTGGAACAAGAAAAGATCGCTCAAGTCAATAGAAAGAACTTGAACAATCGAAGCGTTCTTTCCAGGTGAGCAAACATTCCGTTGTCTGGCTTGGCGGGGCCGTGGCAAGGCTCCGACTCCTCGACCTTCATCCTCCTTCTACATGGTGTTAATATTGTTTAACAAGATCATTCGATCGGGAAGCTAACACTATGGACGCGCAGTATGGACAACTTCCTCACTCCAATCAGTACTGTCAAGAAGGTTCAAAGCAACATTGAGAAATTCGAGACGCTATCGCTGAGAGAGCACGGGCCACCACGTTCCAGCAGTAACAAGTCAAAAAGATCTATCTTTGAAATCACTGAGTCAAAAGAAGAGCCTACTCCGACTCTACAGGCACATGTCGAGTCCAGCGTCACATTAGTCGAGGCCCGAAAGCCGAGCAACGCAACTCAAGCGAAGAAGCACAAGAGGCACGACTCCACTGCATTCTTGCAGCATAGCTATCTCCAACAGAGTGGACCAGCTTCACTTCCGGATGACGCGAGAGAGATTCTGAAGAGTCAGCCAGACCGGCAAGATCTAGAAGCAGTGCTCGAATATTTGAATTATGGTATTGAAGGCAAGCATGACTTCAACATCCGCATTGCGGGTCCAAAGGCTGCCCAAATCATCAACGTGATCGCGACCGTCACCATACCGGACCAGTGGCACAATTTACGAGCGGCAAGGTTGTCAGAATCCGAGGCCAAGATCAAAAAGGCGATCCTGTCATGCTTGACGAGCATTGCTGGCATAGGAGCACTATTGGCCCAGATGAAAAAGCTTGCTACCATACAACACCAGGTCGAGGATGACTCCCTTCTGAAAGATACTGTAAACGTCCTCAGCCACATCCTCAACAAGTCTCAAACCGTGACCAACTTCCTTCAGGACGCTACCAGACTCTATGCCAGTGATGTCCAGCGACGACTATTTTGGCAGGAGATCACATCGCTGCTGGCTGGCAGTAAGATCCTCAATACAGCCTCTCATACGATGGCGGGCAAAAGCGTAGGTCCGGAGATTTGGCTTAGCGATGGAACCCAGTACTCGCGGTGGCTTTCCAGGAATATATCGGTCGCGGTGACTCGTCTGACAACGTCGGAAGCCGAGTCATGGAAGATGTTGGGACAAGTGCTCAAGCGTGCACTGAATCTAGGCTATCGTGGTAGGTTCTGAACAGACGCCTAGGCCCATGTATATACTGACGACCTTTCAGACGTGTTCGTGTCAGAGTTGTATAGCTCATTACTTCTTGGTGACAAAGCTCTCTGGACCCCATTGCATCAGTTGCTGCAAACCCTGTCACACTACGAACAGAAGGCTTTCTTCGATGCTGTTTTACGAGATCTGTCGCAAAAGTACCTTGATGCAGGGGGCGCAGTCGCATCACTGAATGCAGAGAATCAGCCTATGATACGAGGTGTGGCAGCTTTAGTCACAGGGATGACCCAAAACAACTCAGTGTTGGAAGAGCATCTTGTGCAATGGATTTCCAACGCAACTGGAGAGAGCGCCCGCTTCGGCTTGCAGACACGTCGGGCGGTTATAGCTACTCTTGCACAGTCGCAAGGTAAGTACTCGATCCTGGGACCCGTTTGCAATCCTAACAATCCAAAGACAAGTTGCAGCACATACTAGACAGATGTCTGGTTAGCTTTGGGGACAAGCTAGAGATTCTGCACAATCCGATCATGCAGCAAGAGAGTAAGTGAACAGAGACGACCTCTCGTCAGCACCCGTACTTATGTTTCTGTGATAGCTACGGCTCAGACTATTCTGCTTATCGTGGGTTGTCTAAACCGAATGAACCCTGGGTCGATCAAGCACCTTTCCACATCTTCTCTCCTCATCCACGCTGTCTCAAATCGTCTTGCGGCTTCTGTTCCGAGGGCTCGTTTTCTTGGTATGATAGTAGGCATGACCGTATCTAAACTGGTAGATCAGCCCGCCAGAGCCATGAACTTTCCTCTTGAAGCAGATGAAGTTGAAGAAGCCCGCCTCTGGACGGGCTTAACTGAAGTACAAGACGCCGTCGGAGACATCAACGTCCTGCGAACGCCACTTGACCTCGTGAACAAGTCCAGAGGTCCATCTGTGGACCTTCGAACGGGTAAGACTAAAGCAAAACCAGTACCCAAGAGTGCTTCCCCGAGCTCCAAAATCATCGCCATAGAAGAGATTGACGAAGTTTCTGAAGAAGAGGATGACCTTGTGCCATATTCGAAGCCTGACGACGACCCTTCTGACTCTGACGACGATCCTACTCTTATTGACCGCTTGAAACCATCTCAACCAGTCTACATAGTCGATCTTATCAGATATCTCAACACCAACGACAAGCCCGACGTAATCGAGTTGGCCCTCAGAACAGCACCCTCCCTTGTTCGCCGAAAAGCTACCTTCGGCACAGAACTCTCCGACAACGTCCAGTCTTTAACCTCAACCCTAATCAACCTCCAGGAAAGTCTATCCGAACCTGCCAACCAACAACTCCGCCTCCAATCACTCATCGCCTGCCTCGTCTCGCAACCGCGAACAATCGGCCCCTACCTCACTTCCCTTTATTTCTCAGGCGACTTCTCCCTCAGCCAATACGCCACCCTTCTGACCACCATCGGTCTCTCCGCCCGCGAGCTAGCTGGCCACAAAGACGACTCCTCGATCTCCCCACCCACTCCAACTTTTCCCTCCAAAGAGCTGCCAGCCCATCTCTCAACCCTATACCACCCTCTCATTACACTCTCCTCGAACATCACAACCTCCACACTCCAGCCACTTGCCCTCGCCGCGGCGGACAAGCTCTCGGGTCCAGACATCCTCAAAATCCGCACCTTCTCCTCTCGCATGGCAGTCGAATCCCGCACCCGCGCCGTCGCCGCAAGCCGCTCCCGCACTATCCCACGGGACCTGCATCTCCTTCTCACCAATGCCTTCTACCTCCCACTCTGCTGCCGCATGTCTCTTCTCCTCTCCTCCCCAACCACATCGACCAACAACCAAATCTTCACTCCTCACATCCTCCACCTCTTCATCTCCACCCTCACCATCCTCCTCTCCACCATAGGGCCTCACGCTCTCTCCTTGTCCACCCTAACACGCGAGACGCTCCTCCTCCTCCTATCTCTACACAACCACTCGCACCTATGTCTCGACCCCGTCGTCCTCCCGTCGGTACTACAGCTGCTCCTCACGACGCTCGACCTCAACATCGAAGCGGGCGCCGTGGCTGAAGAGAGACTCGTCAGTGACCACGGGACCAGCGTCGCCGAGTTGGTGGCTTGGGCTGCGGGACTGGGCAACGTGGTGGCCGTGCCGGTGACGGAGGAGAAAGGACAAGGCATGCCCTGGCCGGTGCTGGTAGCGGGCATACAGGTCAAGTGGCATGAAGTTGGCCGGAAGTTCCAGGGCAGGATGTTGGGGTTGACGGTGGGAGAGATGGAGGGCCTTGGCTAGAATGCCCAAATGGCCATGTTGGCGGAACAAAAATACCTATGGTATAGGGAACGCACAGAGGAAGATCGATCAACACGACTGGTTGCGAACATGTTTTTTTGTGTCTACTGTAGGCGCTCTCTGGGGGCATCGATGAGCTTTTACGGGCAATCGCCATTTTTGGTTGCTTCACGCCAGGTACAAAGATGGGTCGGGGGCCCGAGTTAGCAAGCAAGATTGAATAGACTGGAGGCTACAAACCCCGGCGCATGTGCCGTATCCGAGTGTCAAGATCTCTTCGAACCTCGAGAATCGCGCTGAATCATGACCGGAGCAAGTTGGTAGTCATGAAAAACTAAACAAAGGAGAAGCAAAGACAAATATGATGATCATGTGTCAAGAGTCGTTTATTCATAGGCTCATAGCTCATCATCCGAAGCGCTCAAAGCTCGGTGTAAAGCGTTCGCTTCTCGGGGCTTCCAATTCTCGGACACCTTCATCAACCAAGATTTCCTTCGAAAAGGGTCCTTGATATGTCCCATGTGCTTTTGGTGTCCCATCCCAAAACGCCGAAGGCCTTTGTCCTTTTGGTGGTCTATTCTCATTAAGCGTGATTCTAAAAGACCTTCTTTGACCTGTTTGGTTGTAATATTTGAATGCTGAATTCTCAAAACTAAGAAAAAAACTGATTGGGGTATCTCTGTGCTGGAAAAGAAATGGAACATGCGTTGATCGGAGCGATGTCATAAATGGGGTGCTGTTTGGGATGAGGTAGGAGAATGTCGTGAAACAATCGTAAGGTCGACTTGAGTAGCTGGACATGGCTCCAGACCGGGCTGTCAACTGGTACAGAAGATCGACAAGCGGTTGGACAGAGTCAGCACAGACGTAACGGTCTAAAGCTGTGCGAGCATAGGGTCGATGGGGTCGAAGCCAAAAGCACCATCAAAATACATCTCTTGACCTTCATCAGCCAGCGGTTTGTTTTGCATGACCGGATGGCTTTCAGCGTCGTAGTAATTTGACATATATGGGTCGAGCTCGAGGTCGTTTTGCATGCCCGAAACCGTGGTGAAAGACTGGGAGGGCGTCAGAACATCGTATTGCTGACCATTATGATAGATGTGGTTGCCTAGCATAGTCATCGAGCTAGAAAGATAGGATGGATAGTCGGTGTGTTCATTGGCGTGGTCATCGTACATGTCTTGATCCAAAGTCTTTGCTGGTGCATATCCGGTAGGCATACCCGCTACACTCTGCAGCACTGGGTACGTTTTTCTGATACCTTTGTCCTTGCGTGGTCTTCGCGGCTTGACACTGACGTCGTCGTCATCATCGTCTTCCCGTTCGGCCTTTCGCTTCTTGTTGCGCTCAACCCGTCGACTGCCTAGCCCTAAGTGAACCGTGCGGACATGCTCTTCAAGGCTTGCCTTGCTGGTGAAGTCTCGACCACATCCATGAATCTCAACGTCATGCTCGATATCTTCTGAGATTGAGATTTCTGTCTCGCCGCAAACAAATTCGCGCCGCTTCTCGTGGACAGTCTTGAGGTGGACGTTGAGATTGCCCTTTTTGGTGAAGCTACGACCACAGCCTGGGTGTGTGCAGTTGAACTTTTGCACAGGCGCCGCGTTTTCGTCGACTATCCCATGCTGAAGTTCAAAATGTCGTGTAAGCTCTTTCTGCGTCTTGAAGGCCGTTGAACAGTGTTCGCAGGTGGGTGGGTGGAATTCAATCATGTGTGCCTGCAACTCAGCGAAAGTTGCGAAATACGCTTCGACATATCCCTGACCATCATGCACTTCGGGTTCAACTTGTATGCGTGCATTCTGTATCAGACACTCCGAGCATGAGAATTTGGTCCGGTCGTGCATGGATCTGGCATGTGCTCTAAGCTTGTCTGCGGTCTCAAAAGCTTTTGTGCACTGCTGACCAGTCTTTGCGTTCAGCTCAACACATGGGTATGGCATCATTTGCGGTTGCTCGTGTACCGTAGCAATGTGTCTCTTCAAGGTTTCATGTTTGCGGAAGCTCTCATTGCAGCCGTCATAGCCACGACATTTGTATTTCTCTCTTCCTTCGTGGGCAGCTAAGTGTCGCCTCAATCTTGTGCCCGTGACAAAACTCTTGTCGCAACCCTCCCAGGTACAGCTGTAGTCCCGTACGCCCGAGTGTGCGCTCTTGACATGGTGTTTCAAGTGGCTGTCTCTCAGGTACTCCCTTGTACAAGGTGGGTATGGACATCTGAAGATGCGGGTATTGGTATGCGATCGCACGTGCTCTTGTAGGCGGGCATTCCGGTTGAATGTTTTCTGGCAGCCATTGTAGGGACAAGGGATCGTCTTGACCGCGGAAGATCGGGGAGTGTGGATAGGAGGGGTAGAATTCGGCGTCTGGTGCTCGAGGACTTCAGGTTCGCTCTCTAGGTCTGACATGTTGTAGTCAGACACACGGTCATATTCTTCATCAGAATCGACGTCCATCTTGGGTGCGACTAGGACAGGACGTGACCGTGGTTGTGGTGCACGCAAGCAAGCGGAACAGAGAGGGCGCGCATTTTTTGGTGCAACCGACGGTGCCAAGATAAAAGAATTTGACCGCAGCTCAGCCTGATCACGAGCCTTCCGATTTGCTGCTTTCATGAAGTAGTCTTTTGCATAGTATTGTTTACTTGTTGTTCCATCTCCACCATATCATTCTCCCACTTTTTTCTACTTCAGCTGAAAACCCGCCCGAAACGAAGTATCTACAAACTTGCCAACATGTCTGACTACGGCGGTGATGATGGAGGGTGAGCGTTTGCGCCAACATACCTTATGTGGCCTACGATTTATCTAACCTGTTTCTCCTCTAGATATGGGCAGGATGAGCCTGATGACACCTTCTACGAGCCCGAGGAAGACCTCCAAGAGGACTTTGCGCCGGACGTCGAAGTTGACGAAGAAGCACTTGAAGCACGCGCAGCTGCCGACGGCGATCAAGAGAAGACGGTGGTTAGCGGCGATCCAAACCAAGCTGGGACTCAAAAACCTGCGAGCGACTCGGACAAGAAGATTCCTGATGAAAAGCGAAACACAACTCCATACATGACAAAGTATGAACGGGCTAGAGTGCTGGGTACGAGAGCACTTCAAATTAGCATGAACGCGCCGGTCCTGGTCGATCTTGAAGGTGAAACAGATCCTCTACAAATCGCGATCAAGGAACTCAACCAGAAGAAGATCCCCTTGGTCATCCGCAGATACCTCCCGGACGGCTGGTATGAAGATTGGACTTGTGAAGAATTACTATGAGATGGAGAAGTACCGTGCACGGAAATGCACACACATCACGAAGGAACGAGTGCAAACGGAAGACCGTCTGCTGTTATGCCGCTGGATGGTTCCAACATCGCGTTCACAGTTACGTATTCGAGGACTCTTGACGCTGTAGGTTATGCCAGAACAAAATGCGCGATAGACGATGCCGAATCACGTCTCCACCGACAGGCTTTGGTTGCTGAGAATATACCTCTGGAAAGGCTGACTAGAGACCATCGTTCACAATGCGGTCTCAGTAAAAGTGCCTGAGCATAGAGCCGCCTGGTCCACAGAGCACTTCTGTTTGACAATGTCGAAGCGGCGAGAATCGTTGTATCTCTGGTCATACCAAACGCAAACAATTCGATAGATATCACGCCCAGGTTTTAGAGATGTCGGAACACAAATGAGGCCAGTGTTGGGCGATAGCATGGGGTATTGCAGACTTGGGTCGTGTACAACAAGAAATATTACATATCGAAAAATTGTACGATATGCTTTTGGATACCCGTAGCGGTGTCGTACAGGCCAGCAAGGTGTTAGGCGTTGCGCTCCATATTATCCCCGGAGAGGTTGCACAATCAAGTAAAAGGCCTAGATATTGACCCACGCCTATACGAGCGCCAAAGACGTGATTTGCTGGTGCGCTTTCCCCAGCAAGACTGAGGCCGCTTTGGCTCCACCATGCCTCCAATTTTAATGCAGTGCATCCTTTATTTCATGACAAACTCGGAGCTCTTTCATTTGCCGTAGCGGCTAAGCGGCACCAACTTTGTATTATTGACCAGACGTCCAGTGCCCATAGCGAAGCTCGGTAGATGACTAATCGGAGCCTGCCGCGAAATGGTATGGAAATTGCCGAGATGTCCTATCCTCTGACATCCATATCCCTTCTATTCTTTTGTAATCTTCAATATTCAATTGTTGATCGTCGTTGGATGTTGGACGCCTCGGTCCAGCGCTAGGGTAAAGTTACCAGTATAAATCCACAATGGGAATACCATAATCCACCTGAAGACTATCACTTACCACCTTATGGCAAATCACGCCCACATCGATCCAGAGAAGACTGTTGGACCGATCCTCAACAGCAACCATATCGCTTCACCGAGAAACTCAGAATCGACACTAGAAGAAGCACTC
>Ga0210040_10005832_pt1 | contig 15544 bp, 15 predicted proteins | sample CryGeyCG12114_NA_FD_185462 | JGI IMG/M metagenome (GOLD analysis project Ga0210040, IMG submission 185462) | Groundwater microbial communities from aquifer - Crystal Geyser CG19_WC_8/21/14_NA (SPAdes) (version 2) | ecosystem: Environmental > Aquatic > Deep subsurface > Groundwater | place: USA... | reverse complement strand
CGCTGGAGGGCCGTGAGGTCGGTGTTGGGTGAGCTGTACTTGAGCTCACGGGCCACGCGTGTCTGCTTGGCCTTCGCTCGGCCGCGCCCCATGGCTCGACCCCCTCGTGACGGAGTGCGGGTCGTCCAGCACTGGGCTGGACGGCCCGTGTGGCGACCCCGACTGAGTGACTGTGTCCTGGGGCGAGCTTACGACACGGATCGGTCACGAGCACGCGCCGTGTCCGCGAGCCCCCCGATCGGGGCGGGGAGGTGACCCGGGTCTCCCGCCGGCGGGGTCAGCGGGGGAGCCGGATGGTGGCCAGCCGGCCCACCGATCGCATCCGTTCCTCGGCCAGCCGGTCGGCCGCGACGGCCGGGGAGACCTGGTCGGACTCGGCCGCTGCGAACACCCGCAGCGCGACGTCGTAGATGGTGCTCGCCTTCGCCTCGGCCCGGGCGAAGGAGAACCCGTGCCGCTCGTCCTCGACCTGGATCACGCCGCCGGCGTTCACCAGGTAGTCCGGGGCGTAGAGGATGCCGCGGTCGACGAGCAGCGCAGCGGTGCCCTCGTGCGCCAGCTGGTTGTTCGCCCCGCCGCACACGATCTCGCCGGGCAGGGCGGCGACCGTCTCGTCGTCCAGCGCGCCGCCGAGGGCGCACGGGGCGTAGACGTCGTGCGGGGTGCGCACCAGCGCCGCGGTGTCGGCCACCGCGGTCGCCTGCGGGTGCCGGGCCAGCAGCCGGTCGACGGCGGCGGAGTCGACGTCGGTGACCACGACGTCGGCCCCGTCGGCGACCAGCCGGTCGACCAGGTGCGAGCCGACCTTGCCCACGCCGGCGACGGCGACGGTGCGCCCGGCCAGCGACGGCTTGCCCCACCGGTGCTGGGCGGCGGCCCGCATCCCCTGGAAGACGCCGAAGGCGGTGAGCACCGAGGAGTCGCCGCACCCGCCGTGGACCTCCGAGCGACCGTGGGCGAACCGGGTCTCCCGGGCCACGACGTCCAGGTCGGCGTTGTAGGTGCCCACGTCGCAGGCGGTCAGGTAGCGGCCGCCCAGGCTCTCCACGAACCGGCCGTAGGCGCGCAGCAGCGCCTCGGTCTTGTCGGTGCGGGGGTCGCCGATGATGACCGCCTTGCCGCCGCCGAGGTCCAGTCCGGCCAGGCTGTTCTTGTAGGCCATCGCCCGGGACAGCGCCAGCGCGTCGCGCACCGCAGCCTCCTCCGAGGCGTACGGGAAGAAGCGGGTGCCGCCCAGCGCCGGGCCCAGCGCGGTCGAGTACACCGCGATCACCGCGCGCAGCCCCGACTCCGGGTCGGAGCAGAAGACGACCTGTTCGTGCCCGGAGGCCATCACGTCCACGTCCGCGAGCCTAGGCGCGTGCGCGGGCCGGCGGCGGGGTGCTCCGGCCGGTGCGAGCGCCTCCCGGGGCCGGCCCGGCCGCGGCAGCACGGCAACGCGCCGGTCCTCCTGGGAGGCGCGTGCCGGTCTCGGGCGCTGGAGCAGGCATGATCAGTGCTCGACGACAGGCGGCGGGAGGTACCGGCGCCACGTCCGCCCGGACGGGCCCGAGTCGAGGGCCACGCCGGGAGAGCGACCCGGCGGTGCACTGCTCGCGCCGGAACACTGGAGCGACCACGGTGAAGGACTGGCACACGATGGCCCGACGCACACGCCTGCTCGCGCTCGCCCTGGCGGCGCCCCTGCTGCTGAGCGCCTGCTCCACCGAGAACTCCGGTGGCGACAGCAGCAGCAGCGGTGGCGACTCCGGCGGCAGCTCCGACGGCGACCTGACCTTCGCGGTGGTCACCCACGGTGCGGCCGGCGACGCCTTCTGGGACGTCGTGCAGACGGGCGCCGAGCAGGCCGGGGACGACCTCAGCGTCGGCGTCGACTACCAGAGCGACGGCGACCCGCAGCGGCAGTCCCAGCTCATCGATGCCGCCGTCAACTCCGACGTCGACGGGATCGTCGTGTCGATGGCCAACCCCGACGCGCTGCAGGACTCGGTGGAGGCCGCGGTCGCCGCCGGCATCCCGGTCGTCACGATCAACTCCGGTGCCGCGCAGTCGGCGGAGTTCGGCGCGATCGGGCACGTCGGCCAGGACGAGACCATCGCCGGTCAGGGCGCCGGCCAGCGACTGGCCCAGGACGGCGCGAAGAAGGTGCTCTGCGTCGTCCACGAGGCCGGCAACATCGGCCTGGAGCAGCGCTGCGCCGGGGCCTCGCAGGGGCTGGGCACCGACGTCCAGCTGGTGCAGGTGGACATCAACGACCTGCAGGCGGCGCAGTCGACGATCACCTCCGAGCTGCAGACCGACGCCTCGATCGACGCGGTGCTCACGCTGAACTCCGCGGTCGCCTCGGTCGCGGCGACCGCCGCCGCTGCTGCCGGCTCCGACGCCGCGATCGCCACGTTCGACCTGAACGGCGACGTCATCTCCGCGATCCAGGACGGCACGATCGCCTTCGCCGTCGACCAGCAGCAGTACGAGCAGGGCTACCTCCCGATCGTGATGCTCAAGCTCTACGCGCAGAACCTCAACACCGTCGGGGGCGGACAGCCGGTGCTGACCGGCCCGGGGATCGTCGACGCGAGCAACGTCGACGCGGTCGCCGACCTCGCCTCCGCGGGCACCCGCTGACCAGGGGGCGGGCGTGACCGCGACCCGGGAGGCGCCGGCGCGGACCGACGAGCGGGTGGCCGCCGGCGGCCTGTGGCGCCGGCTGCTGGTCAAGCCCGAGCTCGGCTCGCTGATCGGCGCCGTCGTCATCCTGGCGTTCTTCTCCGCCCAGTCCGACGTCTTCCGCTCGCTGCGCGGGATCGCCAACTGGCTGGACGTCGCCTCGACGCTGGGGATCATGGCGGTCGCGGTGGCGCTGCTGATGATCGGCGGGCACTTCGACCTGTCCGCCGGCGTCATGACCGGCACCACGGCGCTGACCGTCGGCATCGTCGCGGTGGAGCTGCAGCAGAACATCTGGGTGGCGATCGCCGCCGCCCTGGTGCTGGCGCTGGCGATCGGTTTCGTCAACGGCTGGCTGGTCACCCGCACCGGGCTGCCCAGCTTCATCATCACGCTGGGCACGTTCCTGATGCTGCAGGGCCTGAACCTGGGCCTGACCAAGCTCGTCACCGGCACGGTGATCGTCCGCGAGATCGACGAGGCCCCCGGTTACCACTCGGCGGAGCTGGTGCTGGCCTCCACGTTCAGCCTGTTCGGTCAGCCGATCCGGATCGCCGTCGTGTGGTGGCTGCTGGTGACCGCGCTGGCCAGCTGGGTGCTGCTGCGCACCCGGTTCGGCAACTGGGTGTTCGCCACCGGTGGCGACGAGGTCGCCAGCCGCAACGTCGGGGTCCCGGCCCAGCGGACGACGATCACGCTGTTCATGACCACCGCGGCCGCGGCCTGGCTGGTCGGCTCGATCACCGCCGTGCGGCTCACCGCGGTGCAGGCCAACACCGGTACCGGGCAGGAGCTGATCTACATCGTCGCGGCGGTCATCGGCGGCTGCCTGCTCACCGGCGGGTTCGGCTCGGCGATCGGGGCCGCGCTGGGCGCGCTGGTGTTCGGGATGACCCAGCAGGGGATCGTCTACCTCAAGTGGGACGCCGACTGGTTCTACTTCTTCCTCGGCGCCATGCTGCTGCTCGCCGTGCTGTCCAACCGGCTGGTCCGCCGGTACGCCGAGGCGGCCCGGCGATGAGCACCGTGCCGGCGGACGCCGGTGCCGTCCCGCTGCTGGAGCTGCGCGGCATCGGCAAGGACTTCGGGTCGGTCATCGCGCTGGACGACATCTCCACCACCGTGCGGGCCGGGCAGGTGACCTGCGTGCTCGGTGACAACGGTGCGGGCAAGTCCACGCTGATCAAGGTGCTGGCCGGAGCGCACCGGCCGACCCGGGGCGAGTTGCTGCTGGACGGGCGGCCGGTGAGCTTCGGTGCCCCGCGTGAGGCGCTGGACGCCGGCATCGCGACGGTCTACCAGGACCTGGCGATGATCCCGCTGATGGCGATCTGGCGGAACTTCTTCCTCGGTTCGGAGCCGACCACCGGATGGGGCCCGTTCCGCCGCTTCGACAGCGCGACGGCCAAGGAGGTCACCCGCCGGGAGCTCGCCGCGATGGGCATCGACATCCGCGACCCCGACCAGCCGGTCGGGACGCTGTCCGGTGGCGAGCGGCAGTCGGTGGCCATCGCCCGTGCGGTGCACTTCGGCGCCCGGGTGCTGATCCTGGACGAGCCGACGTCGGCCCTCGGCGTGAAGCAGGCCGGGGTGGTGCTGCGCTACATCGCCCAGGCCCGGGACCGTGGACTCGGCGTCGTCTTCATCACCCACAACCCGCACCACGCCCACCCGGTCGGGGACCGGTTCCTGCTGCTCAACCGCGGCCGCAGCATGGGCGACTTCGCCAAGGGCGAGCTGTCCCGGGACGACCTGACGGCGATGATGGCCGGCGGGGACGAGCTGACCCAGCTCGCCGAGGAGCTGGAGCGGCCGGGCGCCGGCTGACCCCTCGGGGGCGGGGGACGGGTCGCCGAGTCGACTCCCCGGACTGGTGACACAACGGTCTGCGCGGCTTTCCGACTGCGCCGCGTGTTGAGGGTGTGACTCCCGGTGCTGGTGCGACTCTGGCTGAGCCCACTCGTCCATCCCTCTTCCCCAGGGAGCGACCCATGCCGCAGCGCGCGCTGCGTCCGTCCCGGCTGCGTGCCGCCGTCCTCACGGCGCTCACCGCCGGGCTGCTGGTGGTCTCCGGCGGTGGCGTCGCCGTCGCCGCGCCGGACAACCCCAGTGACCAGCAGATCGACGACGCCCGCGTCGCCCAGGACGCGGCGGCCGCCGAGGTGGGCCGGCTGTCCGGGCTGGTCGCGGCCGCGGAAGGGCAGCTGGAACTGGTGCAGGTCCAGGCAGAGGCCGCCGGGACCGCCTACCTCATGGCCGAGGAGGCCCGTCAGCTGGCCGACGCCGCTGCCGAGCAGACGGCGCAGGACCTCGTCGCCGCGGCCGACGCGGTGGCCGCGGCCCAGGCGCAGCTGTCCGACTTCTCCCGGGACACCTACATGGACGGCAGCCCGCTGACCCGGGAGATGGCACTGCTGGACGCCGAGGGGCCGGCCGACCTGATCCGCCGGGCGGCGACGCTCGAGTACGTCGCCGACCACCAGATCGACGTCCTCGGTGCGCTGGAGCTGGCCCGGGTGCAGCAGGCCGACGCCGATGCCGCCGCCCGTGCGGCGCGCGACGAGAAGGCGGCGGCCGAGCTGGCCGCGGAGGCCGCCAAGGCGGAGGCGGAGACCCAGCTGGCGAACCAGCAGACCGCCGTCGCCGAGGTGACCGCGCAGAAGGCGACCCTGGACCAGCAGCTGCAGGCCGCCCAGGTGCACCTGCTGGAGCTGCAGGGTGCCCGGGACGCCTACGCGGCCTGGGTCGCGCAGAAGGCGGCCGAGGAGGCCGCCGCCCGGGAGGCCGAGGAGCGGGCTCGCGCGCAGGCGGCCGTGGACGAGACGGCCGACACCGGCGGCGCCGGGTACGTGCGGCCGGCCACTGGCTACACCAGCAGCTGTTTCGGTGGACGCTGGGGCGTCACCCACTACGGGGTGGACATCGCCGCCCCGATCGGCACGCCGATCTACGCGGCCACGGCCGGTGTCGTGCAGCGCGCCGGACCGGCCACCGGGTTCGGCCTGGCGGTCTACATCCGTGGGGACGACGGCGCGGTCACCGTCTACGGCCACGTGAACGAGTACTACGTGCGGGCCGGGGAGCGGGTGGCGGCCGGCGAGCAGATCGCCGAGGTCGGCAACCGCGGCCAGTCGACCGGCCCGCACCTGCACTTCGAGGTGCACCCGGGGGGACTCATGTACGGCGGTCAGATCGACCCGGTGCCGTGGCTGCGGGCCCGCGGCATCTCCATCCGCGGCTGCTGACCCGACCGTACCGACGACCACGGCCCGCACCCTCCGAACGGAGGGGGCGGGCCGTGGTCGTCGTCGGCAGGAGGCGTCAGGCGTTGTCGCAGTTGGCGGTGGACCACTCGTCGATGCGGGTCTGCGCGCCGGTGGACTGGGCCGTCAGGTCGGTGACGGCCTGGCTCACGGCGGTCTGGCCCTCCGTCGTGCTCAGGTCGGCGCCCTTCACCGCGTCGCGCAGCCCGGTGAGGGCGCCCTTGAGGGTCTCCCAGTCGGCGCTGATCTCCGCCGGCGGCTCGATCTCCTCGATCTGGGCCACGCTCTGGTCCAGGGCGGTGCCGATGTCGGTCGGGTTCGCGGCGTCCAGGTCGTCGCTCAGCCCGGTGAACACCTGCTCGGCCTGGGTGCAGAAGGCCTGCACGTCCTCGTCCGAGGAGCCGGAGCCCCCGCTGGAGCTGGAGCCGGCGGACGAGCTGGAGGAGGAGCCGGCGGACGAGCTGGAGCTCGAGGAGCCCGAAGAGGCGTCGGACTCCTCGTCGGACCCACCGCAGGCGGTGAGCAGGACGACGGCCGCGGCTGCGGAGAGGCCGGCCTTCCAGAGGTTCCCGGGTGCGCGCATGCAGCCACGCTATCGGGCTGTGCCGCGGCTGAGCGCCGGAGCCCGGGTCAGCCGGCGGCGCAGTTCGCTGCCAGGTAGCCCTCGACGGAGGTGTTGGCGGTGGTCGCCGCCTCGTCCTCCTCGGCCAGGGACGCGGCGAACTGCTCGAGGGCGCCGGGCCGGCTGAAGTCGACGCCCTGCGCCAGGCCAGCCAGCTCCCGGGCGCTGTCGGACAGCAGCTGCCAGTCCTGTTCGAGCTCGGCCGGCGGGTCGATCGCCTCGTACTGCGCGACCGCGCCCTGCAGCACCGCGGGCACGGTGGTGGGGTCGTCGGTGGCCGCGTCGGCGAGCTGGCCGGCGAGCGCCGTCTGCAGGGCGTCGGCCTCGGTGCAGAACTCCGCGACCTCGTCGGTCGCGCTGGCGGTGGGCCCGGTCGTCGCGGTGGAACCGGGCCCCGACGTGGTGCCGCTGGAGCCCGACGAGGCCTCCGGCTCGTCGTCGGACCCACCGCAGGCGGTGAGCAGGACGACGGCAGTGGCCACCGCGCCTGCCCTCAGCAGGACCGCCCGAACGCGCATGCCCCGACGCCGGCCGTGCTCGCCGTACCCGGGCCGGCTCAACTGGTCAGCGGCTCGCCGGTGGCCGGGTCGAGACCGCACTCGGTGCGGATGTAGTCGGTCACGCCGGTCTCCGCCTCGGTGTAGGGGGCCTCCTCCTGGTTCAGGGACTGCTGGAACGTGTCGAAGGCGTTCGGGTCGCCGGCGAAGTCGATCGTGTCGGCGGCGTCGGAGAGCCGGTTCAGGCTGGCGAGGAGGCCGGCCCAGTCGTCGGCGACCGCCGAGGGGGGCTCGACCGACTCGAACGTGGCGACGGCCTGGTCCAGCAGGGAGGGGATCTGGCTGACGTCGGTGCCGGCGGCGTTGAACGTGGTGTCCAGCTCGCTGCCGGCCTCGATCGCCGAGGTGCAGAAGGCCTGGGCGTCGGCTGCCGAGTCACTGCTGGCCGGAGCCGAGCTGCTGGACGCCCCCGACGACGTGCCACCGGCCGAGGAGCTGTCGGACGCGGCCGACTCCTCCTCTGCGTCCCCGCCACCACAGGCGGTGAGCACCACGAGCGCGGCTGCAGCGGACAGGCCCGTGGCGAGGGAGGTGGGAAGGCGCATGTGTGCAGGCTAACGGCCCGCTGAGCGGCCCGCGGGCGGAAGCGGTCACCCGATCCGGTGGTGCAGCGGGGGACTAGCGTGCCCGGGGTGACCGCGCCTCTGGACCCGCGCGCCGGCTGGGACCTGCCCGCTCCCGGCTCCTTGCCCCGGGTCGCCGACCCCGAGCCGCTGGTGACCCGGGTGCTGGCACCGAACCCCTCGCCCATGACGCTGGACGGGACCAACACCTACCTGGTCGGTGAGCCGGGGTCCGGTCAGGCGGTCGTCGTCGACCCGGGCCCCGAGGACGCCGCACACCTGGCCGCCGTCGAAGCAGCGCTGGCCGTCCGCGCCGCCCGGGTGGTGGCGGTGCTGGTCACCCACCACCACGGCGACCATGCGGCCGCTGCCCTGCCGTGGGGCCGGCACTTCGGTGCCCCCGTCGCCGCGGCCACCGCTGCGGTCGCCGGGCCGGCGGGCCGGCTCCTGGCGGCGGGGGAGACCCTGCGGCTGGCCGGCACCACCCTGGACGTCGTCGCGACCCCCGGGCACACCGCCGACCACCTGGCGTTCCGGCTGGCCTCTGGCGCGGTGCTGGTGGGCGACCACGTGCTCGGCCGCGGCACCTCGGTGGTGACCCATCCGCAGGGCGACGTGCTGGCCTACCTGGAGTCGCTGCGCCGGGTGCACGACCTGGGGCCCTCGGCCCTGTACTGCGGCCACGGCCCGGAGCTCACCACCGACCCGGCCGCGGTGCTGCGTTTCTACCTGGACCACCGGGCGTACCGGGAGCAGCAGCTGCTGGACGCGCTGGCCGCTGGAGCCGGCAGCGTGCCGGAGCTCGTCGCCACCGTCTATGCGGCGGTCTCCCGGGAGGTCTGGCCGGCCGCCGCGCAGTCGACGCGGGCGACGCTGGCCAAGCTGGCCGCCGAGGGCCGGGTCCAGCTCGACGGGGACGACGTGCGCCCCGCCTGAGCATGTCCCTCCAGGGGGTCACGCGCCGAGGTCCGCGGTCGTCCTACGCTCCTCCCGTGCACCGCGTCGGCGACCTCCCCTCCTGCTGCGGTCGTCCCCGCCGTGCCGGGGCGACCGCGTGAGCGAAGCGCTCTACCCGCAGGGTCCGCTCGGGCCACCGACCGACCGGCACGTCAACCCGCACGAGGACCCCGCCGTCGCCGGGCTGACCCGGCCGACCGCGCCGTCCTCCCGCTGGGCGTTCCCCGGCCGTCGTCCGGCGCCGGACGTGGTGCCGCAGCAGCTGGCCGGCGGGCCGGCCGACTGGGCCGCCCTGCTCGCCCAGCCGGTGCCCTCGCCCCGGCGGATCGGGGTCGTGGCCCTCAAGGGCGGGGTGGGGAAGACGACCCTCGCCGTGCTGCTGGCCTCCACCCTCGCCTCGGCCCGGCGCGATCCGGTGATGCTCTTCGACACCGACACCACCTTCGGGTCCCTCGCGCTGCGCACCGGCGTGCCGCTGGCGGCCAGCGCGCACGAGCTCGCCGCCGCCGGTGACCCCGGGCGCTTCGACGTCCTGTCCGGTGCGCTGGCCCGGTCGGGGGACGGGGTCTGGGTGCTGCCCAGCGGGCGCGACCCCGAGCAGAGCGCAGCGCTGACCGAGTCGGTGTACATCGGCGCGATGAACGCCGTGTACCGGCACGTCCCGGTCATGGTGACCGACTGCGGGGCCGGCCTGGCCACCCCGCTGATGCGTCGGGTCGTCTCCGGGTGCCACAGCCTGGTGCTGGCCACGTCGCCCAGCGTGGACGGCGTGCTGGCCAGCCACAACGTGCTGCGCTGGCTGCACGACCAGGGGTTCCCGGCGCTGGCCGGCCGCAGCATCGTGGCGTTCAGCGACGTGCCGCGGACCGGGTCGCCGATCGACCTGACCGAGACCCGCCGCCGGTTCGCCGGCGTGGCCGGCGACGTCGTGGTGGTCCCGCGGGACCCGCACCTCACCCCGGGCGGGCGGATCTCGATGGCCGACCTGGACGACGACACCCGGGCCGCCGCGGCGGTGCTGGCGGTGTCGGCGCTGCAGGCCGCCATCGCCGCCGGCTGACCCGCCGGCTCAGTCCCGGACCGCGGCGGTGACGTCCTCTGCGGCGATCGTCTGCAGCTCCTCGACCGTGGGCCGCCGCCCCAGCCCGCGCAGCCGCTGGGACTGCACCTTGCGCAGGCGCTCGAACAGCTTGCGGGCCTCGCGCGCGTTGCCGAAGTCCTCGCCCCGGCGCACGGCGGCGAAGTGCCCGTGCAGCAGCGGGACGGCGGCGGGGTCCAGCAGGTAGTCCCCGCCGGTCACCATCCGGGTCAGGATGAGGACCAGCTGGTCGGGGTCGTAGTTCTCGAACTCGATGGTCTTGACGAACCGTGACGCCAGGCCGGGGTTGGCGTCCAGGAAGTCCTGCATCTCGCTGGTGTAGCCCGCGGCGATGACGGCGAGGTCGTCGCGCCGGTCCTCCATGAGCTTGACGATCATGTCGATCGCCTCCTGGCCGAAGTCGTTGCTCCCGCCGCCGGCCTGCCGGGACAGGGTGTACGCCTCGTCCAGGAAGACCACGCCGCCGGCGGCCTCGTCGAACACCGCCGCCGTCTTCTCGGCGGTGTGCCCGATGTACTGGCCGACCAGGTCGCGGCGGGAGACCTCGCGCAGCGGGCCGCCCGGCAGCACCCCCAGGGCGGCCAGCAGCTGGCCGTAGATCCGGCCGACCGTCGTCTTGCCGGTGCCCGGGGCGCCGGCGAAGACCATGTGGTGGCTGGCGGCCCCGACCGAGAGGCCCGCGCTGCGCCGCCACTCGTTGACCTGGATCTCGTCGATCACCGCCCGTACCTCGTCCTTGACCCCGGTCAGCCCGACCATGGCGTCCAGCTCGGCCAGCAGCTGCTCGACCCGCTCGGGGTCGCCGCCACCGCCGCCGCTGGCGCCCACCCCGACGGGCCCGCCGGACGCTGCGGTGACCACGTCGACCTGCGCGTCGGGGTCGACGTCGACGTCCGGGCCGCCGGCGGACTCGATCCGGCACCCCTCCACCCGGCCGCTGGTGCCGGCCGCGAAGGAGATGCCCGCACCCCCGGTGTCGCGGACCGAGCAGCGGACCAGCTGCGGGCTGCTGCCCTGGGCCACTGCGATGCCCGGACCTCCGGTCCGGCTGATCTCGCAGCTCTCCAGGGTCGGCCGCGCCGACTGGTAGGCGTAGACGCCCCGGCTGCCGGCGCCGGTGACCACGCAGTCGCGCAGCACCGGGTCGGCGCCCAGCCGCAGCACCACGGCGTCGTCGGCGCTGTCCTCGACGCGCGTGCCGGTCAGCGTGCCGCCGCAGTCCTCCAGCACCAGCCCTTGCTGGGCGCCCACCACGGTGCAGTCGTCGACGGTCAGCCGGCAGCGGTCGGTCGCCCGCAGGCCGGCACCGAAGCCGGCCTCCAGCCGGCAGTCGCTGAGGGTGAGCTCGGCGTCGGCGGCGTCGACCACGTGCGCGTCGGTCGCTGCCAGCACCAGGCCGCGCAGCACGAGGGAGCCGCGCCGGACCCGGACCGTCGGCTCGAACCCGGAGCCGGCCAGCCGCACCGGCCGCTCCGCGTCGGCGCTCTCCGCGGCCTGCACGACCAGCTGCCGGCCGACGAGGTCCAGGCACTCCGGATAGCTGCCCGGATCGACCACCAGCGTGTCGCCGTCGACGGCGTCGAGCAGGGCCTCGGCGAGCGTGGGATAGCACCCGGGGCGGTCGGCGGAGACCTGCAGACGGCGGCTCATGTTCTCGCAGGATGTCGAGGGGCGCGGGACCGCCCGACCCTATCCGAGCCCTAGGGTGGCCACCGATGGACGACAGCGCCGCCGAGCAGCCGCCCGGCCCCTTCCCGCTGTCCGCCGCCGGGTTCGCCGAGGTCTGGGCAAGGGCCGCCGCCGACGGGGACGACGCGGCGCGGCTGGCGTTGCTGCGCGGTGCCGACCTGGTGCTGCCGCTGCCACCGGACTCCGCTCCGGGCTGGGCGACGGTCACGGTGGCCGGCCGCGGCTGGGTGCCGGTGTGGACCTCGGCCGAGGCGATGGCCGCGTCGCTGGCCGGGACGCCCGCCCTGGCCTGGACCACCGCCCACCGGGTCGCCTCCTTCCTGGACCTGGCCGTGGGCTGGCCGGACCCGCGGCTCGGCCTGGCCGTCGACCCGGGCAGCGAGCACCCGCTGTTCCTGGAGCCGGGCACCGTGGCCCGGCTGGCGGTGCCGACGCTGGCCGACGAGCAGGCCGCCGACCCGTCGCGCGTGGCCGTGGTGCAGCAGATCGTCCCGCTGGCCGGCCTGGACCCGTTGCTGCACGGCCGGCACACCCGCGTCTCGGGCTACGTGCAGCTGGCGGTGGACCTGGCGCACATCGGCGCGCCGACCGTGCTGCTGGCGGCCATCGGCCGGGCCGCCGAGGAGCGCGAGCTGGTCACCGACGAGGGCGCCGTCCACCTGGTCCGCTGGCCGGTACTGGGCGCCGGGCTGTACCGCACGCCGCTGGGCGGGGTGGACGAGGAGCAGCGGGACGCGGTCGCCGGCTGGCTGGTGGAGGAGCCGCCCTTCGGCGGGCTCGGTTTCTCGCCGGGCCGGGAGGTGCCGGTGCGGGAGTACCGGGTGGACGGCGTGGCCCTGCCGCACGACGCCGGCCTGTTCGAGCTGGACCGGCACGGCACGGAGACCTGCCGCGCCCGGTACGACGCCGTCCGCGGGCTCTGGCAGCTGGTGCTGCAGCGGCGGGCCGCCGGATGAGCGCCCGGGCGGCCTACCGCGCGCGGTGGCGGGGCGAGGACCACCGCGCCGCACCCGAGCTGCGCGGAGACGGCTGGTGGGTCTGGCTGGTGTCCGACCGGCCGCGCGACGGGTTCACGGCGGTCACCGAGGAGGGTCCCTGGGTGCGGGGCGTGCCGGTGGGGGACTGTGACGCCGTCGTCCACGTGCGGCAGACCGGGACCTGGCGCGGTGTGCCCTGCCACGTCCACGACGAGCGGGACGACGAGCTGCTGGTCCAGTACGCCGGCGACACCGTTCCCGAGGCCGCCCGGCTGGGGTTCACCCGGGTGGCACGCGGCGTCCACCAGCGGTGGGTGCCCCGGGAGGAGCTGCGCGGCATGCGCGAGGAGAGCGTGCTGCTGACGTCGTGACCGGCGTCAGCCGCGCGGGGCCGCCGCAGCGGTCAGCCACTGCTCGACCGCGGTGGGCACGTGCCGGACCGGCCGGGCACCGGCCCGGGCGGCCAGCAGCAGCACGTCGGGGGCGGCCGGCACCCGGAGGACGTCCTCGTCCAGGTTGAGCGTCCTGGACAGCAGCCGCGTCTCACCGCCGTTGAGTGGCCGGGACACGATCAGGTCGGCGCCGGCCAGGGCCGCAGCGCTCCACTCGCTGACCGCGTCGACGCAGGTGAGCAGGGCAGACCAGCGGCCCAGCCGGCGCGGTTCACCAGCCGCCGCCGCGTCGGAGTCGACGACCAGCAGACGGGGCGCCTCGGGGCTGCCGGCCAGCTCGTCGGCGGGGTGCTCACCGGGCGCGGGGCCGGTGCTGCCCCCGTGCGGCGGGCGGACCTCCACCCGACCGGTCGGGCCGGCGGCCAGCTGGGCGAAGGACTGCCAGGCGGTGGGCCGGGTGGTCTCCACGACCACCCGCGCCCCCAGGCCCAGGGCGCGCAGCACCAGGCGCTGGGCCAGCGGCAGGCCGCCCAGGCACACCGCGGACGTCGGCTCGGCGCGGAACAGGGACACCGCGACCGGGACGCCGCCCTCGTCGGTGCCGACGACGAGCCCGCCGCCACCGGTCGCCGCGGTCAGTCCGGCGCCCACCACGGCGTCGCGGTGGACGGTCGGCAGCCGCGGCGCCGGGACGACGCCGGGCGGGGTCGGGCCGGTCACCGGAGGAACCCGCCCAGCGGCAGGGTGGCGGCCACCCCGGCGGCCTGCTCGCCGTCGAGCCGGCGCAGCGTTGCGCCCGCCGCGCCCGCCGGATCGGCCAGGGCCCGGGTGACCACGTCGAGGTCGGCGCTCCCGGCCAGCACCGCCCGGACCGTCACCTGCAGGTCCAGCCCCGTCTCGTCCACGCGCCGGGCGGCGAGGGCCACCGTGGTCGACACGCCGGCGGCGGAGGCCCGGGACCGGACGTCGGCCAGCGCCTCGGCGGCATCGGCGCCGGCCGGCAGCTGGAGGACGAAGCTGGTGCAGCTGCGGTCGCCGGCCCCCCACGTGCGCCAGCCGTCGACGATCTCGGGCCGGGCGGTGGACCGGGCCCCCACCAGGCCCAGCAGCCCGGCGACCGCGTCGTCCGGGCCCAGCGGAACGGCGCGCAGGCCGGCCCGGCGCAACCGGCGCAGCACCCGGCGGGTGGCGTTGGACAGGTCGGTGCGCAGCGCCTGGGCGTCCTCGTCGGCCGGGCTGCGGACCACCTGGAGGGCCACCCAGCAGCGGCGCAACGCCGGGACCGTGCCCCCGGTCAGCTCCTGGTGGGACAGTGCGGCCGGGTCCTGCCCCCCGGCCGGTGGCAGCAGCGTCTGCTCCAGCACCTGCACGGTGAACCGGCTGCCGCCCTCGTCGGCCGCGGGCAGCAGGCTGGTCACCGGCGGGAGCTCCTGCCGGGTGGCCAGGAACGGGAGCGGGTCGACCGAGGACACCTCGATCGCGACGGTGAGCCCGCCGGCATGGGTCCACAGCGCCGCGGGAACGCCGTCGAGGTCCAGCTGGTCCAGCCAGCCACCGGAGACGACGGCGTCCAGCACGCCGTCCGCGCGGGCCGCGGGCTCCGCGTCGGCTGCGAGGACGTGCCGGGAGCGTCCGGCGCGGTGCCGCAGCCACAGGTCGGCCCACTCGTAGCCCCAGCGGCCGTCGCGGCGCACCAGCGCCAGCAGGACCACGACCAGGGCGACCACGGCGACCGGGACCAGGAGCGCGGGCGGCTGCCGGTGCACGGCGAGGACCGCGACGGCCGCGGCCTCGACCGCGACCAGCTGCCCGGTGCGCAGACCGCCGGGCAGCGTCCTGGCCCCGGGGGTGCGCGGGGTGCGGGGCCGGACCGGGGGCGCGGTCGCGCGGGCACCGGTGGGGCGGTCGGCGGGGTCCCGGTCGGCGGCGGCCGCTGCCCGGGCTGCCGCCTGCGCCTGGGCGGCGGCCGTCGCCAGGGCCCCGGCGTCGGGAGCGGCCTGACCGAGCAGGCCGACCGGTGCGAAGGCCCGGCCGGCCGGCCGCGCGGCCGGCTCGGCAGCGGTGGTCCAGGCGGCGGGCACGGCCTCGACGGCACCCGTGGGGGCCGCGGCCGGGGCGGGGGTGGCGGGAGCCGACGGGGTCGACCGGCCGGCCGGGACCGCGGTCGCAGGGGCGGCCGGCGCGCCGGCCGCGGCTGCGCCGGAGCGCCCGCGGACCACGTCCCCGCCCGGCGCGTCGGGAGCGGTCATCGTCGTTCGCTGCCCAGCGCTGGGCCGGGCCGGGCCGCGGGGGTGCGCTCGGCGGGGCGGGCCAGCACGCCCTGCCCCGGGTCGGCGACGTCGAAGAGCTCCGCGTCACCGACCAGCTCGTCCCGGCCCTGCTCGTCCGGCCGCTGCTCCTCCTCGCGGGACCGGCGGCTGCCCGCGGCGCCCTTCGGCCCGGCGCCGGCGTCGCGGGGGGACGTCGGCGTGCCGGGGCGGGCTCCGCCGTTCCGCGGCGCCTCCGGAGCGCGTCCGTCCAGGCCGGCCCGGATCGCCGACCGGCTCCCCGCAGCGGGGTCACCGGCCCGCGCAGCGGTGCGCCGACCGGTCAGGTCGCCTGCTCCGGCGGGTGCTCCGGTGCCCGCTCCAGCGGCCGGCCGGCCGCCGCCGGGTGGGGTGGCGCGGACGCCCTGCAGGCTCTTGGGCACGCCGCCTGCGGGGGGTGGCGTGCCGGCGCCGCGGGGACCACCGGCCGGACCGGCGGGTCGGCCGGGCAG
>Ga0210040_10005831_pt1 | contig 15545 bp, 7 predicted proteins | sample CryGeyCG12114_NA_FD_185462 | JGI IMG/M metagenome (GOLD analysis project Ga0210040, IMG submission 185462) | Groundwater microbial communities from aquifer - Crystal Geyser CG19_WC_8/21/14_NA (SPAdes) (version 2) | ecosystem: Environmental > Aquatic > Deep subsurface > Groundwater | place: USA... | reverse complement strand
AGAATTAGTTAAAAGAACAATCGTGACTCGTCTAGTTTACGTGACTTTGGTCAAGTAAGCGACGCAACATTTTTTTGACGTGAAAGCGCGACGAAGGCTGCTGCTGAAAGCTGCAAAAAGGTAAACAAGATTATTCAAACTATTCCAGCTGCTGTCTACCAATTATCAATATGTCCATTCCATCGTTGCATGGAGTGTACTTTCTTTAACGCCTAACAAGACCAGTAAGGCTTCTTTTAAAGCCATTGACATCAGAAATCCGCGTCGGCGTTTGCATGCAACGTATTTTGTTTTTGCACTCGATTTTTATTCTGAATTTATTGGTAAACTGATTATCTGATTAAGTTAAACATCCTAATATGGGATGTAACATGTGTGGACACACTAGCGCCATCCCATTTGGAGATGTCATTAAATCAAGTTGGGTATGCAGCGGTGGAAGCAGAGAAAAGAAAAGTGGCCAAATACAAGACACTTGCGGATCAATTCATTTTTTACCCAGTGGGAATCAAAACATTTGGACCATGGGGCAAAGGAGCAATCAAATTAGTTTGAGATTGGTCAGAAATTGAAAGAGGTGACTGGAGAAAAAAGAGCAACAAGCTTCTTAAGACAACGAATAAGCATTGCAGTTCAAAGAGGAAATGTTGCGAGCGTGCTGGGGACCATACCTTATGTTATGGGACTCAGTGAACTATACCTTCTATAATTTTCGCTAACTTTGTTTAATTTTGTGCAATAAACATTCATTATCTCTACTATTTGAATCATACAGCGTCGGGGGGATCGAGTACCTCGGCAAAGTACGGTTCAGTAGCGCAGGAAACTAACTGAGAAAAAAAAAGTATTACATTTTATAATATCATTGTTTAAATATTCTGTTGTATATAGTGGGACTTAAAATTTGACGCGAAAAAGAAAGAAATAATTCAGCGGAAAAATTCCGCCAGTTACTATTTTTCGAAAGCACGGAAAAGAGAGAAACAAGAAAAACTTTACAGAACACAATTCAGAATCAAATACTCATCAAATCTATTCGAATCTTTAGATTCGGAATCGAAAAATTAACAGCCAAGCTGGCGCCCGAGTATTTGTAAATAGCTGTATATCAAGCCTAATTACACATTATTATTTCCACAACATAAGATGCATGCTCCTCTGAGGACATATCATCGTGAACTTTCTAGTAATGTACCATTAGGTTACCTCAATTTCTCCTAAATGCCGAATGCGGTAAATTCGGAAGCTTTCAATCGTTTTGCTGCTAATAAAACCTAAACCCAGAGTTTTATTTTTCCTAATATAAAAAGATTTGTGCAGAATATTTTTTCTTTAAAATTAAATTACCTTTCAATTGATAATAATTGTAAATTGAAGTAGTGTAAAAAAGTGAGAAAAATGTACTTTCTGTACGATTTTTCCACGATTATATTTTTGAAAGACGCCGTGAATTTTTGCCTGCTGTTGACGGAAATATTTTCAAACTGTTTAGACTAATAATAATGTCATAAATAATTACATTAAGTGCTCATGAAAAAGTAACTGCGCGTGTTAACGTACATTATACTTTGGTATATGCATAACTGTATTAATTAATTATTAACTGTAAAAATTGGAAACTCAAATAAGTCTTTAAGTTTCATGACACGAGTACTTGATTCCGGATTTGCAAAAAAATAGACAAGCAATTCCAATTTTCACTGTTGCTATTCTGGGCTGACATTTTTTAGGGCAGAAAGCCATGGCTACAACCGAAAGAGTATGTCGTACGCTCTAGGTCGCAATTTTAAAGCTAGGATCACAAAATTTTGCACAAATATAAATGACCCCCGTGTTATGCGGCCTATAGATTTTCATGTACTTCATGAACAGGCTTCATAGCTTTAATTTTAGGTTAAACACCGTTTAACAAGTTTGAACGAAATTTGGATAGTTACTTAAGCTTACATCCAGAGCATTAAGCGACAAAGAGATAGGATGAATTGATCAAGTTCACCAAAATATAAATATTGCATGTGACGAAGAGTACCAGTTTAATTCAAATTAAGTTTGAAGTTGGATCGACCTGGTCTATAGAAAAAATCGACCGTCAAAGTAAGGGACTGTATCATCTGGTTGTTGGACTATATGGGTGGTGAAAAATTAGATTTTGAACATTTAATAGTTGCTGTGATGTACATTTTTTGAGCGTCTCAACTTGACGAAAGTATTTAGGGAAATGTTTAAAACGCAGCGACACCTCCTCAGAGCTGTAAAAAACATTCGAAAAATTACGTCCACAAAAGGAGCATTTTGAACATCGCCCCAATCTGCCAAAACTTAATCAAGATTAAATCAGTCAAAAAAATTCAAAATCTTGATTTACTTCTGCTATAGTTTCAGTCCTATAGTAGCTATGTGCAAATTTCGCTTTTATTATTGGAAATATTATCTGTAAAGTTTTTCTTGTTTCTTTCTTTTCCGTGCTTTCGAAAAATAGTAACTGGCGGAACTTTTCCGCCGAATTATCTTTATTTGTTTTCTCTTTCTGGAGTCTTTCCATTAGTTAGTTAGGGAATTACGCAGCCAGATTGTAGATATATTTAGTCATTTACAGGGCCTTGTATCCACGGTTATCCTCGAATCTGTTATTTTATGCAAAAAATATGTTGAGGCACACGTCGGTTTAGGATTTATGTATGAAATATGCCACAGCATCAAAATATCCTTTACAGCATTAATATGCGGTACCTGATTTCATTTGCAAAAAATTAAATACAAAATCTCAACATACTTGGTGCATAGTCTTAGCTACTTTGGAAGGTGTAAAAATGTTCCGAAACATACTGTAATTAATAATAAGCTAGAGCGCACCGTATGCACTTAAAAAGACATATCAAGGAGCTTGGAACATTTTTCTGCCATAAATACGAAAATAAATAGGAGTGTAATTTTTCTAAGAATACTGAAAATGTATATTTCTCGGAATTTTCGTGTTGTTAGCATAGTTGCAAAGGTGAAAAGTTTATGAATACATGTGCAAGCATCCCGCAAGGTAGAAAATGCTTCGATCGTTAGTGGTGATTGGTTAAATAGTTGGTAACTTTTTAGCCCGGTACAGGGCTTATGCGATCATGCCTATTTTTTTTGGTGTATCCACAATAACTTTCGAACGCATCAACCGATTGACTTCAAATTTTGCACATCTTGAGATTACGCAAAAATAGGAAAGGGGATTGCAAATGAGCACAATCGGAAAATCCCTAAGTTGTTTTTATGCGAATAAACGGTGTTCATGGTGACTATCTCCTGGTTTGGCGTTGCCCATCAGTTCCAATTAGAAATATAGGATTTTTTGTAACAGTTCAAAAATTGATCACTGATAAGATAAATATTTGAGACATTGTTTGAGGTTTTCGGCACATCGGTGGCAGAGGATCTTCGGCCGCTTACTTTCTTCTGAAGTGTTCAAAAATTCAACAGTTGTTAAACTCAATTTTAATTAAAAAATGCTGTATAAATATTCACTTGACCGACCTGTTTATTAGATTTGATGAGAGCTTCAATAGGTGGGTTGAACAGTTTGTCTGAGATTTGAGTAGTCATTTCCAGGAGGAGTTCGCTGTATTTAAATTTGTTATGAATTAATCATACCAAAGTATGTCAGGTAAAAGAATAATATTTCTCCGTAAAAAAGAAGACAAACATGCCCTTCAGGTTTTTTGTTTTCCCTCGCTGCCGATATCACGTCGCTCAGGTCTCCTTCTAGGTCCGTTGTTCATTTAAAAAATTAATTAGCTAATCTGTAAATGTATTTATTGACTAACTGACTATTTGGATATAGTCATTTTACATGGTTTCCTTGATAACTAAATTCATCTAATGACCATTCTACCAAAAGACACACAAGAGGTATTCACGTGTCAATCGGTATCTCGGTAACCAGGTAACTCGGTAACATAAAATGAAAATCGGTGACCATCGGTAAACAAACTTTCATTGCTCCAATGTTATTTTGACAGTTATCGATTTGTAATCTCATACCGATTTAAAACCCATGTCATTCGTTCCTCGGTAACTTGAAAATTTGAAAAATATTTTGAAAAAATCCTAATTTCGTTCAAACGTTTGGCAAAAAGTTGTGATAATGGAAGAAGAACATTCTCCGGAAAATCCTCAGATACCCTTTTCACCTCAATAGGCACTTTTCCCAACGAAAAACTAACAAAAAATTGAATTTTGAACGTCGTACAATTTACGAAAAATTGATATAAACGTAAAATTTTGAGCTGTACCACCATCTCCCAAGCCATAATCTTTACTAACATTGTAAATTGAAGCTCCAGTTCCACTATGCCCGAATCGCCATAAGACAACCTGCAATTGCCTTTCTACCGGAGCTTGGGAATCAGTGTTAAAAATAGGATCATCCTGAATTATGCTTAATAGTCGAGCAAATTCCACCCTTGTAACCCTCATATGTTGTTTGAAACGGAAGTCATCTAATTCGGGTAAAACAGTTAACATCCAGCTAACTGATTTCGGAACTGGGACTCTTGGAATGGGATATCGAAGAGTTTCGATTTGCAATAGTTGTCTGCAAGTTTGACTTAGATGCTTTCTTGTTCTTTTACTCACATTTTTCTGTTTTGACACGGAAATGCGAGCTAAAGTGATGTTTATTTGACATTTCGACACAAAGGTTTCGTGAATTTGGTCTATTATTTCCTGCCTTATGGATTTTTTAGGCATTTTAAATGTTTACAACAAGCTGTAATCTCTTAAATGTACGCCTCGCAAATTTTAATAACTTGTTACCGATTTGTTACCGATTTGATGCCATTGTTAGTTAAAAGTATGTTCACTAGGTAACTCCGGTAACCCGGTAAACTTACCTGGTTACCGAGATACCGATTGACACGTGAATACCTCTACAATATCATAAGTTTTCAGTTAGCGTTATATTTTAATATTATAACACCTGTACCGGGCTCAGCCAAGTTGTACCAAAAGTTTTTTTGCTCATGTCTCGATGATGATCTTATAGAGTCGTAGAGTTATTTATTGACCGGCGCGGCTTTGATGTAAGTAAGTATACCCATGATTGCACAGCATAACTTTTCACCATTCTTTTTTTCTGAAAAAGTAAACAAATTCTGGTGCAGCTTAAAATTAGCAAGTCTCCCGTTTTCCCGTCCTTGGAAAGTATCCTTCCTTGATAATTTTTTAGATTGATATTTATTTATGAGAGTTAAAAATATTCATCAAAATGTCTTTTGGTGTCTGAAATGTCAACTACTATCGCAAACCAAACCATCGCAAATTAGTTGATAAAAAAATTTAAATTTCTATGATCCGATAAAAGAAATTTTGAATGGATTAAAAAAGGGAGTTCTTCGGCTAATTTTCTGGGTAAAGCATCAAAACCTCCCTCTCTTTGTCTATGCATGATGGGATGCAAGTTATTTTTCTCAATCACTGCCATTATGTTTTACAAATGTCATAAGTAGGCAAATAAAACCGGCTGCATAACACAACTTCTTGTTTTTAGCAACTGACAATGAACAATTCAGTATTTTCTCTGCAGCAATTTTTTCCGTTCCTGATTTCCTTTGAGAATCCAAAGTGGTGATAAGCAAACAAGTTTATCACTTTCCATGTGCGTCAATTTTGTGTTATACATCCTACATTTAGTCAGTCGCCCATTTTGTGTTTGCGCGTTTGCAGACAAGTTTAAACAAACAGTTAACACATGATGATGAGCTACAATATCGAATTGGATGCGCTTTGAACTCGAACGCGAAAATGATAATAATTATAGTTGCACACATATCTCTGCTTATACATATATAATTGCTATACCTCATAGATAATTGCATTTGAAATTACACATGAATTCCAGTCCACTGAAAATCAAAGAAAAAACATAAAGGCTAAACTATGCAACTAAAATGTTTGTTGTTGTGCATGAATGATTACAGGAGGAAATCACACTTATATTTTGACATCTTTTATTGTCGATTTTAAACAACAGTTGGCATGATCAACAATTTCCCCAAAAGATATTAAGAATCTTATTAAATGTGTAAATATTTGCAACCTAGAATTATTAAATATTTTCGTAATGTACCAAAGATTTCAGTTATAAATCGATAGCTGGACAAATTAAAAAAGTCTACCTCTAAAAGCCTATTTCTTATATGAAATATATTTTACACACATCTGTTCAATTGATCACATCAGCCTGCTTTCAGTTTTGTTAATTGCATGATAAACGATGTACTCGTGTATTAACTTTCATTTTGTCTCTTCGGTATCTGCATTTCTGCAACAGGAAAAGAGCTATTCCCAGACAGACTTTGTACAGCTGTAGCGCCATCTTAATGTAGTGGTGGAAAATTCGGCTAGAAGTTTTGATTTTCTCTAACAGAATGCTACATAGCACCAAGATTTCTCTCTCGCTCATAGGTGAAAGTGCTTTACGGAAAATTTCATGTTGTATTGAAAATTGCATATCTCATCTTAAATATTTACATATTTTCATTGCGAATGATTTTCACTAACCAAGTTGGTTGTTTTAAGAATGTAATTCCAGGGCATAGGAATAAAGAGCCTGTGTAATTCGAACTTTTCATGCTGAAAAATGATAAACTTTCACAGTCAATTTAAGATGCAGTAATTTCAGTTTTATTGAAAGAATACTTGGTGTATTGTATTGAATTAAATATATACTTTAATTTGGCCCACTGGCCTTTAGCCAGACTCATGCTTATGAGTAATCCCTGCCAAAAATGGCCCAAAATTTTTTTGACATACGGTAGGTTTTTGCAATGTGATAAAGCAAAACTGTAGAATAGTAAAACAAACTCGCTATAGAGTCGCTTATAAGAGTTTTTATTGAGCAGTTCCCCTTCCTGCTGTATTCAAATGAGATATTTCCAACCAAACAATGAACAATACAATGTGTGTATGCTTGAATTGTTTGTCATGTAACTGGAAAAATAGTATTATTAATAAATTAAGCCAATTAATTTGTAAATGCAGGATTGCACTGCTAATACTGTAAAAATAAAAAATCTCCTCCTGGGGTAGAACATCCCAAGAAATCTAAGACTGTTATTAAAAATGGCGTAAAATATATTCGACAGGAGAAACAGTTGTGAACATCCGTGCTTTATGCTAAAAAGTGGCAAATTTTCAAACAAAATTCTGACTGCTGCTATTAATTTTAAAAATTGAAAATTTTTTTTTTTAAAGATTTTTTAGTTAATCAAACTTCAAAATATCTAATCATCGCGATTAAAAAGATAAGTGACTAAGACTGATATCTTTGCAACTTCGTTGCAATAAAACCATTTTAGCCGAGTAAAACCTTAAGTTTCGGCTATACGCTTTACGCTTACTGAGGGGTGTTTAATTTTTCCTATTGACACTTGACAGTCAAAAGTAAAGTAAAAGCAAACTAATGATAGGGACAGGGAGATATGCCAGCTTCGACACAGTACTTAAGTAAGGTACCTTTAGTATTACCTGAATCGCTCATATATATGAAAATAGCTAATCAACAGAAATAATTAATGAAGTTGCCACTTTGACTCATTGTGGGTTAATTTGATTTCCACAAATAGTGACAGGTGTGAGAAAGCTACTCCTTTAGTGTGCGCTCTAATTACTGACAACCTTTAGCTGTTCAACAATCCGCAGGATTAGTGGAGATTTAAGAGGAACTGATTCAATCTACCGCTTCATATTGACATTTGAAGAGTCGGATATCCACTAAAAAAAAGGGACGTGCACATGATAGCCGCCACAAGTACATAAGTGGATCATTCACAGTGGCACTTTTATTTAACTTTGATGAATTACAATGAAAAACAGTTCAGAATAGCCAAAATATCTTATCAACAAACTGAAAGTGAAAAACAAAAAAATCAGACAAAATAACGCAATTCAGTCCGACTTCCTCACAACACCACACATACTGAGAACTGTTTAAACATTTTTCATTCCGGCGTCTCAAAAAACAAGCACACAAAAGAGAGAATTGTTTGGATTTATTTCATTCCACGTATCGAGAAAAATTCAAACATAAAATGGATTGTCTAGCGTTAATAGGGCCCGCGCCATGAAAACCTAACTGCAGTGGATTATTTATTAGTTTAGTTAGCCACAAGTTAGCAAATAATTATTTCCAATTCAGAGATTTTCCATGAATCCTGAAAGTTGAAAATGCACCAATAATGGAAATAGATATTCTAAAAATCTGCTTAACGCATTTCCTTGCGTATTGTCTGCGTATTACTACTGAGCCTTATCTGTAAGTTTCAGTCCAAAAATATTGCGGCTTATTCATGAACAAGGTATAAAACATTGCAGACATGCCACAAAAATCATGGCCTTTTCAATATGTTTCCTTTTTTTCAGTCTTTCGAGAATTTGTACTCGATACTGCATTTACAAAAAAATGAAAAAACGTATTGACCCTTGGCGATGCTCCAAAATTAAAACAAAATACCGTTTGTTTTGGATAGATCCGCTTTTTATTCACTTGTATTTAATAAAGGTTTTTTTCCTTTTTTTATGGATTCCAGATTTGCCTGTCAACTGTGTTAAGACTTGTTATGAATTTTATATCTTTCAATTCATCCATGTATGGTGTTTTCTAGTGTAATAAGTATAACACGGGTTTTCTATCTTTGCACACATTGAGCAGGCGTTGCAAATTGGCATTCAAACAATGTCCCAGTATTCTGTTGAACTCATGATCTAACATGAATTGTGCACCATGACGCAAAAAAAGGATTTGGAAAATTGCCATTACTTTCATTCATATCCTTTGTATCACATGACAGCTGGAGCCAAAAGCATTGTCGCTTCATATGAGCAAATTTTTAAAATTATGTCAATTAAGGGGACATATTTGAGTTTACATTACTTAATCTAATTGGTGAAAGGGAGTAGGATTTTTTAGTGGCTGTCAGGCAACTGTCAACGTGACTTTTGTCTTCGTATGCTATGCGAGTAAAGCAACTGTGGAAAGTTTCCCATTCACATTAAAACTGTCTAAACTTTATATTAAAAGTATTTATCAAAACGTAAATTTTATTGAATGACACATACGATGATGTATATTTGATAAAAGGCATATAAACCACAAAAATATGTACACAGCAAAAGTATTTTTCGTCAAAGAAGCGGAAAAGTAATTACAGTTGCAGAACATGGCAATCAGTTTCTCTTCACACTAAAAATCGACTCTTTGTGGTTAATTTGATTTCTAGGAACAAAAGAAATATTAACTGCATTCGTTGAGAGCAACTTGTTTTTAATCTGAAACTGCCAACTTGTCCCCTTTGTGATTGCAGGTACAAAGCAAACGCGTGGCAACGTTGATCGTAAATTGAGTTTCTTAATTTTGTTTTCAGTTCTCTTACTCTCTTAAAATACCCCAAATGTAATTACAGAAAGTTTTTTGAAATCTAGAGTCTAGATCAGAACTTTAAAATCTCACAAGTTTTGGTCATCTGCGTTAGACTCAAAACTTTTTTCATACTTCTCATTCTATATACAGAGTCCCATAAGTTCCAATCCCCATCACTCTCACTCTCTACCGTAAATCAGTGCTAAACAGAATAACTAAAAGAGAAAATTTTATCCATTATGACAACACAGTACATGCTTCGGCTTTAATAACTTTGTGTAGTCAACTTATTCATCCATGTCCACTAATGCTGGGCATCGTCAACATCACATGAGCACCAAAAACGCAAATAACATTCGTAGTATACTATGTCAAATCTACAGTTGTCGTTACACTCACATACTAGGATGGGAAACTTTTTAGTACTTGCGTAGGACGATGTCTCCGGCCTCTCATACAAATTACAATGTTGCAAAATCCAATGCCAGATTTTCATCCATTTGTTTCTATAAACAGTTTCGTGTGTGTCAAACCTCATCCTACCACAATCAGCACACATACAAAGGGCATCTAATTTTTCTCCACCGTAAATATGTGTGGACAATGCTTTATTTGTCCGATTCATTCCCTATCATAAATCTTTTCAACAAATCACACTCACTTACAAAATGATTTCATTTAACTCTTCAATTCCCCTCACTCCAATAGTATGTACAACCTAAATTCCCTACCTACAAAAGAACCTTTAAAACAAGTCAATTATGCTCATTTTTTTTGCATACCTAGTCGCATGACTTACCACCATTATACACGGGAAGCACACATACAGAAAACAACATAAAAAGAGTTGCAAGGAGGACTATGAGAGAGAGTCCTAGAAATGCCAAAGGATCTTGTATGTTGTAGCTAGCTCATCCGGATAGGAGAGTTGCCCGCTAGTATACTTTTTGAACCATAGTTAGTTAGTTAGTTTAGTTGGTATGGAACAACGTACTTACTGACTACGTATACATACGTATGGATCCAACTTGTGCGGCCTTATGGAGTGAGTATGAGAGCGACTGTCTTTTCACTCCGTAGCCCGCTTTTGTGAACCAGGGAGCAGGCCAGGGTGATATTCTGTGAGCATAGTAGTAGTAGTAGTAGTAGTTACTTACTATGTATGTGTGTGTATGTAGAGCTATTGTGAGAAGGAAATAGGAATAGCTGCAGCCTCCATAGTTGAATCTTCCACATGAGTTTAGTCCCACACAGAAGTGATGCCAGGGAAGGCAGCATCCGAGTCAACTCCGGTTTTATATTATTCTTCCCACTCGTCGCGCCGTATACCATGGGTTTCTGTTATTATCGACTAGGTATACATAAAATGTACACACATACTGCTGTCATCATATGCAAGTACACGAGTTTGAAGACAGTTAGTTTGTGATCTTTGTTGACTGTCATACGGTGGAAATAGCAAACGGACATTGTGGTTTAAATAACTCCGGAATTGAAAGTATCAAAAAGTGTGCTTTTATGCGGAATAGAAGAAACGAGTGAAATTTTTGGTTCTCCACATGTGCATGTGGCATATGCATGGAACTTGGGAAACTGTACATTCCATCTTTAGTGAATTCAGCTGCAGTAGTCAAGTGTAATGATAATGTGAAGAATACTTTTCCATGAGAATCATAGTGTGGAATAATGCCGATTGGTTAAAATTTGAGGATTCTTGGAAAATAAGTGCTTGTGTTGATTCTCATACTGTGTCTTTTGGTATATCATAGTTTAGCAATAAAACGTGGGAGCACAGCTTTTATTTGCCAAGTGTGTTAAAACTGGAGTAGGCATTGGCAGTAATAGACTTCACGTAGAGAGTAGAAACCTCGTCTACTGTTTTATGCACTGTGTTGTTTGTTGATACACACAGTTGGGAACTGCTCTTCTGTTTTCATGATTGATATACACAGAGCGCAATTCTTTTTTACTCAGTTTGCGAATTTCAAGTACAATACGTAGTTGATTGAACTTGTACGGGGGAACTAAAAAAATTGCGCATAGTTTTCATACAAATATTGATCCAGTGAGATTAACTGTAAACATTATAGTAGCAGTTTAGTAGTAGTTAGTTAGTAGGACTTGGTGAATGCAAGCTATGTGTTTACTATCATTATCTGGACCCCAGGAGTGTTGTGCCTACTCCGAAATCGCATTTCTTTCGAACCCTATGGTGAAAAATTATGCGGTAGGGTCTGAAACCGTCATGAAAACTACGTGGAATCCTTTTAATGATGATGAAAACTCATAAAAGTTGGTTGAATTTGAAAAAAGAGATGGCATTCTGCCAACCAAATCGTTGGGCCTGGAACCAAATTAGTTGTGTTGTGCCCTTGGTAGTTTGGATTTTGGTGGAAACTTTACTCCTGGGCCAAACAGCAGGTGTAAACTTCCACTTGAAAGAATGTATTGATATTCATGAAAAGAAACCTGTCGCAGGGATCTCGTGTGACTTTGAGAATGACTGTGACTGGAAATGGGACCAAGTCACCAGGAGTAGACTTGGATTCCGTGTCATTTCAGGGCAAGAGGCAAGTCAAGAAGTTTCAAGAGATGCTTGGGCATTCAGTGCTCCAAGTTTTGATGCTCACAACCAAACTGAAGGTATGAAGAAATTTTTTTTCATCAATCTTGTATCCCGAATCTTGATAAATTATTTACTACCATCATATTTTACGGCTTTGCTTTCTTGCGTCAAAATATGATAATAGTGCAATGCTAGCAATTCTGGTTTGTTGCCAACAAACTGTAACACCCGTTATGTCATCCTGATAAGTTAATGGAGTCATTACCTTTTGTGCGATCTCTCTATTGATGGCACAAGTAAGTAAGAACAATAAATTGGATGGCTTTTACAATATTTAATGCTTGGAAAAGACCACCGTGTTTGTAGCATGCATGGAAATAGACGTAAAGCAAAGAATGCTGATATGATAGCATAATTAATCACTTCATAGTGTCTAGAGAGTTTTCCCATGAAAACCAAAATTACAAAGCATTATTTGTAGGTATTGATATGTACAGACTATATTGATTTGTAGGGAAAGGCAATATATTTGGGTTTTCGGTTTTCAAAGATGTAAGCAAAAATATTGTGGACATAAATATTGAAGGCTTTATAATTTGTACTAGCTTTTTTCACCTTTATGTTGTGCAGAGGGAAAATGCTCCATAAAATGAAATGAAACACGCTTAAATCTTCCTTTACAAGCTTGGCATGACGTGAAAAATGTTGTAACTATTTTTATAGGAAATTCACAAAAGCTATATAGTAAATGTAGTAAGCATGGGTTGGGTAGATTGTAACCTTTTCTATCATGAATCATCACAATCAAGAAATATCGGTGACATTGATCACCTATAGTGGTAGTAACGTATTGTACAGTAGCTCCAATTTTTTAAAAGTATTTTCCAGACCTCATATGAAAATACGAAAATGTATTTTAAACTATCGAATTTTTGCTAGTTAAGGTTAGATCGCCCTATTTTCGACTTAAAATTAATTTTGTCATATTTGATTGCTGTGGAAAACTTATTTTTTAAAGTTAGCGCCTCTGTAAGCTACGTGTCTTGTAAATTGTATGTGCAGTGAGAACTTCTTTACGAGATGACGATGTAATCTTCTTAATGGTATCGACATAAAAGACAGGAGAATATCTTATAACAACTCGTCAAGCATTGTCGAGCTTCTAATTATTATCGTAAAGCCTGTATAGTGCTAGCGTTTGTCATTGCACATTATCTCACTACTTGGCTCGGAAATTTATTAGCGGTATCAAATATGTCAAACGGGATTATTTGACAAACAAAAGAGTGTCTTTCTCTATCATATTTGAAGCAGCACTTTTATTGGTTAAAAACTTACACTGTTACTGTAGTGCAGAGGAAAGAAACTATTAAATAGCAGCAAAACAAAAATGAAACCGGGTTTCTAAAAATTTGCTTAATAAACAAATTAAGTTACATATTATTAATGAGATAATTTGATAGCTTTGTTTTCTGAATTATCAAATTTTTAGCTCTAAATAAAGAATCCATTTACTCTCCCATTTTTTGAAAAGGATTTGTTAATGGAATTAACGAAACTACTATATAGTCTTAACAAGATAGAATGTTGTTGGAACTTCTGAGGAGAGTAAACAATACTCATGTAGTTCGTCGTGAACAAAATCATAATGAATTGTGTTCGGATACTATAATCAAAGATCTACTTAATAATACTGTATGGAAACGAGAAATACTTGCTTTTAATTCCACAAATAAAGCATCCACATTGTAAAAAGAATGAAAAGAGGTTTATGAGTACCTAACTCACAAAACCTAAAACCTTAAGAGCATTAAAACAAATTTGATCTATTTAGTTACAACAACAGAGTTTGTACGATAATTTTTCCTCTTTTGTATGTCACAGATATAGGCTTGTTCCCACAACTTTCACCTCATTAAATTTGTTATTTTTCCTTCAGTTTTGTTTGTTTCTTGTGCATTGGCCATTGCTAACACTGTTTTAAATTTAACGACGTTACTATATTTACTACTGTACGACACAACATGTATTCACTTCCTTACTTCAAAAGTTACATTTGCAGATATTTTTACTCAGATAGTTGTTATAGTTGGTTTGATACGCTGAGATTCCTGTTACAAATATTTCACACGGCTTGGTAGCCAAGCATATTGTCAAAATTAATATGTTTCTGAATATTATTTAATCATGTCATTCAAGGCTCCAGTCTCCCCTTGAAAAGAAAAAGTAATACATAGGGAAATGTCACCAGCAGGACAGTGGTGCATGAACAAGCATACAAATACTTACAGATGTGCCCATTAATAGGACTGGATGGTATATAATTCCCTAGCGCCTAGCTTAAGTCTCATAAGCTCTTTTGCGGAAGGACATATTCCGCACGATTTACTCAGAACTCAAATACTACCGGAAATCACGATCGTAATCAAGCTTTATGACTTCCATTATTCATACTGCGCATCAGTTTGAGAATAAGATGCAGGATTTTCTAAGAGTCTTCAAGGACTTTTGCTACACACTGATGATCAGTACGACCCGAGCATAAGTAAATAGTCAATTCTACACAAACGATTTTTCGAATACCCTTTGTCTTCCACTCAAAGTTACGAACATGTTCAGGACTTTTGCAAACTAAATTTTTGCATTAGTGAGCTCACAGCGTGTAAAACAATAGATTTTAAACTAACTTATCTACTAAAGATAGACTAAAGAAATAACATTGACTCATTAGTTCGGTGAAAAATTATATCTCCCGGTGATTTTGACTCTCATTTTGAACTCAATTATTCTTTCAGTAAATGCGTTAACTTTTAGAGTGCATTAGTGTAGCAGTAACTGTTAGGGCTCCAAAAACAAGCCAATTATTATTCCTGTGCAACACTGACTGAAGCGTAGAGCAAACTAGAGTGTCAAGTCTACTCCTTTTATTTTTTCAACAACAATTTTGAATTACGTAAAGAATGTAGTATAACTGTATAGAAGCCTACACTTGTACACAACTCGTGTAAAGTGATGTTATTCTAATGGCTTTAATGCCCATCTCCGCTCATAGTCTTGCTAGTGACTACAGATATAAAAGATCAGATCAAGATTGATGTGTACGAATTGATTCAATTTATCAAAAACTATGTGTCCTGCGATCTCTTATCGCATGAAGAAGCATTGCTAAAAGTTCTACGGGTTTTTTTGTACCCTGCACGTGCATTGGAGTTTGGGAAAGTTTTTTTATATTGACGGGGAACACCACATTAAGGACAGAAGGATCAAGCAGAATAAAAAAGTGAATAAGGTCTAGTATGCGGGTTGGGTACGGTGCACACACACTACTAAAAGTAATGTACTGCAAATGGCAAAGGTTCTTCCACACATACATATAAAGTCCAAGTTGCACAACTCTTTTTCCGTCAAAAGTAAGTAAGGTTATGCATTCACAGTACCGCAACGTAGACATTTATGTAGCCTATATCTACGAGAATTTTCTCATATTTTTTGGGGCATTAGGGTGTGGAAAGATATTTACAAATGGACTGCTGGTATGGTTTAGTTAGAAAGCTTTGTTTGAGCTTCATGATTGTGAGA
>Ga0210040_10005830_pt1 | contig 15546 bp, 12 predicted proteins | sample CryGeyCG12114_NA_FD_185462 | JGI IMG/M metagenome (GOLD analysis project Ga0210040, IMG submission 185462) | Groundwater microbial communities from aquifer - Crystal Geyser CG19_WC_8/21/14_NA (SPAdes) (version 2) | ecosystem: Environmental > Aquatic > Deep subsurface > Groundwater | place: USA... | reverse complement strand
TTGGAATATGGAATTTTAGAGTTTGGATTATGGAATACTAGATTTTAGAATACGGAATTTGCAATGCAGAACTTTGGAATTCGGAGTTTGGAATAACCGACTTCGGATCCAAGTTTAGATCCAGGAATTCGGAATATGGAATCTTTCTTAAACTTAACAGAGTGCATAAAACTCAACTTAGTGAATTTTTTAAAGTTTTTTCGATAGATTCGACACGAAAATCCAAGAAATCAGGTCCGATGCAGAAGTCTCCAAAAATTGTCGCATGCGAGGTGTGAGTTCGTCAGTGAAAGTAGGTGAGGTATGCTCGGACGACCTGTAAATCCTCGGGCTGTGTTAAGTTAATAAATTCTGGAATCTTTTTTAAACTTAGAATTCATGAGATTCAACTTCGTCAATTTTTCAGACGCCCTCGGATTGATTTGATCCAAAAATCCCAGAAATCTATTGTCCGATAATGAAGTTTCCGAGAATCGTCGCATGCTAGTTTTAAGTTCGTCAGTGAAATTTTTCAATTAGGTGGGGTATGCTCGGACAGCCTATGAATTCTCGGGCTGTGGTGAGTTAATATATTTTGGATTCTTTTTCAAACTTAACAGAATTAATGATTTCAATTTGATGTATTTTTCAGCATCCCTTGGATCGATTTGATCCGATGATCCCAGAAATCTATTGTCCGGTGCTGAAGTCTCCGAAAATTGTCGCATGCGAGGTGTGAGTTTGTCAGTGACATTTTTCATATAATTACGGGTATGCTCGGACAGCCTATGAATCCTCGGGCTGTGGTAAGTTAATAAATTCTGTAATCTTTTTCAAACTCAACAGAATTGGTGAAATTCAACTTGGTGAATTTTTCAGAACCTTTTTCGATCGATTCGACCTGAAAATCCTAGAAATCTTGTTCGATGCTGAAGTCACCGAAAATTGTCGTATGCAAGGTGTGAGTTTGTAATTGATATTTTTCATATGATTAGGGGTATATTCAGAAAAGCTGTGAATCCTTGGGCTCTAGTAAGTTAATAAATCCTGGAATCTTTTTCAATTTTGTCGGAATTCATAATATTATTCAATTTAATTTGATAAATTTCACAGAACCCTATCGATAGACTTGATCTGAAAATCCCATAAATGTCCGATACAGAAGTCGTCATAAATTGTCGCGTGCAATGTAAGTTTCCAATGGAATTTTCTCATATTACTATTATTATGAGTACCCATTTTTTTAATGAAATGATGAGTCGGAACCGATTTGAAGATATACTACTCTATTTTTTTATAGAATTTTTAAATATTTTGATTCCAGGAGAAATTTCATCTGTCGATGGATCTTTGCTAAAATTTAAAGGAAGACTTGGATTTCGGCAATACATGTCATTCAAACGTGCACGATTTGGAATCAAATTTTTTGGGATTTGTGATAATGCCACTTTAAACACGGAGATTCAGAGGTTAAAAAAGAGCTTGGATTAGGCAGAGTGATTGTTATATACTTTACTGCAAATACAAGTACCTTTCCGAAAAATATGCATGGACAACTGGTATTACATTCCCTTTGTTGGTCCACAAATTGTTGGAATAAAACATTCTGTATTGTGAACTCTGAGAAAATCAAGAAAATATCAAGTATGAGAACTAAATCGAAAGGTGTTGAAGTAAAACAATATGTTGCAAATTGTTGCAAATAATTTGCTTGTGGAGCGCAATGCTCCCGACCTCTCCATGTGGGAAACTCTGGCTCACGTATGTAGATTGCTGGGTACTAACTTTTAGTACCTCGGATTTCGTGCATTGGTGTGTCATAAAAAAAACACTGCAAATCCCAGCACGGTCGCGCGCAGCCAATTCATATAGCATTAATTTGGTTGATGAACGAATAATTTCAATAATTTGAAATAAATAAACAAAGAAGAATTAATCAACGCGGCTAAACTAAGTATGTTTATGTTTAATTTATCACTAATCTTTTCAAAGATGTGATTCGTTTCAAGAATCAAAGAAAATGTAAAAAAATTATGTCTGCAGTGAGACCGTGCTAAACAAACGATTCTGTTTGTGTCTTTGTTGAGCCTGCAAGCTACATTGTTAGTCGCTTCTTACATCAAAATGCTAAACTTCGTGCTACGAAATTCATTCACTGTTCATTCACAAATAGGCTACCAAACTCAGTGATGAGATGAGTACTTCTTCTAGTGTATGTAATATATCTATTTCTATGGTCGAGCGATAGAAGAAGTTATCATTCTGAATTCATTCATACAGCATGAAATGATCCATCCATGTTACAACCAAAAACCCTCAAAACAGCCGCGAAAAATTAGCCAGTGTACTAAACTACAACTGCAACATGGGCAGAAACGATCAAGTAGATCACAAAGAAAAGGCATATTTATTTGTTTTATTAATACGACAACTCCCTATCAAGAGCTAGGGCTTTTCAGTTGAAGAAACAAGTTACATATTTGCATTAAATTCATTATCATTTCAGTTATGATTAAGTATTGGATACATTTTTCTTTAATAAATTAATTATCTCCTGTTTAAATAAGTGTAAGTTACTATTATTACGTAGATCATACGGCAACGCATTAAATTGTTTCAAAGCTGAGCATTCTATTAATTTATCACCATATTTGTTTTTAGATAGTACATTGGTATTAATTATTAAACCATTTCTTCCATTTCCCACACACAAATCCAATTGCTCATAAAAGTATAAAGGTAGTTGCCAATAAATAAATTGATGCATAAATACATAACATCGATAAGCATACATGGAATCAGTGAATAACCAGTTTAGAACGTTCATTGTATCATTTTTAACATCATCATATTTAAGTTTACCAAGACATAATCTTGCCGCATTCATGACATTTGTTCATTGGCTTAGTGACATTATTTGTAGCTGCGCCCCATATAAGCGACATGTATTTAATTAAGGACAAACATTGGGTTTCAACTAAGAGTTTTAACTTATTAGTATGAAGTGGGTTTCTGTAATCATGAAGACCTAAAATGTTATAATTAACTTTTTTAACTGTGGTATTTTAATTGTGGTAACTTGTACATTCTCTCATGAGAGCTTGAACTGTGTGGTTGTGTTGGTTGGGCACTCCTGCTTTTGACTTCGTGAATACTGCCGAGACTAATCTGCATGAGGCTGTTGCTTGCTAAGAAAGAAAAAGGTATTGTCGCCTTTTAAAAACCAGACAAGTTTGGCCAGGAGGCTAGACCCAGCTTTAGTCTGATCCCGCGACCAAATACGCCGGATCAGGTATATCTGAAGGAAGAGGAATCAGGGATTCAAGACATCGAGGGATCTATAATAAATGGACTATCAAATTAACGAGCTGCTGTACTACATACAAAATGCACATGACAAGCTGCACAAGAACGACATCATCAGCACGTGTGAAGACTTTTATACAGAAGATGAGGTGAATTCAGCCAGACTCATGATCTGGAATAAATATAAGTGTAAAGGAGAAGAAGACAGACTACCGAGGTGCACTAGAACTAGTAAGATAAAGACATGTTTAGCTGATATTTATGATTGGATGTGTGGTCTAGATGTAGAAAATAGTAATATTAAGTTTGCTGCTGTGGATATTACAAGAGTCCAATTTTTTCAGGCTGATATGAATGATTTTCGAATTGTACGGAAAGAATTGACTGAGTTAAGAGCTTCTTACTAACTAACCTAACCTAACCTAACCTAACCTAGTGCTAATACGACTGTTTTGCAAGCAATTGAAGCTCTCACAGTTGATATTGCGGCTCTTAAAAGTAACCTTGGTGGTGCAAAAAAGTTGAATAGCGAGGCTAGAAATAGAATTAAAGCGCATGATGGGTACTAGTTCTGGTAGCACGAATCCTAAGGCAAGCAGTTCTACAAGCAATTCTTATAGCAGTCGACTTAAAAATACTCAGGTAAATGCTTCGCTTGTAAAATCCCCTCTAACTCTGCATGATAATACTGGTACTAACAATAAGACTGACAGTAAATGGACAACTTTGGTAATGGTAACTTCATTACTATCCTCAACAAAACCAGTATTAAGCAGATAGTTATCGTCTGCGAAAAGAATAATTTTACAAAAATTTAGCACTTTGTTGAGATCATTGATGAAAATTACAAACAGGGCTGGTCTAAGAATGCTCCCTTGAGGAACACCAAGAATAGTACTCAGATTAGTAGAAGTGCTTCCTTGAGTTTCGTGATTTGATTTCGGTCTGACAAGTAAGATTGAAACCATTCAGTGTCAATACCGTATTCAAGAAGCTTTTTTTGCAGGAGAGTTTTGTGTACACGATCAAAAGCTTTTTGGAAATCAAGCGCAACAATAGCTGTAAATTTTCCAGCATTAAGACCAGAATATCCATTCGGGCACACTAAAATAAAGTTTCATCTGAAAATGAGTCATGACTACACCAATAATTTTCCTTGTTGCAATTGATCAGTTTACTCAATTCGGTCGTCAAAACAGGGTTTTCTTAATGAGGGTTAACAGAAGAAACATTTAATGATTAATAAAAGATCAATAATCAATAAAAAGGAATTCAAAAGATGGTGCAACTTGCCCCAGAAATAAATGGGAGCGCAGTTGTTTAAGTAAGTAACGTTTATCAATAAACAGATTGTTAATTATTATAATTTTTTGTCCTCAAAGTGGGTGACAGCTATGAAAATGACTGCAAATGTAACTCCAATACATGGTGTCCTTTGAAGACGCCAAGATGGATCCCGCAGTAGACACTGCAGCGAGTCTGAAACTCTCCCTCATGGTTTTTGTTCCAAGGGACTGCTGAGGATTGCAAAGCATGACCAAATCCGAGGCTCAATTGCAAAAAATTTTCGCAAGACAGGCCTTACCCTGGTGGAGGGAAATATTTGCAATGCAACCAACGGATCAATCAGACGATTTGACTCTTTGGCCATAGATGTTAATAAAAACATTGTATGGATACTGCACCCTACACAACGTTTTGAGAGGAGTGGGGATAATGGGGAATGGTCTAATGAAGTGAACAAAGAGAAGCAATTTCTGTGATATGAGCCGTGTATTACAGACTTGCTCACCAAATACAAACTTAAGAGTGTAAAAGTAACTGGACTTTTGGAAATTGGAAAAAGCAAGGGGAACAATAACTCGGTTTTTTGAAAATCTTTGAGAGGAATTTAGATTACCAATGAGTTTAAATGAGAAACTTGCTGTAACTTCCCTCAAAACTTCCATTCAAATTTTCAACCATCATCTATACGCATCAAGTTGATAATTAATAGTTAATAATCAAAAAAAAAAAAAATAATTAATAATTTGTGTTTTGAAACCTTGAATTTTTTTGAAAATATTAAGGGTACTGTTGAAGACCTGAAAATTTGTACATTCTACGCTCGTACATCTCTCAACCAATCAGAGCAAACTCTACACCCCTACCTACTCATCTGATTGGCTGCGAAAAGTACGAGCGTAGAAATGTACGACTTTACACGCCATCGGGTTTACCCTGATTGTTTCCTTAAATAAACGAACAAACAAACTAATCTGTGTCAGTGCCGAATAAGTCAGTTAATTCCCTCTCCCATTCTACTCCATGTTAAATTTTTTTACGAATTTAGTCATTGTGAAGCTCAACTGCCGCATCGGATTACAATATTTTGTTGGCATATACTAGAATGTATTAGGAAGACCTCAAGTCTGTTTTCAAGAAAATGGCTCGTGAACACATTTCGGACATTCATTGAATGTGAGTACACTACAGCTGGTTCACTGGGCAATACTACTATTTACAGCTTGTGGAGCACCTTCCCAGCGATAGTTATAACTTGTTTCATTTTGATGGACGTCATGCCATTGTTTTTGAGGGTTTTCAACACCTGGGACGCATTGAGGAACTGGAAAGCAGGGTGCTCGTAGACATTGAACTTGTACATACTCGCAATGAGTTCCAGCGTCACAGGTCAATGTTTTACAAGAAACGATTGAAGTCGCGACGCCAGGCTGAGTCTGAAGAACAGCAGATTGTTGGGGGGCAGCATATGCGGAAGTACTAGGTTGTGGAGGGGCACCGTAAGTGGGGGCGGCAGATTGAGGAGGGGCGCCATAGGCAGGGGCCGCAGATTGTGGAGGGACACCATAGGCGGGGGCAGCAGATTGTGGAGGGGCACTACGCGCGGAAGTAGTAGATTGTGGAGTGGCTAAAAGTGAGTTTGTGAGTCCAGGGTGATATGAGTTTTCTGGGCGGGGATCGTCTGTGTAAGTAAAACCATAGTAGATTGAAGACAATCCAAATTCAGGTAAGTAATATGTGATTAAAAGTTAAAAAAAGTTTATACAAAGACGATTTCTACCTTACCTTGTCTCTGGTGAAAGCCACGTGGTTTCGATGGTCTAAATGGAACACATAAGCCCACAAGTGGACAAGGAGCAGCAATACATTGAACTTGTTGGGGTACGCAAATGTCTTGTGGCTTGCAAGTAACAGCTGCACAAGGATCAGGTGCTACAAGATAAAATGTGTCAGTCACTTTAAAATAGTATAAATGTGATAAAAAATAGTTTTAATTCAAAACCTTCGTTTTCTCACATTTAAAAAACTTGCCATGCGTCGGAAAATTAATAAAATTATCATTGAAAATTTTGAAGATTTTGAGAGTGAGTCTGGCTAGTCAAGCTAAGGATACCAAAATCTCTTAAACACACTTATTATGCAATGTATTTTACAAAGGTATAGGCATCCGCTATTTTCATTTAAAAAAGTGTTGATTTAAAGAGCCTCGGAATAATACTTCGAACAAATTCTCTCATTTTCGATTTTCAGGTTTACATATGCATGAATATGTAATCACCAAAGCTGACCAAACAATGATTAATCTGTGAGATACCCATTTGATTCATAGCTGGGCACCTTCCCTCAGAAGGAAGGGTTGGAGAAGGGAAAGGGTGAAGGAAGAATTGGTTTTTTTTAAGGCAGAGAAGAGGAGGAGAAAAAAGGGCTGGTTCGAAAAATCCTTTTCAAATAGAAAAATGAAGGAAGGTGTTGGTTTTGAAATTTTAAGAAGAAAGAGTTAGAGAAGGCCTTTTCAAGATTTCAAAATCGTTCATTTTCATGCAAAAATTGGCCATTTTCGGGGTATTTTCGCAAAAATGTGCATGCTGCGCATGTTTGTTGGAAACACTTTGCTTTAAGTTTGCACTCAAACGTCAAAGTTGTGCAAAATTTTAATTTTAATTAATTTAATTTTAATTTGGCGCCAAGCATATTTTTTATTAGAAAAATATTTGAATCACTGTGAACGAATTCTTCAGAAGGAAGGGTTGGAGAAGGATTGTTGAGATTTACAGACAAGGACAAGGAAGTTTCCAGAGCGAGGGAAAGGGAAGGCTACGTAGGTACGTTTTCTTAAATGTAAACCTATTAGTCTTTTTACTAATAGAATTTCTACAAAAGGCTACAATTTTAATTTTTTTACGGTTTTTTTTCAAAGCTATGTCTTATAAATAAAAATATTTCAAGAAACAATTGGCGAATGAAGGATTTTGTCAATTTTTGTATTTTTTCCCTTCGGGGGAAGGGTGAGAGAATGATTTCTCATTTTTCATATTTTTTTCTGAGGAAAGGATGCGTGAAGAATGGGTTATTTGGGTGAGAAGAAAGCCCTGAATTTCGTTTTTTTTGGAGGTTCTGCGAGGGAAGGAGAGGGAATGGTGAATATAATGCCCACGTATATAAGTGACAGTCTTATTATAAACTGAATTTGGCCATTTTGGCCTCTTTTAGCCACTTTCGCTTACTAGTCGAAAGTCGAACAATTCTTAACAGAACACTAGTGGAAACTATGTTCTACTCTTCATTTCACTATCAACTACACTCCGTCCCAAAAAAGCTTTACACCTAGATTTTAGAGGTATAGAGAAAATTAAGGAAGCAGAGAACGTAATTTTCCTGTATTACGTTGCTACGGACAAGTAATGTATACACACTATACACACCAAGTTTCATCCCAATCGGACTAAGGGTTGCCGAGGAATTCTCAAATAACCATTTTTCGCATGTCCCAAAAAATGCTCTGCTACCTTAATTTTCTGTATACCTCTAAAAATCTAGGTGTGAAGTTTTTTTTGGGACGGAGTGTAATGCTAACAAATTAATCTTCTTGGATTGATTAGTATACCTGATATTGAAGGCTGTTGAGCTGGGGAATCTGGTACGCATTGAGGAACTAATGAGCAAGGGGCTTCAGAGCAATGAACTTGTTTTAATATGCAATGATTGTTTGGAAGACACGACACTGAAGCGCAAATATCTGTAAAGAAAAAAATTGCATTCAAAATTAGTTTCCTAATTTGATGCTAAAATAAATTTACAAAACTCTGTATTGATCCCGTACTGTCGATTTTTTTATTCGTTTGGGCAGTAGTGAAAAAAGTAGCCCCGAAAATTACAACGGCAATAATTAATTTACTCATGGTAAACATAATTTACTCTAATTCGAGAAAAAGGAAATACGCTCTGGTACATTAAGGCTGCGAATTAAACCTTTTATATGCTGTCGCTGTGTGCACAAAATTAGTACATAAAGAATAGTTAAAAAATAATAGTAATGCTAAAATTAATTTTTATTGATACACAAAATTGCATTTGCTAAGCATCGTAGTTTCGATTTTACCGAATTCAAATGTGATGTTAATGCTTCATTGTCTAACAATAAAGATGTAATGATATACTGAGTAGTAAAATTTTGGCAGGATTTATTCAGTTTGAGAGAGTTTATTGCACCAATGTAAAGAATAATAGTAAACTTCTGCTATTTTGAGGGCAATTTTTTTTATTTCTTTTTAATTATATTTAGTTTTTGCAATGCAAGTGGCAATTTAACGTTTGACATTGGCTGCTGCTGCTACGTCAGTATTTTTAAACCTGCACATTCTGTCTTTGTGACTTCGTGTACGTTTCCTAGTACAAGTCGCAGAAAAGTTGGGTAATGTTGGCAGAGCCAACACTAACCAACAAATACTAACATTTTGGCACAAAAACGAGGATTTACTTGGCTAGCCAACACATACCAATGCTCACACCATGTTGTACATTTTGCCATAAGGTTTACCAAATACACAATTAAGCATTGAAAATTCTTTCCGGTACATTTTAAAAGCATAATTGTAGGGCTCCGACGAATAACCTCCAATCTCGATTTCCAAAATGTCAAATTCACATTATCATCCGTATGGCAACATTAAATTCCAAGTACCAGTTAAAACCAAGTTTTATTTTCCAAATACTAATGAACTTACTGATACTCATTGTGCTTTGACTAAATGAGAATTTAAAGATAACATCTGAAGCAACATAAGGTTCAAACAGGTTAAGGTAAACAATACTATAAACTTGAATAGTAGCAAAGCAAATTCTAGCAAACTATACTAAATGATAAAAATAGTGAAAGATGCGATTTGATATTAATGAAACGCTAAACTAAGACTACTTGCAATGAGGAAAGTACTACACCATTCAAATAGCAAACAAGTTATTAGGTTGGGCTATTATGCGTTCATAAAATTGTAAGTTTTCCCCTTGCAAATATTCCATTAGTTTTCGGAGGTCGGCGAGTTTTTCATGAGTTAGTGGAATTTCGTTTTGGTACAAAATATGGACTATATCGGCACCTGCCCCAACTCTGAACGTGTGATTCCTCCAGATGTCCTAAAAAATAGTCACTTAATAAAATTAAGCGTAAAATTTAAATCTTTTGGTTTAGAAAACTTTCAAACCGTATGGTGGGATTCGCGGGACAAAATAGTGTTGGGAATTTGAGTTTCCATTCTAAACCATGTGTATTTTGTTATCTGGAGCGTTCTTGGCCTCAATAAGAATTCGGTTAATGGTTTGAAATTCAAAAAAATTTCTCTTTGCATCCATTTGAAGGTGAACGGGTTATTAACACGTGCTTTTGCTATGATGAAGTTGGTGTTTTCGGGCACAATCAAAGTATGCTTTTTGAGAACTTTTTCCATTGAAGCAAAGTTTCTGTCGCAGTCATTAAAACTATGCCCAGTAGTAAAAAACTTTTGTTCGACTATAGTGAAATATTGCTCCCTTTGATGTTTCATGAGCATTTCAATCATCATTAGGTTGTTGTTTTGACCGCAACAACGGTCTGCCCAGAGCACCAAAGTTCGACCTTCGCCCGGCTGTAAAATTTGGTATTCGGTGTGGACAAAATTGTAAATACAAGAAGCAACTTCATTGGATCCTCGTCGTGCCGTATACTCCGACCATAAGTGCATGTGCCCAGTGTTATCATTGCTCCTGTGAATTCCTAAGTTATAGTTACTAAGTTTTCTCAAATAAAAGCTTGAAGAACATCTTAAATTTGGCGTGAACAGGACTTGTTGCAAGTCACAGGTGAGGACAACATAGCTGGGATCTTGTTGAGCTAAAAATTTGTCCTCGTGGTAAGCATCATATGCAGATTGGGCTAAAATATTAGGAAAATATTATGAAATATTATAAAAATTTTGACGATAAGCTATTTTTTTTATTTGAAATTTTTTTTTCGCATTTACCTTTGAAATGGTGTTTGTCACGAAATTTCAAAAATTCAGGATTTCCTGTGGCTAAATGCTTGGCAGTTAGTTTGTCACAAAGGTCACAGCAATCCTGTTTAGGTTTTGTAAGCATTAGTTTGAACTCTGTGTGAAAAATATCACGATAGCACCACTCCTGAACGGTTGGCAAATTTCTATCTATTCGATTTTCATTAAAGAGGCGGTGCATGATCGATACATTGAGTTCTGGATGAAGATATAATCTTATAGGCTCCCCTTGATTCCTGGCATAATGTGACTCATATGTGGGGAAGGTTAAGGCATGTGTTCAATAACTGCTTGTCTTATTTCTGGAGCAATTGAATGAGGCCGATTTTGATGACTTCCTCTACGATCAACTGGAATGATAACTCCATTCAAAAGTTTGTCTTTCAGGGTGCGAATCCGAGTTTCAGTGATTTTGTAAACATCCATCAAGTTTTTTTTACAGGTTGGTAATTTCGCACCATCAAGCGATAAAGTAAATTGAATTGCGACTTGCTTTCGACTGTCTTCTGCAGCCGTAGTTCTTTCTGGGGGGCACCAAGTGTCATGCATGAAATTAGGACCAAAGATTGATCATTATAATGCAAGTTCCGAAAACTGGTGAATAAAACTTTCTTAATTTCATCAGTTAAATCACAGCCGCTTTTAAAACAACGACAGATTTTTCCCTGTTAAAATATATGTTAGTTAGGTTTTGCATTTGATTCCAAAAAACTTTCTGCACAAAATATGCTTACATTCATTGGTGGGATTAAACCCGTGTGGAAATCCCCATTCCTACCTCTGTATGGTTCGCCATGTGATTTGTTGGCCTTTGCTATTTTGTCTCTTAAGTGATTTGGTAAAAATTTACGTTTTTTCCCAATATTTGCACGGTTTAAATCAGCTTCACTCATTCTATACAACTTATTCGAAGCCATTACTATGCTGGATCAAAGATTTTTTAAGATAATGATTATGCGATGTATACTGTTCAGAATCTCTGACATGACTGAAAGAAATTTTAATTTTATTCATTTCATCATCTACACCACTAAAGGTCACTGGTCTCACCTTTTTGTATTGTTGTTCAAATTGTTGCCATGTAAATTGTGTCAAAAAGGCCCTTTTTGTTGTTAAATGACGTCATTTAATTGAATGACGTCATTTTGATTGTTTACAAGTTTGTTCGGTTAATTTATAAATTGAGATTGGAGGTTATTCGTCGGAGCCCTATAATTGTAGTTCCATTTGAAATGAAAAATTACGTATTCTAGTAGTTGAACCAGTAATAAAAAACACCCCCTCACCCACCAGGATAATCCAGTCCAACTACCACTGTGATAAAAAGTGAGAGGCATTAATTAATCAGGTAATTGTTTAAAGTATCCACTTTCATTTTCCATTCAATAATAAAACTTCCTAGTTAGTTAATATTTCTAGAATTTAGCAACAGCGAATTAGAGATATCTTGCGATTTTATTTGTCTAATCTTTTCAGATTGAAAGAAATGGCGACCATCTCATAAAAAAAAGGAATCCTACAACTTTTTTCAAAAAGTAGAAGCAGGGGATAGAGTATTTAGTAAATTTGGCCAAAAACTACCACAACTACAAAATTCAGGATTGCTGCAAAGATACAGACTGGCCAATTTCTCCGTAATGGACTTGGAAAGCAAGGATGCAATGGAATGGACAACGGAAAAGTCAATGCTTGTCCCGAAAAGAGAAACTAGTTGCTACCCAAAAGGCGAACCCAAAGCCCGTTGGATAACAAATGATCAAGATTTTGAAAAATTCCTGCGGAGATTGAAAACGTGCGAAGAATTTGCGTTGGATACAGACTATCACAATGTCCGCTCCTTCACGGGTAAGTGATATTCTTCTGATATACAATTTCTTTTCATTTCTTCACTTACTAATTTTATAATGTGGGTAATATTTCATTCTCCGGATTAAGCTTGTGCAAACGTTATGATTAAATTGGAATCTGTTGGGTACACATTATTATACTCCAGTTTGACTAGTGTGAGTATAAGCTAATACAATTTTTAAGTTTTAACCATGCAAGGTGATTAACACAAAAATTATTATGATGACATGATCTTTTTTAATCTACAGAAAACTAGGCGTTACTTTACTTAAAAGTTTAACTTATTTTGAACGGCTTAGTGAATGACATACGATACAAGAAAATCTTTATAGATTGACCGAGAATCAAATGACATGTCACTGGGAATTGTCTCAATTCAGTACTGTGTTAGCCTGCGTATACAAATTGCATGGAAATAATCAGCAGGGATGTCACAATGTTTTGTGTTCAGCTTTGTAATTGCCAAACTTAGTGGGATCAAACGAACGCTTTAATCGACCAGAAAATAGAAAATTTAAAGATAATCAAGTTAAGAGGAGACTGAAAAAAAGGTCGAGGAATATTTCCGCTAAGTCAAACTAGTTTGACACTCTTTTCCCTCTTAATAAGCCCTTTTGTCAATTTAACCACAATATCAATAAATTAATATTCAGTATTTGTCGATTTCTTAATAATTTGAAACTTTTTTCTATGTGACCTTCACGAACCATGATAATGAATTGGAGTTGGAGTCATTGTTGCTCTTCATGGTTTTTGCCTGCGGGAGTCAAATTTGTGTTTAGTCATGAAGTATGCAGTTCCTTCGGTTACTTAGCTTAACTTAGTGCTTTAGACCAAACTCTACAAAAAATAAACCGCAGTAAGCGAATGTAGCAAGAGGTCGTTATTAGTTTTTAGGGGGAAAAGTGATGACTACGCCTTATTATTGGAAATAGCTCAGCTTTTGTGTTTTAAGCTATGCTTCAATAATGATTTTCTTCTCCAAGTTAATGAGTTTAGCTTGTTATAAATTTTAATTGTATACATTTTCTGAAGCTGTGACAATAATATATTCTTGTGTTTGAATTGCGAATTGAAAAATTCATGCTGCAACATGGGCGAATCATTGGTTACGGGTTGTTGGTTAGAATCACTCTTAGGAGCAAAATTTGAAACCTGAAAAACTGTCAATAAGCCAGAAATTTTCTAGTCAATGGCAAGTTACTAGAATGTCATTAAGGACTTCATAGCGAAATTCTTCGCGTTCCCTTTGTTTCTAAAATTTTGTTTGTTGTTCTCGATTGAAATTCAATCACAGGTGTCACATGTTGGTGTTTTTTGGACCGATTTCGTTTTAATTTTTTATGGTACTGTGGCGCTAGCAGTGGCAATTTTTTTGGGAATTAATAAAAAAAACTCGGGAATGCATTTGACATAAAGAGTTTGGAAGAATAATTTGCAAGCAGCACTTTGAATTTATATTGCTGCATTGCTGTTTTTATTTATTAGTCTCAATAGTTTCACCCAAGGGACAGGAAAATTTGGGTTTGACGAATAATGTAATGATTTGTCTCTTACTTGCCTCCTCACATATAATACGCTATTAATTTTTGATTTATATAAAGACTTTTCGTCGCACTTAAATTTCCTCTCTTAGCTTCTTGAATAGCAGCTCTAAATAGCTTGGAAACGCCTCCCTAGCACTTGAGAACGTAACCTACGCAGTATTTGGCACATGCGTAGGTATCAATGAAGAATTGAAAATCAATGTTAGCTTGTCAACAGGAAAGAATATCTTCATTGTAGTCATTGAAAAAAATTGCATTAGTCGATCTCTTCAAAAATACCGTGGGTCTTTTAATTGAACTCGTAATATACCCTAAATGATCAGTCTGAAACTTATTAAAGAAATCTGAAAAACAAATGTCTTCCTTAAAATTTCTTCCCATTTGGTTTGGATCTGCTTTAATTATTGCATACAATTCAACAACTTTTTTACGACTGCGTTTATCAATGTCTGTAAATAAGAAAAACATCCAGACTATAGAAATTTTGACTCACATAACTCTCATTTATTTTCCCTTAATTCACGTAAATTGTTAAAGTTGTATATATACCTGTGGGTAGTGCACATAAAATTCTTGTTTTTTCCATTTGTGGCCTGTGAAAATTGAAACGGCAGTTGTCTTCGTCTTGGTTTTTTCGACAAGTATGGAAGTGTTTGTGAATTTGGTAAGCCACATATTTTCCTAACAATCCGTCATGCACACTTTGACATGTAGCATACTCGTCAATAAATTCACAACACAGAAGGTTCATCATCTTCGATAAATTCTGGAGTATTTTCAACTCAATACAAACCATGTGAATGAGGTAAACAACGCATTTGGAACTCCAGTCGACCAAAGTAATTGGTCAATTTTCTTTCTCCAAAAGCCCCTCCTTTGCGTTTGAAAATTACATTTAATAACTCTCGGTACTTATGATCAAAATGGCGCATACATGTCACAGGATCCGTTATTATGAGGTATGTTTTTTCTTCCAAACTAAGATTTTCTGCCTCTTCAACTGTTATATTCTTTCCTTTCAAAAGTTTTGTAAGGGTAACAAGCAGTTCTAACCACTTGTTTTCAGCCGCTAATAATGTTACGAAGAATGAGCATTTACCAATTTGCTTCATCATAGAAACTACAGTTTGCGTTTTTTTCTTCCAGTATGAGGGTGAAGAACGTGCATTTTTGAAAACAGCGTATCCTTCGTCGCGGTTAGTAATGCTTTTCAAAAATTGAGGGTTTCGAGCTTGTTCAGCTGTTTTATTGCTTGATGACTGATGCTTTCGCAAGCAAATTTGCACAGCATTTCTGACTTTCTCGTTAAACGATTTTTTAAACATGTATAATACTTTGGTAGGCTTACAGGCCCGACGATCGTATCTCCTTATTCCCGATTTAGCAATATCAGTGTAGAATAATTTGATTTTTAAACTACGTTTTTGACCGCAGTATATAGACGGAAATGATAATTCTTCAGCACGAATGTCAATTATCATCGGTGTAGGCTTTTTACCTTCACATGGAGCGATTTTATATCCTTTTTCACTGTCGTCAAAGATTAATGTTTCATC
>Ga0210040_10005828_pt1 | contig 15548 bp, 15 predicted proteins | sample CryGeyCG12114_NA_FD_185462 | JGI IMG/M metagenome (GOLD analysis project Ga0210040, IMG submission 185462) | Groundwater microbial communities from aquifer - Crystal Geyser CG19_WC_8/21/14_NA (SPAdes) (version 2) | ecosystem: Environmental > Aquatic > Deep subsurface > Groundwater | place: USA... | reverse complement strand
TGCGCGACCGGGCAAGACAGGAGCTCGGCCTCCGGTTCGACATTCGCGATTTCCACGGAGTGGTGCTTGAGAATGGATCTGTCCCGCTGGATGTATTGGAGGAGCTGGTGAACGACTATATCGGCAGGACCGGGCGGGGAGCAGTAGAAGCTCGCCCGTGATGTCGTGCAGACTGGCTGGCTGAAGCCTGCCTGCTGGCGGCCACAAGCCGCTGTTCAGCGCACGACATTGTATGTCTGCTTCCCAGCCAAGTGCGCTGCCCTTCGCAGACTAACGCTTGGCAATCGTGATGGCCGCCTCTTTGACAATGCCGTAAGCTAAGTGAGCAATCAGTCCCGTTGCCTGATCTTGCCAAAAGTACTCGTGCGGCGGCTTTGCACTGAGATCGGAGAAGGAATTGGTAACTTCGTAATGTGCAAGGACAGGCCGAGGCCATAAAATGATTCCCGCACGTCTGCTTGTGGTGGTAAGCGGAACGGCGGCTCTCGGGTGAGCGCGGGCGGATAGCCGACGTTCGTTCATGCCGAGTATAGGGGCGGCTTCGCGCCACTCTCGGACGTTCACCGACATCTCGCGTCATCCCTACAAGCAGACGTTGAATCCTTTGCCGACGACCAATAAATTAGCAGGCGCGGCGACCACGTTCCTGCCCCGACCAGGGTGATCAAGACCGGGACGGCCCGGCAGCCAAAACGGAGGCTGTTGTGGCGTGGATCATTCTCATTATTGCTGGGCTGCTGGAGGTCGTGTGGGCCTTCTCGATGAAGCAATCGGCGGGCTTTACTCGTCTGGGACCGTCGCTGGTGACCCTCGCTGCCATGGCAGTTAGCTTTGCACTTCTCTCCTGGTCCATGCGCACACTTCCGCTCGGAACGGCCTACACCGTGTGGACCGGTATCGGTGCCGTTGGAGCGTTCATCATCGGGATTGCCGCACTTGGTGAAGCTGCCAACCCTTTGAGAATCACAGCTGCGTTGCTGATCGTAGCCGGCCTCGTCCTCATGAAGCTCGCCAGTCCCAGCTAATGCTCAGTTCCTAGTCGTTCCAGGCGACGGGGATGGGGCTCATCTCCTTTACCTGCCGGATAACGACGAGCGTCTTGAAGCTGCGCACCCGCTCGTCAGCGGCGAACAAGCGCCTGGCGAGCTCGTCGTAACCCTCCATGTCGCGGGCGACCATCCGAACGGCGAAGTCGTGATCTCCTGTGACATTCCAGGCCTCTACGACCTCCGGAACTGCCTCGAGCACGCGCATCATCTCGTCGACAGTTCGGGCACTTTCCCGCTCCAGGGTGACGAGTACGATCATGGAGAGCGGCCAGCCGAGAGTTCGCGGCCTGACGACCGCGACTTCCCGCGCGATCGCGCCGATTTCGCGCAGCCTGCGAATGCGTCGGTAGCACGCCGGTGCTGAGAGCCCGACTTGATCCGCCAACGTCGGAACCGGCCGCTGTGTGTCCGCTTGCAGAAGCTCGAGCAGCTTGAGGTCGAACTCGTCGAGCGGATCACCCTTTCTCATCCGACACTCTCTAGCTGATAAAAATTATCGCGCGAGAGCTAAGATCAACCGCCCCGCTCCACCGGACGGCCTACTTTCATCGGCAGCAACCCTCTTGGTGGAAAATGTGATGTCCGCTTCAATCGCTCTGCGGCACGCGCCTGCGCGTGTCGACCTGATCGCCCTTGGTGCATTGTTCCTTTCGCTGGTGTCGATCACCGGTGGGGCGTCGCTGGCGAAGGGCCTGTTTCCCGCCGTGGGCTCTGAAGGCGCAACTGCTATCCGATTGCTCGTCGGGGCTCTGGTTTTGACGGCGGTGCTCCGCCCCTGGCGGATGAGTACGCGGGCGGGGTGGCGATCTCTCGTCGTCTATGGCGCTGTGCTGGGAGCGATGAACCTCAGCTTCTACAAGGCGCTGACCTACATTCCGCTCGGAATTGCGATTGCCATTGAGTTCATTGGCCCCTTGGCTGTGGCCGTGCTTACTTCCCGTCGCAGGGGCGATTTTCTGTGGATCGGGCTGGCGGTGGTCGGTCTCCTGCTCCTCCTGCCCATCCGAGAGGGCGCCGCACAGCTCGACTGGCGGGGTGTGGCCCTCGCGCTTTTCGCGGGCGCCTGCTGGGCCGCCTACATCGTCACAGGGAAGCGTGCAGGCCATGAGCACGGGCCGGCGGCTGCGGCCGGAGGCATGATCATCGCCGCCGTACTCGTTGCCCCGATCGGACTGGCTTATGCGGGCCCGGCCCTGTTTCAGCCCGAGGTGCTCGCGCTCGGTCTGGTGGTCGGGATCGTCTCCAGCGCGATCCCGTACGGGCTGGAGATGGTTGCGCTACAGCGGCTGCCCTCGAACACGTTCGGAACCCTGCTCAGCGCTGAGCCCGCGATTGGCGCGCTGATGGGCCTGGTTCTATTGGGGGAGATGCTTTCGTTCGGCCAGTGGCTGGCGGTGGGCCTCGTCGTCTGCTCATCCATCGGTGCCGCCATGAGCACTAAAGCTCTTACCGCTCCCGAGCCACTGTGACTGGTCACGAACAAGCCCCAGAGGGTAAGATGGATCACGGCCCCATTCTCGACGAGCGTGTCGCCGCTATCGCTCCTGGCTTCCACGCCATCAGCATCTTCGTGGATGCCCGCAGCGGCATCGAAGGGAGCATCGGCGAGGATATTCTCGCCACGGCATGTGATCACGTGCTGGCTGGCGAGCCAGCCTGGGCGGAGGCTCACCTGACGAGCTGGAACGAAGCGTATCTCAGGTTCGGAGCGAAGCCGAACCGCACGCCGTCTTCAGCTCAAGCGTTGAGGAAGCGGGTGCTTAAGGAGGGGCGCGTCCCTTCGATCAATCCGGTCGTGGATCTCTACAACGCGGTGAGCCTTCGCTATGCGGTTCCTGTCGGCGGGGAGAACTATGACGCGTACGTGGGGCGGCCGCACCTGACGATCTCAGAGGGGACCGAGTGGTTCGAAACGACATCCAGCGGGCAAGGAATTGTCGAGAGCCCAGCCCCAGGAGAAGTCATCTGGCGTGATGACCGAGGAGTTACCTGCCGACGCTGGAACTGGCGTCAAGGATACCGGACGCGCCTCGACAGCCTCACGGGACGGATGTGGTTCATCTTAGAGGCGCTGGAGACCATGCCAGCCGAGGCTTTAGGAGCGGCTAGTGACATGCTAGCCAACGGCCTGCTGCGGTTGATGCCTGACTGCGAAATCTCAAGGCAGCACATATCGTTTCCTTGAACCAACGCAGGAGGACCAGAGTATTCTTCATGCTCGGTGGACCTAAGGACGGGCAGCCCGCTCTCGGCCACGAGCAGGTTTGACGATAGCAAGTCAGCTTCGCGCCCAATTCGCGGTCATCCCAAACCGCTGCGCCGGATCCGTAAAGCGGACGTACGATTGAACCTTTCGTCCCGCCACAAGGATCGGCCGGCGCGTGCCCGGGTCAGACGCGATCGCGAGGCTAAGTGAACCCGGGAGCGGTCGGTCCCGTCCCCGATCATCAGCATATCCGGCCACAACGATGTTAGCTTTGGTCTCCCAGCCCGGCTGAGCTCACCAGACACGCTGCTTCGCTCGTCCTCACTGCACTCCTGGCGGCGGTCCGGCTGTCTGAGGCATCGTGCTTGGACGCTTGGCGGCCGGCGATGCCTGCTGAAGTCGGCGAGGCAGGGCGGCTTACAGCATCGGAAGCCTTCGCGGTCGGGAGCCGACCGGAAAGGCCGCGTCGATCTGGGTGAGTTCGGCTTCCGTCAGCACCAGCGCGCCGGCGCCCGCGTTGTCGGCGGCGTGCTCGGGGCTGGACGCCTTGGGGATCGCGAAGGTGGACGGCCACCTCACGAGGAAGGCGAGCGCCACCTGGCGCGGCGTCGTGCCGTGGCTTGCCGCGACTTCCTCCAGCACGCGGCCGCCGGGCGAGCGCGGGCCGGGGAAGTTGCCATGGCCGAACGGGCTGTAAGCCGTCACGGCCATTCCATGCGCCTCGCACCAGGGCAGCACCGCATGCTCGATCGCGCGTTCCTGGAGATGATATAGGACCTGGTTGCAGGCGATGCGGCCCTCGCCCCCGGCCGCCCAGGCGGCTTCAAGGTCGGGCACGTCGAAGTTGCTCACGCCCCAAGACAGAATTTTGCCCTGCTCGCGGAGCCGCTCGAAGGCTGCGAAGGTATCCTCGAACGGGTGCGAGCCGGGCCAGTGCAGGAGATAGCAGTCCAGCCGGTCGGTGTTGAGGCGCGCGAGCGAGCGCTCGCAGGCAGCTATCGTGCCGCGACGCGAGGCGTTTTGCGGCAAGACCTTGGAGACGAGGAACACCTCGTCGCGCCGGCCGGCGGTCGCCTCACCCACTACCACCTCGGCGTCGCCATACATCTCAGCGGTGTCGATGTGGGTCATGCCGAGGTCGAGGCCTCGGCGCAGGGCGGAGACGGCGGTAGGGCGGTGAGCGTCGTCGATGTACCACGTCCCCTGGCCGATGGCCGGGACGTCGCGAGGCACGGGTCCGAAGGGGCGCCGCTCCATGCCTTCCGGTTCCGGCGAAGACGGCGCGTGCCGCGCGGCGACGGCGGCCGGTGTCACGCGTCCGCCGCCTGCAGCGATCGCGCACGTGCAAACAGGGCGATCATCTCCCGATTGAACGCCGGTATGTCGCCCGGATTGCGGCTGGTGACCAGGTTGCCGTCGACGACCGCCTCCTGATCCACCCACTGCGCGCCGGCATTCTCGATATCCGTCTGAAGCGACGGCCAGGCAGCGAGGCGCCGGCCGCGCAATCTGCCGGTTTCGATCAGGGTCCAAGGGCCGTGGCAGATCGAGGCGACAGGCTTGCCGGCATCGAGAAAGGCTTGCGCGAACACGACGGCATTCTCGTCCATGCGCAAGGTGTCGGGGTTGATGACCCCGCCGGGCAGAAGGATCGCGTCGAAATCCTCGGCCCGCGCCTCGGCGAGCGGCACGTCTACCGGGAACGAGTCGCCCCAGTCCGTGAACTGCCAAGCCCGGACCTGCCCGTCCTTGGGCGACACCAGCCGGGTCTGTGCTCCGGCCTGGTCCAGCGCCTGGCGTGGCTCGGTCATCTCGACCTGCTCGAAGCCGTCCGTGACCAGGATCGCTACTGTGATTCCGTCAAGGTTTGCGTCAGCCATCTTCGTGTCTCCTTGATGATGATCGAGTTCTCTCATTTCACGGCGCGAACACGGCCCGGAGGCAGCCATCCTCCTTGTGCTTGAACATGTGATACCCCTTCGGGCTCTCCTCGAGCGAGAAGCGGTGAGTGGCCAAGGCGGCGGGCGTGAGCTCGCCGCGCTGCGTATGTTCGAGCAGGCGCGGGACATAGCGTTGGCCGTGCTGCTGGGCGGTGCGAACGGTGACGCCCTTGTTCATCAAGAGCCCGAGCGGGACCTTGTCCATCAGCCCGTATACGCCGAGGATAGAGAGCGTGCCGCCCTTGCGGACCGCAAGCATGGCCTCCCGGAGCGCGGTGCCGCGATCCGTCTCCATGTAGAGCGCCTGCTTGACCCGGTCATAGGCATGTTGGACGCCGGTGCCGGCGGCCTCCATGCCGACCGCATCGATGCACGCGTCGGGTCCGCGTCCGCCCGTCATTTCCTTCAGCGCGTCGACCACGTCCAGCTTGGTGAAGTCGAGCGGGATGGCCCCGAACGACTCCGCCTTGGCGAGCCGCTCCGGATATTGGTCGATCGCGATCACGCGTTCGGCGCCGAGAATCATCGCGCCTTGTTGCGCCATCAGGCCGACGCCGCCGCAACCCCAAACCGCAATAACGTCGCCCGGCTGGATGTTGCAAAAGTCCGCGCCCATGAAGCCGGTCGGTGCGGCGTCGGAAATGAACAGGGCGGCTTCATCGTCCACGCCGTCCGGTACGAGGAAGCAGTCGGTGTCGGCGAACGGCACGCGGACATATTCGGCGTGCGAACCTGCATAGCCGCCGAAGGCGTGCGAATAAGCGTAGATGCCGGCCGTAGGGTACCCCAGGATCGGCTCCTGCAGCTCCGGTTTCGGATGGCTGGTGTCGCAGAGCGAATAGAGGTCGTGCTGGCAGTACCAGCATTGCCCGCAGGCGATGAATGACGGCACGACGACGCGGTCACCCTTCTTCACCTTCGTGACCTCGCGGCCGACATCGACAATCTCGCCCATGAACTCGTGGCCGAGCACGTCCCCCTCGCGCATCGTCGGAATTAGGCCGTCGATGAGATGCAGGTCCGACCCGCAGGTGGTGGTGAAACGAACCTTGAGGATCACGTCCTTCGGATTAAGGATTTCGGGGTCGGCGACGGTCTCGACGCGAAGGTCGTTCACACCGTTCCAGCAGAGTGCGCGCATGTTGTTGCTCCTAGCGGTCGGTGCCGCCGTTGCGGGCAGCAGGCTGAGGGTCTGTGGTGGGGATCTCGCCGGTGATGGCCAGGGCGCGAAACTTGTAGAGCGCCTTCCCCACGATCTCCTTCGGGACGATGTGGAACATCTTGCTTACGGCCTGCCCGATCGCGCCGCCGGGGGGATCAAACCGCACGTCCAGGTGCAATTCGGTGCCGCGATCGCCCGGTGCGGGGCGGAAGACCAGGGTGCCTGCATTCGCCACGTCGGCGCCATCGAGGCTGGACCAGCGCAACTCGTTCGGGCCGCTGTTCGCAAGCTCGGTGCGCCAGCGATACTCACCTCCGGCTGGTCCTTGGGCGACCCACTCGGCGACACGATCATCGAGCGGCGTCACGTCCGCGAAATGCGACCAGATGCGGGACTGGGTATCCGAGCGCAGCCAAAGCGCGCGAAGCTCGTCGGCAGACCGGCCGATCGTGACCGCAGCACGCGCGTCCGCGTCGAGCTTAGTTTCCTCTGCAACGGCGTTCATAAGGGCCTCCATTCTGCTGAAGCGATGTCTCCGTTCCGGGTGGGCGAGCGTTGGGTCGTCATCGGCTCTGAACCTCAGTCCTCGACCTGGCCGTTCGCGTTCGGGAGCTTGTAGGCGAGCACCTGCGCGTGCTCGATCTTGGGCATGCCTTCGAGCAACTCGGGCGTATTGACGACCAGCCCGCGCCCGACCTTCCCCGCAAGGTGCGCCAGCCGCCCCTTCTCGCCCGGGAAGGTGTCGAAGATGGCGAAATCGTCGTGGGCGAGACGCACGGCGTACCAGGTGGTGGTGTCGTGCTCCTCCATCACTGCGGACAGCCCGTCACGGAGGAAGCTCTCCAACTCGGCCTCTTTCCCCGGCTTCGCTTGCAGACGCACGAACAGCGCCTTGTTGACGGGCGAGTTATGGTCGTCGGCCATGATGCCCCTGTTCTGATTGCGTGGTTCGGTATGAACAGGCTTGCGAGTGCCGCTGGCGCTCCAGGCGAGGCGGCAATGGGTCGAAGTCATCGACCTGAACGCCGCTAGGCGCCGGGGCGCCGGCCTCTGCCGCGTGACTGTTGTGAACCAGATCGAGGTAATAGCCCGCCAGCAGCGCATGCGCTCGCGCGGCGTCAGGATGGTCGGCCAGCCCCGCGCGCCTGATCTCCTGCTCGGCGCGCTCCTCGAAATAGCGGAGATCGGCCAACACTGCCCTCGCGATGGTCGCCCCGGCCTCATCCGTTTGCATGGGACGGCTCTTCTTCAGGGCGACGGCCAGCCTCGTATCGCGGCCTCGGCTGCGGCATCAGCAAGTAGAGCAGGAGGGCCAAGCCGAGGCCCACCCCCATGCGAGGCGCCACGGCGGTGATCGGCACGACCGCGACGAAAGCCAGCGCAGTCAGCGCATAGCGGCGGGTTATCTGCCGGACAAAGTCGGTGGCAAGGCGATCATCGATGAGGCGCCGATCCGGCCGGGCGTAGAACCACTTTGCCATCCAGAAGATGGCCGGCGCCGCCAGCCCCACCGCCAGCACAATGCTCGCCGTCCGCTCATGCTCGGTTCCGAGATAGAAGCACCATACGCGGATCGGGTAGGGCAGCGCCCCGACCGCCAGCAGAAAACCCAGGTTGATCGCGCCGAACCAGTGATCGCTCCTGGCGTAGATGCGGCCGGAATAATGGTGCTGCAGCCAGTAAACGCCAACTGCAAGGAAGCTCAGCAGCAGCGCAAGATGCTCACGCCACTGCTCAGCGATCGCGCGCCAGAGACTGGCTCCCGCGTCCGGTCCCTCAGGCGATCCGGGCGGTTTGACCTCGACTATAAGGAGCGTGAGTATGATCGCAAAGACGGCATCGGTGAAGCCCTCGAAGCGGTTCAATCCGCGCTCGGCGCCGCGCGTTTCAGCCATATGCTTTCCCCTGACCGGGTTAGCTTGCCACGAGCCCAGCGCATGGTGTCTGGTACCCCGACAAGGCGGTTCGCGAAGCTATGCGACCAGTTCCGGGACCGCGTCTGCGACCCTGCCCTCCGCGCGGTAGTCGGGGGGGATGTCGAAGTCCTTGCGAGCGAGGCCGCGTGAGGCTTGCGAACCGCGCGGTAGCCCGCTCCGGTCCGAATAGTCGCGCTGGGCGCCCCGCTCGCGGCTGTGCACGGTTTTGGTGCCGGAATAAGCAATGATGTCGAGCAAGGTGATGCCCAGCACGAGCGCGGTCGCGATCGCGGCATTGTCCCGCTTCGGATTATCCGGCCGAAGTGCGAGTGCGAGCGTGCCGAGATCGAGGGCGTCGCCGCCGATCCGAGCGGCAAGGCCGACTTGCTTGTCCACCGACAGGGTCGGAACCGCACTTGCAATCTCGCGCGCACCGTAGGCGCGGATCAGGCCTTCCTTGCCCTCCAGTCCGAGCGCCCTGGCAATGCGACCGGGCGCGACCAGTTCGGCGATGCCGAGACCGATTGAGAACCAGCCGAGCGCCCGCGCGAGTCGGTCGGGACCGGTGAGCGAACTTGGGCCTTTGTGCTCGACCCGGGGGTCTCCCTCCGACCGAGCGATATGCGTGACGTTGGTGAGTGACATGGGTGTTACCTTTTTGACTTGGTCGTTCAGGGCCGAAGCATAACCTTGATGCAGCTGTCCGCCTTGTCGCGGAACGTGCGGTACATCTCGGGTCCGGCGGACAGATCGACCTTGTGGGTGATCACGAAGGACGGATCGATTTGGCCGTCCTCGATCCGGCGAAGCAGGTCATCCGTCCAGCGGGGGACGTGCGCCTGGGCCATCCGGAAGGTCAGGCCCTTGTTCATAGCCTGGCCCATCGGGATCTTGTCGACGAGGCCGGTATAGACGCCGATGATCGAGATCACGCCGGCGACCCGGCAGGCATAGATCATCTCGCGCAGCACGTGCGGACGATCGCTCTCCGCCATCAGCATCTGCTTGGCGCGGTCGAGGATCGTGTCCGGTTGGCCGAAATTGACGTGGGCCTCGGCTCCGACCGCGTCGATGCATTTGTGCGGCCCCTCGCCACCGGTCTGCTCGTTGAGGCGCTCGAGGACGCTCTCCTCCTTGAAGTCGATGGTGATGGCGCCGGCGGCCGCTGCCATGGAAAGTCGCTCCGGAAGATAGTCGATCGCGATCACCTGCTCGGCGCCGAGCAGGATTGCCGAGCGGATCGTCATCTGACCCACCGGCCCGCAGCCCCAGACCGCCACAGTATCGCCGGGCTGAATGTCAGCCTGCACCGCCGCCTGCCAGCCGGTCGGCAGGATGTCGGACAGGAACAGGAGCTTCTCGTCCTCGATCCCGTCCGGCACCTTGATGTGGGTGGTGTCGGCGAACGGCACCCTAAGGTACTCGGCCTGGCCACCGGGATAGCCGCCGGTGAGGTGGGTGTAGCCGAACAAGCCGGCCGTGTGGTGGCCGAATGCTTTGTCCGCGAGCTCAGCTTTGCGGTTCGTCCGCCGGCAGACCGAGAAGTTTCCCTTGCGGCACTGCTCGCAGTCGCCGCACTGGATTGTGAAGGGGATGACGACCCGGTCACCGACCTTGAGCGAGCCCTTGGCCTCACTGCCCACCTCGACGACCTCGCCCATCGACTCATGTCCCAGGATGTCGCCGGGCAGCATGGCGGGGATCAGATTGTGAAAGAGGTGGAGGTCAGAGCCGCAGATTGCGCAACTTGTGACCTTGATTATGGCATCGCGGGGATTTTCGATGGAGGGGTCGGTCACTGTGTCGTACCGGACGTCCTCCTTGCCGTGCCAAACTAAGGCTTTCATGCGAATCTCCTCTCGTGTGCCGAACAAGGCAATCGAGATGCCGCAAGCCGATGGGCACCCGGGTGATCCCTAGGGAACTTTACTTAGCCGCGAGGCATTGCCGCTTCGGCGGCAACTTGCGCGCGGAGGTCGAGCAGGATGTCGGATTATCTTGATAATAACCTAACTCAAGTAGCATCCGGAGAGGGTGCGACCAAGCTCGAGGCCGCGCCAAAGCCAACCGCGTCGGCGGCCGATGTGCTCGCGGGCAAGCTCCGGTTCTTCGAGGCGACGCTGTCGTCCATACCTGATTTCGTCTACGCCTTCGACCCGCAAAAGCGGTTCGTCTATGCTAACCCTGCGATGCTCGGCCTGTTCGGGCTTTCCGCCGACGAGATGCTCGGCAAGACCTTTCCGGATCTCGGCTACCCTGCAGAGCTCACCGAGCGGCTCAATGGGTATATCGACCGGATCCTGAGGGACGGAGTCACCGTCGAGGAAGAGGTCTTCTACCGCACCCCGACCGGCTACACCGCTTATTTCGACTTCCTCTGGGGCCCGGTTCGGGGCCTGGACGGCTCGGTCGAGTTGGTCGTCGGCGTTTCGCGCGACACCAGCGATCGCCATGCCGTCGAGGAAGCGCTGAGGACCAGCGAAGCCCGCCTGCGCGCTGCGACGGAGCTGGCGGGCCTTGGGATTTATTCCTGGAACCCTGTCACCCACGCCTTCGACTGGGACGAGCGGATGCGTGCGATGTGGGGGCTCCCGCCCGAGGCGGACGTGAACAACAAGGTTTTCGAAGCCGGCATCCACCCGGACGATCTGCCGCGAGTGCGCCGTGCGACCGCCGCCTGCATCGATCCGGCCGGCGATGGGAGCTACAATCTCGAATATAGGGTGGTCGGGCGCGACGACGGCATCACTCGGCACATCGCGACGTCGGGGCGGACGACCTTCTCAGAAGGGCGCGCCGTCGGTTTCATCGGCGCCGCCATCGACGTTACCGCCTCGCGCCGCAACGAGGCGGCGGTTCGCGCAAGCGAGGCGCAGTTCCGCAGCTTCGCCGAGAACAGCAGCAACCTGATCTGGATCGGCGACCCGGCCGAACGGCGCTTCCTCTATCGCAGCCCTGCTTACGAGAGGATCTTCGGCGTTGCGGCCTCGGAAGCCCCTCTGGGTTTGCACGAGTGGATGGACGTCGTTCATCCCGACGATCGACAGCAGGTCGAGCACGGCCTCGAAGCCCTGATCGCCGGGGAAGTCGTGCAGCTCGAATACCGGATCGTCCGTCCTTCCGACGGCGCGATCCACCTGCTTCACGAGACGAGCTTTCCGATCCTGGACGAGCATGGCGCGCCAACCCGGATCGGTGGGATCACTGAAGACGTCACCGGTGAGGAGGTCCGTCACGTTTACATCGTCTGCAGGGGGGCCGCCGAGGCTCGCCGACTGGCCGGGATCGTGAGGGCCGATGGGTATCAGGCGCGAACCTTTCGGAGCGGCTCCGCCTTACTTGAGGTGGCTCCGGCGCTCTCCCCCGGCTGCGTGCTGGTCGACCTCCGTAAAGGGAGGAATGAGGGACTCTCTCTCCAGCGGGAGCTCAAGGCGCGATCGATCACGCTGCCGACAGTCGCTCTCGATGCACCTGGTGCGAACGTCGGAGAGGCGGTCGCTGCTATGAAGGCGGGCGCCTCAGATTACGTCATATTGACCGAAGACGACTCCCCGCGCGCTTCCTTGGCGAAGGCGATCGCGGAATGTCTCGGCACAGTTGGCCAGATCACGCGCGACGACAATGCAGGCGCCCGGGTCAGCGCGCTTACCTCTCGAGAACGCGAGGTGCTCGCTGGTCTCCTCGATGGAGGAACGAACAAGTCGATCGCGAGTAAGCTCGGTATCAGCCCGCGCACGGTGGAGCTGCACCGCGCCAGCGTCATGAATCGCCTCAATGCAGGTAGCCTTACGGAGCTTCTCCAGATTGCGCTGTCCGCAGGGCTTGCACCATCGGGCAGCCGTGGCCGGAACTGATCCCAACTTCTTCGTATTCAGACGAATGGAGTGGTGATCACGTGGGCATCGTCGCGCAACGACGGCTTCCCGCCGTAGGGGCCGAAGAGCAGACGGTCTGCTTGCGGCCAAAAGCGGAAGGCTGGAATTGGTAATGGCGGGCTGGCGCACCAGCCCACCATCCTATTTAGATCTCGGTCGCTTCGGCCAGCGCCAGAGCATCTTCAACTTCGACGCCTAGGTACCTGACCGTGGTTTCGATCTTGGTGTGACCGAGCAGGATTTGCACCGCGCGCAAATTGCCTGTCTGCTTGTAGATGAGGGCTGCCTTCGTCCGCCGCAGCGAGTGGGTACCGTAGTCCTCTCGACGCAGCCCTATGGCGGTCACCCATTCATCGACCAGCCGAGCATACTGCCGAGTGCTGATATGGGTTAGCCGGTCAGTTCGGCTGGGAAAGACGTACTCGTCCAGCGAGCCACCTCGTCGTTCAAGCCACTGGAGAAGGCTCGTGCGAGCGGACTCCAGCAGCTCGAACTGCACTGGGCGACCGGTTTTCTGTTGGACGATGATTGCTCGCTCGCGGATGCGGGCTCCACTGACCAGCTCATCGATCTTGATCTTCACGAGGTCACAGCCGCGAAGCTTGCTGTCGATCGCCAGGTCGAAGAGAGCGCGATCGCGAAGGCGGTGCTCCTGCTCCAGAAAGAAGCGAACGGCCCACACCTGCTTAGGCAGGAGCGGGCGCTTGGCGCCAAGCTTACGGCCAACATTCCACGCGGGACGGTCTTCCTGACTGGGATCGTAGATTGCGTGTCCCATGCTGCATCTCCTCAGGCCAAAGGCGGCCGAGGAGAAAACCCAGCCAAGAGGCTGTCCATCGGTCTTGCCGGCCCGAGCTCGCGCCGATGAACGAACGTCAGCTCACGGGAGGCGTTGATCGACGCGTGATTGTCCGAGAGTGGGTCAAAGCTGCCGCGGAGCTCAGCCTAGCAATCCCGCCGCAATTACCCCTGAGACATCGTTCGCCGCTGCCCTGACAGGGTCTCCAGCGAGGTGTGCGTAGCGAGCTGTGGTCTGGACCTGCGAGTGCCCAAGCAGCTTGCCGATCATCGGGAGCCCTTGCCCGGCTGCAACTGCAACCGAAGCGTAGGTGTGGCGAAGATCGTGAATGCGTACGTCCTTCAGTCCTGCTCGAGCCCGGATCCGCTGCCAGAAGGGCTGAAGGTCAGCGAGTGGCTTACCGGGGAGGGTGCCGTAGATCACATGTCGATTGAAGGGCTGTCGCTCGATGCTTCGGAGCACAGCGACGGCTGCCTCGCCTAGTTGCACGGTCTTCGCCCCAGTCTTGGAGTCCGGCAGTCGCAGCAGACCCTCGGCTAGGTCGACATGCTCCCAGCACAGCTTCATCACCTCGTTCAGTCGGCAGCCGCTTAGGAGCAGCAGGCGCACTGCCACGATCGCCGAGGGCAGCTCGACTCGCTCGGCTTCCATCGTGTCCAGTACCTCACCGAGGCGCCGCAGCTCGCTTGGGCTCAGAAATCGCTCGCGCTTCTGCTCGGGGTACTTGCGCAGGTGCTTACGCGGATTGCTGCCGTCCGGCCTCAAGCCCCACATCTCGGCAAGGTTGAACATCTTGGAGATGATCTCAAGGTTGCGGTTCGCCTGATAAGGGATGTGCCTCAAGTCATGGTGGAAGCGGGCAACGTCAGCTCGGGTGACCTCAAGCACCTTGTGACGTCCGAGCACCGGCAGGATGAAGCGGCGCAGGTTGCGCCGGTACTCACCAGCCGTGCTCTCCTTCAGGTGCACTTGGATATGCTCGGCATCAAAGCGGTTAGCCAACTCCTGCACGGTAAGAGCTGACCGGCGCTCCTTCCGCTCCCCGGCGGGATCTCCGCCTGACCTGACCTCGGCCAGAGCTTCGATGGCCATGCCGCGGGCCTGATCAAGGGTTAGGACGCCATGCGGACCAAGCGTGACCCTGCGGGAGCGACGGCCTGTGCGGTACTGCACGAGATAGCTCCGCCGACCCGAGGGCATGATGCGGACCCCGAAGCCGGGCAGCTCTCCGTCCCAGAGCATGTACTCTGCCGCTCGAACTTCGGCTGCTTCCACCGTTCGCTTGGTGAGCCTCGCCAATTGATCCTCCTGCTTCCATGCATCCGATCTGCTGCCGTTCCGGAAGCTTGGCGGAAGCAAGCGGGAAGGAATGGAAGCGAGATCGCGAGAAGCACTGACGCTCGGCTAGGCCCTCACAGTCAAGCTAAGTCCCTGTAAACGCGAGAAGGAAGGTGCTGGAGCGTAGAAGAGGGTAGGAGCCTCAACAGCACTCATAACCTGAAGGTCGTAGGTTCAAATCCTACCCCCGCAACCAACAAACAGCCCGCAAGTGGAAACACTTGGCGGGCTTTTTGTTTGTCCTGCAGCTGCGGCACGGGCCGCTCACGAGGCGAGTGGCCGGTTAAACTGCCTGTGCCTGCCTGCCGCGTTGCGGCCATAGGGGAGGTGGGGTCAATCGCCCCCGGCCGGAAGCTTGGCTCGGGTCGGCGCTGCAGGGCCATATGAGCCTTCCGATCCAGATATCGTGGCCGCAGGACGGGCCGAAGCCCGATTGGAGCCCGCACAGCCGACCGCCCTGCACCTTCCAGGCCTGGCAAGCTTGTCCGAAAACCAAGTGCGGACTGGCTAATCAACGCGCGGCAGCACGTCGAACTTGTCAGCTTCGGCATGTCGGGCCACCGTGGGCCAGGTTCGTTTTCCTCGAAGGTTCACCGATGATCCGTGGTTCGTTGCTCACCTGTCTTCTGCTTGCGTCCACGTCCCTCGCCCATGCGCAGGAGCAGGAGCAGCCGCAGTCCTCACCCAGTGAGGCTGCCACTCAGCATCTTCCCCCTCAGGCGACCCCTAGCCCGGCGAGCACCACGCCGGCCGCGCCCAAGTGGGACGTCGAGAACCCGCGCAGCCTGACCCTGCGCAAGGTGCGCATCGACACGGATGAGGGGACGTGGATGAACGTCGACGTCTCGCGTGACGGATCGCGCGTCGCGTTCGACATGCTGGGCGACATCTATGTGATGCCGATCGGCGGCGGTATGCCGACCCGCATCGCCGAGGGACTGTCCTATGAGCAGCAGCCGCGCTGGTCACCCGATGGCACGCGTATCGCCTTCGTTTCGGACCGCGGCGGGGGCGACAACATCTGGATCATGAATGCCGACGGGTCGAACAAGCGCCAGCTGACGAAGGAGGACTTCCGCCTGCTCAACCAGCCGAGCTGGAGCCCGGACGGGCGCTTCATCGTGGCGAAGAAGCACTTCACCACCACCCGGTCGCTCGGCACCGGCGAGATCTGGCTCTACCACGTCGATGGCGGGACCGGCGTGCAGCTGGTCAAGCGAGTGAACGAGAAGCACCAGAAGGAACTGGGTGAGCCGATCTTCG
>Ga0210040_10005827_pt1 | contig 15549 bp, 14 predicted proteins | sample CryGeyCG12114_NA_FD_185462 | JGI IMG/M metagenome (GOLD analysis project Ga0210040, IMG submission 185462) | Groundwater microbial communities from aquifer - Crystal Geyser CG19_WC_8/21/14_NA (SPAdes) (version 2) | ecosystem: Environmental > Aquatic > Deep subsurface > Groundwater | place: USA... | reverse complement strand
GGAACCAATACCTACGCCTACGCCCCCGGATCCGCAGGCATAGGTGCCTATACCTACGTCTACGCTCCCGGAGCCGCAGGCAAAGGTTCCTATGCCTGCGGAGCGCGGGGGCGCCTCAGCGGATGGTGATCTGCCGGGAGAGCAGGCCGGCGCGGGCGCGGCGCTCGTCGGCGTCGAGCGGGCCGGTGACCGCCAGCGCCTGCTCGAGGCGGGTCTGCCACTGGGTGGCCGGCTCGACCCAGTCCTCGGCGGGGGTGTCGGCGGGGAGGTCCCACACCGGCACGACGAGCCCGTGCGCTCGGAAGGCCCCGGCGTAGCGGGTGCCCTCGCCCAGCAGCATCGGCTCGCCCGCGGCGCGCAGCCGGGCCAGCGCGTCGAGCAGCTCCTCCTCGGGCTCCGGGCGCACCCAGCGCAGGTGGGCCCGCTCGGCGCCCGGACGCACCCAGTACGCCGCCTCCAGGCCGGCCAGCCGCACGGTCGGCAGGATCGCCTCGTTGGCGTGCTCCAGGCCGGCCTTCGCCGCCGCGCTGGGCTGGATGCCCTCCAGCCAGAAGCCGAAGTCGTCGTGCACGATCACCTCGAGGGGCGCCGTCGTGTCCAGCAGCTCCTGCAGGCGGGGGCCGGTGGAGCCGGCTGCCCCGATGGTGCCCGGGTCGACCGGAGCGCCGGTCGGTGCCACGAGCGCGGCCGCCAGGGCGGTGCCGAGGTCGCGGCTGACGTCGTCCGAGGAGCTCTGCAGCTGGACGCCGAGCAAGATCTCGCCGTTGGCGCGGACCAGGGCCGGCGAGCCACCGGGGAGCACGCTGGCGAGGGTCACCTCGCGGCCGTCCGTCGTCTTCAGCGTCGCGGTCGCCGCGGGGACGAGCTCGCGCAGCGCGACCCAGTCCGCCTCGCCGGGCAGCCCCTCGAAGGAGCGGATGACCGGGGGTGCGTAACCCGAGCCGTGGCAGTGCTTGTAGCGACGGCCGGAACCGCACGGACACGGCGCCTTGGGGTTGGTGCCCTCCGACACGGCGGCGGGGGCGGCGGAGCGCTTGCGGGAAGCCATGCCGGCCAGCGTAGACAACGGACCTCCGTCCCCCTTCCGCCTCGCAGGCTAGGCGTGAGCCTCTGGACGGAGGCCGAGGGACCCGCTCACTAGGCTCCATCGGTGTTCGCAACGCCGCTGGACCTGACGGATGCCGCCGTCGTCGCCGACCCCTACCCGGCCTTCGCCCGGGCGCGCGCGCAGGCACCGGTGCAGTGGCACGAGGACATGGGGCTGTGGCTGGCGTTCGGCCACGCGGAGGCCAACGCGGTGCTGCGGGACCGGCGGCTGGGCCGCATCTGGACGGACCGGGCGCCGGCCGAGCGGTTCGGGAGCTTCAACCTCATCCACCGCAACGCCATCCTGGAGATGGAGCCGCCCCAGCACACCCGGCTGCGGCGGCTGATCAGCTCGGCGTTCGCCCGGGGGCACGTCGAGCGGCTGCGCCCGTGGGTCGAGGACCTGGCGCGGACGCTCGTCGACGAGCTGGTGGAGCGCTCCGGCGGCTCGGAGCCGGTCGACCTGCTGGCGGGCATGGCCGAGCAGCTGCCGGTCGCGGTCATCGCCGAGCTGCTGGGCGTGCCCGAGGCCGACCGCCCGCTGCTGCGCCCCTGGTCCAACGCGATCGTGAAGATGTACGAGTACGGACGGACGGCGGAGACCGAGGCGTCCGCCGAGCGCGCGGCCGAGGAGTTCGTCGCCTACCTGCGCGGGCTGGCCGCCGAGCGGCGCACGCACCCGGGCGAGGACCTGGTCAGCCACCTGGTGGGCCTGCGCGACGCCGACGGCGACACGCTGACCGAGGACGAGCTGGTCACGACCTGCATCCTGCTGCTCAACGCCGGCCACGAGGCGACGGTGAACGTGAGCGGCAACGGCACGCTCGCCCTGCTGCGGCACCCCGATCAGCTGCGGCGGCTGCGCGCGGACCGGGCGCTCCTGCCGACGGCGATCGAGGAGTTCATGCGCTACGACTCCCCGCTGCAGCTGTTCGAGCGCACCGCCACCGAGGACGTGGAGCTGGGCGGGATCACCGTCGAGCGGGGGCAGAAGATCGCCGCCCTGCTGGGTGCGGCCAACCGCGACCCCGCCGTCTTCGCCGAGGCCGACACCTTCGACGTCGGCCGGGCCGACAACCCGCACATCACCTTCGGCGCGGGCATCCACTTCTGCATCGGGGCGCCGCTGGCCCGCGTCGAGCTGCAGGCCACCTTCGGCGCGCTGCTGGACCGGACGACGACGTTCGAGCTCGCAGGCGAACCGGTGCGCCGTCCCGAGTTCGTGATCCGCGGCCTGCGGACCCTCCCCGTCGTCCTCGGCTGACCCGGCTGGATCGTGAGCGCGGTCACTGGCAGGATCCCGCTCATGCGCGGCCTGATGCAGGACAGCCCCCTCACCATCGACACGATCTTCCGGCACGCCGAACAGCACTACGCCGACGTGCCGATCGTGACCAACGGCCCCAAGGGCGTCACCCGCTCGACCTACGGGGAGTGGGCCGACCGGACCCGCCGGCTCGGTGGCGTGCTCGACACCCTGGGCATCAGCGCCGACGGCCGCGTCGGCACCTTCGGCTGGAACAGCCAGCGGCACCTGGAGCTCTACTTCGCCGCTCCCTGCACCGGCCGCGTGCTGCACACGCTCAACATCCGGCTGTTCCCCGAGCAGCTGACCTACATCGCCAACCACGCCGAGGACGAGGTGGTCTTCGTCGACCGCTCGGTCTTCGGCCTGTTCTGGCCGCTGGTCGACACCATGACGACCGTCCGCCACGTCGTCGTGATGGAGGACGGCGGCGACGCCGAGCTGCCCGACGACCCGCGGATCAGCGACTACGAGACCCTGCTGGCCGCCGCCTCGCCGGTCGAGTTCGACGTCCGCGACGAGTCCCTGGCCGCCTCCATGTGCTACACGAGCGGCACCACGGGCAACCCCAAGGGCGTCGTCTACTCGCACCGCTCGACGGTGCTGCACACGATGGCTGCGCTCTCGCCGAACGCCTTCGGGCTCAGCATCCGCGACGTCGCGATGCCGGTCGTGCCGATGTTCCACGCCAACGCCTGGGGCATCGCGCAGGCCGCCCCGGCCTCGGGCGCGGCACTGGTGTTCCCCGGGCCGATGATGCAGCCGGAGAACCTGGCGAAGCTGATCGTCGACGAGGGCGTCACCTTCACCGCCGGCGTCCCGACCATCTGGCAGGGCATGCTGCCGCACCTCGCAGGCACGCAGCACGTGCTCCGCGAGATCGGCTGCGGCGGCTCGGCGGTGCCCAAGGCGCTGAGCGAGGCGTACCGCGAGCAGGTGGGGATCCCGATCCTGCAGGCCTGGGGCATGACCGAGACCTCGCCGGTCGCCTCCTCCGGCGTCCTGCCCAAGCGCCTCGAGGACGCCGACGACGACACGAAGGCCACCGAGCGCTCGCGCGCCGGCGTCCCGCTGTTCGGCGTCGAGGCCCGGATCGTGGACGCCGACACGCTGGAGCCGCAGGCGTGGGACGACACCGCGACCGGTGAGCTGCAGGTGCGCGGGCCGTGGTGCGCGAAGGAGTACTACAACCCCGATGCCGGCGCGGTGCTGTCCACCGACGACGGCTGGATGAAGACCGGCGACGTCGCGGCCATGGACCGGTACGGCTCGATCCGCATCGCCGACCGCACCAAGGACCTCATCAAGTCCGGCGGCGAGTGGATCAGCTCGGTCGACCTGGAGAACGCGATCATGAGCCACCCCAAGGTCGCCGAGGCCGCGGTCGTCGGGGTGAAGCACCCGAAGTGGGACGAGCGCCCGCTGGCCTGCGTCGTCCTCAAGCAGGGTGAGACGGCGACGGCGGAGGAGATCCTCGACCACCTCAAGCCGCTGGTCGCCAAGTGGTGGCTGCCCGACGCCGTCGAGTTCATCGACGAGGTGCCCAAGACCAGCGTCGGCAAGTTCTCCAAGAAGGACCTGCGCGCCACGTTCGCCGGGTACGAGCTGAAGAGCTGACGGCCCTCCCGGCGCGGCCGGCCAGGATCAGGCGCCGAGGACGACACCCCGGGTGACCAGCGCCAGGCCCACGACCAGGACGAGCCCGGCAGTCAGCACAGGAGCGGCCAGCAGTACCCGGGAGAGGAGACGGGCCTGTCGCAGGTCGGACAGGCGACGCTCGAGGCGACCGCGCAGCCGGACCAGGAGCAGGCCGACGGCGGTGAGGGTGGCCGCCATGCCGGCCCCATAGGCGAGCACCAGGACGACGCCGAAGACGGTTCGCCCGAGTCCGACCGAGGCGAGCAGCACGATGAGGGCGGAGGGGCTCGGGACCAGGCCGCCGGCGATGCCCATCCCGATGAGCCCACCCCTGCCCGCGCCCGGACCGTGGGTGTGCCCGCCGGGCCCGTGGCTGTGACCACCTGCCCACCAGCCGCCGTGGTCGTGGTCGTGCGCGTGGTCGTGCGCGTGGTCGTGGTCGTGGTCGTGCACAGGGCCGTGCTCGTGGTCGTGCACAGGGCCGTGCTCGTGGTCGTGCACAGGGCCGTGCTCGTGCGGGTGGCCGCTCCCGGCTGCGGCCAGCGCCGGCTCGGGCAACGTCTCGGCGAGGGGCAGCCCCCGCGTCGTCACCGCTCGCCGTCGGAGCAGCGCTCCCCGCAGCATGACGACCCCGATACCTGCCACGATCACTCCGCTGACCACGCCGAGCCAGCGGATCACCTGATCTCCGGCCAGCGAGCTCGACAGGGACACGGCCAGCCCCAGGACCAGCACGCCGACCGTGTGCGTCGCGGTCACGGTGGCCCCGACGAGGACCGCGTCCCGGTTCCGCCCCCGGCGGGCGGCCAGGTACGCCGCCATCACCGTCTTGCCGTGCCCGGGGAGCAGCGCATGCCCGCAGCCGAGCAGGACTGCCAGGAGCACCGCCAGCGTGCCGACGAGCGGGGTGAGCCGGCGATCCCCGATGAGGTCCTCCAGCCACCGATCCAGCGTTGCCAGGGCGCTGCTGAACGGATCACCGTTGCCGGAGCTGATCGCCGCGCCCGTGCCGGTGCTCTCACCGGGCTCGGTCCGCACGGCGAACGCGCGGATGTCGAGCGGCGACGCCAGGAGGTCGTCGGGATAGGCGCGCAGCTCGTCACTGATGCTCGCGACCGGGACCGGGGACTCGATCAGCCGGACACCGTCGCCGTCGGAGGTGACCTCCCGCCACCCCAACCGGTCGGAGAGGTAGGTGTCCTCGAAGGCGACCTCCGCTTCGCCGTCCAGGCGCGCGTCGCCCTCGAACCGGCAGCTCAGCCGGAGCGTGGGCAGACCGGCGGCACCCGGCACCGTCTCGAGCGTGCTCCCGGTGCCTCGCCACGAGACGGCCCGGCCGTCCACGGCGAGCTCGACCGCGTTCCCGACCGACGCGCACTCCGTCGTGGCCGCGTCGGCGAGCTGCGGAGCACTGGGCGAGCCGTCGGGCGCGATCACCTGGAGCGCCTGGGCGGTGGGGATCTCCGCCCGGTCCACCACGGCGGTGAGCTCGACCCGATCGGGGAACAGCTCGACGTGGTCGTAGTGGTTCACGGTGAAGTTGCCCAGCGGGTGGGCCTGGGCGACCCCGCCCGGCACGGTGATCCAGAGCGCGACGGCGCCGAGGGCGACGGCGAGCGCCCGCTGTCCTCTCACGGACGACCGCCCAGGGAGGCGAGCAGGTCCTCCGCCCGCGGCGCGTGCAACGGAGAGAAGTACGGATTGGTGTCCAGGGCCCGGGCCAGCGTGGCCCGCGCCTGATCGACCTGCCCGACCGCAGCCTCGATCACTCCCCGGTGGTACAGGAACGAGGCGTTCGCGCCGCCCAGCGCGGTCGCCTGCTGGGCATGGGGCAGCGCCTCGGCATCGCGCCCGGCGCTGTGCAGCGCCCAGGCCATCGCGTCGTGGGCGTCGATGTTCTGCCGCCGGTCGAACTCCGCCTGCGCCGCCGCCACGGCTGCCGCCGGATCGCCGTGGTCGGCGAGGAACAGTGCCGTGGACAGGTCGTCGGTCGCTCCACTGGCGGCGAACAACTGCCGGACCGTCCCGACCAGCGCGAACTGCTCCTCGGCGTCGTCGGTCCGGCCCTGGGACTCCAGGTAGGCGCCGAACTCGACGAGGTACTCGGGCAGCGGCTGCGCGTCCACCACCGCCTGGAAGGTCTCGACCGCCGCCGCCACCTCCCCGCGTGCGGCGAGCAGGCGCGCGCGGCCCAGCAGCAGGGCGGCGTCTCGCGGCAGGGCCTCGAGTCCTGCCGCGTACTGCGCCTCCGCCTCCTCCAGATCACCGACGGAGAAGGCCAGCGCACCCAGGTAGGTGCGGCAGAACGCCTCGGCGGCGTTCCCCCGTGCCGTCTCCAGCGCCTGCTCCAACGCCGAACGGGCGCCGGTCAGGTCGCCGTGCAGCTCCGCGTCGTACGACGCCCGGGTGAACGAGGCCAGACCCGGCTGCAGCTCCAGCATCCGCTGCAGTGCGTCGGTCGCGCCCGGATAGTCGCCCAGCTGGGTGCGGGCATCGGTGAGCACACCCCACGCCGTCGCGCTGTAGTCGTTGATCGCGAGCGCCTGCGACGCGAGATCGGCCGCCGCGGAGAAGTCGTGCCGGGCGTTGGCCAGCGCGCCCAGCCCGGTGAGCGCCGCGTCGTTGCCCTCCGGCCGCAGGGTCAGGGATTCCCGGAGGGCGCCGTCGGCCTTGCCGTAGTACGTCGGATCCGCGGTCTGCCGCGCCTGCTCGACATAGGCCGTCCCCAGTTGCGCCCACGTCGCGTAGTCGCCCGGGACGTTCCGCAGCCGCTGCTGCGCGGCCTCGATGGACGCGGTGAGCGGGTCCACCTCCACCGCCGCCTCCTGCTCCCGCGCCGCAGCGTCGCGGTCGACGGACACGGCGTAGAAGCCGGCTGCCGACACGACCAGGAAGAGGACGCCGGCGACCACCGCGCTCACCGCGGTCCGTCTGCGCACGTCAGACGTTCGGCAGGTCGCCGGCCGGAGCGGTCATGCCGGCGGCGACGCGCTCGTCGCTCTCCTCGAGCGATCGCTCCGTGTCCAGCGTCGCCCGGACGACGAGGTTGTCGCGATAGGACCGCGCCGACTGGTCGAAGTCCCCCGTGCACGTGATGAGCACGATCTCCGAATCGCCGACGGGGGCGTAGATCTCCTCGGTCGGCAGCGCGTCCTTGGGGTACTGCCGGCTCTCCGTCACGGCGAACACCGCGACCGTGTTGTCGGCTCTGGTGACCATCACCTCGTCGCCGACCGCGAGGTCGGGCAGCCGGTAGAAGACGGCCGGTCCGGTGTAGTCGTCGACGTGGCCGGCGATCAGCCCGGGCGGCCCCTGCGGGTCACCCGGGTAGTTGCCGCCGGTGAACCAGCCGGCCTTGTCGAAGTCGACCGGCACCTCGAGGGTCCCGTCGGTGTTGAGGCCGAGGTCGACCAGGGATGAGGTGACCTCGATCGCCGGGATGTCGATCTGGACAGGCTCGGCGCGGGTCAGCGCGGTGACGACGCGCGGCGCGCTCGCGTCATCGGTGGTCGGCGGCGCAGTGGCCGTCGGTGCGGCGGCAGGCGCGCGGACCACCGGACCGTCCGTGCCGCCGAAGACGAGGTAGCCGATCAGCAGGCCCGCCGCGAGAGCACCCAGGGTCGGGAGCAGCCACACCGGGATGCCGCGCCGGGAGCGTGCGGGAGCGGCCCCGTCGTCGTGCTGCATCGCGGACTCGAGCAGGGGCGGGTCGTCCTGGCGTGGACGCTCTCCGGGGCTCGTGCCGGCCACAGGTCCTCCTTCGATCTCGTTCGCGCACCATCGGGGCGGACGTGGCTGTGGGGGTGGGGCCTGAGCCGCACCCCCACAGCCGACGAGCGATCAGGCTCCCGGCGTACCGGAGGTCCGACGGAGCGCCCGGCCCCTGATCAGCGATCCGGCACCGGCACCGATGAGCAGGAGCGCGGCCGAGCCGGTGAGCGCCGGGACGAGGGTGTCCTCGAAGCCACCTGCGCCGGTCTCGACGCCGCCCCGCGGGTAACCGTTCGCCTGGGACTGAGTCGCAGCAGCCTTGGGCTGGGTCGCAGCAGCCTTGGGCTGGCTCGCAGCAGGCGCCGGAGCCGCAGCAGGCGCCGGAGTCGCAGCCGGAGCCGGCGCCGGAGCCGGCTTCACCGGAGTGCCGTTGCCGCCGGCCGTGTCGGTCCCACCCGCACCGCTGCCGCCACCCTTGTTGACGGCCTGGGTGTTCGGGCCGGCGATGTAGGGGAACGTCCCGCTGAAGGCGTTGTCGTTGGAGTCCACCAGGTCGCCGCCCTTGAGGGCGTCGAAGGCAGCCTGCCGATCGGCCGGGATCATGTCGACGTTCGAGATCCCCTCGAGGGCGAGGATCTCGATGTCCACGACGTCGTCGGCGAGCCGGCGACCGTTCGGGAAGCCCTGGATGTCGCCACCCACGACGCCGAGCCGGCTGGCCTGCTCCAACGGCTGCATGTCCAGGCCGGTCGGGCCGGTGATCGACATGTTCAGGCGGAGCATCTCCGACGGCTGGAAGGCCGCCGGATCTGCCGCGGCGTTCAGGGCCTGCGAGTTCAGGTCGACGTCGACCGGGTTCGGGGTGTTCGGGTCACCGTCGACGTCCACCACCCCGTTGGTGACGATCCCGGTCAGGAAGACCTCGAAGATGTCGTACCTCGGGGCCGGGGGTGCCGGAACGCCGTAGATGGTCTCGATGAGCCTGGGCACCTCGGGGTCGAGCACCCGGTCGACGACGGCGCCGTCCGCGGCTGCGGCGTCCATGTCGGGGCTGATCGAGTTGAACGCGTCCTTGAGACCCGTCGGCACGACGACCTCGTTGACCAGCGGCTGGCCGAGGCGGGAGACCTGGGTGAAGCCGGTGTTGGCGTCGGCGGCGGTCCCGTCGGCATCACGCAGCGTCGGGCGGGTGGTCGTGGCCCATACCCCGACGACCGGGTTGGCTGCCGCGTCGTTGCCGATCGCGACCGCGGACTTGGGCACCTCGAGCACGATGCTGTTCACGTTGTACCCGGCGAGGGTGTCCTGCCCGGTCTCGGACAGGTCGCCGCCGTAGAGCAGGTCGAAGACCCGGATGTCCAGGAAGAACGGGTCCTCCGTCTGGGTGGTCAGCGTCCTGCCGCCACCGTCGACCTCGGCCTCGGCCGGCGTACGCAGGTTGTCCACGTACTCCTGGGACGTACCCATGCTCGCCGGGCCGGTGTACGAGGGGGAGGCCTGGCCCTCGGCGATCGGAGCGCCGTACGTCGCCCCACCATCCGTGCTGACGTCGAGGGTGTAGTACTGCCGGTAGAGCAGGTTCTCGTCGTCGAGCGAGGTGACCTCGCCGTTGTTGTAGAGGAACGTGTCGGTGCCGCGCTGGTCCTCGGTGGTGAACCGCCACCGGTAGATCAGGTCGGCGACCGCGTCACCGTCGTTGTCGATGTTGATCAGGTACTCGGCGTCTTCTGCCCAGGGGTAGAAGTTCGGTCCCTGGATGGGCTCCTGGAACGGTGACCAGTTGGCGATCAGGACGACGTTGTCGGAGTTCTCGGGGCTCGAGAACGCGTAGACGTCGGTGTTGTCCACGAGTGGGTCACCCAGGATCAGCGGCGCCTCGCGGTGGCTGGAGGCACCCGCCATGGTGGGCAGGAGGCCGATCACGGTGGAGCCGGCGAGCAGACCGCCCGCGGCGATCATCGCGGTGGCACGGCCACCCCGACTGCCGGGGAGTCGTCGTGAGCTGAGCATCTGGGTCCCTTCACCGATCGCCGACGGGCGATCACCGACATGAGTCGCAGCCGGCCCAGTGCGGGAAGACCACCGGACCGCCGAGAAGGGCGCTGTCCCTGGTGCACGAGCCGAGAGCGTCGTCGTCCTGCTGCGACGGCGGTACGTAACCAGTCGTCCCGAGCGGATGGACAGCGTGATCAGGACAAAACTGCAGGAACACGGCCCGTCGGTTGCTGTACGTCACCTGAAAGCGACGCAGACCACAGGAATGACCGCAATGCAATGGCGCGCACCGGGTTCGCGTCGATGCGTCAGCGGACGAAAGGCGGCTCGCCGGTCTCGCTCACCATGGGCCTGCCGGCGGCCTCCCAGTCGCCCATGCCGCCGGCGACGTTGACCGCGTCGTATCCGTTCTGGTTCAGCCACGCCGCCACCCGCGCCGAGCGACCGCCTCCGCGGCAGGTGACGTAGAGCGGGTCCCCCTCGGGCAGGTCGTCCAGCCGGGAGGGGATCTGACCCATCGGGATGTGGGTCGCGCCCTCGACGTGGCCGTGCACCCACTCGTCGTCCTCACGGACGTCGAGGATCACGGCGTCCTCGGGCAGTTCGCTGACAGAGACGGTCGGAACCTGCTGCGGCATCACGCGCTCCATCGTGGCACGGCCGCGCGGGGGTGCGGGCCTGCGAAGATGGCCGCGATGACCGCCGCCCCCGCTCCCGTGCGCGAGCCCGCCTGGTCGCTGCCCCGCACGGCCATCGGGCTGTGGGTCACCGAGAGCCTCATCGGCGTGCTGATCACCGCCCTGATCGTCGGGGCACTGCTCATCTGGGTACCGGCGGACCTCGGCGGCCCGGTGCCGTTCCTGCGCTGGGCGGTGCCGATCGCCGCGGCGCTCGAGGCGGTGATCGCCGTCGGCGTCCGCCCGTGGCTCAAGCACCGGGTGTACCGCTGGGAGGTCACCGGGGACTCCGTCTACACGCGCACCGGCTGGCTCAGCCAGACCTGGACGCTGGTCCCCGTCTCCCGGATCCAGACCGTGGACGTCACCCGCGGATTCCTGCAGCAGCTGTTCGGGCTGGCCACGGTCGCGGTCTTCACCGCCTCCAGCCAGGGCACGGTGCGGATCTGGCACCTCGAGCACGGCGTGGCCCAGCGGGTCGCCGACGACCTCGCCGTCCGCGCGGAACGGACCCGGGACCAGGCCACGTGACCGACCCGGGCACGGGGGCCTGGCCCGGCGCGGGGACCTGGCCGGTCGGGGGGTACCCACCCGCGGCCGCGCGCCGGACCTCGCCGCGCATCGTCCTGGTGGACACCGCCACGTTCCGGCAGGCGCGGCAGCTCGTCCCGATCGCCGTCCCGGCGCTCGCGGGCATCGGGCTGGGCGGGGGCCGCTGGACCGTCGTCGGGCTCGTCGTCGCGATCACGCTGGTGTCCCTGGCGACGGCGGCGCTGGCCTGGTGGCGGTTCAGCTACCTGGACGGACCGGCGGCCGTCGTCGTCACCCGTGGGCTGGTGTCGCGCTCCACGCGAACGGTGCCCAACGACCGGATCCGCGGCATCGAGATCGAGGCGCCGCCGGTGCACCGGCTGCTCGGCCTGGTCCGCGTGCGCATCGACGCCGCCGCCGGGGGCTCCAGCAGCGCGGGGCGCGGCGCCGGCAAGGACGAGGAAGTCCTGATCGACGGCGTCTCCCGCGCCGAGGGCGAACGGCTGCGGACAGCGGTCCTCACGAAGCGCAGCCGCGTCCCGGTGCCGGCGGCGGACGACGTCGACGGCGCCCCGGTCCAGCCGGACCCGGAGCGCGAGGAGGAGTTCGCCCGCTTCGACAACCGGTGGCTGCTGTACGCACCGCTGGTCGGCGGCTACCTCGCCGTCCCGGTCGCCGCCGTGGGGGCGCTGTCCCGGATCCTCGACGAGCTGCCCGCCCGGCTCCTGCCCGACGTCGACGGCCCCGCCCTCGACCCGCCCGTCGTCGCCGTGATCGCGGTGGTCGTGGCGCTGGTGGTGCTGGCCGCGGGGGCGGTGATCGGTGCCGCGGTCGTCAACTGGCGCTTCCGCCTCGTGCGGCGCGGCGGGTCGCTCATCGCCGTCCGCGGTCTGCTCACCCGGCGGACCACCGAGCTCGAGATCGACCGCATCCGCGGCGTCGCCGTGGCCGACGGCGCCGGTATGCGGCTGGTCGGCGCGGCGCGGGTGAACGGCCTGGTCACCGGCCTCGGCGACGCCCAGCGCCGCGGCCAGCTGTTGCCGTTGGGGCCGCGCGCGCAGGCGGAGGAGCTCGGCCGCCGGCTGGTCGACGACCCCGGCCCGCTCACCCCCCACCCCGCCTCGGCCCGGCGCCGGCGCATCGCGCGGGGCATGGCCGCCGGCCTGCTGGTGACCGCCGCGGGCGCGGTGCTGACGGTGACCAGCGGCTGGTGGCCCCTGCTCGTCGCCGGCGTCGTCCTCACCGTGCTGGGCGTGCCGCTGGGCCTGGGTCGGTACGCCTCGCTCGGGCACGCGACCGGCCCCCGGTCCTTCGCCGTCCGCGTCGGCTGGCTGGTGCGGGAGCGAGCGGTGCTGGAGCGCCGGGCGGTGGTCGGCTGGGAGGTCACGCAGTCCTGGGCGCAGCGCCGTGCCGGGCTGGCCTCCGTCGTCGCCTGCGTGGGAGCCGGACGCGGCGGTTACATCGCGATGGACATGGCTGCCGACGACATCGCCGCCTTCGCCGTCGCGGCCTCGGAGCCCTGGGCCGAGCAGCTCGTCCCGGGGACCGAGCTCGGGCGGTGAGGTGAACCTTTCCGTCACACGGGCGTGACGATCACGTGGCCGGGTAGCCGGTGCCGCGATGAGGTCGCGCCCCGGTCACCCCGCCCGGCCGCCGGCTGCCCGGGTGTGCCCGGCGGGCCCGTTCCCCAGCCCGCCCGCCCCTTTCCCGAGGCCGCCCGCCCCTTTCTCCAGCCCGACCCGCCCGGCGAGCCCGGCGGCCTCCACCCGCGTGGTGACGTCGAGCCGGCGCAGCAGATGGGCCACCAGCCGCTTCGTCGTCCGCTCCGAGACGTGCAGCGTCGTGGCGATGTCCACGGTGCTGGCCCCCTCGGCGATCAGCCGCCACAGCCGGCGCTCGTCGGCGGTCAGCTGGTCGGCGATGCTCTGCTCCCCGGCCGGAGTGGCCTCCTCCAGCAGCCGGCGCAGCAGCGCCTCGGGAAGCACCGACCAGCCGTCCAGGACGGCGAGCAGCGGCCGCACCAGCGACTCGGGGTCCGCCGTCTTCGGCAGGAAGCCCGCCGCGCCCGCGCGCAGCGCCTCGATCGCGGCGTCGGCCTCCGCCAGCCCTGACAGCGCCACCACCCGCACCAGCGGATCGGCCCGCCGGATCGCCGCGACCGCCCTCGTGCCGCCCGGCGGTGGCATGTGCAGGTCGACGATCGCCACGTCCGCGTGGTGCCGGCGCACCAGGGCAGCCGCGGCCGAGGCGTCGTCCGTCGTCCCCACCACACGAACCCTGCCGCCGCTCAGCCCCGGCAGCAGCAGGCTCAGCCCCCGGGTGAAGAGGGGGTGGTCGTCCACCACGACCACGTCCACCGGGGTTACGCGTTCAGCACCGAGCGCGCCGTCGTCCTCCGACATCAGTCTCCCGTCGGCCGTCGTCCCCCGGCGTCGCTGACCGGCTCCACCAGGAGTGCCCGTGACCCTTGCTGCTGACGCACCGATCCCGCATCCCGCTCGTGAACTCTTCGCCGACCTCGCGCGGGTGCTCCGCGCCCGCCTGCCGCAGCGCCGCAGCCGCGTGGACGCCGGGGACGAACCCACCCCCGAGGACGCCGTCCTGCGCGCCCTCTGCCACGACATGCGCAGCCCGCTGGCCGCGCTGGAGGCGGTGCTCGGGTCGCTGGACGGGCCGCCCGACCGGGCCCGGGAGCTGCTCGACCTCGCCCGCGCCCAGACCGCCCAGCTCTCCTCGATGCTGCGCACCGCCGACGCCACGGGCGGGGCCCTCCGGGGCACCGGGCCCCGGCTGCTGCGCGACGTCGTCCTCGCCTCCGTCGCCGCCGCCGGGCTGCCGCGGGTGCTGCTGACCGCCGAGGTCCTCGACGGCGCCGGCGAGGTCCCCGTCGCCGACGCCCGGGTGCAGCGCATCCTCACCAACCTGCTGGAGAACGCGCACCGCCATGGCGGGGGCCGGCCCGTGCGGCTGGAGGCGACGCTGCGCGGGGGCTGGGTGCGGCTGGCCGTCGCGCAGGCCGGCGTACCCGTCTCCCGGGTGGTCGGGCACCTCCAGCAGACCCGGCCGCCGCTGGACCTGACCGGGCTGGGCCTGTGGTCGGTGCAGCGCCAGACCCGCGAGCTGGGCGGGTGCCTCACCTGGGACGACGACGGAGAGCTGTTCACCCTCACCGTGTGCCTGCCCGACAGGTAGGCCCCCGGGGGCCAGCGGACGGCACGGGCGGGCCAGCGGGAGCGGGCAGATCCCTGGTGTCACCGCATCGGCGGTGGCGCGACGCCGCACCGAGGGAGAGCCCGTGTTCACGCACACCCACGCCCTGCAGTACGAGGCCAAGCCCGATGGACCCGACCCGGACTTCGCCCGCAAGATGCAGGAGGTCCTCGGCGGTCAGTGGGGCGAGATGACCGTCGCCACGCAGTACCTGCTGCAGGGCTGGAACACCCGCCTGCCCGGCAAGTACAAGGACCTGCTCCTGGCCATCGGCACCGAGGAGCTGGCCCACGTCGAGATGATCGTGACGATGATCGACCGGCTGCTCGACCACATCCCGCTCAAGCCGGATGCGTCCGACCGCACCAAGGAGGCCGCCGCCGCGTACGGGCAGCACAACCCGCAGCACCCGATCGCCAACGGCGGCGGCGCCAGCTACATGGACAGCATGGGCAACCCCTGGACCGGCGCGTACGTCACCGCCAGCGGCAACCTGATGGCCGACTTCATGTACAACGCCACCGCCGAGATGCAGGGCCGGCTGCAGGTCTCCCGGCTCTACAACATGACCGACGACCCGGGCGTGAAGGACATGCTCCGGTTCCTCATCACCCGCGACCACTACCACCAGCAGCAGTGGCTGAGCGCGATCGAGGAGCTCAAGGAGGACGGCCTCGAGGGCATCCCGGTGCCCGAGGCCTTCCCGCTCTCGGAGGAGATCGGCGACCTCGGCTACACCTTCATCGACGCCTCGGACGGCCCGCTGGCCGCCTCCGGCCGCTGGGCGTCCGGCCCGTCCTACGACGGGCGCGCCACCTACGCCGCCCGACCGATCGAGGCGACCGCCGACGCGCCGATCCTGCCCCCGGGTGACCCCCGCCTCTACGGCACCCCGCAGACGGACACCACGACCATGCTGCAGAAGGCCAAGGACCTGCTCAAGTAGGCCGTCGGCGGTCTGCTCCCCCGCTCCACCGCGCCGTCGCCGTGCCGGCGCCCGGATCCCCGTGATCCGGTCGCCGGCCGGCGGGACGCCCTCCCCGGAGGTCTTGCCGTGCACTTCCACCTTCCGCGCCTGCCCGTCCCGGCGGTGCTGCTCTCCGTCGTCTACGCCGTCGCGATCGCGGTCGCGCTCGCCCATCCCGGCGAGCACACCCTCGCCGGTCTCGTCGTCCTCGCGGGGCTCGTCGCCCGCTGGGCGCTGCACAGCCGGCACCGCGCCGCTGCGCCGGTGGCCTTTGCCGTCGCGACCAGCGCTGGCGACGCCGTCCTCGTGCCCGAACCCACCGCCGCCCCGGCCCCGGCCCCCGCCGCCGCCGCCGCCGCCTGAGGAAGGACCCCCGCGCCCCCCCACCGCTGGCACGCTCGCGGCGGATCCTGCACGGGGGCCTTCTT
>Ga0210040_10005826_pt1 | contig 15551 bp, 11 predicted proteins | sample CryGeyCG12114_NA_FD_185462 | JGI IMG/M metagenome (GOLD analysis project Ga0210040, IMG submission 185462) | Groundwater microbial communities from aquifer - Crystal Geyser CG19_WC_8/21/14_NA (SPAdes) (version 2) | ecosystem: Environmental > Aquatic > Deep subsurface > Groundwater | place: USA... | reverse complement strand
TTTATTATCCCAAACCTTTGTGTACGCATGCATGCATACTAAATTCAATAAATGCTCTCAGTTGGTTCAATGTCACTATTTAATGGTTATTGTTGCTCCCTTCTGTCACCTGAACGTGCAAAAATTCAGTTAACTTTTGTTACCTCTTACTTATATGATCATATAACAGTGCTTAACATTTTTCAATGCCTTCGGAATGCATGTTCCTTCTGATTTTTTAAGAAAATTGACTCGCAAAATAACTTAACATGTAAATGAAAGATCTATGAATTTTAACTAACTATAATCAAGGGGCATGGAACAATTACTGCTAAAACTCAATTATTTTCAAATCGTGACTTACGAACAAGAGCAATCACCATAATAATAATCATAACCTTTGGTTAACAATATCAATACTAGTTATGGATCTAGCTACAAGGGGATGAAATGGGAAAAACTGTTATAAAAGTAAATTGAACGCATTTTTTTGGGCATTACAGGCCACGCGTCATAGTTAGTTAGTTAGGTGGCAGTTTAGTAGTATTCTACGTGCTTAGTTCTCAATTACAAAAAGTGTCAGAATTGAGAGACTTTGGATGTGTGGTGCGGTTGTGGTTTCATCCTCTTAAGATATGGCTTACCAAAATCCGCAAATGTAGAATGCTGCTGTTTAGTAAATAAGAATTCGGCTCAATCTACTTTTCAAGAATGCCAGTCAACACGATTTTCAACGAATTACTCATTGAATCAAAGTCTACTTGCGACATAGTGCAAGGAGTGTACACTATATTTTTATGAATCTTAATATAGTTTTTCGAACATTTCTCAGTCGGCGCTAAAATCAATACATATTTACATTCATGAAATTATGTATTGCAACAAAAATCCGTCTAGTATATTCAAGAACATAGCTTTCCATGTTTTCCAAACTTATCCATGTCGTTTTTTAAAACTGAACATATTTATTTAGTATGATTGTCAACCAATCAGTTAGTTAGTTGGTTAGTAACCTAGCGTGCCAAAAACTAACTCCAATTAAGCCATAACTATAGAAGATTGCAGTAAATTCGACACATTAGTTGGACTGCCATCATCATCATTGCAAGTTTGACAAGTTATACTGTCATGCTGCTGCCTGCTTGTAGTAATGAACGATTATTTCCTGCTGATTGATTCTCAAAGGTCAGAGTCAAATTTTGTACAAACTCATCATGCGTAGATTGTGTAAAAAAACAGGAACATTATAAAAAACATTAGACGAAAGCGAACGCGTAAACAAATAATTATGAAATTTTAGCTACTGACTGACTGACTGAGTGTGAGAGCAAATGTAGATTGCATTAATTGGATTGAATGAATTAATAATCATTACTTATTTGATCTGTCATCAGAAGTCTCACTGAAGGGGGATAATTATGATGCATGAAAAAAGCTAGCTGAGTATGCGAGTTAACATATGACTTTTTATAGTCTGCTAAATTTCATATGTGACTAAAAAATTGGACAGTTGACTCACCCTAATGACAATTTGAATTCAATGAAAATGAAACTAACTAACTACAACTAAAACAGCAAGAAAAACTTTGGACGCATAAAAGAGTAAGCAATCATTGTAAATACGCCTATTCTCATCCTGTTGCCTCACGACAATTTCAATTCTGCATAAAAAAAGAGCCAAATTGAACTTTTTCATAAAACTGTGATTACATTCTTGGCTCATTTTTCCGGCAAAAGTAATTTTTCCCACTCATCCCATTGCCAACTTGTGAGATTTTATGTTTTCTTGTACCAGGCATTGCACATCACCACACAATCCTGTACACATAGATGGAATTGAGTTGGTTAGTTAACAAATGAAATTCTAACTAACTAACTTGACGCCTATATAAGATGTACTCATCAAAACAAAGTTACTTGCATCTCTAAATTGCATCCTCCTGTCATTTTTTATAGCTATTTTGATGACTTCATTTTAATAGTCCATAGTAATAATATACTACGCAAGTAATACACTTGTTTAGTGTTACAGCTTTTGTTCAGTCATTTACATTGCCATATGTTTCACTCACGAATTTCATTTGCACACTTAAAGCCTATTTTGAGTTAAATATTGCATGTATTAAGTCCAAACTACTGGTATTAGTTGTGCTTTGACTGCCACATGTTTGAATAAAATGTATCCCTACGAATATAAATAATGAAAGTATTTATTTATTTTCTGAAATTATATAAAATGACAACCTGTGGACAGAGGCACTCAACCTAACAAAATGAAATTATTAACAATTTCATACTTATAATTATGAGCAATTAATGGCTATTATGACATTTACTTCTCCAAAGTTCAAGTGCATTTCCAAATGTGTTTGTTTGTGTCATTGTTGAGATGAATGCAATAATAAGCTACGAAAATGTAGGTCACCAATTTGCCAGTAAAATTTTTTTCAATATAAGAAAAACTGACTGCAAATCAATTTTAAAGTTAGCATTGTTCCACCCAATTTTGATTGCAGTAGCTTCAACTCTTGACTTGACTTTGACTACAGTCATAGCCCTGAATTCAAAGCACCATTTTACGAGAATGCGGCTAACTATAATAATTCAATTCGCACTCTATCAAACGAATTGACCATTGATAAAGATTGAACACGAACCATGCTAATGATGCCTTGGAATGTAGATGATGCTTTAAATTACACTTTAGCTTTGTTCTTAAGAATAGTACAAAATGCGCTTGGAAAAACAAAAGATCTAAATAGCTGGTCAAGTCCGAAGCAAAACTATTTCAATGAGCAATGTCACGTTCCTGTGCTTGAATTAAACATGTAAATCACGATCGGATAGTAAATGAATAAATTAAACATGTCTGTATTTATTTTGAGGAAACAATTTTTTCAATGCAAGGTTCGGATTTACCTCAAAAAATCTTAGCAAAAAAAGTGCGGAAGTGGATTTCAAAAGTTTAATTTTTTAATCACTTGGCAACATGTTTATTTCGCAAAACAGCCATTTTAACATGCTGCAAAATTTCAGAGCAGTGAATCGTAAAATTCCAATTTTTTTTCAAAAAAGACGTAAAAGTTTCTATAAAAACCTTTTAAAATGTCTAACATTGAAACTTCCATGCACGCTCTCAGTGACGCCGAGTCTCATCGCGAGTCCTTAAAAATGCGATTAAAAAAAGCGCGAGACAAATCCATAAATTCTTTCTCCCCTTATACGGATGGGCTGAAAAGAATAAAATCCAAAGATTATCACAGTTTTCAAAACACGATGAAATTTTTTCAAGCCTTTCAAATATTTTTTGGAATTGCATCCTTGGTCTATGCTATCATTATGTGAGAAGCAAAACAAAACAGTAAAAACTGAATACTGAATTATATACCAACACGCTAAATGCATTTTTCTGTTTCAGCCCTGATATCCGATCCCAAATCATAGAGCGGTGTAAAAATGTCAGCTACTTTTTTGTGTGGTAAGATTAAAAGCTCATTTCATTGTCAATAATCTGGTATATAAATGATGAACTTTACATTTGAGCACAGCATTGAAGCCTTATCCTTGTACATTGTGGGAACACTTTTGGGCAAAAGCCGACTGCCACCTAATTATATAACGTTGATAATCACGGTAAACACACTCACTATGGAGTCATTAGTTAGTTAGTTAGTTAGAACACTCCATTAGTCAAAATGATTGCTATAAATTATCGTTGATTCTGATTGGCTTGCAGCGTTTGTTTGTGCTCTTGGAAAACAAGTATGGGGATCTAATTGGTGACCAAAATCACGGGTCTAAACCATTTCGGTTCGAAAGAAAAGTGGATCCCAATTTGTTAGCTATGAGAGAATTTCAAAGATTCTCCTTTTTGTCCGTTACTTTCTGCATGGCTCTCATTGTCGGTGTTTTAAAACCTGTGGTACGTACTATTGAGGTTTTACATGTTTAGCCGAGATTTCAATCGATTGTTTCTATGCAATGAGAAGGTCAAAAAGGTTAAGTACACCCTACAGACAGTCTAGTTAGTTCCCATAATAAATATTGGCATTGGTGTTAACATAATTACTCCGTCTCTTACACAGTCAGTTTCAGTGACATTTTCAAATCCGAATGATGAATGATTGATGCTCGTATTAGAATTCATTGGTTATGAGATAGGCATTCGATTCCTAAACAGTAAATGATGGGAATTCAAAATACAATCTGAATTTAGTGATATAAGATTGACCATAGGGAAATATTTACAAAGGGAATCTGAAACCAAATCTTGTATATAATCGAGGATGGAGCAAATAAGCTAGATGCTCTTAATTTGCCCTATTACCGCACAAGCATTTCATTTTAGCACGCAGATGATATATGACAGTGGTAGAGCTAATGTCGTAACAAAATGGCATGATAAATGAAGGAGAATGAAAAAAAAACATAGTGCACATGGATTATGGCCGTCATTACTGCTGTAAAGTCAAGAAAAGTTCATTCTCTCTCCCTTTTATTATATCATTATTGAGATTCTCACGCATTTGTGGGAAACCAGGTGAAGGGCAACCCAGTCACACTCTGATACATTTTTATCTACCATTTTGTAGTAATGCACGATTTTTATTTTCCTTTGTTATCCAAATCTATAGATTTGTATTTATTTGCGCTTTATTTCGTTCGTAACCGATATTTTCAACTGCTGTTAAACGGATTTCCAAAAATTAATTGGGCGTAATGCGGAGCCGGAGCCAATAGCTAGCCACTGCTTTGGTTGGATGCCGGTATAAAACTTTTGCAAAACCTAAAATAGTTGTGATTATACGCTGACCAGATGAACAGAGCATGTTTCTGTCAGGATTTTTAGAAACTAATTTTCATTCATAAACTAACTAACCACTAAACAAGAATGAATCATACTACCTGCATACTTGTGCGTGGTACTAAATTGGCCACTTCCTCATGTTTTTTTTTCAGGTGGATTTAACACAGCATCAAACTCTGGCCCTTCTTGGGACTATACAATGTTCCATTTTCACCAATGTTGTACTTTTGGCTTCAATGTCCGAATCTGTAAATATGGATAGTCACCGTACTATGTGTATCGTTTGGACTTATGCAAGCTATATTGTAGTGCTTTTCGTAAGTAGTGAGGTTGTAATATTTGTCAAAATGTGCAAAAAAAGTTAGTTATAAGGTGTTGATACGATTTTTTCGTATTTCAGACAATGATATTCCATTTGCAAAGGTTAACTGCCGGAATGAGCTTCAAAAAACCAATGAACCCGCAGAAAATGCTGAGAACTTTATCCCATAATTTGAACAGCGATGATTTGGTCATAGAGTCATTCATTTTGCTGTTGAATATTTATATTGCTTCGGTTTACATACCTACAATGCATGAGGGGTTCAATTTTTTGAAAATTGTGTACTCTCCACTGCAAACTGCTTCTGAATTTGGAGTTTTTGCTTCCTTTAGTGATTTTATGTGGTTTGCTAATGCTACTGCCGTTTCTGCTGTGCGCCAATATGCACATGTTTGGTATGAAATGGCAATTGAGACATGAATGCATTATTTTTTAAAGTTTTTCGTTTTCATTTTTCAACTGTAATGATGATACATGACGAATAAAATGTAACCTATGGAAATGGATTGCTTATTACAAATATTTTGAATACATTTCATTGTTCTGCTGCAACTGTGCAATTTATTTTTGTTCGACGATCAATAAATTCTTCCTAAATTTTTGGTTAGTCTTTGTAACAGTCGGAAAACCTTATAATAATGCACAATCCCAATCATCAGAACACACCAGAAGGTTTCACTGTTATCACTGCACAAGGGCAACGTCAATATTCGGCCCCAGATAATAGAAACAACTACTATTACGTGAATGAAGCGGAGCCAGTGTATGACGTTGAAAATAATAATGACAACTGGCAATCATCATGGAGCTCACCCGAATTCTCACACAAGTCTAGGCGTATGGCATTTGTTCGAAAAATTCTGGGTTTAGTTGCCCTTCAAGTTGTGGCTTGTTCGGGATGGACTGCCCTCTGCATTTTCAAGTATTTTCTTATTTAAAACTTTGACTAATCTTCAAGTTCATTATGAGTCAATGTAAAATTTGTTGGACATGTTTTAGCGAAACAGTATATCATGCAGTCCGAGAATTCGCTTGGGTTGGAATTATTGCATTGTAAGAAACGAAAAATAGAAAATGAAAAAATTAATTCCATATCAAAGGAGATTTTACATTCCGCTTTTCTCATAGGGTTGTTTTGTTGTCCATCATGATTTCAGTTTCATGTTGTGGAGTTGGCGCTGGACCTCCGAATTGCTTGAATTTGTCGCTTTTTGTTATAGCGGTAAATATTGTATCACAACAAACACATAGTAATTATGTATTCTTTTATCCACCTCTACAATTTATCAAACTTTTTTAGACTCTTTGCTTAGCATTCCTTTGTGGGATAATGACGGCAAATTATGATATCAACGTGCTTCTTATCGCTCTAGCGGTATTAATCGGAATTTTTGTGATTTTGATGCTCCTCACGACTTGTACAAGTGTAATGATAAAAAAATTGACTAATAATCGATTGTGGTAGTACATATTACCAAATAATTAATTGCAACGAAATAGCAGATTATTGTTTTGTTCTGTACAACAGCTGGATATCACTGGCTGGGGAATCTTTCTACTCGCCATAGGCTTGCTAGTCGTTCTATTTGGCTTAATTGTTGGCATTCTGGGAGCAACCGGGGCACTCACATCAGGACAATACAAAATTCTGCATCTAGTTTATGCGTTTGCGGGAGCTACTTTACTAACTTTTGTAAGTAAAAATTGTGACCGTGCTATTGAAATGTGTGGAAACTTATTGACACAAAAATGTTTTGGTGTATGTAGTATGTGCTGTACGATCTGCAAATGATTGTCGGTGGGAAAAGGAAATACAAATTTTCAGAAGATATGTGGCTTTTTGCAACTTTGAATCTATCGCTGGATCTATTTACGCTGTTTATGTACTTGTTACAAATTATCGGACTTTTAAGAAGTTAATTATATTGGAAGAAAAATCATCATGGTGGCAGACAAATAAATTTTTTCTTTGCAAATTCCTAAATATCCATAATATGAAAGTAATGCTTTTTCATTAATAAATGGGAATGCCTCTTAGCCTCTTCATTTATGAAAATCGACGAAACCAACATTTTGTAAAACTGTAAATGGCGTCCAAAATGGCGTCGACTGAAAAAGGACAAGTTTTAAATACGAGAGCAACTCAATGGCAATGGGAAAAGCGTGTACCTTGAAAGCGCGCGAGTTAATTTCGTCAGTGACTTCACTTATCCAATGTTCTATTCTAAATTCATATCATTTGTTTGTTGGTGCAATGCAAATAAGTTTACAGCTTACAAACTGAAAAATTAATTGTAAAATTTACTAACTTTAATTGTAACAACCGGAAAATTCTGCTTTATAGTATAGTTTATTTAAAAAAAGTGTCATTGGTTATTTTGATTAATCTGCATATTCGTAGTTTGCCAGCTTCTGTTCATTCAAAATTGGTGAGCATAAAACAAAGAACTCGTTTACTATTTTATAATTAGTTGATCGTTTATGATTTATATCCAAACTTTAGCTAATGATTATAAATATTTTGATACAGATTTGTTGACAACGACTGAATTGGACCAATCATCATGCCGGAATCAACGCCGGATACAAATTCGAACATTCCCAGTTGTCAAATAGAAAACTACGGTCTACAAAAGCAGAAATTAGTTTTGGAAGACCATGTCGGGGAAGTTCTAATGCCTGGGGATGAATTTGTGATTCCAACTGAAGGAAGAAAAATTACCCTTGGACCAGGCCTAAAACTTTTAACTGGCCATGGTCCAGATGGGGTGGATAAGATCACTATTTGTAAAGCTGGGGTGTTGTCCAAAACTAAATCTAACGTTTATTTCATGGAATACAAAGCTAGATGTGTAAGTTACGAATTAGATGATAAGCTACAGTAGTAAATTTTCAGTAATAGAACTTAGAGCTGTTTTAAAACTCAGTTTTCGTGTTTGTGCAGTATGAAAAGTTCAAAAATGATGACATTGTAGCTGTAATCAAACATAAAGCTAAAGGCGATAATTACACCTGTGAAGTTGGAACTCGTGAACGAGCTCAATTACCCAAATTTGCTTTCGAAGGGGCTACTAAACGATATCGGCCTGATTTACAGGTAAAATGTAAAAAATCTATTGCTGTACAATCAAATCGCTTAGTTGTTCGTTAAAACTGAAAATCAAATCCATTGTTGAGTGAATGAGCCCATTGCTAAAAAATGTGTTCATTTTAAACGGTTTCAGGTCGGAGATTGCGTATACAGTAAAGTGATAGATCTCCCGAAGGATTTCCCAATGGAAATAACCTGTGTAAACTCTTCTACTGGAAAAGGGGGTGGCATGGGTCCACTCCATGGAGGTCATATTATCCAAGTCCCTATATACTTCATCAGAACTCTTCGTACTCCTGTGAAGAAGAGCAACCTTATGTACAAAATCGGACAGATTGTCCCATTCGAAATGTCTGCTGGTTCTAATGGCATTGTATGGGTGAAGGCAAAAAATGCCGTAATGACTATTTTAGTTGCTCAGCTATTAGAAGTATTGTCAGTACGAAGTCCTGAACAACATGATGGAATCATTAAAAAGTTTCGAAAGGCTGTTTCTTGTTTATGATAAGTGTAATTCTTGAGTAACTAATTTTGTATTGAAAAGTGTTATTTAAATGACGAATATCGTGATTGCAGATTTAGAGTTTGAGAAATAAATTGAACTGCTTATACATTTTCTAACTCAATCATGGTCTTTTCGTAACATTGCATTTCGGTTTTAATATGGCTCTTTATCGTACACAATCTTGTATAGCTCGAAAATAATTCGTGTTACCACCCAGGCGGCACAAATTTTCATTTCACGGAGATTGGATACAAAGCATGCTGTGATATTATGTCCAATGTAAATGTAGGATTGTAAGTATCAACAAAAGCAGGCTGTCATATATCAATGTCATCATGTCACACATGAATGAAAGCATCGATTTTCGCTACCCACTTTCACTTTCCATTTGTCCCTGCCTGGCTCTTTGCTTTCGCGGGAGAGTGAAAGTTCACTTTTCTCAAGTAGCACATAACAACAAAATATTACGTTAAATTGTACTACCAACTCCAAGGTTTTAATATTAGTGTTCCTCCAGCGAAAGCCAAATTATTTCCTTTAGTCAGTTATTAACATTTGAGTCTATGGTGTTTGCTGTTAAACAATGGGTTTGGGAATTGGATTGATGGTTACAGAGCGGACTATGAGAATGGATTCGGAGGATTCCCGTTCTGAAGAAGGAAGTAGTTTTGTCGAGGATGAAGAATATCATGCTCAAATTAACTATGTAATTGAAATCAACAATTTAATTTAAACTAATTAACAAAAAGTAATATACTAAAGAAATTTTTGATTTCTAGTGCTGCGGCCATAAAGAAATCATTATAAGTCCCTCGTTCAAGCAGACCAAAACTAGACAGAGTTTTGCGTCCATGGTTTTTGCATTTAAATTGATACAGTACACTTTTGTCGTCCTATTTCTTTTTGAATTAATGGATGAAACCGAGTAAGTCACCTTATTGCACTTTATATGCCAAATTTCAAAGCAAAATAAGATATAAATGACAAGTTGTAATGATTTTTTATATATTTTAGCAACATTATTGCATCAAATCTGTTTGGTTACTTTAAGAGATTTAATTGGGCTGGAATTATAGCGACGTGAGTGAATCATATAATCAAGTTTTTTTGCATTTAAGTACTTTTTGAAACTAAAAATAAACTTTTTGCCCAGGGTTTATCTTCTAATAATCATCTGCATAGTGAGATCTAGTGGAGTTGGTAAAAGAAGGCCTTGGAATCTTGTTCTCTTTTTTCTGCATGTAAGTTTCACAGCGAAGAAAATCGTTTTATCAAATCTAACCCAAACCTAACTATTAATTTTAACTTCAATTGCCAGATAATTTCGGTGACAGTGATTTGCTCCACCATTGTTACTCCTGACATAATATTCCCGTATCGTTATACGGTGATAATGGCTGTAGCCATATTGGCCCTAAATTGTTTCGCTGTCTGTTTGTTCACAACTGTTTTCGAGGTACGCTAGACAATTCATGATATCATAGTATGTATTATGCACAAGTTTTAATGCACTATTTGATTATCCAGGTGGATTTTGCTGGAAAAACAATCTTCAGTCGCCTATTCATCTACTTCCTGGCAATCCTGATTGTCCTACATGTATTCTTTTTGGCGAATTTGCAACCCAAATACGACATTGAATATTTTGACTTCCTCCAGTGTGTGACACTTGGTGGGGGTATCGGCCTATTTGTTTCAATGGTGAGTAATATTTCAAAATTCGTGATCACATATTGGAGAATACGATTGCACAATAAAACAATGCTTAATTTGCACTGATCTAAATACAGGTGATGGTGTACTACGTCCAAGAACTCATGGCCGGTCATTGCATTCCCTTGCGTGAAAAGGAATACATTTACGTAGCTTTGCTCATGTAAAACTTAAAATTACCATGCAACGAACACTCAAAACCTTTGTCAAGTTTTTGAAGCTCCAGTGTTTGTAGCTAACTATCCAACACGTTCCATTTTAGCAATACAGATTATAATAAAGTGGCTTCCTGTGCTCCTAAGCGATTCCAATTAATACGTACTATAAACTAAGAATTGTATTTAAATAGCTCTGAGTTTTCAAAACTGCTGCAACGAAAATGAATGCATGCTTGCTTAACTAACATGATGCATGGTAAAGCATAGGATCTTTCATTATGTATTGTTAATTCAATGCTAAATTCGAATTGTGTGTGAAAATTGTCTTCAGAATAAAGTAATGCGTTTCGTCAATCGTAATCACAATTGTATCCACATTTCATCTCGTATATTTATTTTAGCCCGGATCAAGCCCGTGGGCTAATTGTGTTAGTTATAGTATAATGTACCTTTTAGATTTACCATGCTGATTTGCTGATTGCCGTACCAAAGAGGTGCATACTATAATAATAACTTACATGCAAGCCAAATACGTATTGTCAACTCTACAAAAATGCAATGGAGCCAGTTGGATTTAGATTGTTGCATCTAATAGATGCGGAGCTTGCCATCTTCACTACCACTATACAAATACAAGTATTTTTGTTTTGTTCTGTGCTTTTAAAATCAAACATGGAGTCCGGAGTTGTTCAGAATTCTAAAGATGACGTCAAAACGAGTCGAATTCAAACTCAAGCTGCACAGGTTATTTAGTTACAGACAATAGCTTGTAGTGTGCTGAACTCAATTAATGTTAAAATTAAGGGAAATTAAGTTAGCTTTGTTATTTATATTTCTCAGAATCTCAACAAAACAGTGCCAAAAACAAATAAGAGGTCAAAATTTGAAGACAGCAGATATTGCTCAAACAAGGCTATCTGCATGATTACGGCATGTGCAATATCATCTGTGGTGACTCCTTTGGAATACTGGTAAAAGCATTTGGCCCAAAAAAAAGTATTTTAAAACTCCATATTTTAATAAATTTTTATGAAATCTAATTTTATAGGGTTTCCCTCGATTATATTGTCGAGCAATATTATTGGCTAAGCCTGCCAGCCTAGTAAGAATAATTTTTTTGCATATTTTTGCCTGATGTTAAGGTTTCCATGTTATGCAATTTTTGACATTATGAGTTTTTTCTAGCGGCACTTATATAATATCATCATACATTTTTCAACTACCAAAACGAATCACCAACTTGCCCGATATTCTTGTACTCATGGTCTCATTTTTGGTACGCATACATGATTCTGAAAATAATATTCTCAATGTCAAATCCCCATAGTCAACATTTACTTTACATTATTTGCATAGGCAATCGCTGTGGCCTTTGTAATTCCTGCTTCATCATCCTCGACGACATTTTTGTGGTTTAAGCCCTACCCTTGTATCGTTCTTCTGAGCCTGGCCCTTTCAGCAACCATCTATTTTTGCATTGTGTCACCTTTGTTGTGGTACTAACTAACTAACTGGGGAGGAAGATATGCACAAATAACGTCAACTTTATAGGTCTCACTGCATTCTTGTCCTCATTTTCCCTGCATTGAGTGTCTCATGAAGTTCATCCCATGTCTTTGTTACCCCCGGAGTAGCATAAATTACCAGGAGGATACCATTGTTTATTTATATTGCGGTCTCGGCTTTTTGCTTGTCATCTGACGGTCGGTAAATGTAGTTTTCCATAGTGAGTGCGGCAATGTACTTCACATGAGTGGGTTAAGCATAAAAATTACTTCTTATAAGTCCAATTCTGACTTGCAATACGACAATCAGTCTATGCGTTTTGTTTCGATTAATGATTTTATAACATTTTTGCAGTATCTGCCAATTAACAAAAAATGCGTATTGGCATCAAACAGAAATTAAGAAAAGACTCTGAGGCGGAAGCTGGATTACTAAAATGAATATAAAAACGCCATGATTCAGCTACAAACTTTGAATTTCCTTTCTAGGTTTTTTATTTTAAAAAAATTAGTCACAGAACACTGATTTTTATAGAAATTTTAAGTAAGCTGAATCCCCATAAGAGCTTGACAAATAATGCTGCAGCAGATTTGTCCAATACTTATAGTTATATTTAGTTAGTTTGCAAATCCACCTGCAACTATTTATGCCGCACTCAATCATAAAATGTTAAAAAATGACCAGCACAAAAATCCCATTTGTTTTCAGGGCAGTAACAGCTCATCATAGATTGCACTCTTTGTGAGTGCCATATATAGTTAGTTAGTACCTGAGCAGGAAAAAGTATGTCTGCATGTACTCGTAATATTCCTGATTGAACCCACCACAAGTAAATACAATTATTACTTTACGCACGTAGGTAGGAGGTTTTGGGTACAAACCCATATTGAAAAAGAATTATATATAGTAAGTAATCGACTTGCCTCTCTCACTCACTCCCTGTTAAAGCCTTTGTTATTGTTGACATACATTGTGTGCCGTTATGAACTTGGCTTGTGGCTGCAAACTGAATACAAATAAATACAATGTACATGTACTGCATCATCACGCTGGGAAGATGTTTGTTTGGAATAATTTGTACTTTTATTTTTCATTCCATAGAGTGGTTCATTCCACTTTATTGCATCGGTCCAATTGTCTATTGAATTATTAAGAGACTCTCTGGTTTTGATGTATTTTTTCAATTTTCTAGCTCTCATCATCGAAAATTGTAGTAATTAGTATACGACCATGCAAAATGGGATAAATCAACTAATAATAAAACTATCTTTTAAAAAATGCAATTCATATATACATTATTATTGATGGTAATAGACTGCCGGCAATCAATAATTTCTTGAGCTGTTAAGCTTACCTTTATCTATTATCTTATGTACACAGTTCAACTATACTGGGTTGCCAAAATTACAACTTTGATGGAACAAGCAGACAGACGAACACTCAATTGCATGCATGAGGATTGCATATGACCTTTTACTACTTTTTAGTAGCCCGGTTGTCCTTTTCGCTTTCCCAATGGACATCATAACCTACACATGCAATTTTGCGTTTCATTGCTCCTTTTACCTATTTCATAGTCTTGCACACGTTATGTATGAAAAAGCAAACAAGGGAAAGTTCCAGTATACACTACTGAAATAAAAAATGAGGGAGAATAAATTTACAGCTCCGTTTGTTACTACTACTGCAGTATTTTTTAATGTTGCTTAGAAATGGTGATATAGAAATATTTACTATAGTGAGCATTTTGTGCAAAGTATGCATTTTGTTTGGCTTTCTGTAATGAACAGGCATTACATTTCCTAAGCTTAGCTATAGCTATCGATAGAATTTTGGATTTTTTCCTGGACTTTGCTTCAATTCCAACTTTTACGCCATGTTTATGTACTTGAGCTGGAGTTAGAGCTTCCGGATAACGTTTGTAGAATGCGCCCAGTCAGTACTAACTAACTAATATTGCTGGAGAAAGGAGATTCCCAAAAGACGGCCGCATTGGAGAGCGCGCGATTCTAACCTTACCAAGGACACAAATATTTATAGCTCCGTATTGTTCTTTCTAACTTAAAAAATACGCTCTGAACTCACAGACGTGAGATTGAGACAGGAAAAAATTCTACCAAGTTTTACCTACAAGATTTAGCCACAGAGACTACGTGTGAACTGCTATTTTCTCATTGTGCATGGAGCAAAAAATAATAAAAAAAACTAGAGGAAAGTAAAGTGAGATTCTGTGGGTGGAGTGCGTTTACAACCATGTGTGGCTGCAAATAGAAATGGGTTTTTACTGACCAGCGAGTGAGTACATAGAGAGCCTGTGATAATGACTCTGGAACTGCTCATGTTATGTTACTCAAACTTGGCTGCTCCATGAAAGAAAATCTGTCGAAAAAGTGCAAATCCAACGCTGCAAATCAAAATTTAGCTGCGAATGACTTCTTACAACGTATACATTGTTAGTTAGTAGCTAGTAACTATATAGTCTCGCTCTTTATCAGCATTTCATGAGCGGAAAATATGAATTTGTCCGAAAAACTGTATGCGGTAGGTATTTTTAGTTAGTAGCTAGCAATTAGTTAAAAAAAATCGTCAGAATGAGTGATAGTTCAATTGAGGAACAAAAAGGGCTCAATGTTGAGGAGCCATTAGATGAAGAAATCGGGAATGGAGATCTTGGATGGTCCAGTGTACGAACTAAATATTACTTTTTGTCATAAGATGCATTTTAATTTGATTTATTCACAATTTATCATGAGTTGTTATTGTTGAATCATATAGGAAGACGATGATTTCCGTAATCAAATAGTAGAAGATGATAACCACCTGGTTTTGGAAGTCACCGAACTGAAGCTAACAATATTTTTCTGCATGTTTACAACCAAGTTTTTCCAGACCGTTTTCATACTAGGTCTCACTCTTTTCGTGTTCAATTGGTAAGTTAGATCAGTTTTAATGAAAGTATTGGACGCTGGCACTGAGAATATGTATATCAATATAGAAATGTTTCATTTCATGCGTTAAATGATACAACAGGCCTCCATTAACTGACTTTGTAATCTCCTACTACTGGATCATATTCATAACTGGGTAAGTAAATGAGTTCTACAGTAATGGAAATTGTAGACAGCATGCATGGATGATTTTTGGACACCAAAACTAACTAGAGATATGAATACTTGTAATATGTACTTTTAGATCCGTAGCAGTTGCCTTACTATTTTGCTTGACAAAAGTTCGCTTTTGTAGACGGTATCCAGTGAATGCACTCCTATTTGCTGTAATGGTAAGCAAGTAATGGTATTCACTCACTCAAGTAATAACTTGACGTTAGAAATCGAATGAATAGGTTAGATTGTGACTGACTCCAAAAAATCACACTTTTTAGCCCCGAAATCCTCTTTTTTTTAGACTCTATCCATTGGCTACACTTTGGCTGGGATTACTGTATTTGTATTCCCATTCTCATACATGAT
>Ga0210040_10005825_pt1 | contig 15552 bp, 11 predicted proteins | sample CryGeyCG12114_NA_FD_185462 | JGI IMG/M metagenome (GOLD analysis project Ga0210040, IMG submission 185462) | Groundwater microbial communities from aquifer - Crystal Geyser CG19_WC_8/21/14_NA (SPAdes) (version 2) | ecosystem: Environmental > Aquatic > Deep subsurface > Groundwater | place: USA... | reverse complement strand
CCTCGTGCTGCTGCCCGGCGTCCCGGCCCTGGCCGAGCGCAGGCTGGCCGGGGCCAGCCCGGAGCAGCGGGTCCGCGGTCTGATCCAGATGTGCTTCGGCGACCCCTCCCGGGTGCCCCGGGAGCGGGTCGAGGAGGCGGTCGAGGAGACGCGCCGGCGCGACGGGCAGGCGTGGGCGGGGCAGGCGCTCACCCGGAGCCTGCGCGGGATGATGAGCTCCTACCTCCGGGTGGGCCGGGCCAACGCCTGGCGGATGGCCCGCTCGGTGCGGGCGCCGGCCCTGGTGGTCTGGGGCGACCGGGACAAGCTGGTCGACCCGCGGCTCGCCCCCCGGCTGGCCGCCGCGCTCTCCGACGCCCGGCTCCAGGTCCAGGCAGGCGTCGGGCACCTGGCGATGCTGGAGGCCCCGGAGCCCACGGCGCGCGCCGTCCTCGCCCTCGCGGAGGACGTCGCCAGCACCGGGAAGGTCCCTGCCGACCGCAGGTGACACGCGTGGTCGGACGCGGCCGCACGGCGCTCCCGCCCGGACGGCGGGGCGCCGACCCGCTCGACCCGGCCAGGAACCCGGCGGCCGCGCGCGGTGGCCGGTTCCACGAGGTCGGGCACGCGCTCGGGCACGGCCACGAGCAGTACCCCGGACCCGGCCGGATCGCGCCGGTGGTGCAGCAGCAGACGCTCGGGGTGCAGCACTGCGCCAGGATCGCCTGACCCTGCCCCGACCCGTCGGCATGTCGTGGGATTACCGGTGCGTGTCACGCTGTTGCGCAGTCCAGGACCCCGGCCTCCGGAGCCGGTCAGCCCTGTCACCGCAGCAGTGTGAGGAGCGCGCCGTGCAGTTGCCACCCCTGGTGGAACCCGCCGCCGACCTGTCGATCGACGAGGTCCGCCGGTACAGCCGCCACCTGATCATCCCCGACGTCGGGATGGACGGGCAGAAGCGGCTCAAGAACGCGAAGGTGCTCGCCGTCGGCGCGGGGGGCCTCGGCTCCCCGGTGCTCATGTACCTGGCCGCGGCCGGGGTGGGCACCCTCGGCATCGTCGAGTTCGACACCGTCGACGAGTCCAACCTGCAGCGCCAGATCATCCACGGCCAGTCCGACGTCGGCCGGTCCAAGGCCCAGAGCGCGCGGGACTCCATCAAGGAGATCAACCCGCTGATCGACGTCCGGCTGCACGAGACCCGGCTGGACAGCGAGAACGTCTTCGACATCTTCGGCGAGTACGACCTGATCGTCGACGGCACCGACAACTTCGCCACCCGCTACCTGGTCAACGACGCCTGCGTGCTGCTGGGCAAGCCGTACGTGTGGGGTTCGATCTACCGGTTCGACGGCCAGGTGTCGGTCTTCTGGAACGAGCACGGGCCCAACTACCGCGACCTCTACCCGGTGCCGCCGCCGCCGGGCATGGTGCCCTCCTGCGCCGAGGGTGGCGTGCTGGGCGTGCTCTGCGCGACCGTGGGCGCCATCCAGGCCACCGAGGCCGTCAAGCTCATCACCGGCATCGGCGAGACGCTGCTGGGCCGGCTGATGGTCTACGACGCCCTGGAGATGACCTTCCGGGAGATCAAGGTCCGCAAGGATCCGGAGGGTGAGCCGATCACCGGCCTCATCGACTACGAGACCTTCTGCGGCGTCGTCTCCGAGGAGGCCCAGCAGGCCGCCGCGGGCGCGACGATCACCGTCGACGAGCTCAAGGACATGATGGACGCCGGCAAGGACTTCGAGCTGATCGACGTCCGGGAGCCGGGCGAGTACGAGATCGTCTCCATCCCGGGCGCCACGCTGATCCCCAAGGACGAGATCCTGTCCGGCCGCGCGCTGTCCCAGCTGCCCAACGACAAGCCGATCGTGCTGCACTGCAAGACCGGGGTGCGCTCGGCCGAGGCGCTGGCCGCGGTCAAGGCCGCCGGCTTCAAGGACGCCGTGCACGTGCAGGGCGGCGTCACCGCGTGGGCCACCCGCATCGACAAGACGCTGCCCACCTATTGACAGGACCCCCTCGCCCCCCCCCGAGCCCCGCTCCGCGCGGCCCGGGGCGCCGCGAGGGGGCCGAGCACCAGGGCCCCGCTCCACTCGGAGCGGGGCCCTGGTGCTGTCTACTGGGGGCATGCCCGAGCCGTCACCGACCGACCTGCTGCTGCTCTTCCAGCGGGCCCAGGCGCAGTTCACCGACCGGGTGGACGCCGTCGGCCCGGGTGAGTGGGATGCTCCCGCGCTGCCCGGCTGGAGCGTGGCGGACCTGGTCGCCCACCTGACCAGCGAGCAGCTGTGGGTGCCGCTGCTGCGGGCCGGTGCGGAGCCGGGTGCGGTCGGCGGTCCGGTCCCGACCGACACCGAGGAGCTGCTCGGCGGCGACCCGCTGGCCGCCTGGGAGGCCGCCGCCGATGCCGCACTCACCTCGTGGGCGGACCCGGCCGCGCTCACCGGCACGGTGCAGCTGTCCGGCGGCCCGACCGCGGCCGCGGACTACCTGGTCGAGATGACCGCCGACCTCACCGTGCACGCCTGGGACCTGGCCCGCGCCGTCGACGGGGTCACCCGGCTGGACCCCGAGCTCGTCGCCGCGGCGTTCGGCTACGCGCAGGAGCGGCTCGGCGACGACGGCGTGCCCGGGGTCATCGCCGCGCCGGTGCAGGTACCGCCGGGCGCGGACCTGCAGACCCGGCTGCTCGCCCGGTTCGGCCGGCGCAGCTGACCCCCGACCGGCTCCCGGCCGAGCCGGGCGCGGCACGGAGCGCCACCGATGTCGACGAGGCGGTCTTCGACGCCGTGGAGGCCATCCCGCCGGGCCGGGTGAGCACCTACGGGGCGATCGGCCGGCTCGTCGGCGTGGGCCCGCGGCGGGTGGCCCGGGCCCTGTCCGCCGGCGGTGCCGCGGTGCCGTGGCACCGCGTGGTCCGGGCGGACGGGACGTCGGCCGAGCCGGTCCGGGTCCGCCAGCTGGCCCTGCTGGGCGCCGAGGGCGTGCCGCTGCGCGGCTCGCGGGTGGACCTGGCCGCGGTCGGCTGGCCCGAGGACGGCTGAGGACTGTCGTACCCGCGTGGTCTGATCGAGGGGTGCGGGGGGATGCAGCAACAGCGGCGACCGGGACGGCTCCGGTCTACCGGCTCGTCCAGCCGGGGGGCGCCCCGGTCGTGCGGCCGCAGCTGGACCCGACCCAGCAGGCCGTCGTCGACCACCGCGGCGGCCCGCTGCTGGTGCTCGCCGGGCCGGGCACCGGCAAGACCACGACGATCGTCGAGGCGGTCGCCGCGCGGATCGACGCCGGCGCCGACCCCGAGCGGCTGCTGGTGCTCACCTTCAGCCGCAAGGCCGCCGCCGAGCTGCGCACCCGGATCACCGCGCGGGTGGGCCGCACCATCCGCGAGCCGGTCGCCCGCACCTTCCACTCCTACGCCTTCGGGGTGCTCCGCCGGGCCGCCGTGCTGCGCGGCGAGCCCGCACCCCGGCTGCTGACCTCCGCGGAGCAGGACGCCGTCGTGGCCGAGCTGCTGCGCGGTGACGCCGACGCGGACGGCGTCCGGTGGCCCGACGAGCTGACCGAGGCGCTGGCCATGTCCGGCTTCCGGGAAGAGCTCCGCGACCTGCTGCTCCGCGCGGCCGAGCGGGGCATCGGCAGCCTCCAGCTGGCCGAGTGGGGCCGCGCCCGCGGGCTCCCGCACTGGGAGGCCGCGGCGGCGTTCGCCGACCAGTACGCCGGGGTCACCGCCTTCACCACCGCCGCCCGCGGCGGAGCCAGCGGCTACGACCCGGCCGAGCTGGTGCGGGCGGCCATCGACGAGCTGCGGGACGACCCGGAGCTGCTGCGCGCGGAGCGGGAGCGGGCGAGCTGGCTGTTCGTCGACGAGTACCAGGACACCGACCCGGCCCAGGTGGAGCTGGTCGAGCTGCTGTCCGGCGGCGGTGGTGACCTGGTCGTGGTGGGCGACCCGGACCAGGCCATCTACGCCTTCCGCGGTGCCGAACCGCGCGGGATCACGGAGTTCCCGGACCGCTTCCGGCACCGGGACGGCCGCCCCGCCGACCAGCTCTCCCTCGGCGTCTGCCGCCGGTCCGGTGCCGAGCTGCTGGCGGTCAGCCGGCGGGTGGCCGAGGGGCTGCCCGGCCCGTGGGAGCACCGCCGGCTGACCCCGGGGGCGGGCATCGACCCGGGGTCGGCCGAGGTGCACGTCTTCGACTCCCCGTCGATGGAGGCGGCGTTCCTCGCCGACACGATGCGCCGGGCGCACCTGCTCGACGGCGTGCCGTGGTCGCAGATGGCGGTGGTGGTCCGCTCCGCCACGGCCGGTCTCGGGCCGGTGCGCCGGGCGCTGACCCAGGCAGGCGTGCCCGTCGCGGTCTCCGCCGACGACGTCGCGCTCGCCGGTCAGCCCGCCGTCCAGCCGCTGCTGGCCGCCCTCGGCGCGCTGCTGCCGCCCCGGCGCACCACCGCCGAGCAGGAGGCCGTCGCCGCCCTCGCCGACCCGGCAGCGGCGGAGACCGAGGCAGGGCTGGACGAGTCCGCGGCCGAGGCGCTGCTGGCCTCCCCGCTCGGCGGTGCCACCGTGCTGGACCTGCGCCGGCTGCGCCGGGCCGCGCGCCGGGCGATGGCCGCCCGGGGGGAGGACGGCGCCGTGCGCGGCGCACCGCTGGCCGTCGTGCTGGCCGACGCCACCCTGCTCGACGCCCTGCCCGAGCACCTGGCCCGGCCGGCGCTGCGGGTCGCCCGGGTGCTGTCCGCCGGCCGGCTCGCGCTCGCCGGCGAGGGCAGCGCCGAGGACGTGCTGTGGGCGATGTGGCAGGCCAGCGGGCTGGCTGCCCGGTGGGCGCGGGCCAGCGCCGCCGGCGGTCCACCGGGAGCGGTGGCCGACCGTGACCTGGATGCCGTGGTGTCCCTGTTCGACGCCGCGGCCGGCTTCGTCGACCGGCTCCCGCACGCCGGCGTCGCCGCCTTCCTGGAGCACCTGGGGGCGCAGTCGCTGCCCGGTGACAGCGGAGCCGCGCGGGCGCCGGCGGGGGAGACGGTCCGGCTGCTGACGGCGCACGCCGCCAAGGGGCTGGAGTGGGAGCTGGTCTGCGTCGCCGGCGTCCAGGAGGGGGTGTGGCCGGACCTGCGCACCCGGGCCAGCCTGCTCGGCGCCGAGGACCTGGTGGACGCCGCGGGAGGCACCGACCCGGCCACGCTGGACCGCCGGACGCTGGCGCTGGCCGAGGAGCGGCGGCTGTTCTACGTCGCCTGCACCCGGGCCCGCCGCCGGCTGCTGGTCACCGCCGTCGACGGGGCCCTGGAGGGCGGGGACGCCGGTACCACCGCCTCCCGCTTCCTGGACCTGGTCGCCGCCCCGCCGGCCGAGGGCGACGGCATCCGGCCGCACACCCCGCTGCCCCGGCAGCTCACCCTGCCGGCGCTGGTCGCCGAGCTCCGCCGGCACCTGACCGATCCGCACACGCCGCCGGCCCGCCGCACCAGTGCCGCGGCCGTGCTGCGCCGGCTGGCGCAGGAACGGGTGCCCGGGGCGGACCCGACCACCTGGTGGGGGCTGGCGCCGCTGTCCGACGACGCGCCGCTGGTCGACCCGGCCGAGGTGGTGCCGGTGCGCCCCTCGGCGATCGACACCTTCCAGCGCTGCCCGCTGCGCTGGGTGCTCGGCGCGGTCGGCGCGGAGGCCGCGCCGGAGGCCACCCGCACCGTCGGCTCGGCCGTGCACGACGTGGCCCAGCAGGTCGCCGAGGGGCTGGCGCCCGCCGAGGCCCCCGCGGTGCTGGACGCCGAGCTCGACGGCCTGGACCTGGGCCCCGGCTGGTTCGACCAGCGCCAGCGGGACCGGGCGCAGGAGATGCTGACGAAGTTCCTCGGCTGGCACGCCCGCGCCGACCGGGAGCTGGTCGCCGCCGAGGAGGACTTCGACGTCACCGTCGGCCGGGCCCGGCTCCGCGGCCAGGTCGACCGGCTGGAGCGCGACGGGGAGGGCCGGCTGGTGGTCGTGGACCTGAAGACCGGCAAGACCGCGCCGCGCACCGTCGAGGAGCACGGTCAGCTCGCCGCCTACCAGCTCGCGGTCACCGAGGGCGCCTTCGCCGACCACGGCCGGGCCACCGGGGGCGCGGCGCTGCTGCAGGTCGGCGGCGCGCAGAAGGCGGCCAAGGAGCACGTCCAGGCTCCGCTGCCGGCCGACGTCGACCCCCGGCAGAGCTGGGCCGGTGAGCTGATCGCCGAGGTCGGGGAGGGCATGGGTGCCGGGGAGTTCGCCGCGCGCACCGACACCGACTGCGAACGCTGCGCCTTCCGCCGCAGCTGCCCGATGCAGGAGTCCGGTAGGCAGGTGACCCGATGACCCAGCTCTCCTTCGACATCCCCGGGCTGGCACCGGTCGTGCCCCCCGCGCTGCCCGAGCTGCTCAGCCCCGCCGAGGTCGCGGCCCGCTGCGGGCTGTCCCACGCGCCCTCACCGGAGCAGGCCGGCGTGGTCCGGGCGCCGGTCGACCGGCCGCTGGTCGTCGTCGCCGGCGCCGGCTCCGGCAAGACCGAGACGATGGCCGCCCGGGTCGCCTGGCTGGTCGCCAACCAGCTGGTCGCCCCGGAGGCCGTGCTCGGGCTCACCTTCACCCGCAAGGCCGCCAGCGAGCTCAACGCCCGGGTGCGGCTGCGCCTCGGCGCCCTCGCCGAGCACCCGGACACCGACCCAGCACTGCGGGAGCGGCTCGCCGTCGCCACCCCGACGGTGGCCACCTACCACGGGTACGCGGCCGGCATCGTGGCCGAGCACGGGCTGCGGATCGGCGTCGAACCCGGCTCCGGGGTGCTCGGGCCGGCCATGTGCTGGGGGCAGGCCGCGACCGCCGTCGCCGGGCACACCGGCGACATGAGCGACGTGGCCCTCGGCCTGGTCACCACCACCGAGGACGTGCTGCAGCTGGCCGGCGAGCTGGGCGAGCACGACATCACCCCGGCAGCGCTCCGTGCCTGGACCACCCGCTTCGAGACCCAGCTGCGCGGCTACGCCGACGTCGGCCGGAAGAAGGGTCCCTACGCCGACGTGCTGAAGATGCTGGCCCGGCAGCGCGCCCGGGTGGCCCTGCTGCCGATGGTCGAGGCGTTCGAGGCGCGGAAGAAGGCCGCCGGCGCCATCGACTACGCCGACCAGGTCTCCCTCGCCGCCCGGGTGGCGGTCACCTCCGCCGAGGTGGGCCGGCGGGAGCGGGCCCGCTGGCGGGTGGTGCTGCTGGACGAGTACCAGGACACCAGCGTCGGTCAGCTGCGCATGCTGGAGGCGCTGTTCGGCGGCCCCGGCGGGCACCCGGTGCTCGCCGTCGGCGATCCGCGGCAGTCCATCTACGGCTGGCGCGGCGCCTCCGCCGGCACCATCGAACGCTTCGCCCGCACCTTCCCCGGCACCCCGGAGCGCCCCGCCGAGCGGCTCACGCTGTCCACCAGCTGGCGCAACGACCGCTCCGTGCTGGCCATCGCCAACGCCGTCGCGGCGGCGCTGCCCGAGCCCGAGCAGCCGCTGCCGGACCTGCAGGCCGCCCCGGTCGCCGGCCCGGGTGAGGTGCACTGCGCGCTCCACGACACCGTGGCGGAGGAGACCGAGGCGCTGGCCGACCGGCTCGCCGCGGCCTGGCACGGCACCGGCGACGGGGCGCCCCGCCCCACGGTCGCGGTGCTGGCCCGGCGGCGGGCGCAGCTGCCCGGCATCGCGGCGGCCCTGCGTGCCCGGGGCCTACCGGTGGAGGTCGTCGGCCTGGGCGGGCTGCTCGACGTGCCCGAGGTGTCCGACGTCGTCGCCACGCTGCGGGTGCTGGTCGACCCGAGCGCCGGCGATGCGCTCGGCCGGCTGCTCACCGGTGCGCGCTGGCGGCTGGGCCCCCGCGACCTGGCGGCGCTGGAGGCCCGATCCCGGGCGCTGGTCCGCGAGCGCGGTGCCCCGGCGCCGGTCGAGGACGCCACCCCGCCGGAGCCCGGCGCCCCGGCGAGCCCGGTCCTGCCCCGGGAGCGCGGCAGCATCATCGAGGCGCTCGACGACCTGGGGCGCCCGGAGGCCTACTCGGCCGAGGGGTCCCGCCGGCTGCGGCGGTTGGCCAACGAGCTGTCCGGGCTGCGCTCCCGGCTGGGGGAGCCGCTGCCCGACCTCGTCGACGAGGTGGTGCGCGCACTCGGCCTGGAGACCGAGCTGGCCAGCCACCCCGACGTCACCCCCGGCGGGGCCCGCACCCACCTGGACGCGCTGCACGAGGTCGCCGCGGAGTTCGCCGAGCTCGCCGAGCTGCCCTCGCTGCCGGCCTTCCTGGGTTACCTCGCCGACGCCGAGGTGCGTGAGCGCGGTCTGGAACCGGGGGAGGTGGCCGTCAACACCGACGCGGTGCAGCTGCTCACCGGCCACTCGGCCAAGGGGCTGGAGTGGGACGTCGTCGCCGTGCCCGGCATGACCGTCGGCCAGTTCCCGGCCAGGGGCGACGCCTCCGACTCCTGGATCCGCGACCCGGGCGCCGTCCCGGTCGACCTGCGCGCCACCGACCGCGCCGAGCTGCCCCGGCTGCACCTGCCGGTGCCCGGCTCCGGCGACCAGGCCGCGGTGCGCGACGCCCTGGAGGACTACGTCGCGGAGTGGAAGGACTTCGGGCTGGCCGAGGAGATCCGGCTCGGCTACGTGGCGGTCACCCGGGCCAAGCACCTGCTGCTGTGCTCGGGCAGCTGGTGGCGCGACGGCAAGACCGCCTGCGGTCCCTCCTCGCTGCTGCTGGTCGTCAAGGAGGCGTGCGAGCAGGGGGCGGGCGCTGTCGGCACCTGGGCGCCCCCTCCTGAGGAGGATGCGGAGAACCCCGCGCTGGCGGAGTGGCCGGTCGGGGTGTGGCCGGTCGACCCGCTGTCGGCCGGACGGCGCCGGTCGCTGACCGCCGCGGCCGAGCTGGTCGCCGGCACCGAGCCGCACCCGCTGACCGACGACGCCCTCGGCGCGACCGACGACCCGCTGGTCGCCGACTGGCTGCGGGACGCCGACCTGCTGCTGCGCGAGCGCGCCGAGCACTCCCGCGGCGTCGTCGACGTGCCGCTGCCCGCGCACCTGTCGGTGTCCGCGCTGGTCGCCCTGCGCCGCGACCCGGGCGAGCTGGCCCGCCGGCTGCGCCGCCCGATGCCCGCGGCACCGGCACCGCTGGCCCGCCGGGGCACCGCGTTCCACGCCTGGCTGGAGGAGCGGTTCGGCACCTCACGGCTGATCGACTGGGACGAGCTGCCCGGCAGCGGGGACGCCGCGGCGGCGCCGGACGAGGCGCTGACCGCGTTGCAGCAGGCGTTCCTGGCCGGGGAGTGGGCCGACCGCCAGCCGGTCGACGTGGAGGCCCCGTTCGAGACGCCGCTGGGCCCGCTCACCCTGCGCGGTCGGATCGACGCCGTCTACGCCACCCCGGGCGGCGGCTACGAGGTCATCGACTGGAAGACCGGTCCGGTACCCGGCGCCGCCGAGCTCACCGCCGCCGCGGTTCAGCTGGCCGCCTACCGGCTGGGCTGGTCCCGGCTCACCGGGGTGCCGGTGGAGCAGGTCAGCGCCGGCTTCCACCACGTCGCCGCCGGGGTGACCCTGCGCCCGGTCGACCTGCTCGACGAGGCCGGTCTGCTCGCCCTGGTCACGGGGGGCGAGCAGTGATCGTCCGGGACGCCGAGGAGCGCGACCTGCCGGCGGTCGTCGCGCTGTACGCCGACGACGAGCTCGGGGCCACCCGCGAGCAGGCCACCGACCCGCTGCCGGTGGAGTACCGGCGGGCGTTCGCCGCGATCACCGACGACCCCCGCCACCGGCTGGTCCTGGTCGAGCAGGACGGTCGGGTGGTCGCCACGCTGCAGCTGTCGTTCCTGCCGCACCTGGTCCGCCGGGGCGGTGAGCGGGCGCAGATCGAGGCGGTGCGGGTGGCGGCCGACCAGCGGGGGAACGGGCTTGGCCGGCAGCTCATCGGCTGGGCCGTCGACCAGGCGCGGGAGCGGGGCTGCGTGCTGGTGCAGCTGACCACCGACGCCACCCGACCCGACGCCCACCGCTTCTACGAGTCCCTCGGCTTCCGCGCCAGCCACGTCGGCATGAAGCTCACCCTCGGCTGAGAGCAGGCCTCAGCTCGGCGGGGCGTGCGTGCCGGCGGCGGGGTGCAGCTCCGGGCCGCGGGCGATCCGGTCCAGCACCGCCCGGGCCAGCTGCTCGGGCGCCTGCTCGGGGATCCAGTGGGTGATCCCGGCCAGCTCCACGAACCGGTAGTCGGCGGTCACCTGGTCCGCGCACGCCTGCGCGGCGGTCCGTCCCACCGCGACGTCCTGGTCGCTCCACACGTACGTCGTCGGCACCTCGATCGGGTCGACCCGGGTGCTCGAGTCCATCGCCCGGTACCAGTTCAGCGCCGCGGTCAGCGCGCCCGGCGCCGACAGCTGGTCGACGTAGCGGTCGACCGCCTCCGCGGGCACCCCGGGGGCCTCGAGCATCCGGCGCAGCCGCCGGGCGCCGCCGGCGAGCAGCACCTCCTCGGCCTTGCCGGCCTGCCAGAAGAGCTTGATGTAGGCCGACCGTTCCTTCTGCTCCGGATCCGCGCGGAACGCCAGCGTGTAGGCGGTCGGGTGCGGCACCGAGACCGCGGTCAGCGTGCGCACCCGGTCGGGGTGCCAGCCGGCCAGGCCCCACGCCACGTTGGCGCCCCAGTCGTGCCCGACCACGTCGGCCACCGGGATGTCGAGGGCGGTCATCAGGTCCGCGGTGACCTGCACCAGGTTGGGCAGGGCGTAGGCGTCGACCTCGCCGGGCCGGGCGCCGGGGGAGTAGCCGAGCTGGTCGGGGGCGTAGGTGCGCAGCCCCGCCCCGGCCAGCAGCGGCGCCACCGCCGACCAGCTCAGCGACGTCTCCGGGAACCCGTGCAGCAGCAGCACGGGCGGGCCGTCCTCCGGTCCGTCGGTCGCGACGTCGAACGTCAGATCGCCCACGTCCACCTGCAGCATCCCCACGGCCATGCAGGCAACCTAGCCCGGCCCGGGAACGGCGGCGGGATACCGTCGATGCGTGAGCAGCAGCGCCGAACGCGACTTCGTGACCGCCCACCTCGACGACCTGCACGCCGACCTGGACGCCTGGTTGCGCATCCCGTCGATCTCCGCCGACCCGGCGCGTGCCGGTGACGTCCGGGCCAGCGCGGAGTGGCTGGCGCAGGCCCTGCGCCGCACCGGGTTCCCGACCGTGGAGATCTGGGAGACCCCCGGAGCGCCCGCCGTCTTCGCCGAGTGGCCGTCGGCCGACCCGGACGCACCCGTCGCGCTGGTCTACGGCCACCACGACGTCCAGCCGGTCGACCCGCTGGAGCTGTGGGAGCACCCGCCGTTCGAGCCCACCGTCGTCGAGACGGCGGCCGGCCCGGAGCTGCACGCCCGCGGTGCCATCGACGACAAGGGCAACGTCGCCTTCCACCTGCTCGGCATCCGCGCCCACCTGGCCGCCACCGGCCGGGACACCCCCGCAGTCACCGTCAAGCTGGTCATCGAGGGCGAGGAGGAGTCCGGCTCGCCGCACTTCGCCGACCTGCTGCGCGCCCACGCCGACCGGCTGGCCTGCGACGTCGTGGTGGTCAGCGACACCGGCATGGCCGCCCCCGACGTGCCCAGCGCGGTCACCGCGATGCGCGGGCTGGCCGACGCCGAGATCACCCTGCGCGGCCCGGCGATCGACCTGCACTCCGGCTCGTTCGGCGGCGCCGTGCCCAACCCGCTGCACGCGATGGCGCAGCTGCTGGCCGACCTGCACGACGACCAGGGCAGGGTCACGCTCCCCGGTTTCTACGACAAGGTCCGCCCGCTCACCGACCGGGAGCGCGAGCTGATGGGCCGGGTGCCCTTCGACGAGGCGGCCTGGCTGGCCGGCCCGGCCGCCTCCCGGACGGCGGCCGGCGAGGCCGGGTTCAGCACGCTGGAGCGGCTCGGTGCCCGCCCGACCGCCGAGGTCAACGGCATGTGGGGCGGCTACACCGGCCCCGGCCACAAGACGATCGTGCCGGCGCAGGCGCACGCCAAGGTCACCTTCCGGCTGGTCGCCGACCAGGTGCCCGCCGACCTCGGTGACCAGGTGCGTGCCTGGGTGCAGGCGCACACCCCGGCCGGCATCGAGGCCGAGGTGCACGTGCCGGCCGGTGGCGTCGCGCCGTGCGCCAGCGACCTGGACCACCCGGCGATGGACGCGCTGCTGCGCTCGATCGGCCAGGCCTTCGACACCGACGCCGACCAGGTGCTGTTCACCCGCGAGGGCGGCAGCGGCCCGGAGGCCGACCTGGCCGGGATCCTCGGCGCACCGCTGCTGTTCCTCGGTGCCGGGCTGCCCACCGACCGCATCCACTCGCCCAACGAGCGGGTGCTGCTGCCGATGCTCCACCGGGGCGCCGAGGCGACCGCCCACCTGTGGCGCGAGCTGGCGGCCGTCCCTTTCCCGGCGCGCTGACCCGGGCGGCGACGGCGCGATGAGCGGACCGATCGGTAGCGCCGCGCCGGGCTGGTACGCCGACCCGGACGGCGCCCCCGGCATGGTGCGCTGGTGGAACGGCGCCAGCTGGTCCGACGTCACCACCCCGAGCGGGCCGGGTGTCCGCGTCGAACGCTCCTTCGGCGACGCCCCGGCGCAGCGCGGGCCGCAGCCGAGCTGGGAGGCGTGGGGCGCGCAACCGGACGCGCCGGCCCGGCGGCCCCGGCGTCGTCCGCTGCTGATCGGGCTCGGGGCGCTGGGCGTCGTGCTGCTGCTGGTGCTCCTCGCCGTGGTCACCGGCGGCGGCGAGGAGGCCGGCGAGGAGGCCGACGAGGCACCGGTGGCGTCCTCGAGCAGCCGGCCCACCAGCACCTTCCCGCCCGGAACCGTGCGGATCATCGACGAGGCCGCCGGCATCTCCTACCCCTTCCTGGGCGAGGGCTGGTACGAGTGGGACCGCGACGCCCAGTTCGAGACCACCGAGACGGCCGGCCAGTACTTCGTCACCCAGGAGGGGCTGCCGGGCAACGAGGTCTTCATCGCCCAGTGCACGTCCGGACCCCTGGCGACGGACTACGGCTGGGCCGGTGCGGCGTCGCTGCAGTCCACGGTCAGCACGGTCGCCGGCTACGCCCGGGTGCTGCACTACCCCGCGCCCAACGAGCAGTCGGTCCGGCGCGACGAGGCGGTCACCGTCGACGGCGCTGCGGGCTGGGTCTACGAGTTCGACCTGACCTGGGACGTCGCCGGCTACGACTCCTCCGGTGAGCGGGCGGCGCTGCTGCTGATCGACGTCGGCAAGCCCCAGCCGGCGCTGCTCTACATCTCCATCCCCAACACCCACGCCGAGCTGTACGGCGTGATCGACCGCGTGCTGGCCGACGTCGACGTGCTGTGAGCGCGGGCACCGGCCACCGGCGTGTCGGTGGGCGCGGTTAGGGTCGGTTGCGTGACAGCAGCTGGGGCCGACCTGACCCTGCGGCACCCGGTGGAGCGCTTCACGCTCGACAACGGGCTGCGGGTCGTGCTCGCGCCGGACCGGAGTGTCCCCGTGGTCGCCGTGAGCGTCTTCTACGACGTCGGCATGCGCTCGGAGCCGCCGGGCCGCACCGGCTTCGCGCACCTGTTCGAGCACCTGATGTTCCAGGGCTCGGCGCACGTGCCGAAGATGGAGCACGCGCGCCTGGTGCAGGCCGCCGGCGGCACCTTCAACGGGTCGACCCACCAGGACTACACGAACTACTTCCAGGCGCTGCCCGCCGAGGCGCTGGAGCGCGCGATCTTCCTCGAGGCCGACCGGATGGCCGCCCCGGCGATCACCGAGGAGAACCTCCGCAACCAGATCGACGTGGTGAAGGAGGAGATCCGGGTCAACGTGCTCAACCGGCCCTACGGCGCCTTCCCCTGGCTGCAGCTGCCCGGCATCGCCTTCGAGAGCTTCGCCAACACCCACGACGGCTACGGGTCCTTCGTCGACCTGGAGTCCTCCACGGTGGAGGACGCCAGCGACTTCTTCTCCCGGTACTACGCGCCGGCCAACGCGGTCCTCTGCATCGGCGGTGACCTGGACGTCGCGCAGACCGAGCAGCTGGTGCGCCGCTGGTTCGAGCCGGTGCCGGCCCGGTCCGCGCCGCCCGCTCCGGTGGTGGGGGAGCCCTCGCCGACCACGGCCCGCCGCGGCGTCGTCGAGGACCGGTTGGCCCCGGCTCCCGCGGTCGCCATCGGCTGGCGCGTCCCCGACCCGGTCGGCGACCTGGACAGCTACCTGGGCACCGTGCTGCTGACCGAGCTGCTCAGCGAGGGCGACGCCTCCCGGCTGGAGCGCCGGTTGCTGCACACCGACCAGCTCGCGGTCGCGCAGAGCAGCTACCTCGGGTTGTTCGGCGACCCCTTCGACGTCCGGGACGCCACGCTGCTGGTCAGCCAGGTGCACCACCCGGCCGAGGTCCCGGTCGACCGCGTGCTGGCCGCGGTGCACGAGGAGATCGACAAGGTGGCCACCGACGGCGTCGACACCGCGGAGCTCGCCCGGGTGACCGCGCGCACCGAGGCCCAGCTGCTGCAGCAGGCGGACTCGGTGCTCGGCCGCACCCTCGGCTTCGCCTCCGCCGAGCTGATCCACGGCCGCGCGGAGCTGGCCGGCGAGCTGGCTGCCCGGCTCGCCGCGGTCACCCCCGACCAGGTGCAGGTGGCCGCCCGCGGGCTGTCGCCGGACACCGCCGCCGTCCTGGAGCTGCGCGCGACCGGAGGAGCCCGATGAGTGCACCCGTGCTCGACCTGTCGCTGGTGCCGCCGCTGGGCGAGCCGCGCCCCGCGCCGGTTCCGGCGGTGCACGAGACGACACTGCCCAACGGGCTGCGGCTGATCGTCGTCCCGCGCCCCGGCGTGCCGCTGGTGGAGCTGCGGTTGCGGGTCCCCTTCGCCGCCGCCTCGTCCCGGCAGGCCCCCACCCACGTGGCCCGCACCAGCGTGCTCAGCGGCGCCGTCCTGTTCGGCACCGCCGCGCACGACCAGCTGGAGATCGCCCAGCTGCTCCAGGCGAACGGCGGCGAGCTGTCGGTCTCCGCCGACGCCGACCGGATGCTGTTCTCCACCACGATGCTGCCCGGCGGTCTGGGCGCGGTCCTCGGCGTGCTCGCCGAGCTGCTGGTCGCGCCCACCTACCCGGCCGGTCCGGTCGAGGCCGAGCGATCCCGGGTGGTCGAGCGGATCACCATCGCCAGGTCGCAGCCCGGCGTCATCGCCCGCAGCGCGCTGGCTGCCCGCCGGTACGGCGCGCACCCCTACGCCCAGCAGCTGCCCTCGGCCGAGCTGGTCGCCGCCGTCAGCCCGGCGGCGCTGCGCAAGCTGCACCGCGGCCGGGTGCTGCCCGCCGGCAGCACGCTGGTCCTGGTCGGCGAGGTCGATCCGGCCGCCGCGGTCGACGCCGTCGGCACCGCGCTGGCCGGCTGGGTGGCCGAGGGCGAGGTCGTCTCCGCGGCTCCGCTGCCGGTCGCCGTCCCGGGGCCGCTGGAGCTGGTGCACCGGCCCGGCGCCGTGCAGTCCAACATCCGCCTCGGCGGGTCGGCGCCCGGCCGCACCGACCCCGAGCTGCCC
>Ga0210040_10005824_pt1 | contig 15554 bp, 12 predicted proteins | sample CryGeyCG12114_NA_FD_185462 | JGI IMG/M metagenome (GOLD analysis project Ga0210040, IMG submission 185462) | Groundwater microbial communities from aquifer - Crystal Geyser CG19_WC_8/21/14_NA (SPAdes) (version 2) | ecosystem: Environmental > Aquatic > Deep subsurface > Groundwater | place: USA... | reverse complement strand
GGATCCCTTCTCACAGCAACATATCATAGCCTGTTGTCTATTCCACCAACAAGCGTCGAATCTGAGCGTGCGTTTTCTTCAGCTGGGTATTTGTGCAACAAAATAAGAACGCGAATGTCGGATAAAACTTTAGATTCTCTTTGTTTTTTGCGTTCATTTTTCAGAAAATAGTTGCTCAACTATTTTTATATCATTAATTTTGTGAAATAAAACATCGATTTGTTGTTCCATGTAAAATGTCGTCGTTTTCCAAACATAAATTTAAAATTTTCCATTTACCGATATTTACCGGTAATTACCGGTTAGAGGTCAAATCTTTTACCGATCTACCGGTTTCCCGAAAACCCCCCGGTACTATCATCTCTACATGGAATAGATGGAAAAATAAGGATGTAAGACGAGATGTTTTTCAATTGATACCACCAACAAAAAACCTTTGCCTTGAAATTAAATAGCGACAACTTACTCGACTTTGTCCCCTTCAAAAGTCCTCTGCTTTACAACTTGAGAAACAAGGTAGTGGCTCTGGCTTGTGGCCTGAGACCAATTGGTATCAGGGGTTGATATCAATCCTCAGTCAGATCTCAAACACGCACAACCATGATTATAAAAAATTAGCTTGAACTTGATGTCTAGAAAAACTCTTTCACGTCCACATATTGGTCATATCCAAACAAAACATGCGATCCAAAGGATGGGCAGTCAGTTTGACTCCGTTCCCGATTCCTCCTTCCTTACAAAACTAAATCAGCCTCTTAATTATCGTAGATATTCCTGTCCTCACACTCTGTTCTTCACAACAATAAAGAAAACCGTCAAATCAGATTAACCATTCAATCTTTTCAACTTTCGTCGACAACACTAAACAGCCACTTGCTCCCAAAGACCCCCAGTCCCGCAAAACTTCACCTTTAACTAACTAATTAAGTAGCTGATTTACTGTTCTATATATTCAAGTCACAACAACTAGAGCCCCAGCCCATGTTGATATTAATTTAAAAAGAGTCACTCACTACTAGTAAATCCAATGAGACTACTAAATATAACTAAAATTAAGAGAACTAGCTACACAGTCTACTGAAAGACCTCAAGTTAGAAACAGAAGAAAAGACATTAATTTCTTGGCAAAAAGAGGACAATGAAACAAGATGAAGAAACGGAGCTGCTCTCATAGGATGATAGAGACTACCTGGCTGTTTTTCTCTCTCAAACACACTCAGAACAACAAGTACATATTAAAAAAGTACAGCCTTCATCCTCCTATACAAAACTGCTTGACCAACACGACGTACGAACGCACAAAAAGAAGTAGTCAGTCTAATAGTAGGGAAATATTTCTTCACAAAGCGAGCATATTTATATTCCTAAGTTTAGTTAGTTAGCTTAGTGACTATGTGGACTTTTCATGTGGGAAATATGTATAGCTCCCAAACATAGGTACCATAAAATGTTTGACGCAAACGCAAGAGTTTTTAACATCAGCCCACAAATGTTGATAGAAGATAACATTCATATACACATGCAGTAAAGAGTAAAGCAGACAATGATAAATACAAATCACAGGATCAGGATATAGTTAAGAATTTTGAGTATTAGATTTTGGATAGTCAACTGCATTGCTTGACTTACGGACTCAATCATTCACATTTTTGTCTGAATAAAAAACAGTGAGTTTATGGATTAATCGCCGCAGCTCAATGTTGAGGAATTGTGAGAGTGTTTCTGGAAGACGGCGACGAGAAATCGGATGAAAGTATAAATCGTTTCTAAGACGACAGATTGACACAGAAAACAAGATACGGGAAAAAAAGTTTTTCGTAAATACAGATTCGCTCGACAGTTTGATTGTTTGAGGCGAGAAGAAGAAGAGGAACGATTTTTCAAGATTTTTGTTTAGTTCAATATTGTCTAATTGTCTGTATTAGGTTTTTAAGATTTTAAAATATTGTTAGTTGACCAAGTTAGGCAGGAAGGGAGTTAGTTAGTTTTACGAATTAGTTAGTTATTGTTGTACTCACTAGGTAGGGTTCGAAATATTTCGTTTTCCAGTTTTTGTAGTTGTTGTTTTTGTAACGTGTCTTTGGATAGAATACGAATTACGAATATAGCATTGTGAATGAAAAGTATCAGTTGAATTGGAAGGAAAGAGAGAAATGTCACAGTCACAAGAAGACAGCAAATCTTTGGATGATGCTGTAAAAGCCGCTCAAAAGTTGGCGTCTTCTACAAATACGGGTATTGGTGGCACTGGGAACAATTCAGCTGCAACAAGTTCTGCAAATCCGTGGGCCAATTACTGCCAGTAAGATTTCAAAATACCAGTTTACTAGTCACATTTGTGAATATTGTAGTTAATGTGGCTCTTTTTTTTGTAGATTTTACCCTCCGCCTTCAAGTATGGGAATGCAACAGTATGGAAACTTCGTAAGTTTTTTTAAATTCTTCAAATGACAAAGTCAATTGTGTTGATGATTATGTTTTGTGCATTTTGTTGATGATTGGATTTTTGTTTGTTAAATGCAGGGTGGTCAAGGTTGGAATTTCTCATCCCCTTTATCTCAACAGCCTGCTGCTATTCCTCAAATGGCGAGAAATCCTGGAGGGCAAAATTTTAGCTCTCAGACTAACAACAACAATGTCAACGCTAATAAAAATTTTGCTTCAGGATTTTCATCAGGGTATCCACCATATCGCTATCAAACGCAGCCAGCTCCGAATCCCAACTTTTCCAATTATAGTGGAATGGGTCAGTTTTGGGGTACTAATTTAAATACTTCTCAATTGCGGGGTCCAACCAATGTGTCTAACAATCCGAACGCAACTCCAGTTGGTCCCAAACCTATTCGCTTCAATCTCCCCAAGAAGAATAATCCACGACCATTGATGGGTAGTATAATTCCAAATCCAACTAATAACGTCCTGAATAATGCTCCTCGTCCTCAGCCCAATTCTTCGTTAGGTAGTAGTACACAAAAGGTTCAAGGGAATTCCAATTCCATGAGTAGTTTTCAGAGTAGTCCCCAGATCACGAAGAATACAAATGCAAATTTTACACCTCTCGGCAGCATGGCTTCGTCTAGCTCATACGGATATGGCAACAACTCGTTTCAAACGAACTCTCCGTCTAAAGTAAATAGTTCACCAGCTGGCTCCTCATTTAGTAGTAGTCAAAGTTCATCATCATCTTCCTTCTCCGGAGTAGCTAATAATCGAAGTAACAGTAACAATAAGAAAGAAGTCGCAGATGAAGACTGGCCTCAGAGCTTGCAGTAAGTTGATGTTGAATGTCTATTTTAAAGTGGGTGTGTTCGCGTTCTTTGGGTGCCCTATGCTCATGCTCTATCATTGCCTTTGTCTCTAATTTTTTTTTGCAACTTACAGAGAATACGTCTATCGTTGCTACACTTTGTGCTCCTCTGATATCGATAAAGATAGAGTCGACATAATTTTAAAAGGAAAGATAACTAGAGCTCAAACTGCTGGTATTCTTTCTACTAAGGACTGGTCCAAAGAGCCACTTCCAGAGTAAGTTATGAGTTGATTTAAATCTCATTAAAAACTTGGACGCTTGTATTTTGCATGCATAATGTGGAACATTAATTTTTATTATTAATTGATAAAATTTAATTTTTGTGTCTTTTATTGTGAAGAATATCCAATGGTCAAGTCAAAATGCTTCCATTTGCACCTATTCCTGCAATACCTGGTAAAATAAGTGGTAAGCCAATTAAACAAGACGACCTGGATAGTCCTGGAAGCTGGGTTCGATCCAAGGGTAGGAATAAGAAAACCAGACAGAATATCCAGCAGCAACAACAGCAGGTGGGCAAGAAGGGAGATGGAAGATCTCGTGGTGGTAGGAATCGTTTTACTTCTAGGTCTCCTAGGTCAGACTCCAGCAGCAGATCCCGGTCTCATTCCCGTTCCCGCTCATCTTCAGGGTCTTCCGGCTCCATGGAATACGAAGAAAAACGTTCCAAGAAAAGAAAACGGTAATGAGCTTTTTTTATATAAAATGCTGTTGTAAATACTCATCTTTCAGTTCATGGTGTTAAAATGTTTCTTCCCTTTTATTTTTGTGTAGCAACAACTCTGAAGAAAATTCTTCACTTAAACGGGGTCCATTCCCCAAAATAGGAAAGAAACAGTCACCCAAGAAGCGAGGAGGGAAGAAAAATAAGCTAAAGAATTTAGGGTATTTTTCAATTTTGCTCACTCAAGCTGTTTATTACCAACAATTAAAATTCATTTTTGCAGTTCCTTGTTTTTTGTTTTATTTGCAGCAAAAAGAATGACCAGAAACCTTCGCATATGTACAGCGAGTTTGGGCTTTTTGATGTGGATGATAGCTGTATTTCTGACGCAAAGATGAGTGCGAGAGCCGCACGCTTTGCTAAGGAAAGTGAGTTGTGGAATTGTGGATTTATCTATTTAAAATCTAGATGCTTGGCCTATTCCTTCAGAATCAGAGATATGTGAAGAAGCTGTTAAAAATGGCTTCTAACATGTCCTGAATAGGATATTTTTAAACAGAAATATTAAGTTTGTTTTGAACCATTTCCACTCAAATTTTAATTATTTCGAGTTGAATGACAAAGAATTTATTTATATTCTAATTGCTCAAATTATCAATATAATCTTAGCATTAGGTCACATTAACAATTTATTAACTGTATTGTGTATGTCATTCCGATTGCAAAATTCCGCAGAGTGCGTCCGTAAATGTTTTGAATAGCTTTTATTTATCTGTGATTCTACGCTCTACACAAATGAGGAAACTTTTTTCTTCAAATCTGTACTGTATTGCAATCTTTTGCAACTCTACATCGTTAAATAATAGCAGATATCTTGCAGGGTAGGCAGGGTTACGAATCAAATCATCAGTATTCAGTGCTGACCTTGTATTTTCAGATGCAGCTAACTCACGCAATAAAACCCGAACTTCAATGAAGAATCGACTTGGCGGATTCATTGAAAAGCAACCAATTTCAGGAGTTTCTTGGACTATTGATTCCACCCCGTCTGACAATGTGGATATGGAATGGCTGAATGCGACAACAATTGGAACGTGTTCAGATTTGGAAAAGAAATACTTACGTCTTACTACGGTAATTAGTAATTTGTGTCATTTATTTACGCACGTTTCACAAAAATGTTAGTGGCAAAACTCCGGTTTGGTTCTTTAGTGATAGTGATAGTTGACGTGATAAAATTAATTTGAGTACATTGTATTCTCATGTGGCCCATGTTTAGGCACCTGATGCGTCAACAATCCGACCAGTCCGAATTTTGAAGCAATCTTTACAAATGGTGAAGAAAAAATGGAAAGAAAATAGTGATTACTTCTATGCCTGTGATCAGCTAAAATCCATTCGTCAAGACTTAACTATTCAACGTGTTAGAGATAATTTTACAGTAGAAGTATATGAAACTCATGCGAGAATAGCTCTTGAGAAAGGAGATCACGAGGAGTACAATCAATGTCAATCACAACTTATCCAACTCTATCGCACTTTGCCGTCTTCAAATAGGGTTGAGTTCACAGCCTATTCACTTCTTTACTACATTTTCACAGCCAGTACGCTTGGTAAGTAATGAATATTTAATCTAGTAGTTTTATTTTAAATATATTGAATGGCTTGTTTATAATTTAGATAGTTTACAAAGTTTTTTCTTATTTATCTTCAGATATGGGCACCTTGATGGCTAACCTGAGTGAGTCCGACAAACAGGATGAATGCATGGCCCATGCATTAGAACTTCGCTCCGCATGGGCTCATAAAAATTATGCAAAATTTTTTAAATTACATAATTTGGCTCCCAAAATGGGTGGCTACTTGATTGATTGGTTTGCAAATCGTGAACGGAAATATGCACTTAAAGCCATCTTCAAAGCGTGAGTACTAAATGTGATTCCTTCGATATTGTCTTATTGTCTTTCGGAGACAATATTATTTTTATCCTTATTCATTACATTCCAAAAAAAGTATTCATGACAAATGCCGCAATATTTATCTACAATACTTACTGTGATTGCCTGTTACTAATTTTTTTTCATGACAGGTTTCTCTATATTGTTTGCATGCAAATTTCATGTGATGTTGATGTATAATAATGTGATTTTTTGTGGTGATGTGCTAATATGATGATTTTATCATACAGTTACCGGCCAAGTGTCCCAGCCTCCTTCGTAAGAGAACAACTTAATCTAACGTTAGATCATGAATGGGACAAATTTTTAAGTGATACTTCCTTGGAATCTGCCATTTTGTACATTGATTCACCTGCAAATACCAAAATTAATACTAAAGAATCATATCCAATACTCATGGCAGCCCTATAAGCAAGCCTAAGTTAATTGGTGTCCTAAGACGCTTGTTTATTCAGTAGTAGCGCGTGAGAAGCGGAACAGATGACTGACTGATGCAATGATGATTCCTTTGAAAAAAAAAAAGTTTTTGGGCGAGTAAAAATGAAAGAAAGGGCAGTCCCAATCGATTTTCTAGATGTCATAGTCATATCATAGCTTCCTTTCATCCGAGACCCCATACGATACGGGAGAAAGTTGTTTCCAAACAGAGAGGGCAGTCCCTTATTGCGTAATCTAGTTTGTTTTGACGGACGCATGAAGCAACGATGAATATATGAAGTATATTCCTAATATTGTTTATCTGATGTCCTCCATAATGGCTAAATGGATATCCTTTTTTCTTCCAGCTCTTTATTTTGATTTTTTTCGCATGTATTGTGTTATTTGTAATTGGTGAACTAAGACTAATAAATATTCTTAATTTGCCAAAGAATATTGTTTTTTATATGGTTGCATAGGCATTATCTGGTATCAATTTCATTATGTTAGCCATATGAATGAAGTTAATGAAAGGACCACGTCAAAATTCAGGAGTAAAAAACGTTATTTATTAACTTTATCTCAAATAGTAAGTCAGCATATGGAAAAAGCCACCATGTGTCCCTTTCACCACACAAAACTATGCATAATATTAATGTGAAACTAGTGCATTGCATTGAAAATCAAGCACTGCTGTTTGTTATAGTTAGTTAACAATCAAGTTTAAATAGCAACGCAGAACAACATATAAATAACAAGAAAAAATTTAATGACGTATGTAGTCCTACGTATATAATACTACTTTTATGTGATACTAAAAATTGGCAAAAGAGCTATTCTTTTGCACCAGCAGTATTCCACAGCCTTCAAAATTACGCTATGGATTAAAGCAGTTGCAAGGAAATCAATCCTGAGAGTCTACACTAACTTTAGTGATTACGCATAACTCACACGGACAAATCCTGCATTAATACAAATTATTTTCTTTCCCTGCAATTGCAATAGGGAAATAATATCCTAATTATATTATTCCACTGAAATCAGAGCATCTTCCCACTTCCAGTTCCACACCATACAATGCTAGCAAACTTGTATAATGCACTAGCACTCAGCAGTACAGAATTGGTCTCCAGTGTCCAGTGATAAAAAGTGCAAAACAACTAATACCATTCATATATTATGCATAAGTAGTACTACAACTATTGGAAACTTCAACATTCACTGCATAAACATTTGGTATTCGTACTCTTGCGGTTGTGATTGCGATATTTTGCCACCATCACAACATTGACTCACGAGGGCCTTCGTCTGCTCCGGAAGACGCTGTAACTGTGATGGAGGGCTCCACCGAAACTACCTCATGGTTGCTACTCTGACTTGCACTCGCATTTGAAATTGTGATCCCATCTGGACTTCCAGTTGAATCTGAAAAAAATAAAATGTGTTCATGAAAAACTATTTTGAATAGGCATATAAACAAGCATGGATAACGATAGAGACTGAGAAGTCGAAGCAGCGAAACTCACTTTGGACAGAGGTTGTGACTGTAACTGTCGTTACATTTTTTACTTGTGTGGTAACTGATCCCCCATCAATAAGTCGCTCCTCAACCGTAGTTCTGTTGATACAGGAAAATGTGCATTATATTGTTTATATTGAATAAAAAGAAATATTCGAAATAAATATTAGTTAATTTCAAATTCTAAAGTCCAATGGAAGGCTTACGAGCTCTGTCCATGTCCACCCGAAACAGACACACTATTCGAAGTAGTGTGGTCTCGAACAGAGTCAATGGTAATGTCAGCAACTTCTGAAGTAACTTCATCAATGGCATTTCTAGCACCAGAACCGCCTGTGGTTCCACGCTTTGGAGGAGTTTGGCCAGCTTTAGATTCAGAATCCATTTGCTCTTGACTTACATAGCAAGACGTAAATGTATTGATTTTGGTAGACAAAGATATCCTTTGTAGTTCACTAGAACTTAGTTGGTGTAAAGCTTCTCCGTTGTCTGTAAATGTAAAACTCGAAATGCCAGAGATATCTTCCCGTCGAAGACATGGACCAAATACCACTTGTTTTCGCAAGTCTGGAACCGTTATGATATATATATCTCCTTGGTTTGTAAGGCACGAAACACACTTTTGAGAATACGAGTCGTCAGATACAGACCCGAATGACTGCATGGCAATTTTTCTGACTCTTGAGCCTTCCACAGCTGTCAACTTCAATTTTCCGAAAGGTCTCAATGCAGGCAAAGTGAACATCTAAACCATTCCACATTAAATGCACATGATAAATAATAACTCATATGTACGTCTTCCTAAAATTTCAAAGTTCGCACATGGGCACATGAGCAAACATCATACTGATCATACCTTGATTTGCTCCTCACTGCATATAAGTACTTTGTGAGGTGCTAAATGATCATGGTCGGGCGAAAAGCTGTCCACGCATCCACTATTGCAATCTATGACAATCACTGCTAAAACTGGGGCTCGGTGCTTCAATTGAATTTCTTTGGCTAGCTGACAAGTCACGTCATCCTTCATTCGGCGTTCTCCACCTGGGACTTTAACAATAAAGGCGTGAACTGTTCCCGAATTCGTTCCGGCCCACAAGGTTGCTGTCGTGGATTGTACTATGTTTTACAAACAAATGATCAAGTTATTAACAACGCCACAATTGCTTTAGCTTCCACAATACAAAACAGCATACATCAGTATTACTTTGAATTTTGAAAGATTAAATACGTGGAACTTACGACTGACGATGTGTGTTTTCGAAAAAAACACACAGCGGACCATGGATGACATTGCGTCATCAGCACCGCGTGCCTCAATAGCACGTTCCATAGGCTTTGAATGGATAGAAGAATCATTCTGGATGGAATGTACTGTACCCATGGATGGACTTTGAGAGCAGAAAAAAATCAGATTTATTTACTCTATGTTATAATATGAAAAGAATCTAAAATAATTATTCACCTTTTCCCAGTGGTGGGCCTATGGGCTTCACCTCGTTGAGACCTTCCTTTACGTAACCTCCGAAACGATTCACGCAGAGATTTTTTAATGGATTTTCGCCTGGAAATCGGAGTGTCTCCAGCAGCCATGATATCTAAGATGATAAAAAAAATTCTCGAACTGACTGAGTTTTTCTACTGAACGCGCATGTTTCAGCTATAAAATTAACATTTACCATTAGGATTCAAAGTAGACTTAATCATAACGACTTTTTTGCGAAAAAAGTCAAACATTAAAACTCCATGTGCTGTTCCCACGGCTAACACACCTGAAGGTGCTTCTAAAGTCAAAGCAGTGACAGCTGCAGGAGGCTGAACTTGGAGCAACGAAGAGACTGTGAATGAATCTTCTCCTTGCTCATTTCCACGATTCGGATCATTTTTTGGTTTATAGTCTAAAGCATCATGCCCTTTCCATACGAAGCCATCCTTATCCCCCACTAAATTACAACTAGTTACTTCTAGTTTGGATGGCTCACTTTGAATAACTCGTTTCTTGATACTATTCACTACGACCACTTGCCCAGCCGTACCACCAATAACAAGAACACCAGTTTTTCCGCAGAATATTATTTTCTTTACTGCTAGCCGAGGGTCATCCGAATATGGATCAAATTTACCAACTTTACGAAACGGTGGCCATTCATCTTCTTCGTCTTCTTTAGTTTCCATGCTGAGATTCAAATCTTCGTGTGATGTGAATAGTACGGAAGAACTAAACGTGGTAATTAAAGATAAGCAAGTAGACGACGAATTCCAAAAACGCACAGAACCATCTTCATGTCCAGTAACGAGGACATCTCTTCTTGTTTTAATTTTTTCATCGGGGGATGATTTTTTTATGATTCCTCCAGTGATGGGCCACGTTCCTTTAGAGAAATCCCCAGGCACACCAATGCGAGTTAGCATATCGTACACTTCTTCAGACACTTGTGAAGCTTGATATAAGCAGGTGACGGCAGATGGATGAATTGAGTTCAAATAAGGCTGAGGATGAAAAGTAGGCCATGAATCCGAACGAAGATCTACTACTACTGTCTCCTCTTCGGCTAAGATCACCAATGCAGATGGACAATTTTTTGCGTTCGTTTCATCTCCATCAGAATTCTCATTTTCGTCTTTCCGGTGGTAGACGAGAGAAAAGTCAACGACTTTTGAGGTCAAATCAAATGTTACGTGTGGGCTCTCAGCTTTTCCTGCAAAGTACATAGATTTAGAACGGACGCTTGTATGCGCTATGAATGTAACAGTGCAAATTGTCTTAAGTAGCAGTTTTAGTTCATGGGGTTTACGTTGCAATTTAAAACAATTTTAAGCTCAAATTAACTTTACCTTCAGCTTTTACAGTAACCGTATAGTGGTCACCGTAGCTGGCCCTTGGCATGCCTCCACTAAATACAACCATTTGGTCTCCATTACTATTTTTCCAAAACCTAATTTTTTCTAGTCTCTTGCAAGGAAAGGGTCCGTATGGTATATTGGCATAGCTTTCTGGAGTACTTGGATCATCGATGTTCCAAATTATATACGAGCCGTCGTTATGAGCCGAAGCAAAGGTTTTACATGATTCAGTGTCAGTCCATGTCAAATCTTCTAATCGTTGGTTTGCAACAAAATTCTGCAAGCCAAAATAGCACATAAAAGCACTTACACACAAGATAGAAAACAAGAAGTAGCAGTAGATATTGTAATGAGATTCAAAATATTTTTTACCTTTAAATTCTGTTGCGCAGAAATATCCCACAGAACAACAAGTCCTCTCTCATAACCTATAAGTAGTTGGTCAGCGTTTTCAACTTCTAAAATACATTCCACTGCTCCAGGATTTCCTTTGTAATTTTCGGGACCGCTAAAAATATGTTCAAACCATGAAGCCTTGCAAGCCAAGACTAAACATTGGATCTGTATTTTCGTATTTTAAAACTGATATAAACTCACTTTTGTAATACAACGTCTAAGTAAATTATTTTGTCGCCAATCGTGAACTTATCAATTTCCAGATTGTAGATATTGCCCCCCTCTGTTCCAATGTAAGCTTGAAATCCGTCATTTTTAATAATGATGCAAGAAATTCCTTTCAATCTGTATATATTATAGGCATATTTTTTTAACAATCCGTAATAGGCAAATAGGTTTAGTATGTATTAAATCTGCAAACAGTTAGCCGTAATCTTACTTTCCTTCCAATGGATATGACCTAATCAGCTGTAAGGCAGCATTTTTGAAAGCCCATAGATGCAAAGAATTGTCATCGCACAATGTGATAATACGATGCTGCAATGAAAAATTTTTAACCATCAAATCAATTCCAAATTGTGTTTGACAATCAAACACACATAGACCAAAATTAAAATACCTTTTTAGGGACGAATAAAATCTTCGTAACAGTTATACCCTCAGATTGTAAATGTTGTCCCCTAAACTCTACTCCAGGCTGACCAACACTGCAAAATATTTGATTAATTCACAATTTAAAACTAAAACTAGGATTCATTAAAACTTTTTTGAACTAAAATACTCCCCCTTCCTTGCACACTTACACTGTCAAAGCTCCTGATTTATTAGCGATTGCCAGCAATCCAAGAGTTCTATCGTAAGCCAATGCAGAAGGTTTTGACGGAAATCCATGTGCCACAGTCTGTAAACAACATTATTCAATAACTTGTAGAAGAATAACCAAGTCATTAGAAGTAAAATAAACTTAGGTTGAAAAATTATTCAAGTTAAATTTTACATTCTGGAAGTCAAATAGATCTTTCTGGACCCTGACTCTTTCAGCTGACGAATGGGACGTCTTGCCACGTATAAATTTCAACATGACAATGGCCTACGCTAAAACTGTAACTCAATTAAGCCCAAAATACAACAAATGAAGTCGAGAGTTAAAATGTGCGAAGACGTCAGCTTCCCTAAAAGGTACAAGCAAAACTTCTTATTAATCGTATTCTCCAGCACAAATAAATTGTTATGTATTTTGAGTACCGCACGTTTAAAAACAGGAACACGCTAATTCTCAACTTCGCCGTAGCCCTTCTATTTCAGCATTTTTCTCACAATTGTGTTAAGTCAAATAGAGAACTACCCACATGCCGCACTATTAAATTAAGGTAAACAAAAATGTCCCAATTCAATGTGCAGAAACCTAACTAGCACTGTTTATCAATGCCAAAAGAAACAATAAATTCCAATAACTGACGTCTGTCCGTTTGTTATTTGGAAGCTGTACTGAAAGATGTCAATAAAACAAGAATTGACAACCACCGTTTCTTTAAATCAAATGAAATGGCTTATACTACTGCCTATGACGTCCTGTTTTTGTCCGTCTCCATACACATAAATAGCAATAAACATTTTTAGTGAAGTTTGAGCCGAGCTTGTACCATAGCTATATCGTACTTCGTACTGTACGATATAGCTATGGTACAAGCGAAAAGGATTAAATATTTTGGGTGCGAACAGAACATATAGTGTACAGTGATCTGAGGTTTTATTCCGCACTCCACACTCCACATACACTAAACTAAACCTGAAATTCTGTCAAATGTCCTACAATTAAATACGCCAAATATACTTTAAATGCCACCGAAATGATTCGGAAGTATTTATTCAGTACAAGTTTAACAAAATAAATAAATAAGCGTTCTAGCTTGTTTTTTTTTCACATAAAATTCGTACGGAGAAAAACTAGGATTGAGAATGTTTAGGTGAATAGTATCATGTGTGTATAGGAAGTTAGTAGAAAATAGAAGCCTCAGGCCTCAGGTGAGGTAGATTGAATGAGATTATATTTAAAATGAGAATGACTCACACTCCCCCTGCACACACTTGTGTCATCAAAAATATGCATGCATCTCGGTTTTTTTTAGTTTGTCAATGTCACATATGGAATAAAATGTTTTATGCAGCCAAGTAATGGTGGTTTCAGTGACTAACGAGTGTGGATTAAAGTTAGAAGACCTCAACTTTTGGCCCGTAGTTTATGAAACAAACAGTCTTAATATTATTGTGCATATTATACGCATTGCATTGAATAATTGCATCCATGTTTGTAAATGCCATGTAAAAACATGTAAATTTTTTTTTATTGAATGCGAAGTATTTGTGTAGTTAATATGAAGTATAGTAAATATTCATGAGTTTTAATAGCCATTTTAGCAGCTACTTAAAATGTACGAAATGTACCACACGAAATGACGAGCGTAAAAAATCTCACACATGCGGACGAGGTATTGCAAAGTAAATACAAGTTCATATAGATCTTGAGTGAATTTTAGTATAAACAGCAGCTTAAATGCATAAAATACATGCATTTTACAAAGATATGTGCGCTGATGGTAAAAAATGCATACTATTTATCACTTACGTCTAACGTGTAACTTGGCGATTTACTCATTACTCATTATGAGTTTCTTTCATTGTAATGAGTACGAGATACATTGGGTGTACATAATCATAACGTAAGACATAGCACTATCATTATGCATGCAAACATAAATTTAAAAATTCTGGATGTTCTTGTTTACGATTGTCATGTTTAAATCTTACACTATAATAACTATAACTATATTTATATAGTTTGCAAAGTTAGTTAGTACAACTGATTGAAATTGGATATTTTTGCTTATTTCTCTTGCTGTAATTTTCTATCAGCCAGCAAGCACTACTGTGGCCCTTGCGCAAATTATCATACCAAGCCATATAAACATACCCGGACCAAAATAGAAACATCATTAAATATAAGCTGAGTAAAATGATACATATTATTATTATATGCACATAGCACATGCCAGGATGACACATTCGGGTATGAACGAAAAAGCACAAGAGGCTAGATTACGGGAGCGGTAGGAAAATTGTATGGTCTGATCAAATAAGCCAGCCTTCTACTTTGTGTGAACCAATGGAAAAGCTCACCTCCGTTAGAATGAAAGAATATTGTTGTGGTGTGTGCCAGTGCCGATAGTGTGTGAAAAAAAGTGAGCAAGATAACTAGCACTATTTCTCAGCAATTTAAGTTAATAAGTTTTATATTATATCAGTTAACAAATAGATACCGTAAAATCGTGAACCTTGTACTTTTAATTTCCAATGCAATTCAATCTTCTGCTGGTTTAGTTTTTAAAACCAAAGACAACTGCACACAAATGAACATCTGCTCTGATTTCACCCGCAATTTTTAATGTCAAGCAATGCAAGTGTATAATATAACGGTTAAAATTGTACGAGACTACAAATACTGATTTAAGGTTCAGCTGACGTGTGTTACATATGTTCCATTCTCTAAGGTGTGCGTTTTAACGTTCCTGAGTACTTACGTCACTTTACGTGTGTGTGTGTGTTGTTAGTTTGTAAAAGTATACCTTCTCTCTCATACGTTGTACGCTGGCTATTTCATAATTCCGGATTTACCGGAAAACCGACTCATACTGAATAGTGGGAGCAGTTTTACAAACGACCTTCTGGAGCACGGGTTGCATCACATTTTCAGTATCGACATCGGCTAATTCACTTAAATGGTAAATGCAAAAGCTGAAATGAAACGATTTTGTGGATTGCTGACTTACGAATACAAATTAAGCAATCCTTTCATTTCTTCGTTCTACTTTTGACTTGTTAGGAGGAAAACTGGGTTTAAATATTGATAATATTGTTTGTTGGCTACGTAGGCTAATCGAATGTGGCCTGGTGCGACATATTTTGTCCAATCACTTTGAAAGAATTTTCCCATCATCTGGGATTTACTAAAGTGATAGTGTTAGCTGTTAGCTAACTCACTCATGTTGAATGACTTGACCGAAAGGCCTATCGTTTGCAATTGACTGCAATCGCTCTCTGACCTTTAGTTGTGTTTTCCCAAGATTACCCTTGAAAATCTTTTAAAAGGAAATGGAGAATCTATAAGCCATCAATTAATGGGAAATCAGCGTCCCAGTCAAGGATTTTGTTTAGTAAGTTTTACTTTAAGTATATTTTGCTCTATATTGTGTTGAATTGAGCCGAGCTATTGTTCATTTCCGAAAAAAAAGAAATTTTTTTTTCGGTAGGTTATCTGGCATTGTGGGGGGAGTGGGGGAGGCTTTTGGAGTGCAGGCCCGAGTGCAGAAGGGAGCTGGGAAGGCCTTGGGTTCGGTAATCGCCGAAGGCGATTTCCGGCGGGCCTTTCCAGATTCCTTCAAACGAGGG
>Ga0210040_10005823_pt1 | contig 15555 bp, 20 predicted proteins | sample CryGeyCG12114_NA_FD_185462 | JGI IMG/M metagenome (GOLD analysis project Ga0210040, IMG submission 185462) | Groundwater microbial communities from aquifer - Crystal Geyser CG19_WC_8/21/14_NA (SPAdes) (version 2) | ecosystem: Environmental > Aquatic > Deep subsurface > Groundwater | place: USA... | reverse complement strand
TTGCCCCGGTTTGCTGACGCGCTATAAACAGATCCCGCCGTGGAGGAAAGATTGCGATTTTGGATTAGCATCTTGATGGTGCTTGGTGTTGGTTGCGTTATATTTTGGCCACTTTCGCGACTTGAGATAACACAATAACCGTCGGACAGATCACACGCGCGCAAAGGTCGTGTAGGCTACATGAACGGCTGCACCAGGCTATCGCACACAACCCTTGCCATTGCGGATGGTTGCAATTGAATGTGGTGCCGAGATGATATGGGAAACAATCTGCAGCGGTCATCGTTGATACGTTGGCTTCTCAGCGTGGTTGTCGTAGAGGGTACATATATTGATTCAGCAAATTTCAACAAGCAAAAATCGGTTGACTTCTTAGACACAAGCTGCCTGGTTGAGCGAAAGACCTCAATAGCCTGTTTTGGACCGTATGCCGGTATTTCGTTCCATACCCTGCTCACAGCCTCAATACCGTGGCTTCAACCACCCATACTTGTGGAAGGAGACTCTGGTGGATCTGTATAGTCGTAGCTCAGCGCTTGTCGGTACTGTTTCGCAGCCGCGTAAGGGCATCTTAATTGTCTTTACTCAGATCGTGGGGCTCCTCCCCTCTTTCCAACAGTGGCCCATTGCAGCTGCTCGTAATTTTTTCTCCGGAATCATGTCGTAAGTTGAAATCGCGTCTAGCACGGTGCTTCTCACTTTTTCGTGTTCACCGCAGCGTATCTCTCCCTGCTCCTGACACCAATTCCCTCATCTACGCTCGTTCCACCACCGGCACCACCACTGCCCCAGCCTGGACCAAGTTCACCAACTATTCTGGCGGGTCTACCAGCCACAATGGTGCCACTAGCCCAATTACTGTAATCAGGCAGCACTGTGCCATCAAGTATCTTCACATTATCCTTGATAGTGCACATGTTTCCAATTGTGCAATTCGCTCCAATCTGCACATTGCTTCTAATCTCCGCCGCTCGGATATGCGTGTTGGCACCAACGAAGACGTAGTCTGAAATCCGCAATGGATAGTATAGCATGGTTTGCACATCTTGACCAGTCTTGTCCTTTATACTATGTATTCTTGAGGGCGGATGCAGCGTGCAGCCTTGGCTGATGTATACGTAACGTCCGAGCTGTACTGCTGTGCCTTCTGGTGCAGACCCGGGCTCGCGAGGCTGGGCGGACTTTGAACTCGAGGTGCGGACAAGGTCACCACGGATAAGGACGTCCCGTTCAACCACACATTTGCCAGCAAGGATGATGTGCCTGGTTCCTAGAATTGTGGACCCACGTGAGACTTTATTGCCGGTTTCCTAGAGCCACCGAAGATGTCAGAGGATGAGGATGCAAGTTGGGGATGAGTAGCGGATTGGTAGGGCATGAGTACAGTCTCAATCCACTCGCCGCGTTGTGTTGGCTTCGGAGCCATCTTGCGATTCTATTACACCATCAAGGTGCGTTGGGGTTCCTGAAGCCAGCCATGTATTGCTACATAGACGACAAGCAGCGGCACCTGCAAGTGGGCATCGAAGGAAGGAACCACGCGTCTTCACTGGCAAGCGCGTTAAGAGGTAAATTGTGATATCAGCTATACTGAGCGGTCTTTGTAGCCGCCCGTAATTCCATCCCTTTTCCTAACATTTCAAAAATACACGAACCATTTCATGACTTACCCATTATTCAGAATGTTTTGAGTTCTTGGTGTTGTTCCGCAAATCGTTCATACTACCTTAAAACTGTTACTGCTCACTGTTATACACATGGCTAGTCAGTGCTCACAGATATCCCTCCACGTCTACAGACAAGTATAACATATGTCCTCAGGAGAGAATCCACCTTGAACTTTAGAGTCTGATAATTGATACGCACATGGCTGTCATATTCCGGTGAATGGGGTGTTTGTCAAGGGCATACTTTTCCTTGTCCATCATCTTTGTCATTCTGCTTCGTTTGGATTGAGCCCTTTTTCTATTCCATATTTTGTCACTTCGCTTGCTCGAGGCATCTTGCTACCACTGCAGTACTAAGCCCACCATGGTAAAGCTCGTTCTCGAAGCAACCCTCCGCATTGAGATTCAGGATGAGGAGTTTGCTACACTGCCCGAACTTCTCAGCACAAATAAGCTTGCCGCCCTCAAGTTTGAGTCTCTGAAACTGGTCGAAGCATCCGACACTACGAAGCTTGGACAGGCACCGATCGGTTTCAAAATACCTGTAGACAGTTGGAAAGACATCGTCAATGGCGAAAGTGTCATCCCAGCCTCAACACCCGAAAACCCAAGAATTCCGATTCCCGACGCTGCCACGACTGAACCAACACACGTTGCTCTAGTCGCTAGGCATGAAAGACGCAACACGATTGACAATCCGCTTTCGACTTGGGGCGTTCCTCTTTCGCGCAACTTCAACCTCGAATATTTAGGAAGCCACACAAACAAATCCGAAATATCAACAGGTATACCGGAAGACAAATATGCAGTCCGCCGCTGTAAAACACTCCGTGACGCCCCTATCGCCACGAGAACTAGAAGTCTCAAAATGTCCAAAGAGCCTATTCCATGCGGTGGAGCACAACCTCCTTCCACACGTCAAGACGTGGACATGACAGGGCCAGGTGTCACCAATGCTGGAGGTACCTCACAGAGAAAGCGCCAAAAACGAGGCAGGGCAGAAGAGAAAAAGGAGAACAAACGAGCGAAGCGCGAGATGAACGCCACAGGCAATCATCGACTTATGAAGCATTCTGCCTATTTTCCAGAATTCAATCGTGATGTAACGAGTAAGTGCACCGTCATTTGGTTTGACACGATGTCTTCGTTCTAACACTAGCTGCCAGAACTTGGTCTGGACAAAGCGCTTGACAGACAGAAGAAAAGGGACGACAAGCGAATCCAGAGGAACACCGATGTAATCGGCAAGCATTTCGACACTGCTTTGGCTGACGAGGCGAAAGTCGATCTCATTGCCGATGGTAAGACAACCCCGTGCGGTTGTCGCTAGATGCTAATGGTTGTACAGAGCTTGCAAAGGCATTTGAGGGTCCACTGGCTTCGACCGCGAACAATAGCAGAGTCAGGCGCGCAGAGAGGAGAGCAGCCAGCACAGATACGCCTACCGTGAGCGAAGCTCAACACGATGCCATGGAGTGATCAGAACCTTGAAAACTGATTTCCTGGAACAGAAGCGAGGAGTGCTTCCCTAATTGCTTCATGCCAACCAGGACTACCCATGTGCGCTGAATTGACAGGAGCAAAACCAGTCAAAATGAGCCCAGGACACCTGTGCAGAGATAATTGAGCCTATCATCTATGGGTCTTCCAATAGCAGGAGCTGCTATTCTAAGATTACAATGCTCTTCACCTAAATGCATGCATGAGCAGAGCACTACAGATCTTCTACAGTACTACCACCATTCCTAGCCTCCCCCTCCTTCTTCACTTCCTTCGCCTCCTCGCCAGCATCTTCCACCACAACTCTGCCCCATTTCTTGCATATTCTCCTCGCAACGCCCTCTCCACTCCAATACGCGCCAGTCGTCGTTCCCAACGCAACAAATGGCGCGGTATGCTCGCCGGCCAACCACAGCCCCTCACTCTCCCCCATGCCGCCCGCATTCCGCATGGTCTCGATGTCGACGTCCCCTTCTTTGAGGCCCGTTTGAAAGTTGCAGTAGGAGCCATTGCCGGCGAAGCGGTCGAGTTGCCAGGTCGTTGCCAGGTAAGCAGTTGGTTGGCACGACTGGTTGCTGGAATCGTAATTGGGCAGGAGGGAGAAGTACGGCTCGCTAAAGGCGTGGAGGTTGGAGTTATATGCGTGGGACTTGGGTTCGAGGTTCTTGAGCGAGGTGACGAGAGCTGTAGCGCAGGGACCGTAGACGTAGAACAGAAGTGTTGGATGGGAGGACGACGAAGGAAGATGCGCCAGGGAGACCAGTGATTGGTTCCATGCTGCGCCGGAGGGATGGGGAACGTAAGCCGGGTCGTGGAAGTGCGTGAAGCAGGGATAGGTCGACGAGGAAGCGGCGGAAGCAGCGGAGGAAGGTGGCGAGAGCCACCATGCCGTGGGAAAGGTAACGTAGAGTTTTTCGAGACGGCCGTAGCTGTACAGGAACAGTTAGTTGTGTCTTGAATACCTTATGGGGATAAACTTACTTGATGTTGTCGATCGCTTGAGAGAGTCGAGATGGCAAGGATGGCGAGAAAGCCTGCTTGTTCCGCTTCAACCAGCCTAGAGGACATGTCACGACCACCTCATCGAAGGCCTGGGTGGTGCCGTCTGTCATTGTGATCTTGACCGACGAGCTACCGTCCGATCCTTTATCTCTCGTGATCTGCCGAACCTCTGTGTTGAATTGTATGAGTCCAGCGCCAGTGGGCGTCCTCCCTACCTCCTCCAGGATTCTCCGATATGTGCTCGCTACAAACACGTTTTCGCCATCGATACATTCCTCTAGGAAGAAGAATTTGAGACTCTGTGTCTCGATCGGATCTCCGACAAAGGGACCCCACATCTGTGCTTCTTTCAGCATATCTTCCAACTTCCGCTTGTCCTTGAACTGCTTTGGTAGCTCTTGCTTGAAGTAGTCCATCAAGCTAGTTTCAGCATTGATGGCCGCTGAGTTCTCATCGCTATACTTGAAGGCTTTGACAACCATCCCCCACAAAGTGCTCGTCAACTCGGCAGCCTCCTCGTCCGACTTCCTGGATCCACCCGCGTCAAAGACTGCTTGGTCCTCCTCTGGCTCCATGATGACTGTGCCGGTCTGCTCGGCGAGCTTAAGAATCGCATTGCCGTTCGTTCCATGAATCCAGTTGGCCCCCATATCCATGAGATAGCCACCGGATGAGACCTGATTGACTCGACCGCCAATGCGATTACGTGCTTCGAATACTGTCACCTTCGCGCCGCTTCGATGGAGGACATCGGCGCAGCGTAGGCCGCTGAACCCAGCACCGATGATGGCGACATTGGGTGTTTTGGCGGAGAGGCGATTGATGTGATGCATATTGGACGTAGTGCCATTACTTGAGGATGGATTGTGAGGCCCGGATGCAAGGTCTCTCGAGATGCGAGACATGCAGTCCGCCGGGCTGGTGGCGTGGCCAGGGACGGTTATCGGTTGATAGCGAACAGGGCGGACTGCCGTGCAACGTTGGACACGCCTCGAGGGGATAGCTCAGACGGCTGGAGTTCGTTCGAAGAATGCCAATGGTACACAACCAGCACTCTTAGTTGTGATGATGGTTGGTAGAGGGAGAACAATTCCAGCAATTGTAGTCTAGTCGGTGGCAGGTATCTAGATATACGGCTAGGTTGTGACTGTCTATGTCATTACAACTGGACTGTTACATGGAGTGATCACTAGAGGTGTGGCAAAACAGCAATGTTTCCTCTGGAATGTATTCAGTATACATTGTTGACCGCCTAGCATTTCGACGCGGAGAGCGAGTGACAGGGTACTTGGAGGTACGTGCCACCCTGATACCGTATTCAGCATGGCTTGGTAGTCTTCTCTTTACCACACAAAAGGCAATGCTGAGCTTTGAGGTGTGTCAATTCTTTTACACTGCCTACTGAGTAGGTATGCGAGGTCTGTACGATTCCCTGTACCTATTTTGACCATGCTCTCTATCCGTGGGACTTCCGTGCAAGTTTTTGTCTGACAAAATCCAGGCAACAACCATGTCCGCATGCTTGCATAATGAACACCGTAACAATGACAACAAATTGTCTGACCAACAATACGCCTATTTCCAAGCACCTTGGCTCAGTGACAAAAGACCATTAATACAGTCCAGCTCTTCACCCTTAGCCTTCTCTTTTCCTGCCGCTGGCTTACCTATCAAGCCTTCAGTATTTTCTTTACCCACACCTATTGAACGCCGTGAAGGGGTAGAGCTAGCATCGGCGTAGACAAGGTCTTCGTTGTTCTCCAGTATTGGTCGCCCAGCACGACCAGGTCGGGTACGTCTGAGGGGAGTTTGAGAGTCTCGTGTGCCAGGTGCCCAATTCTCCTTGTCTGAATCACCAGATGGTGATCGATAGTGTGCTGGTCGCTTGCCTTTCGGATCGTCAGAGGCACCGTCGGTACCAAGGTTCTGTAGACGAGCCATTGACGACTTCGCGCGAGACAGATTTGGTTTTCCAGACTTCTGCACAGAAGAATGCAGGCGGGCATTGACTCTAGACGTTGCGGGGCTCAGAGCACGCATTCGAGCCTTTTGACTGTTCGATCGAATAAGATTGATAGCACCAACAGCTGAGCCACTCCTCTCAGCCTCGGCATGCGACGATAACGCTTCTCTTGCATCACTGTCACAGAAAAATTCCCATGTTCTGGCATCCCTGGAGCGACCGAAGCCGCCTCCAAAGGGTCTTGGGAGCGGACTATGTGCGACGTCTTTGTAAATATCATTGTTAACGGCGCTTTGACTCCTGGCAAGGGCTTCTGATCTCTTGTTTAGGTTTGGAGGAGGTGCTTTTGGCTTTTCCGGAGAAGGGGTTGGTTCGTCGTTAGTTCGGACTTTGACAGCGCCGTCGACGGTCATAGCTAAACGTACAAAAGAAGATGGTCGTGGAGCTCCGAGATTTGGTGTCTTTGTGGCTGTGGCTTCTTGACTGGTGCTGGCCTCCGCACTAGCTCCAGTCATCTCGTCGTGCGCCCTCTTGCGGCCACTGCTAGGCTGACTAGGGCTATTAACTGGTTGATCTTCTTCGTCCTCCAGATGTCCTTTCGCAGCAACAACATCCTTCTCGACACTGTCAGCGACCGCTTCCTGTGGTTCCTCTAGACTTGAAGATGGTGTGGAATGCTCGACAGTATTCTGTGACGCGTCGTTGCTCGCGTCCCCAGATGCCTCTGTCTCAGCAGATGATGGAGGGTTGAGGATATCTTGGATTCCTGCCGATCGTTGCGAAGACGAACCAGGCTCCTCCAAGGATGCGGGGTTAGTGCTGGGGTGTGCATGAGTGATTGATGTGAAAGAACCTGAATCTAGGACTGGGGCAACCGGATCCGGTGAGCTTGTCTGCTGAAGGACTTCTCTTGGAATACCATTCCGGAAGTGAGGAAGTAATTCGTGAGGAAGAAGCGGCTTGGATTTGCGACGATCGTTCTGGCGACGGTTCTGGAACCAAATCTTCAACTCTGTCAACCACAACCCAATGGCCCGCGAAACATGGGTTGTACCTGAACTTCCTTCTCTCCGAGCTGAACTTGCTTCACTATGTCTGATCTTTCAGCCTTGTCCGGTTTCGAATTCCTCAGGTAGGCTGCTTCAAGAATGGCATGATCTTGAGGACTGTTCATTATGGTCAGCTAACTGCAGCTTCATTGTTCCATATGTATGTTTCGACTTTGGGCATGTGCTGACCTTGTTCTGCGACGCTTTTGCTTTGAGGAAGAAGCAGTATCGCTGTTTTGTGGCAAGTCCTGGGATAGCGAACTGTGGGCGATGAAGGAATAGTTGGGACTAGAGCCGGCACTCTGTCCAGCGCCCTCGTCTGTGGAGTCACCAGAAGCCATTGTACCTTAGCTATTGTCGGAGGAAGGAAAGATGAAGTGAACGCAAGGATAGAGCATGAGTTGAAGGTGCGCGTCATGTCATTCACAACGCGTCGGTCACGGTAGTAGCGTGGGACCCAGCAATTTAATGCTTGGCTACGCGTTACCCCTTTCAGCATCTTCCCCCAGCTTTTACTTCTCCATCTCAGGCCTGATTGTCTCTGTCGCAATTCAAGAATAATACCGTCTAGAGACTGTTTATCACTAATCTGTTCTCAAGCGTGTCTGACCCTGTGTTGGTGTCCGATATGCAGAACCAGAAGTCATTCTTTGATCAATGTCGCAGTAAGTTGTCCATGATCACTTGGGAGTGTCCTTACACTTATCCTTTTGGGCTCGACTTCTTCACAGAACAGTATGCTGCTGCTACTCATAGCACTACTACTCGGTATGGACTTGGTTAAATTTTCTTTCGGGGGCATCCTGTCTATAGACACGCTCGACCAGACCTGCATTCAGGATTCTGACTTCCCACAACTTAGTCAGCTCATTGAGTCACGGGACAATATGATCTACTGCCGAGGCTCTCCTTCAGGATGATGCACTTGTCACGGCGCATGCACGTACCGCGGTAGGGCTGCATCATCGGCCACTGACGGAGACGATCCTGTCGTCTTCTTGCTAACATGATTTGTCGCTGATCTCGCGCAACCCGAAGTTGCAGGTGAATGGCCCGAATTGTGGGAAAGGGTTGTTTCAATTTGTTTTCCCATTGGCTCCTTCGTTCCGATTTAGGCTACGACCAAGCAGTGAGCGTTCCGCACCGTTGATCATTTCAACCCAGCAGACCGGTGTCCGCTCTACTTACACCCTTGCACACTCTAAGGCTGAATATGCGATACCGATCATTATAAGAACTTTCTTAGTGTTGCTGGTATGCCTTGAGTACGTGTCTATCATTACCAGAAAAACAAGCTATCGCCGATTGCGTCAACACTCTCCTCTCACACTTGCAACGAAGGGTAGTTGTTCCGAGTCCCCAGATCGGCTGTCACATCGTGGTCTTGGTATGAGTATCTCTTTCCGAGCCGTGCAGAGTGGGAAAGATCACACTCATTAAAGGCAGGCCTCGCCGGGGTGCTGAGCCATACTCATGCATAGCCCAGCTTTCACGGTGGGGCTCTACAGCATGGGCAGGTGTAAACGTGACCGTTCTGATCTCTACATTGTGCCTGCGGAGGCCTATCGACAGTGGACGGTTCGTACCTTTCGATTAGTCTCCGGAACGATTCACCCTGTCAAAATCATCTTTCAATCGGCCTCGGGCTATTGTGTCCCATCGCAACCGAAATCTCCAATTCGTTGTGAAATTTCCCCTGTGTCTATCATCATATAATGTCCCAACTCACTGCCTTGTGCTGGACATATTGTGTCCAGTCGATGTTGTGCAGCGGACCCCCCGAATGTCGACTCTCTAGGCAGACTATACTGTAGGGATTTTGTCTGGCATCTTTGACCGGCTCCCCTCTTGATGCCTGTTGTGCGCAATCGAAGTATCGACACATGGTAACAATGTATCTTTCGTCATGAAGTGCAAGAAATGGATACGCACCCCTTTCTCACACTTTCTCTTCCCGACACGAACGAGGAGATATGTAAGGTAACAGATCCTCACGAAAATGATCAAGGTCGCCATTGTAGGGACGAACGGTCTGGCCCAGTTCATGGCACATCTCATTGCCAGCACAACATCTCATCAATTCATCATTCTCTCGCGAAGGGTAAGCATCCTCCAGCCACGTGGTCGCAAAGCTAACTGTGGTAGTTGAATGCAGGACTAGCCGCCAGAGGTTGGCAAATATTGCAAGTCGACTATAATAATGCTAGTAACCTACGCTTCAAGCTGGCCGGTGTCGACACAGTGATCTCAACAATATCAGGCGATGCACAAATTGCTCTGATTGACGCTGCGGCTGCCGTCCACGTTCGTCGGTTTGTTCCATCCGAGTTTGGATGCACGCCATCCTTACGGCCAGCAGATGACATGCTAGACAATGGCCGACGAGCAGCTTTGCAACGCCTGATCCAGCACGAAACGAATGGTATGCGCTTCAGCGTCTTTACATGTGGCATTTTCTATGAGAGATTCGGCCCCGGTGGAATGGCAGCTTCACAGATCGGTCTTCAAAGCAACATTGGACAAGAAGGAGACTATATCATGGACTTCAGGCGGATGAAAGGACAGATACCATACTACAACACCACCGGTCAGCACGTGTACATATCCATGACATCCGCTCGAGATGTTGCTCGATTTGTTGTCACGGCTCTTGACTTTGCAGCTTGGCCACGGGAGTTCAAGATGAGAGGAGACAGGATGAGCGTCAAAGACCTTGTGGGCACTGCAGAGAGACTACGAGGTGAGTCGCGAACCTTTGCAAGCGTTATCACTAGATGACTCACGCTCGCCTAGGGAGACCTTTCGAGCTCGAAAGCCATACAAGAGATTCACTTCGAGATGCCATGACCTATGCACGAGCGGTACGCGACAAAAGAAGGGAAGTAAAGCTTCATCACCTCATGATCACCGCCGAGGGACGCAACGACTACACAGGGGTGAACCTCAACCAATTGGTAGCCTTCACCCCAGAGCGCTTTCAAGACTGGTTAATGCGTGTATGGTCGAACGTTTCGTAAGGACGGCCAACATTGATGTCTGAAAACCCATCAACTTTCATGGATGAAGATTGTCGAATAAGGAGCGGTGTCATGGATGATGCACGCGGCTCAGCGTACGTCTCTTGATTTGGAATCATCATTTCTGATCTCACTGCGTCTCAGGGAGATACCACCATGTATTTTGTCTTTATGAAACCAATGAACTTATCGATGTTGTCGTTACAAGTCATCAAGCTGTCTTTGCCGCTCACTTGGAACTACTTTAAAGGGTTGTCCGTTCTGAATTGCTTACCCTCAAGCCCAGCAACGGCATAAACCAAGTCTTGTGTTATCTGTCACTTCGTGCCGCCTCTTTATGCTCGGCTTCGACGTTTTCGGCTCGGCCAGCTTTTCGTGCAGGCCGGTGGCCAGTTCTTTGCAAGGAAGGGCGTTTTTGTTTAGACCCAGCCACATCCCTTGCTTTGGGGAGTCTATCTCACACTTCGGCTGGTTGTGCGTCTCTCTCATGGCATTCGGGAGCCAACCCCATGGTAGATATCCTCATAGTAGATGAAGCTAAGGTTGAGCAGTATGCATTGAGCGTACACTTCTTCGCCGCTGTTGCACGGTCAACGCGTCCCTAAATGAAATGGTGAAGGTGCACACGCGAAAGCACGTGTTCCGAAGATATAACCTCCTTGCCTTCCCGTACTGCTCAGCGATGCTGCGAGTCCACCATTCACTTGTCGACAAGGGCTCTCATCAGCATGGGATTGAGACAAGGAGCAACGTGCACGACAGGCGCGCTCTGATGTTGGTCTCCTTGCGCGAGGCGTCGCAGAAGCCAAGAGACAACACTCCAGTATGTCAACGCCTAGCTCTCCACTGCTTAAGAGATACCGCGACGATAGTGCAAGCGCTCCCTCTGAGATGCTATAGGCTACCCTGTACGAGCAAGGAGTCCACAACATAGGACTCGTCTTGTTCCGTATGTGATGCAGCACGGTTGGAGATCGCAGTGCCTCAGAGACAGACGGGAGCCGACAACGGGCAAGTGTGACGTCAGTATTGCCGGCAAATAGATTCTGACCTCCTCGCAAGCCATCATGGATGTACGGAGAGTTCGGGTATGATCTCAGAGAATCCATTCTATGGAAATTGTGTAAGTAGTGCCCTCTAAGGATACAGTGTAAGGAAGTGCAGATTTGCAGACCCAAGGGATCCATTTCGAACTCATCTGCTTAGCAATCACGTTACGTTCTCCACAGTGCTGTGCCATCGATCCGGCGAGGAGTACTTGATCCTCTATTCTATCCGCAAGATAACATCATTCTGGCCTTTCGGGTTCTAACCACCAAGCTCACTCCCACCTTGTACAAAGCATCTCCCATCCGTTTTCGTTCCTTTTCCACTATGAAAGCCATCATCATCCACGGCAAGGACGCCAAGGTCGAAGAGCGTTCCCAGCCAAAGCTCCGTGATGACTATCTCCTTGTCAAGACAGTTGCAATTGCGCTCAACCCGACAGACTGGAAACACATTGCCGGCGGTCTCGCGGCGGAAGGCGGCATAAGCGGCTGTGACTTCTCCGGCTATGTGGAAGAAGTTGGATCCAAAGTGACCAAGCAATGGAAGAAAGGCGACAAGATCGCCGGTGTAGCTCATGGTGCCAACTACTCAAACCCTGAGGATGGTGCCTTCGCCGAGTACGTCGCGGCCAAGGGTGACGTGCAGATGAAAATGCCGGACAGTCTTTCTTTCGAGCAAGCCGCAACAGTCAGTCTTGGAGCCATGACCTGTGGTCAGGGACTCTACGAGGGTGGTCTTGGCCTCAACCTGCCCACAGACCCAACAAAGAACGGAGAGTTTGTGCTCATTTATGGCGGAAGCACCGCCACTGGTTCGTTGGGCGTTCAGTACGCCAAGCTGTATGTATTCTCATCCACACTCGATCAATCCCCAGTTCACTAACCCCCCTTCCAAGATCCGGCTACACCGTCATCGCCACCGCATCGGCCAAGAACCACGACTTCGTCAAATCCCGCGGCGCCACCGAAGTCTTCGACTACAAAGACCCAGAGGTCGGCGCCAAGATCCGCAAATACACGGACAACAAGCTGAAGTACGCCTGGGACACGATCGGCCTGAAGGAGTCAGCGCAGATCTGCGCCGACGCCCTCTCCAGCGAGGGATCCGGCTGCCACTACGGTACCGTGCTCCGCGAGTCGCTCCCACGCGACGACGTCAAGCAGACGCCACGCCTCATGTACACCATGTTCAACGAGGCCTTCCACAAGTTCGGCATGGACTTCCCTCCTAGCCAGGAGGACTTCGACTTTGCCAAGAAGTTCACGGCCATCACCGAGAACCTGTTGGCTGAGGGGAAACTCGAGACCCATCCCGACCGCGTAGGTAAAGGCGGACTGCAGGGTGCGTTGGAGGGCATGGAGGAGATGAAGGCCGGCAAGGTCAGCGGCGAGAAATTGGTCTACAAGGTAGACGAGACGCCCTGAGAAGGTCAAGAAGATTGTGTACGAAAACGCAGAGGTTCGGTGGGTCAGTAAACGACAATTCCACACAAAAACGCATGGCTTGAGTGGCGTCGGACTTGACCTATGAAGCAAAAAGCAAAAAGGCCGATTCCTCTGGACCATTAGTTCTTCCTCAACCGCCACGATAGAATCCATGATGGGCCTGTGCCGTTCATACAGGATGACCTTCAAGACATAGTTATATAGTGCCCCAAACGTCTTCAACAACACCTGAGGTGCCTCTGAAATTTCCAATCACGCTTGACAAGTGCGAGTTGCATGCGAATCCATCCGTTCCTCATGCGATTTAGTGTCGCGTGCTCCGGCTCGAGCCTCATCTCTACTTCTGTTACGTCACAACACTGTTGTGGCCGACTTGATTCAAATACAAAGAGGACACTGCCCACCATTGAAAAGATACATACTGTACTATTGGACAAGTGCAATGCAGGCAGTCGAACACTAGGATAGTGCACTACACCAACGCACACGCACTTCCACCAATTTAGACCCAGACATAGGTACTCACGAAGCAATAGTGACGAAGTACTCGAGGGATGCCTGCACGTCTGATTTGACGGAGTGGGACACCGATACAAAGATAGAACGAAGACGGAAATTTCTTCACTGTAATGTTGTGTTGAAGCCACCAGCCACCCGGCCATACTTGAATATGAAGGAAGGACCAGGCAAGCCTCTGCAGCCTCTTTCGTCACATTTGCAGGCATACCGAAATCATGTGCCATTCGTGGCCCTGCTGCTTCGATGCTCCGTGATGCCATGCCCTCCATCGATCATCCATCGTAAAAGAAATTGCAATCCTCAATTCATGGGTATCATAGAACGCCTCCAACCTGAAACCATCCCGAAAAAATGCTGTCATCATCCGCTATCGAGTCATAGCCACCAGGGCAACACCGGCAAGAAGTAATCGTGAAGAAAGAATAATAAGGTTCTGGCTCAGCGACCACTTCTATCGAGCCCCAATGACCGAGCAGATTAGCACGGGAGGTGGGCTGAAGTGTCTAGAAACCGTGGACCTGATGAATATTAGCAGCTGGTGTGTATTGTTTCTGGCTTATTCGGCGTACCTTGATGGTCTTAGCATCAAGCTCGAGGCCATCCTTAGCGACCAAGAACTCTTGGACATCTTTGCGTTGATCGCCTTGAAGCTGAATCACCTCGCCCATCTCACTGTCGGTAACGATCGTGCCATTGCAAGCAAACTTCTTCTTGATGACCTTGAGAATCTTCTTTTGATCAAACTTCTTGGGCAAGCCTTGAACTGTGGTCAGAGTCTTACGACCATTGCGTTGCTGAATACGAATGTGAACGTAGTTCTGCGACTGCTTGGCCTCGCCAGTGTCGTCGTCGGCCTCCGCGAAGGGGTCTGAATTTTTGAGTCAGCTTTGTTCGGTACCATAGAGATTTGTTCCGAATTTCCACGACAGTTTCCGTGCGCACATTGTCCACTATCCAGTGCCTTTCCGTGCAGGCTGACCACAAAGTCGGTACATGGCGTATTCAGGGTGTGGCAAGGCGGGCGATGTGCGGCTGAGGGGCTGGCTTACCAAAGGTCTTGAGGTTGGCGATCTCTCCTGACATAAACTCGTCTGTGTCGTGAAACGGTTTAAATTGTAAGTGAAGTTTCGGTGAATGTGATTGTCTTTACTCGGTGCTTCGGTGCAAGAGCCTTGAGGTCTGAGTGGGAGTACAAGTGTTATGGGAGTCTGTGAAAGAGATAAAGAATGGAACAGCAGCGAAGCAAGATGGTTGGGAGGGGTTCAGTGCCAAGCGTCACCCGCAAAGACGCAGGTGCAGTCACGAGCAATAATATCTTGGGTGCGCAGTTGCGCAGCTGCGCCTGGAACATCGTTAAAACTTTGCGATTCCGCGCCGCAAGCATGTGTCATTGGCACATTACCGCCGGTGCTCATCCCTAGTGGCAAACAATACACGTCACCCCCATGTACGGTACTGTATACTATCGGGCACGACCAGACAGCCTCGTCTCGAAAGCACAAAGTCCACTTAGTCCAGATGCACTTCATGCTACCAGGCCTGTCCATATGCCAAAAGAACCACAGTCGAGTGTCGTGGCCCAGGGCCCACAGAAGATGCATGTCTTTGAATTTATATGTGTACAACTATTTACATGTACAAAGGCGAAAGTCGAACATTTCCCTCACGGTCGTTTCCTCATGCTGGGGCTGCTGCTGGTGCTTCTGTCCCCGAGCCTTGCTGTAAGCCTGGCGGTGGTGGTAGGAAGAGCGGCAAGTATGTCACTGCAACGGCCAGCACTATCGCGTAATGTTAGCATACGTGGTCAATGGTCGGTGTAACCAAGACTTCCTCACCAGCCATGCCAAACGATAGATAACCAGGAGTCGAAGCAGTCGACTTCTGGGCCGGCGTCTCCCCCATCCAGTTCAGAAGAGATGTCATGAGTGAGAACCTAAGGTCGTGAGCGACGTGGTGGTTATAAGACAAAGTAGTCGTCCTTACCAACCAAGCATCCTGTGTGGACCAGTCAGTATCTTCAATCACGCATACCAAGGCTCCACTTACTTGTTCCGTGTGAACATCTTGTGTGCTCGTTAGTCCATATTTCGTATTGCTGGAGTCACCAACTTACAGCTGCCATGGGTATCGTGCTTGAGAAGGTCGTGCCAAAGTCATTCGACTTCTCCTCCTTGGGTTCCACATATGGAATCACTGTCTGATCAGCCACAGTTCATAGTGTCGCTTAAGGACTTACCCAGGTCTGCTCTGCGCATATCCTTCTTGGTGGTCATCTTGGCTCTATCGGATGAAAAGACACTGCCGGAACTTTTTAGCAAAAGAGTCCTTTCCTTGCTTCTCCTC
>Ga0210040_10005822_pt1 | contig 15556 bp, 17 predicted proteins | sample CryGeyCG12114_NA_FD_185462 | JGI IMG/M metagenome (GOLD analysis project Ga0210040, IMG submission 185462) | Groundwater microbial communities from aquifer - Crystal Geyser CG19_WC_8/21/14_NA (SPAdes) (version 2) | ecosystem: Environmental > Aquatic > Deep subsurface > Groundwater | place: USA... | reverse complement strand
CGCTCTAGTTTGAAAAATTCTATGGTTTACAGTAAAATCTATGGTTTTCTGCCGCCGTCGAAAATGATCGACGTCGACGACGGCGTCGCCGCCGTCGGTTATAAATCACTCTCTACGCCGCCGTTGGTGATTCTTAATCGACGCACACCTCTATGTAGGGCTTACTCACCCACAAATGAAAGCATTGAAACTATTGAAAGGCATAGAATCGCATGTTATGTTAAATTTGAATATCACAAACCATAATATTCTTTCATATCATTTGTGTTGACGATAATAAAGAAAGAAATATTTGTAATTGACAAGACAAACAAACATGGGATTGTCGGGCGTTTACACTACTACCTTAAGATATGCTCATCAATAGTGAAAATATGGAATAGTAAAAACGTTGTACCAATTCACCAGACTGACTACTGATTAAGTCCACTGGACTGATAGCGTTATGCGATAGTTCGTATAATGAAGACCTTTGGGGGAAATCTTCTGCAACCCCTTGACGTTTAAGTATAATCGAAAAGGTTGGAAAGGTTTTTGATCGAAATGTATGCATGTATAGTTAAGTGGTTGGTAGACAAGAGTCATTGACTGAACCCGTTTAATGATTAGCGATGCTGTACTGTTTTTTGGGTTTCAGATCCAGACCTTTGAATCTTAAACTTACAAGATTGAATGACCAAACACAGTGTGGAGTACAAAATGTTAAAGAAAAAGTCATCATCTAAGTCATTTCATGTTCGCGTCATGACAATGGACGCTGAACTGGAATTTGATTTACAAGTAAGATTTATCTTCCGTGGTTCGTTAATGATGCCTGTATGTTCTATTTCTATTCCAATCTGAATTTAAAACAAGGATCTTTATAATCTTGATTTCAGTGGAAAGCTACCGGAAGGGACTTATTCGATCTCATTTGCCGTACAATTGGCTTACGGGAAACATGGTACTTCGGTCTTCAGTATGAAGACTCTAAAGGAAATATTAACTGGCTGAAAATGGATCGAAAGGGTATTTGTTTTCCTGTGAAAGCAGCTCTTTTTGTTATGATCTCTTTTTAGTTATATATTATATTACATCCTGTTTTTTTTGGTATATCTAGTGCGAGATCAAAACTTATCTCGAGATGACCCCGTTGTGTTCTCTTTTCTGGCAAAATTTTATCCTGAGGATGTGGCCGAAGAATTAGTTCAAGACATCACACAACATTTATTTTTCCTTCAAGTCAAGCAAGCCATTTTAAGCATGGATATTTATTGTCCTCCAGAGGCATCTGTCCTTTTGGCATCTTATGCTGTACAAGCCAAAGTAAGTTTAAAATGCTATTTTTGCTTCACTGGCTGAGTTTGCTTCTGGCCAGTCTTGAAGATTTATTATTCATGTTTACTTTTCTAATGCTTTGTTTTGCAGTATGGAGATTATGATGAGCACACCTACACTCCTGGTATGCTTGCATCAGAAGATTTGCTACCACAGCGAGTTATAGACCAATATCAAATGACTCCAGAGATGTGGGAAGAGAGGATAAAAGTCTGGTATGCAGACCACCGAGGAATGTCTAGAGACGAAGCTGAAATGGAGTATTTAAAAATAACTCAAGATCTTGATATGTATGGTGTCAATTATTTTCCAATTACGGTAACTAAAATAATAATAGAAGTAACAATTTATGAAGTTACGATTCTTGAATTATGTCTCAGCTGTATGATTTTGTATTTCTCCTTGTAGAATAAAAAGGATAGCGAACTTTGGCTCGGAGTCACTGCCTTGGGATTAAATATTTACGAAAAAGAAAACAAGTTAACACCAAAAATTAGTTTCCCTTGGTCTGAAATACGTAACATTAGTTTTGATGATAAAAAATTCATCATCAAACCTGTGGACAAAAGCGCTCCGAACTTTGTATTTTTTTCTCAAAAACTAAGAATGAATAAGTTAATATTGGAGCTCTGCATTGGAAATCATGACTTATTTATGAGGAGAAGACGTCCTGATCCAATGGATCTTCAACAAATGAAAACTCAAGCCAAAGAAGAGAAATTAAGGTGATTTGGTTACTCTGACTAATAGTAGTAGAGTTTGTCTCTATTTTTTCACTTAATTTTATAGCTTATTGTGGTCAATATTAACAGAAGGCAAATTGAAAGAAGTAAGCTAGCAAGAGAAAAACAACTCAGAGAGTCTGCAGAACGAGAAAAAGCTATGTTGGAACAAAAGCTGCTAAAATACCAAGATGAAATCCGACTTGCCAGAGAAGCTTTGGTAAATACCTTAATGTAGTTTTCTTCGCCTTTTAATTTTATATGGTTATGCATAATCTGTAATAATGTCTGTTTATTATTATATCCATTTTTTTCGTGTGCTTGCAGATAAGATCAGAGGAGGCAGCTGAGCTTTTAGCCGAAAAATCTCGAATTGCAGAAGAGGAAGCTTCATTATTGAATCAGAAAGCTTCAGAAGCAGAGTCAGAAGCTGATAGAATTCGACAAACGGCCATAAAAGTAATAAAAATCAGTCACATCATGTTTTATACATGCTAAAATGTTTTTTTTTTTAATTTTTTGATATTTTGATAGACGGAAGAAGAAAAGATAGTTATGGAGCAAAAAGTTCGGGAAACGGAGCAGATTATTGCCAGAATTATTATGGAGTCAGATAATCGTTCAATAGAAGCTGATAAATTGAAAAATGAACTTCTACGAGCCAGATTAGCAGAAAAAGAAGCGAAAGAAAAGTTGCTGCAGTTCCTATCCAAACCTGCTGTTGAGTGCACACCATCTCCGGTACATGAACTTTTGTTGAAAAGCTCTTAATTTTGCTAACATCTGATTACTTGACTTAAATTTCATTATTTCATTCTCTTTTCCTTATAGCAGGGATCTCATGAAGTATTGAGAACTCCAATGCTGAATCCAGCTTCTGAATTAAATCTAAGTGAGCTTCACTTAATTGAAGAAGAGATGTCCGTGTCCAATGGAGTGGATTTAGATCCTATTAGTCTAGAAATTGAGAAAGAACGTGTGGACTACTTGGAGAAAAGCAAATACTTACAGGAGCAACTCTTGGACTTAAAATCTGAGATAGAAGGATTAAAGTTAGAAGAGAAACAAACCGACTATGATTTACTTCATCAGGAGCAAGTGTTTTCTGGAGAAAATAAATATTCAACATTGAGAAAGGTAAGCTCATTCAAGTCGTGCATATTTTTCATGTATTTACTTGTGTGTGTGTATGTGGTATGGATAATTAATCGAACCTTTTCTTTTGTAGATCAAATCCGGTTCCACTAAATCCCGTGTAGCTTTCTTTGAAGAACTATAAATGACGGACCTTTTCGCAGCTAATAGAATAGAATGGCTCCTGTTGCCATACTTAGCTCTCAATGGTCAGTGAATGATTAGAATTTAGTTCCTGGAAGACTGTATTGCCACACATCACCCCCATGTCCGTGACAGTGACAATATCTTCTTCGATATCTTACTTAAGTTGTACTCACAGTTGTACTATACTTAAGACTTTTGAAAGCGAGTGCCTTAAATTGTATTGCCTTTGTGTGTGCCAACTAAATATTACAGTCATTGTGATGCTGTCACTCAAGTTTAGCTTTTAGAATGTTATGGTTCAGACAATCTGCAACCCAGTGCTTCCAAATGCAAATACTATGTGTTAGTTACTCCGTACATTAATTAGGAAACGTAAACCTTAGCCTAGAAAAAGTTCAGTCATAGTTTGCTGTTTACTATGAGAAATTAGAACGCATGATTTATTTATGCTAACCAGCTAACCAAGAATGCAGAATGCAGCTAATGAAGAATATGAACGGATATATAGTTGGATTTTTTGTTTGACAGTTAAAGTTTAGTTGCTTCCTGACTGACTCGTAGTTTTTTACATTTGAAACTTGAAACAAATAGTATCTAACAAATTAGTAATTAAGATCTTTTCTGAACTCCTTTGTTCTATGTTACCTTTGTAATTTTATGTTGACATTGTTTACCTGCAGTCTTCAATTGCAAATGTTTTAAGAACAGTGTAAAGAGGATAGATTCAAACTCTTATGTTTTCATTCGCTCACCTTCGTGAATTTCTGTCTTTCGCAGATGACCGTAGACTAGAGAACATTAAATGTTTCTAAATAGTTAATCAGTCAATCAATAATACGTTCTGCCGCACATATTTTGCCACAAAAATCTCGTTATGCTGACTGATTTTAAAAATCACTAAGGATAAGGATATTTCGAGTGTGAAAAACAAGACAAATAAATCGCCTACTTAATAAAATAATTTATTTTACTTTGTGAAATATTTTTTAAGCTGCGATGTTTGTTCCAATATTTCTTTTAGAATGATAATCGATACCAGTTGAATTTTATCGCGAAGTAAAAATAAATATTTTGAGGCAGTTTATATTAGATCAATTCGATTCCAAATTAATCCATTTCATACTTTACCGAACTGGGAATAAAATATCTGCCATGCATGCCATGCAGTTGCCATGCAGCAGCATGCCCAGAAAGTTATGCATACCTATCCCCTTGTCTTTTACTATGTTACCAACATATACACTCCACAGCGACAAAAATATTATAGTTTAATTTTACTTAGGAAAGTCAGCTTTATTCACTAACCACACAGTTTATGTTGCCCACCTTTGGAATGATTAATTTAGCTAGTGGATAGTCGACTTGCAAACATTAAAAATGATGAATTTTATCCGAGCACGCCCTATATTCTAAACATTCGAACCATTATATTTACCATCCAACAAATGCATAAATATTCATGGGGTTGCATAGTGTATAATAGACCACAGTATGCAGTACGCAGATTATATGGTGAAATGATTGCTATTTTTTGTGAAAACCAATCCTTTTGTACCGAGTTTCACTATCATTTACATGTTTTCCTTCTATAATTTCGTTAGCTTTCATGCATGAACTCAAATTGCACAATATACCATGGGAGCGAACACGCATCAATATATTGATGAAAATGACAACGAATATTGCCTAAAACACGTCATACCAGAGTGTAATATTGATAAACGCTCGTCCATATGAAAACTTAATCAAATCTGCGCTTCTGTCGAATATGTTTCATTGGATTTCCTTAACAATCCATAGAAAAAGTCCGGATTTACCGATGACACACAATTACCGTCAGTTAGTATCGTTTATGCAGGCACAAGCTATATTTCGCTTAACGCAAATAAAACTCATCCGTTATATGACTTATTTGGATTGCTCCATTTTGTTTTCTCGGAAGTACATAATGAATACACTATACAAGCACTAATGGAAGCGACTAACAAAGCGAAAGGAAGGTGAAAGTACATTTTTGGAAGAATCAACAGAAAGTCCAGTCGGAGTTGAGGGAAAGCAGAAAGATACGAAATTTCCGTACAGCATATATAAGTCTACATTACATACTTACTTAATATACACAAACTACATGTTTACAGCAGAAACTACATAACATGCAAAGTATAGGGCAAGAAAGACTCATTGAATGCCAGTGTGCACTGCGTGAAAGTTAAACAAAAGTTCCGTTCGTGCGACTCTCCTTTTATTTTCATATTCCCTATTTCGGTTCTGTTGGATTAATTTAATCAACATATTAGTGGATCCTCCCTTCCCAACATTTTATTTGTTGGTGCACATGTGAATCCACTTTTGGTATGTACAAACACTTAAACCTGTAATCCACTCATGTTATCTTTTCGTAGTGAGGATAATCCTTGACTTTTATCTTTAAAATGAGCCGCTTAGGGGTAAATAAGAAGACTCATAGGTTTCACATTTATCGTATCATTCCTTTTTCATTATAGGTGCAAGTTAAAGACGATTTTGCATATCACATGTACTGGAGTTGACCAGTTTGTATCATCGCCTGATAGGACAGTTTACACTTGCTGTATTTTAATCAGTATTCTATACGGTAAGGCTCTGTAGTTGGCTATGTATAAGAATGATTTAATTCTCCAAAAAAATTCCGTTATATTGTAGTATAGAATGTTAGTCTTTGATCTTTTCATTTGGTTGTCTTTCAGAATTGGATTTGAAGAAGTTTCGTAAATGGGGAGTAATTGAGGTCGCTAGATAGTGTTTATATGGTGAGTATGTATTTCTTTTTCCAACAGCGATGCATTCCTATTTGAATTGATTTAGTTGTTAATTTTTTAATTCATTTATGTTATATAGGAGTCAGAAGGTTTTTTTGTGAGGAGATCCCAGTTTGGTGCCTAGTTCTTAGTTTAGTACTTGTTAGAATTTTTGGTTGATATAGTGCATTTATTTTATTTGTGTGCTTTAAATTCTTATTACCATTGTATTTTTGTTATCAGAACTATAGTTAGTTAAGGACTGTGTTATCTGTTTTGCACTTGATTATTGTGTACTTAAATAGTTGTCCTATATGCATGCTATGTATTTCTTAATTGTTAAAATACTATGTTAAATTACATGTTTTTGCTTGCTAACTGTTAGCTAACTATAAATAGGAAAACTTATATTCTAAAAAAAACTTCTGCAGCAGTAAATTCAACGTTCCAGAACTAAACTTTGTGTTTGTGGTTGGTTACTTATAATTATACGGGATTCTTCGTGTGACTTATTACCCAGTGTTAATTCCAACTTAATTATCCACCTACTGGTGTCAAAATATTGGCTTAAAGTATTACCCATGTGACAATATAGTTAATTGTTCCAAAGTCGGCAAAGTTTAGATCTCTTTGTTACTTTTAGTTAGACTGTTAAGTGATTCGCTGCGCACAGTGTGCTAGTCTTAAGTTGAAACAATGATTATGATTCCTACGTGGGCTGCAACCAGCCTCTTCATTTCAGGATGGATTGTTTTTCCAGCTTCATTCTTATTTCAGAAAGCATTTTGGTTTAATACGGCCACAGGAAATCAGCTGATGAAGCAGTACAGCTTAACTAGAAAAGACTGCATAGACATCTCTAACAAGTGAACTAATTTTCTTTCTCTATGGAATTCACAAGATATGTATATTTTATCGTCTAGGTTGTGTATACATGGGTATAGATATACGATTAAGTTTTTATCATCTGTCCTTATTTTTGCAGAATTGTATCGTCATTTCAAGCCGTGCTTGCATCTGTGTCGGGAATAATAATCTGTGCGAATTGTTATAAAGACGTTCTCCACGATTCACATCCTGTGACAGTGATCTATGCATGGTTTGGTATCCCTTATTTCGTGTACGATGCCATATCCATGTTTTACGTGTACAGAAGTTCCGGAATTGAGAACGGCGTAAAGCTATCCCAGCAAATATGGAGGTTTGTAAAGAAATCCCCCATGATCCTATTTCATCACCTATTTTTGGCTCCCATTGGATTTTCTTTGGTCGTTGTAAGTTTTTATATACCTTACTTGAGCAAATGAATATTAAGAGTGAGAATTTGACTACAGTGAACTTATCCATTGTTTTTCTAGTTTTTTAGAGATGGTTTGCGGAGCGGCGACTATTTCGTTGGTGTAATTTATATGATGGAAACTAGCACGCCATTTGTGTCTATGCGATTCATCTTGAGCAAATTGAAGGTTTGTCATTCCATTTTATAATTGTACACGATACGAGATCAAATAATTTCCACAGTTTCTAGGCGTGCACTTTAGAAAGTTTTAAAAACGTTTTAGCATGAGCTATAGTATCTATTTCTATGGTTTGAACCCTTTATGTATGTTTTAATGCAGATGAAATCGTCCATTCTTTATCTCACCAATGGAATCATGATGCTGCTATCATTTCCAGTGTTTAGAATTGCTACCATGTTTCACGCGGCCTGGTTATATAGTTTGCAGAACGATGTTGGCTACTTTGAGGTATAAAGCTTAAAAAAATTGGAAATGGGAATTTGTGTAAAGTGTTATTACAAAATGAGAAATTATTTTCTATAGACTCTGTGGGGAATGCCGTTTGGGTGGAAAATAGTTTTCATGTTAGCTTTAACTCCTCAAGTTTATTGGTATGCACTGATGTGCATGGGGCTTTTTCGAATAATTCTTGACTCGAGAAAAGAGAGCTCTTTTCAATTCAGTGAGGGCAAATCTTCGTTTTCCAACTCTAGTCGAGAAGTTTTAAAAACAATCAAGAATTCGGTTGGCACTCCTCCGTTGCTTAAAACAGACTGACTAAAATGAAGCTTTTAAATAAAGAGTCCTCATGCTGATAAAACAGCAGTGGACAAAATGGAGAACATATCTCAAGATTATATTCGATCATGGTATCTGACTATTGTTACCTGGGAAAAGGGAAATCTAAATTTGAGATAAATGTGATCTAATATTGACTAACATAAGAATTTTGATTTATATATATGAAGTTGCTTACAATTTCTGTTACTCTACTGGTATATCTGCCTGAAAATAGTGTGTCCGCGAAGGTCGTATTGAAAAAGTTCCTTGATACTTTTGAAACTTTCATTGTACAACACAATGTTACTATTAAGGTTACCGCCAAAACAAAAAAGAAGAATTCTATCAGACTATGTACTTAGATGTTCACGATTTTATGATCGTACAGGACAAAAGTTTATATTCATGTTGTTATTTGGTCATTAAAGTTACCAGAGCTGTAATTTACTGTCGACAAAATGTACTGTTAATCGACTTAATGTCAAACTCTACAATCACAACAAAACACAATTACTGAAATCTAATGTTTATGCGATTCGAATTGTAAGATGTAATATGTGATAGGATTTTTGCTATTTATCATGTGGAGTAACAGGTATCAAAATCCGACCGTATATATTTTTACAGCTTTAACTAAACTAATATAGGGAAAAAAGGGTAAACAGTAAACTAATTAATTTAGTATTACTTATTGGTATTTTTAACAATACGGAAACTAACTTAACTCTCTAAGAGAACCAATCACTTATATAAATGCTTATAGGATGGTGCTTGTGCGACTTTTTGGTAATTACTAAATGTCCAGTGTTGAAACAAATATGCCTTCATTCTGATCTGATCTGAAGAAAGTTATCGGCAAGTTGATATTAAATATCCAGTTTCTTAGCGACATAATCCAAGAGTTAATGTTATGTTACTTCGAATGTATTCGAATGTCGAGTCTCTTATGGTTAATCATAGGGTTTAGTGGGGGAAACGGATGAGAATGAATTATGTTGAATAAGCAATATTAATACGAGAAAAAAACATTATACTGAAAGCAATGTTGTTAGTTCATTAATTAAAAAAGAGATCATGCCCACTAATGGGTAATGTGAAAGGGCTTAATATACAATCTTAATCATAACAGTACATGTGCGATTGCTTTATCCGTCAAGTCTTTCAGGGTTCAGCTTGCAAAATCAACGATTACTTGCACTAGTGTTGTTATGTAGCAACTGCCAGCGAATACATTCAAATATTCATAAGTAAAAATTAATGCATGATTTATAAATTTGTTGAATGTATCGAAAAGACTTGGTTGATACGAAACGAACAAAAGGAGTAGAATGATCAAGCCTGTAGAATCACATGTTATAAAATTAGCAATAGTTATTAATTCCTGATTATTAGCAGTAGTAAATAGTGTGTGTAGTTGTTTTTTCTCATCCTATAGGTTACATTCAATTGCTACTAATAAAGCTTCATTACGCAATGCAGTCCTCGTCGCCCGATACAAAAAGTGACATTTATTTCGAGTCGTTACGTTGTTTGTTTTTATCAACAAAAAATGGTCCAGAGAAAGAAAAAAAAATCTAAGACAGAAACCATGTGATTTCTTCTATACTAATTATCGTGATTTTAAAAGTCATTAGTAAACTGAATGGAAAAATGAATACGACTGGGTTAGATACATACACCCAACAGGCAAAATGTAGCCTTAGGTTACCATCCTTGCCGAACAGTTTTGGAAGCATGATTCGAAAACGTATTTTCAGATTCAAATTATACTTACAAAACATATAAAGAAGTATATTAAACATAAAGTAAATCAAGAATCCATACAAACTAAAATACGATTTATTTTCCTCTAGGCGGCCCGCCAGTCCATCCGCCTCTTCCCCGGGGGGCTCCGGGCATTCCTCTTCCCCGCATCCCTCGACCTGTAAAATTAGATAATTGTCCCTGTTTAGCATTTCCCAAATACCCGAGATACAAAAAAAAAGTAAAAAGTATGTAATCAGAACTCTAATAAAAAATAACAATCCTTCGTGTTTGACACAAATCATCGAATTTAGTTTGAAAAAGCAACCTCTACACATCATACGCCGCTACAGATCAAGGAATGCGAGATAAACTGAGTCAACTACTTAAAAATTAAAAAAAAAAATAACGTACTTTGACCTCTCATCATTGCTGCTTTCCCACGGGCACCGGCACCGATGCCCGTCCCCCCCTTTTGCCCTATCCGCTTAAACATCGGGGCATTCTTGAGCATGTCCGGTAGTATCATAAAACGAATTTTGGATCCTCGAATAAACACTAGTTCTAAACTAGAGGTACGGCCATCCCTATATGTCACGGTGACACCAGAGATCTGACAATTCATGTTGTCTTCAGCTTCAATTAACTTGCCCCTAAAAACTTCCCCAGTGGTGGTCTCCAAAGTGACAATATGTCCTTCTGCTTCGTGCAGGACTTTGATAGGTACTCCAATCGACATTTTGAAGATTATATGAAATGATCACAAGTTTTTTAAACTAAATTGTAACTGTGATAGTCAACAAAACCTATCTATTCGTCCAGCAAAAAAGAATCTTCAAAAATTGAGTTGAATTGAGTTGCAATGCAGATGCAAGTAAGCAAATAGGTGCCATTTCGGTCTTTCAGTGAGTGAACAACGCTTTTTTGGTTCGCGGTTTATATTTTATACATGGGAAGAAATACAATCTATGCTAGCGGTGGGAATGTGAATGTGTAGGGAATGCAATCACTAACGCTTAGTAATATTTAAATGAAACTAAATTCCATTAATTGATTTATTCAACCAAATCAGTTTTTCTTGTGTGCTTTTCTATGCACATTTTTGTTCCTTTTTGTAAAAATGTGAGATTAAAATGATCAAAAATATGTTCTGACTTTCACATTGTATTTTCTTTAACGATATAATCAATTAAATTAAATACACAAAAGGATTAGCTTATAGAAGTTCGAGAAAGAACATGGGAAATTGAAAATCCACATATAAGTTAAAATTAGTTTATTGCAGTTTCACGAATACAATATGGTTTTGACGTAATTTGTGATGGCTACAGTTTTTATTTTGGCCCTAAATGCGTCTACATTCCTTTTCTCTTGTATAGCAATACTTTTCACCTGTCTTCATTAATGGGAGGATGCCAGACATCAGATACGCCTCTGCTTTTTGTAATTATAGCACAGTAAAAGTCGTCATCTTCGTTTGCAGCTGTGTCTTTGAACATGTCTTTCACAAAACGGAGGTAGTCACTAACCTAAACAATGCAGTAAATCATTCTGCATTTCAATTGCAATCATGGATAATTTCAAATGGTTTAAATTGAGATTTTACAAAAAAAACCTCAGTAACAGCCTCTTTCAAATTTTCATCGGACAAGGGTTTCTTTTGTGATATTTCATCCGTAACTTTATTGAACGGAAATATTCTGATCCAATCGCCACAATTGACTGGTGAACCAAAACACCATTCCGATGGAGAAGAGTAACTGACAGAATTTCTTTTCTTTGGATCATCGGCCTTACCATTTCCTGTATTTCAATATTATTTTAATACATGAACCATATTTAGGTACTTTTGGTTGCATATTATGCATTCTAGATGTTGGAAAAAAACCATACTAGAAGTTTTCCCAGATTGAGCTTCAGGAAATAATTTTGGAGAGCTTAGTGAACGTCTGAATGGCCAAGGGTTATTACAAGTACGCACAGTTTGACTCTCACCCTGCACTTGTATTCCTTCATTCTGAGCCATTCGATCTGAACACGTGTAATTATTGGCTGAAATAAATGTTTGGGGCAAAAGTACCCCATTTCTGTTGTCATGAGTTTGAAGGGCGCACATTCCATTACTACTTGTTTGAACACGACCCGTGGGACTCCAATTTAAAAACTGGCAACCTTTCAGTCTTCGCGTATCTTGGTACTCAATAAGTTTTTGGGAGCTGAGAAGCTGGCTTTCACAAACACGTGTTTTAGTCCACTTTGAACCCACGCTAGATTTGTCTAGTTGGTAAGCAGAGAGAAAAAAAATTGCCATATTACATTTTGTGTCGCATTTAGTAGTAAAATTTAAAATATATTCATGCATGTAAGTTGCCTTTATTTAATTGAGCTACGATTTGTTTGAAATATTGATTTGGAGCTTGGCCCTCCTCATCCACAGTTGAAAACCGTCTCTGAAATGGGCGTGTGTCGGGTAGTCCAAGTAAGGAAAACAGTTGATGCAACATTGGCTTTTTAACAATTTCATCTACAGATGTATCACAGCTAAGACCAGGATTAGTATTCACCTGTACAAGATATTTTGGCATGTATGAAGATACACAAAAAAATTCATATTCCATACAAACTGATCCCATTAAATAATAACCTCGAGTAAATGAGGTTTCAAATTCTCATCAACCAACACATCAAATCCTAAAAACTCAAAGCAGTTTTCCGACGCTTCTAGTTTGGATATATTCCGAGCATCGCCAATAATAGTGAGCACTAATATTGACCAGATTCGTTGCCAAAGGTAAAAATCATTGACAGCATTCCTCTGAAAGTAATTTCTCAGTCTACCAAGCGTCCATTTGCTCCCTGTCAATATTCTCACAGTGTTACCATTTTTGGAACACTCCTACAGAGCATGCACATTTTTTATAATTGGAGAAAATGGAACGCACCAAAACCGATGATTTCTTTGTTCTTTTTGTATGTCGGACTTTGTTTGTTCACATATGTGTTGGTGAGATGGGAATAGTAGTTGAACAAATCACTCAAATCATATTTGTTTGTTGCGAAACGTGTGATCCCTTCCCTGTACGCATACACAGTGAGTGGGCTCGTTTTTGTGACGCAGACATACAGCCTGAGATCCCACTTGTGACCATTAATTAAATAAGGTCGAGCAATGTACTCCTGAACCACACATGGTTCATGGTACGAGAATTTGGTCACTTGCTGAGAAAACAATTGCAAAAAATATACATTGCAAAGCAAAGGAGGTTTGCAGAAGAATGTTCATTAATAAAGGATTTGTGATTGAAATTTTACATACATCAAATAATGTGATTCCTTTGCCTTGACTTTTGGAGACTGGTTTGGATATCCAGATAGGAACTTTTTTACCTCGTTGAAAATGATGATTTGGTCCGAATGGAATGCATGTGGGGTCTGGTGGTTTACCGTGTTCTACGTGTTCTACTCTTTTTGTGTGCTCTGATACCAGACGTGTGTACTCCAATGGCAGGTTGAATGACAATGGACTATGTGTGGAAATTAATTGAGTTTCATGTACAAAATTGCTCATGTGGTTCAGAAAATGCGCTTTCTGGACATAAGGAGCAATCATTTTTTAGTCATGTGCTAAAAAAATCTCCTCCCTCCCTGTCCATTCATGACGCCATACATAAATAGGGTTAGCAAAATCGATCTGTATACTAAACTTTATTTGGCTATATACATTTGAACAGGGTAATCCCAGCCTATAACTTTTTTTCCCATTTTCACATATTTCAAACTGCATCCTCCGGTTGAAATATGAACTGACACTGCAGAGAAATGCTCAATTAACGTTAAAAACAAACCAAGATATCACGCCTATGCTATGTGTATTATATTTTAGATTACTTGCTAACTAACTTGCGATTATAAACTAATTTTATTTATCAACCTTATAATAATCCTGCTACTCTCATAAAATTCCAATCATTTTACTATCCCTGCAAATAAATCTGCCTTCATATGAATACAAGAGGAAATATGTGTCAGTATACAACTGTCAATTTTCAGCACGCGATTAAGACATAAAGTGTATGGTCACAAATTCTGGGCTTTTTATATCCACATGGTATATAGTTGGTTACTAACTAAGTTAATTTTAGGACTACCTTGCAAAAACGTATTCACAACCTTGCATGCATTATACATACTATCTGTATAATATCTGTATTCTCACAAAACTTTCTTACGGTGGACACACTGCACGCATAAACAATCCCCCGTAAATGGAGAAAAACTGTGGATAACATTTCCATGAGTCTGACAATGTGACAAGTTTTCACTTTTATCGAGTGTCTTGTAGGCAAATATATGCAGTCTATCAGTCTTGTTTGTTTTACAAACTCAAATGTTCAACTTTCCCTGCGTTACGTGCGTACACACACTTTGCGTACTATACTGTAAGGTTTACCTTATCATCATGATGCCATTACCATTAATATCAATTTCCCATAAATTTTACTCACACGCATGCACTGTACTATAAGACTGACAGAAATGGAATCATGGCAATGAATATGGAGCTTCGTTTGTAGCACGTAATTGCTGTAGTATAAATGATATATGTATTTACTCACTAAAAAGACTTTGACTTGACTTGCGACATTAGCTCTAGTTTAGGCTATTATGATTATTATGCTGCACAGGGAAATTAACAGCGTTTTTCTTATGATTGTCTTTACCTGAAATCGTAGACACTCCCATACGTAGATTTTAGTCGTCTCAAATGACGAGCTAGCACATCTTTGCGACAAAAAAATGAAGCTTTAGGTATGTGATTTGTGATTTGATTAGGTTTCAACATCCTCATCCGATTCCAATTCATTGTTGTATTCTTCCACCACAAGTTCCAACATTGGGGTGGTTGTTGTTGACCACATTTTTGGACTCCATTTTTCGTCCCGCTCGACGAATTTTCTTTTTCTCCGAATTCTTTCCATCCTCGTTCTTTGCATACCTATATGCGAGCAGTGAGTCCAGCCAGACATGAAAGGAAGAATTCACACAAAAGAGTGAGTTCATTCACGCGCTGATTTGTTTCGATATGTGCATGGGAAATATCTATTTGTAGATTCGGGAGTTGCAGTATACTAACATGCATTTAATAAACTTAATGGCTATTGACCGCAAGTAGTTGTAAACAATGGGTCTGAGAGTGTATAATGTTTACTAACTAATTAATAGTTTTTTAAATCCAACAAACTGGGTCATTTTGTTTCTGTGTCATGAAACCTGGACAAGTTACATTCTATAGTGGATTATTTTTTCATTTTAAATGCCAAACAAAATAATTTTGAGCTTTTTGTTTCTTCATACTGGTAAAATGTTTTCGCACTCCTAAGTAAATAAAGCCTCTGTAAGACCATAGATAACTTTGCTTATTTTGGGTATTACTACAAATGGAGCATAGACTGCAGTTTTTAATACATTCTGAAATCAATAAAATCTTTTGTGACAGAACGCACTTGAGATTCCATAGTGAGTTCTTACCTACACAATTACTGAACGGCGTTGAATTATGACTATGTACAATATGTATCGTAAAACATTGGTTTTTGGTATGAAAAAAATATTCATAATCACATATCCAGAATCGTCAAATGTAGTGCAAAAACGG
>Ga0210040_10005821_pt1 | contig 15557 bp, 12 predicted proteins | sample CryGeyCG12114_NA_FD_185462 | JGI IMG/M metagenome (GOLD analysis project Ga0210040, IMG submission 185462) | Groundwater microbial communities from aquifer - Crystal Geyser CG19_WC_8/21/14_NA (SPAdes) (version 2) | ecosystem: Environmental > Aquatic > Deep subsurface > Groundwater | place: USA... | reverse complement strand
CCGCCGCTAGCGTGGTCTCGAGACCACACCTGCACGACCGGGCACCACGCAGGTACCGAGGGGAGCACTGGCCCCGGCAGCCCTCGCGAGCAGGGACGGCCCGTCGGCTGGGTGCTATCGAGAGGTCCGCTCATGGCCATGACGTCATCTCTTCTGGGCTCCAGCCCTGACCTGGTCGGCATCAGCGAGGGCTCCCGCCGGATGCTGGGCCCCGAGGTCTCGGACTCGGTGGCGCTGGTCCAGCAGGCGCTGCTCGCCTGCGGCTTCGACCTCCCCCAGTTCGGCGTCGACGACTCGTTCGGCTCCGAGACGGGTGACGCCGTCACCTCCTTCAAGGTCAGCCGCGGCCTGCAGCCCTCCGACCCCGTCGTCGGCACGGGCACCATCACCCAGCTGGACGCCGAGGTGAGCTACCTGGAGGGCGTCCAACGCGACGACCTCCTCACCAAACCGGGTGTGCTGGCCCTCGACACCGCCCAGGCCGGCTTCGTCGAGCTCTCGCGGCCGGACCTCAACCTGAACCTCACGCAGACGGTGACCGACTTCCTCCAGTTAGGCGACCGGCTGTGCCTCCGGCTCTCCTTCGTGCTCGGGTCCGCGGCAGCCGCCCTGATGGGCGGCATCGCCGAGCGGCGCATCTTCGACGACTACCGCAGCCAGCCGTTGTTCGTACCCGGCTCGGACTTCTTCGACGACACCTCCAGCTCGACGCCCTACGTCGACTTCCTCCTGGCCCAGCACCCGCAGCTGAACCCTGACGTCCTCCGCGGCCTCGCCGGCAAGCGCCGACCGGACCTGCTGCGGAACCGGGTCGAGGACCCCGAGTGGTACGAGATCAAGCCGTTGAGCCTCGCCGGGGCCATCGCCGCGTGGAAGAAGTTCAACACCATCCCGCAGAACTACGCCGAGGCCGGCCTCCCCTACCAGCCGGGCGACGCCTACACCCCGCCCGAGTTCCTGCCGCTGCAGAACTTCCTGACCGACGGCGGGGAGAACCTCGATGTCGTCCTGCACTGCCGGCGCGCCGTCCCCGGGCTCATCTTCTGGGAGATCTGCATCAAGGGGGACTACGTCCGCTACTTCAACCGGGTCCGGCTCACGGCCGGGATGCTGGCCATCCTCGTCGCCCTCGCCGAGGTGCTCGCGCCGGCCGCCGAGGCTGGGGGCATCATCATCGCCCTCCGCCAGCTCGCCCTCGAGGTCGGTGCCGGAGTGCTCCCCCTCCTGACGCACTGACCGGGTGGCTCCTCGCCCTGGCTGCCCCCGCGGCCATCGGTGGTGAGACCGGCAGGCCGCCCGGCTGCGTCGGCCGAGGACCCCGGAGACGGGCCGGACCGCGCAGCCCGTCTGGACGCACCACCTCCAGGATGCTGAGAGGCTTGGGGCCGTGACCGAGCTGCTCGTCGTCCTGGTGAGCGCACTCGTGGTCATCGCCGCGGCCACGGTCCTGGCCCCCCGGCTGGGGCTGGCGTCACCCCTGGTGCTCGTCGTCGTCGGCGTCGCCGCGAGCTTCCTGCCGGTGTTCGGCGCCGCGCACGTCGAGCCGGCCTGGATCCTCGAGGGCGTCCTGCCCCCGCTGCTCTACTCCTCCGCGGTCACGCTGCCCGCGATGAACTTCCGCCGCGAGTTCGGGGCCATCGGCGGCCTGTCGGTGCTCCTGGTCGTGGGCAGCGCGCTCGGCCTCGGCCTGTTCTTCATGCTGGTGCTCCCCGGCCTCGGGTTCGGCTGGGGGGTCGCCCTCGGGGCGGTCATCAGCCCGACCGACGCGGTGGCCACCTCCATCGTCCGGCAGACCTCGGTGTCCAAGCGCGTGGTCGCCATCCTGGACGGGGAGAGCCTGCTCAACGACGCGACGGCGCTCGTGGTGCTGCGGACAGCGGTCGTCGCGGCCGGCGCCTCGTCCTCCTTCTCGTTCGGGAGCGCGGTGGGCTCCTTCGCCTCCTCCGTCGTCGTCGCCGTGGTCGTGGGCGGGGTGGTCGGCCTGGCGAACCTGGCGGTCCGCCGTCGGGTGACCGACCCGGGGGTCAACACGGTGATCTCGTTCGCGGTGCCGTTCCTGGCCTCCGTCCCGGCCGGCCTGCTCGGCGGGTCCGGCCTGGTCGCCGCCGTGGTGGCCGGCCTGGTCACCGGCGTCCGGGCGCCGCGCGACCTCTCGCCCCAGCACCGGCTGTCGGACGCGCAGAACTGGCGGACGGTCGAGCTCGTCCTCGAGGGCGCGGTGTTCCTGACCATGGGCATCCAGATCAAGGCCATCGTGACCAACGTCGAGCGGGACCACGCCGGGGTGGGGGCCGCCGTGCTGGTCGCCGCCGGTGCCCTCGTCCTGACCGTGCTGCTGCGGGCCGCGTACGTCGCACCGCTGCTCGCCCTGCTGGCCGGCCGCGCCCGCCGGATCGAGGCGACCCGAGCCCGGGTGCAGGGCATGAGCGAGCGGATGGGCACGCCCGAGGGCCAGCAGGAGACCTTCGCCGAGGTGCGGCGCAGCCGGCGGCCGGCCTCCGAGCGCGACCTGGAGCGGTTCACCCACCGCATCACCCAGGTCCTGGCCGACATCGACTACTTCCTCCGGGCACCGCTCGGCTGGCGCGACGGCACGGCCGTGGTCTGGGCGGGCATGCGCGGCGCCGTCACCGTGGCCGCGGCGCAGACGCTGCCCGACGACGCACCGCAGCGCTCCGTGCTCGTGCTGGTCGCGTTCGTCGTCGCCGTGCTCTCCCTCCTCGTCCAGGGAGGCACCGTCGGTCCGCTGCTGCGCCGCCTGGCCCCGGCGGCCGAGCCCGGGACGAGCGACCCGGAGCTGGAGGGCGAGCGGGCCCGCCTGGTGGAGCTGATGAGGAGAAGCGCGGAGAGCGTGCCGAAGGCGCCACGGCCGGACGAGCCCACCGCCGAGGGGTTCCGCGCGGCGGTGGCGCACCGGCTCGCCGTGATCGCGGCGCAGCGGTCCGCGCTGCTGGACGCGCGCGACAACGGCACCTTCGACGCCGACGCCCTGGAGGACGCGCTGGCCACCCTGGACGCCGACCAGATCGCGATCGAGATGCGCGGCACCCTGACCGGCTGAGTCCGCGCGGCTCCGGCCGGGCGTCGGGTCAGAGCGTGGTCATGCCCCCGTCGACGCGGAAGATCGCCCCCGTGGCGTAGCTCGACTCGTCGCTGGCCAGGTAGACCATGATCCCCTCGACGTCGGCCGGGGTGCCCGGGCGACCGAGCGGGATCCGCGAGACGATCGCCGCCCGGTCCGCCGGGTCCTCGCTGATCGCGGTGACCAGCGGCGTCTCGGTGTAGCCGGGCACCACCGTGTTGACCCGGATACCGCGACCGGCGTACGCCTTCGCGACGGCCCGGGCCATCCCGTGCATCCCCGCCTTGGAGCTGGAGTACGCGGTGAAGTCCTGGCCCTCGCCGTTCAGCCCGGTGGGCGAGCCGGTGAGGACGATGGAGCCGCCCCCGCCGGCGAGCAGCGCCCGCACCGCGTGCTTGAGGGTGAGGAACGTCCCCGTCAGGTTCACCGCGATCGTCCGCTGCCAGACCTCGAGCTCGAGGTCGGCCACCTGGGCGTCCTGCCCGAACAGCTGCACGCCCGCGTTGGCCACCACCACGTCCGGCCGGAACCCGGCCTCGGCCGCCGCCGCGAACCCGGCCTCCACGCTCTCCTCGTCGGCGACGTCGAGCGCCACCGCGAGCGCGCCCGCCTGGCCCTCCGCCACCCGCTGCGCGGCCGCGAGGTCGCGGTCGGTGACCACGACGCGCGCCCCCTCGGCCAGGAACCGCTCGGCCACGCCGCGGCCGATCCCCGACCCGGCGCCGGTCACCAGCGCCGTCCTGCCCTCCAGCCGTCCCGTCATCGCCCCTCCTCCCCCGGTCCCCGGCTCAGCGGTGGATCGCGTCGAGGTGGAGCATCTGCGTCAGCACGTGGTCGAGCTGGTCGTCGGCGAAGATCGACTTCCAGTCCTCCTTGATGATCTTCTCCCGGCCGTAGTCCATGGCGATCAGGCAGGCGTCGGAGAACGGGTTGTCCCCGCGCAGCCCGTTGGCCAGCGCGACCTGGACGTGACCCATCAGCATCGCCCGGGCGGCCGGCTCGGGCACGCCCACGGTGTGGATGGTCTCCTGCAGCGCCTCGTCGAGCAGCGACCCGACCATGCAGGCCACGACCTCGACCAGGGTCGGCTCCAGGTAGGCGAGCTGCTTGACGGTGACCCAGTGCACGTCGAGCACGGGGGCGTACATCAGCCGGATCACCTCTTCGGCGACCGCGCGCCTCCCCAGGTCGTCGGACTCGAAGGCGGCGACGACCTCCTGGGGGGCGGCGATGCCGCCGAAGGTGTCCGCCAGCTCGGCCTCGGTCGTGCGCTGCAGGAAGACCGACGGGTGGCAGGGGTGCGCGACGGCGTACTCGACGTCCTCGCGGCGGAACAGCAGGTTGGCGTACGCGGCGGCCGGGTCGAGGGTCAGCACGACGGCGCCGGTCTTGAGCTGCGGCACCACCTCGGCGGAGACGGGCGCCAGGGCCACGTCGGGCACGGCCAGGATCACCACGTCGGCGTCCGCGACGGCGGTCGCGGTCTCGGTCACGGTGCGGCCGGCGTCGGTGGTGCGCTGCCGTCCGGCCGGGGAGTTCTCGCTGTAGAGGACGGTGTGCGGGCTGCGCTGCAGGTTGTTCGAGACCCGCATGCCCATCTTCCCGCCCGCCCCCACGACCGCGACGGTCAGCGGGGTGGTGGTCGACGGCTGGGTGGTGGCGTCCGTGGTCACGGCGTGCTCCTCAGGTAGGTGATGGCGTGCTCGGTCCAGCGCTGCTCGAGCGCGGTGGTGGTGGCGCTGTCGCCCTGCCAGGGCAGCCAGTGCTCGACGATGCGGCTGATGCCCCGCGCGTCCGGGTCGACCAGGGAGACCATCTCGGCGTGGGGCAGCAGGCCCTCGCCCAGCGGGCAGCCGACGAGGTTGAACCCCACCCAGCCGTCCTGGCGGGTGAAGTGGAAGTCCTTGACGTGCAGGTTCTTCACGTACGGGGCGGTGCGGCGGACGGTGTCCATCGGCAGCTCGAGGGCGGCGACGCAGTTGGCCGGGTCCAGGCAGATGCCCAGCGACGGCGAGCCGACCGCCTCCACCACCGCGACGAGCGTCGCGACCGGCACCTGCTCGTAGGTCTCGAGGGCGAGGGTGACGCCGGCGGACTCGTAGGCGGGCACGGCCTCGCCCAGCAGCCGGACGGCCTCCTCGGGACCCGGACGGTGCTCGCCGGCGTTCAGCATGCTGCGGACGAGCCCTGCCTCCAGCCGCTGCGCCAGGTGGAGGTAGCGCGCCAGGTGCACGGTGGTGATGCCGCGGGTGCCGAGCTCGAGGGTCACGCCCAGCCCGTCCGCGGTGGCCCGGACGGCGTCCAGGCGGGCCGCGTCCCAGTTCTCGAGCGCGGGGTAGTCGCAGATCTGGAACCGGTCCAGCCCCAGGGCTGCGGTCTCCTCGAGCATCGCCTCCAGGCTCATCGGGGCAGGGGCGCTGGCGTGCCACCGCCAGAAGTAGGCGTAGGTGCCGAGGCCGGTGCTCACAGGCCTGAGCCTCCCGCGGCAGCAGCGATGCTGTCAACCGGTTGACCAATTTCGGTCAACCGGTTGGCCGGTCGTTGCCCTCGCGCACCACCGCCCCTAGGCTGCGCTCGTGCCCACCACCCCCCTGAGCGACCCGGCCGTGCCGGACCTCGGCGGGAGCATCGCCAGCACCTCGGTGGTCACCGCGGTCACGCGCCGGCTGCTCGACCAGTTCACCTCCGGCTCCGTGGCGCCCGGCTCCCGGCTGCCTCCCGAGCGCCGGCTGGCCGAGACGTTCGCCGTCGGCCGCTCCGCCGTCCGCGAGGCGCTGGCCGCGCTCGAGGTGCTCGGCGTGGTCGAGGTGCGGCCCGGCTCGGGCACCTACCTGCGCAGCAGCACCTCCGAGCTGCTCCCCCAGACGCTCTCCTGGGGGATGCTGCTGGGCGAGCCCAAGACCCGGGAGCTGGTCCAGGTGCGCCACGGCCTCGAGGTCCAGGTGGCCCGGCTGGCCGCGGCCGCCATCGGCGACGACGGGCTGGCCGCGCTGACCGCCCACCTGGACGCGATGCGGGCCGCCGCGGCCGACTTCGACGCGTTCGCGGCCGCCGACCTGCGCTTCCACCAGGAGCTGGCCGAGCAGGCGCAGAACGCGCTGCTGGACCAGATGCTGCAGAGCGTCCGCTCGCTGATCCGGGTCTGGGCCGAGCGGGCGGTCAGCGACGCCGAGCACGTCCGCGTCACCTGCACCGAGCACGCGGCGGTCCTCGCGACCCTGGCCGCGCGCGACCCGGAGGCGGCAGCCCTGGCCATGAGCCTGCACATGGACAGCGCCGGCGCCCGGCTGCTGGCCACGGTGGAGGCGGGGACATGAGCGGGACCGCGTCCGACCTGGTCCTGGCCCGGAGCGGGCAGCCGACGACCGACCTGCGGCACGGTCGCTGGAGCCTGCAGGTGCGCGGGGACGAGGTCGCCGACATCGCCTTCGACGGCCGGCTGCTGCTGCGGGCGGTGCGGCCGGTGGTCCGCGACGCGGACTGGGGAACCGTGCCGGTGCGGGTGGTGGCCTCGACCGGCCCTGCTGCGGGCGACCCGGGCGGGGACGCCGTGCTGCGGCGGTCGCTGCGCTTCGAGGCGGCGGGCATCGACTACGCCGGCGAGCTGGTCGTCACCCTGGGCGCGGGCAGCCTGGGAGTCCACTTCGCGGGCGAGGCCCGCTCCCCCTTCCTCCGCAACCGGGTCGGGCTGGTGGTGCTGCACCCGGCGGCCTGCGCCGGCTCCCCCGTCCAGGTCCGGCACGGCGACGGGCAGTGGGAGGCCGCGCACTGGCCGGCGGCGATCAGCCCGCACCAGCCCTTCGTGGACGTGGCCGGCTTCGCCTGGGACGCGGACGGGGTCGCGGCCCGGCTCACCCTCGAGGGCGAGGTCTTCGAGACCGAGGACCAGCGGAACTGGACCGACGCCTCCTTCAAGACCTACTCGACGCCGCTGGCCCTGCCCTTCCCCGTGCCGCTGGCCGTCGGCGACCGGGTCGAGCAGTCGGTGCGGCTGGAGGCGTCCGGCCGCTCCTCGGTGCCGGACGCGTCCGCCGCTGGACCGGACGGCGCGGGGACGGACGGAGCGGTGACGGTCGGCGAGGAGGCGGTGGGCGTGCTGCCCCCGCTGAGCCTCGCCGCCGCCCTGCACCCGCCGCCGGCCGAGCCGCTGCGGATCGCCGGGATCGAGGCGGTGCTCGTCGAGCTGACCGGACCCGAGGGCGACTGGCCGGCGCTGCTGGCCGAGGCCGGCCGCCAGGCCGCGGCGCTCGACGCCGGGCTGGACGTCCGGGTGGTGACCGACGACCCCGAGACGGTCCGGCGCACCGTCGGTGCCCTCGCCGGCCGGCGGGTGCTGAGGCTGGCGGCCTTCGACCCCGAGGTGCACACCAGCACCGCCCCGCTCTGGGCAGCCCTGCAGGACGAGGCGCGGCGGCACCACCTCGGAGCCACCCTGCTCGGCGGCACCCGCGCGCACTTCACCGAGCTGAACCGGCGCCAGGCGGAGCTGCCCGCGGACGCCCCGGCGCTCGGCTTCAGCCTCACCCCCCAGATGCACGCCACCGAGGTGCCGCACATCGTGGACAGCCTGGCCGTGCAGCGGACCGTGGTGGCCGACGCGGTGCGGATCGCCGCCGGCCGGCCGCTGCACGTCGGGCCGGTCACCCTGGCCCAGCGCTTCAACGCGGTGCCCACCGGCGACCGGCCGGACCCCGCCACCGACGCGGCCCGGGGCACCGACCCGCTGCTGGACACCGACCTGGCCGCGGCCTGGGTGCTGGCCAGCGTCGCCGCGCTGGCCGTGCCGGGCGTCGCCGGCCTCACCTACCTGGAGACCACCGGACCGCGGGGCCTGGTGGACGACGACGGCCGGCCCCGGCCCGTCGCCGCCGTCCTGGCCCGGCTCGCCGGCCTGCGCGGTCGGACCTGCCGGGCGGTCTCGGTGCCGGCCGGGCTCGCGGCCCTCGCTGTTGACGACCAGGACCGGACCTTGGTCCTGCTGGCCGACCTCACCGGGCAGGGCCGGGAGGTCGTGGTGGAGGCCGCCGCCGGCGCGGCGGCCCCGGTCGCGCTGCCCGCCTGGGGCACCGCGGAGGTCCGGCTCGGCTGAGCCCGGGGCCGGGACGCCTGCGCCGGGTCAGGACGGGTGGTCGGTGGGCCTCGCCGGACCCGCGGCCTACCCGGCTCCTCACCACCGCCACGGCTGGCTGGAGGGCTGCACCCTCACCGGATCCTGCGGGCGAGCAGGAGTGACGGACGCAGGCCCGCCCTGCCCACGCCTCAGGGCACCAGCAGGTCCGCGGTGAGGACCAGCACCGGGAACAGCACGAGACCACCGGCGAGCAGGTAGACGGCGGCGGCCAGCGCCCGGGACGGCCGTGAGTCCTGCGCCAGCCGGGCCACCCGAACCAGGGCCCCGGTGCCGGCCACGCCCAGCGCCCAGGCCGGTTTCGGGGCGCCGGCCAGGCTGACCAGGGCCCGCGCCAGGGGCACCGGTCCGGTCACCCGGCAGGCGGCGTCGTCCGCCAGCATCTCCACCAGCAGTCGGCACTGGACGGCGGGGAGCTCGCTGCGCACCGCGATCGGGAACGCCCGGTGCAGGGCGGTGAAGGTGTCCAGGACCACGTCGTGCCGGGCCCGCACGTGCGCCGACTCGTGCTCGACCACGGCCCGCAGCTCGTCTGGTCGGAGCCGGCTCAGGGTGCCCTCGCTGAGCACCACCCGCGACCCGCGCAGCGCCGGCAAGCAGTAGGCCACCGGGAGCTGCTCGGCCAGGACCCGCAGTCCCGGCGGGGTCAGGGGGTCGCCGGGTCGGGCCAGGAGGTCCACCGCGGCCCGGTGCCGGCGACGCCGCGAGCCGGTGCCCCGCGCCACCGCGACCAGGGACCAGACCAGCCGCACCACGACGACCGCGGTGAACACGAGGACCATGGCGTACAGGCCCACCTCCCCACCCGACAGGGTGGCCATCTCCTCCCAGCGCAGCACCGGCACCGCGACCAGGAGCCCGGCTCCGACCACCGAGACCAGAGCGGCCACCGCACCGGCCTGCCAGAGCACCACCGCCGCCCGCGGCACCCGGTGCAGGAAGTGCCAGCGGTCGACCCAGAGCGGACCAGGTCCGGCGAGGACCAGGCCGAGGACTGCGAGCACGATCGCCGCCACGGGTCAGCTCCTGGGGACGGTGGGGACGGTCGGCCCCGTCATCGCGCCCTCGTCATCGCGGCTCGTCCTCGTCCTGACGGCTCTCCACCCGGGCGAGAGCCTCGCGCATCGCGGAGGCCTCGGCTGGGCTGACCCGGCTGACGAAGGCGACCAGGGCGGCGGTCCGGTCGTCGGCGTTGCTCTCCAGCGCGGTGTGCATGACGTCGGCCACCAGCTCGTCGCGGGTGCGCTCGGGCAGGTAGAGGTAGGCACGGCCTTCCCGCTCCCGGCGGACCAGGCCCTTCTTGGCCAGCCGCTCCAGCACGGTCATCACGGTGGTGTAGGCCAGCTCGCGGTCCTGGGTGAGGGCGAGGTGCACCTCCCGCACCGACTGCGGCTCGGGCGCTCCCCAGAGGCGCTCCATGACGCTGCGCTCGAGGTCGCCCAGGGTGTTCACGCATCCAGTGTGCCCGAGCACGACGTGATGCGTACTACATCGCTGCGTACTACGTGACTGAGTACGACGCCTTGTAGTAACTTCGCCCCCGTGAGCACAGGAGAGCCTCGATGAGCGCCGAGACACTGGCCCGGTGGCAGTTCGCGATCACCACCGTCTACCACTTCTTCTTCGTCCCGGTCACGCTCAGCCTCGCGCCGCTGGTCGCGGGCCTGCAGACCGCCTGGGTGCGCACCGGCCGGGAGACCTACCTCAAGCTCACCAAGTTCTTCGGCAAGCTGTTCTTGATCAACTTCGCGCTGGGGGTGGTCACCGGCATCGTCCAGGAGTTCCAGTTCGGCATGAACTGGAGCGAGTACTCCCGCTTCGTGGGCGACATCTTCGGTGCCCCGCTGGCCCTGGAGAGCCTCCTCGCCTTCTTCCTCGAGTCGACCTTCCTGGGCATCTGGATCTTCGGCTGGGACCGGCTGCCCCAGAGGCTGCACCTGGCGATGATCTGGCTGGCCGCCCTGGGCTCCACGCTCAGCGCCTACTTCATCCTGGCCGCCAACTCGTTCATGCAGAACCCGGTCGGCTTCACCGTCGACGCCGAGCGCGGCCGGGCCGAGCTGACCGACTTCGCCGCCGTGCTGACCAACCCCGTGGTGCTGGTCACCTTCCCGCACCAGATCTTCGCCAGCTTCATGGTCGGCGGCGCCTTCCTGGCGGCGGTCGGCGGCTGGCACCTGCTCCGCTCCGGCCCCGGGCGGACGGGCGAGCCCACGGCCCCGCCGGTCGAGGGCGGTCCCGCACCCACCGTCCCCGCACCCACCGTCCCCGCACCGGCCGACCCGGCCCCGGCCGCCGACCGCTCCGCCTTCCGCACCGCGGTCAAGGTCGGCGCCGTCACCCTGCTGGTCGCCGCACTCGGCGTGGTCCTCACCGGCGACCTGCAGGGGAAGGTGATGACCCGGGTGCAGCCGATGAAGATGGCCGCCGCCGAGGCGCTGTACGAGACCGAGCAGCCGGCGTCGTTCTCGGTGATCACCATCGGCACCCCCGACGGGCAGCACGAGCTGTGGTCGATCAAGGTCCCGCACCTGCTCTCCTACCTGGCCACCGGCGACGCCGACGCGCAGGTGCAGGGCATCCGGCAGCTGCAGGCCGCCTACGAGGCGACCTACGGGCCGGGCACCTACTCGCCCGACATCCCGCTCACCTACTGGTCGTTCCGCTGGATGATCGCACTCGGCGCCGCGGGGGCGGTCCTCGGCGCCTTCCTGCTCTGGTCGCTGCGCGGCGGCCGGGAGCTGCGGCACCGGCTCTGGCTGCCCCTGCTCCTGGCGCTGCCGCTGCTGCCCCTGTTCTCCAACTCGGTCGGCTGGATCTTCACCGAGAACGGACGGCAACCCTGGCTGGTGTTCGGGCTGCTGCCGACGGCCGCGGGCGTCTCGCCCGGCACCACGGTCGGTGAGGTGCTCACCTCGATGACCACCTTCACCGTGCTCTACGGGGTGCTGGCCGTCATCGAGGTGCGGCTGCTGCTCACCTCCATCCGCGCGGGGCTGCCCGACGTCACGCCCCGGACCGTCGACGAGGGCGAGGACGCGCCCCTCGAGTTCGCGTACTAGGAGCCCGCCCCATGGAACTTCCCACCGTCTGGTTCGGCCTGATCGCCGTCCTGTGGATCGGCTACTTCGTCCTGGAGGGCTTCGACTTCGGCGTCGGCATGCTGCTGCACGTGCTCGGCCGGGACGACCGCGAGCGCCGCGTCGTGGTCAACACCATCGGCCCGCACTTCGACGGCAACGAGGTGTGGCTGATCACCGCCGGCGGCGCCACCTTCGCCGCCTTCCCGGAGTGGTACGCCACCTTGTTCAGCGGCTTCTACCTGCCGCTGCTCGCGATCCTGGTCGCCCTGATCGTCCGGCTGGTGGCCATCGACTACCGCAGCAAGCGCGCCGAGCTGGCGTGGCGGCAGCGCTGGGACCTGGCCATCACGGTCAGCTCCGCGGTTCCCGCCCTGCTCTGGGGCGTGGCCTTCGGCAACATCCTGCGCGGCGTCCCCATCGACGCGGACTTCAACTACGTCGGCGGGGTCGTCAACCTGCTCAACCCGTTCGCACTGCTCACCGGGCTGGTCACCCTGACCCTGTTCCTGACCCACGGCGCGGTGTTCGTCGCCCTCAAGACCGACGGCGTCATCCGGGTGCGGGCCAACGCGTTCGCCGCCCGGGTCGGCGTGGTGGCGGCCGTGCTGACCGTGGTGCTGGCCCTGTGGCTGAACCTCGAGCACGGATCCACGCTGACCTACGCCACCAGCCTGGTAGCCGCGGTCGGCCTGCTCGGGGCGCTCGGCGCGAACCGTCGGGGCCGGGAGGGCTGGGCCTTCGTCGGGACCGCGACCTGCATCGCCCTCCTCTTCGCCACCGCGTTCCTCGCTCTCTTCCCGGACGTGATGCCGAGCAGCCTGGACCCGGCCTGGAACCTGACCACCACCAACGCGTCCTCCACGCCCTACACGCTGCGGATCATGACCTGGGCCGCGGCGATCGCCACCCCGGTCGTCCTCGCCTACCAGGCCTGGACCTACTGGGTGTTCCGCCGTCGGCTCAGCACCAGCTCGATCCGCGACGACGTGGTCCTGCCGGAGCCGGCGGCGCGGTGAAGCCGGCTCCCGCGGCCAGCCGTCGCTCCGGTCCGGTCGACCCGCGCCTGTGGCGCCGCGCCGCCGCCACCCGGCGCTACCTGGTCAGCGCGACCGCCGTCGGCACGCTCACCGCCGTGCTGGTGGTCATCCAGGCCCGGCTTCTCTCCCAGGGCATCGCCGGCGTGTTCGCCAGCCGGACCGCGGACGCCGCGCTGGCCGCGGCTCCCGGGCTGGTCGCGGCCTTCGCCGGCCGGGCCCTGCTCAGCTGGCTCGGCAGCGTGCTCGCGCACCGGGCCTCGGCGGCGGTCAAGTCCCAGCTGCGGGTCGACATCCTCACCGCCCGCCTGGCGGCACCGACCGCACCGGCCACGTCGGCCTCGCTGACCGCCCTGACCACCCAGGGGCTGGACGCCCTCGACGGGTACTTCGCCCGCTACCTGCCCCAGCTCGTGCTGGCCGCCACCGTGCCGGTCGTGGTGGGCGTGGCCGTGCTCAGCCAGGACTGGGTCTCCGCGGTGGTGATCGCCCTCACCCTGCCGCTGGTCCCGGTGTTCATGGTGCTGGTCGGCTGGCTGACCCAGACGCTGGTGGGACGGCGCTGGCGGGTGCAGTCCCGGCTGGGGCACCACTTCGCCGACCTCGTCGCCGGCCTGCCCACGCTGCAGGTCTTCGGCCGGGCCCGGGCCCAGGCCGAGGGACTGCGGCGCGCCGGCGAGGCGCACCGTCGCGAGACCATGGCCGCGCTCCGGGTGTCCTTCCTCTCCGCCCTGGTCCTGGAGCTGCTGGCGACCCTGTCCGTGGCGGTCGTCGCGGTGGCCGTCGGCCTGCGGGTGGTAGGGGACCAGCTCGACCTGGCGACCGCGCTCTTCGTGCTGGTCCTCGCCCCCGAGGCCTACCTGCCGCTCCGGCAGGTGGGGACGCACTACCACGACTCCGCGGACGGGGTGGCGGCCGTCGAGCAGGCGTTCGCCCTGGTCGACGCGGCCGGCCCGCCGGAGGCGGCGGTCCGTCCCGTGCCGGACCTGTCCACCAGCACCGTCGAGCTGGTCGGTGCCGGCCTACGGCACCCGGGGAGCGGCGCGGACAGCCTGTCCGGCCTGGACCTGCTCCTCGGGCCAGGGGAGGTGGTCGCGCTGAGCGGACCGAGCGGCTCGGGCAAGTCGACCGCCCTCTCGCTGGTGCTGGGACTGGACCGGCCCACCACGGGACGGGTCCTGGTCGGCGGGCACGACCTGGCCGACCTCGGCCCGGCAGCCTGGCGGGCCCAGCTCGCCTGGGTGCCGCAGCGGCCCGCCCTGCTCCGGGGCACGGTGGGCAGCAACATCGCCCTCGGCGCCCCCGACGCCCCGCGGCAGCGGGTGCGCGAGGCGCTCGACCGCAGCGGGGCGCCCGAGCTGGACCTCGACCAGGCGGTCGAGGCCGGCACCGAGGGCCTGTCCGCCGGTGAGATCCGCCGGGTGGCGCTGGCCCGCGCCCTGCTCCGGGTGCAGTGCGGCGGCGCGCGGCTGCTGCTCCTCGACGAGCCGACCGCCGGGCTCGACGCCGAGCACGAGCTCGCGGCCGTGGCCGGTCTGCGCCGGCTGGGCGTCAGCGCGCTGGTGGTCAGCCACCGGCCGGCGGTGCTCGCGGCCGCCGACCGGGTCGTCGCCCTCGGCAGCCCGACGCAGGCCGTCCGGTGAGCGACCGCCGCCTGGTCGGCGCCGTCGTCCTCAGCGCCGCCTCCTCCGCCGCCGGCGTCGCCCTGATGGCCGCGTCGGCCTGGCTGCTCTCCCGGGCCGCGGAACACCCTCCCGTGCTGTTCCTGATGGTCGCGATCGTCGCGGTCCGGGCCTTCGGGCTGAGCCGCGGGGTGTTCCGCTACCTCGAACGCCTCCTCGGCCACGACGTCGCGCTCCGCCGCCAGGCGGCGCTGCGGGTGCAGGTCTTCCAGGCCCTGGCCCGGGGCACCTGGGTCGGCCGGCGCAGCGGTGACCTGCTCTCCCGGGTGGTCAACGACGTCGCCGCTGTGCAGGACCGGGTCGTCCGGGTCATCGTCCCGCTCGCGGCGGCGGGCGTGGTCGCGGCGGGCACCGACCTGCTGCTCACCGTCATCTGGCCACCCGCCGGGCTGCTCGTCCTGGCCGCGACGCTGCTGGGCGGGGTCCTCGTCCCCTGGTGGGCCGGCCACCTCTCCGCGGACGCGGACCGCTCGCTGGCCCCGCTGCGCGGCGCGATGGCCGACGCCGTCACCGAGGCGCACGCGGCGGCACCCGACCTGTGGGCGTACGGGGCCGCCGAGGTCCTGCTCCGACGGGTCCGCGCGGCCGACGCCGCGCTGCGTCGCGCTGAGCAACGGGCCGCCACGGTCGCCGGGCTGGCCGCCGCCGCCCAGCTGGTCACCACCGGAGCCGCCGTCCTGGCCGGGCTGCTGACCGCCGCCCACGCGGTCGCCGCCGGCGACCTCCCACCAGTCCAGGTGGCGGTGCTGACCCTCACCCCGCTCGCGCTGCACGAGGTGGTCGCCGGCCTCCCGGCGGCGCTCGCGGCTCGGAACCGGAGCGACGCCGCCCTGTCCCGCGTCGACGACCTGCTCCGCGCTCCCGCCACCGGCACCGGTGACCGCCGCCCGACGGGGCGGACGGGCGACGTCGGGGCGGTCGACTTGGACGGCGTCTCGATAGCCTGGCCGGGTGGTCCGCCCGTGGTCGAGGGCCTGGACCTGCACGTCCGGGCCGGCGAGCGGGTGGCCCTGGTCGGGCCGAGCGGCTCGGGCAAGACGACGGTCGCCGCCGCGGTCCTCGGCCTGCTGCCCCCGTGCGGGGGGTCGCTGCGGGTCACCGGCAGCGTCGGCCTCCTGGCGCAGGACGCCCACCTGTTCGACACCACGGTCGGGGAGAACCTGCGGATCGGGGACCGGGAGGCGACCGAGGACGCCTGCCGCGACGCCCTGCGCCGGGTGGGCCTCGACCTCCCGCTGGAGAGGCTGGTGGGCGAGCACGGCAGCCGGCTGTCCGGCGGCGAGGCCCAACGGGTCGCCCTGGCGCGCCTGCTCCTGCGCCGCGACGAGGTGGTGGTGCTCGACGAGCCCACCGAGCACCTCGACCGGGCCACCGCCGACGCCCTGCTGGAGGACCTGCTCGCGCTCACCCGGGACGCCGCCCTCCTGGTCGTCACCCATGACCCCACCCTGGTCGCCCGCTGCGACCGGACCGTCGTCCTGGAGCCGACGCCGGTCCCCGCCCAGCGCCGAGGACGGGAGCGGCCGGCCTGGAACGGCGGGCCGGCAG
>Ga0210040_10005820_pt1 | contig 15558 bp, 17 predicted proteins | sample CryGeyCG12114_NA_FD_185462 | JGI IMG/M metagenome (GOLD analysis project Ga0210040, IMG submission 185462) | Groundwater microbial communities from aquifer - Crystal Geyser CG19_WC_8/21/14_NA (SPAdes) (version 2) | ecosystem: Environmental > Aquatic > Deep subsurface > Groundwater | place: USA... | reverse complement strand
CTGGTGGCTGCCCTGCGCGACGCCCTGCGCCTACCCCACGAGGAGCAACAGACTCGTATGGCCGCCATGCAGCAGCTGGTGCGGCAGTACGACGTATTTGCCTGGACCCGGCTGTTTATGGACCGCCTGACCTACAGCAAAATCAAGCAGCAGACCCTGGCGACCGATGCACTTGACGCGCACGTCCAAAGCCAATTGTGCCACGACTACCAACTGGCCGAAAGGCGCCTGCTGCTGCTGGACTACGACGGCACGCTGGTGCGCTTCCATCGCAATCCGCAGCACGCCCGCCCCGACCAAGAGCTGCTGGAGCTGCTGGGCAATCTGGCCGCCGATGCGCGCAACCGGGTAGTCGTTATCAGCGGGCGCGACCGGGCGACGCTGGAAGACTGGCTGGGGCATCTACCCATCGATTTTATTGCCGAGCACGGCGTGTGGCTACGCCGGGCCGGTAGCAGGTGGCACTTGTTGCAGGAAGGACTGCGCGCCGAGTGGAAGCGCGATATCCGGCCCATTCTGGAGCAGTATGTGGGCCGCACGCCGGGCGCCTTCATCGAAGAAAAGGACTACTCGCTGGTGTGGCACTATCGCCGCGCCGACGCCGGCCTGGGTGCCCTACGCACCCGCGACCTGCTCAGCCACCTCTCCTTTATGACGTCTAACACCGATTTGCACGTGCTGGAAGGCAAGAAAGTGCTCGAAATCAAGCACGCCGGCATCCACAAAGGCACGGCCGCTGCCCAGTGGCTGGTACCCGAGCCGCCGCCCTTCGTGCTGGCCCTGGGCGACGACCGCACCGACGAGGACACCTTTGCGGCCCTACCCCCGGAAGCGTATACGCTGAAGGTAGGCCCCACGCCCCGCTCCCTGGCCCGCTATGCCGTAGCCAACGTGGCCACCGTGCGCCAGCTGCTGAGCAGCTTGCTGCAACTAGAGGCAGTAAACAAGCAAGCGGTTCTCAGCGCATAGTATTTCATGCACGCATTCTTTATGAGCCCAGAACACCTACGCTTAGCGGAAGATCACGCCGGAACGGCCGCCTGGAAGAAGTTCGGGCCCTACCTGACGGAGCGGCAGTGGGGCACCGTGCGCGAAGACTATAGCTCCGACGGCAACGCCTGGGGCCACATCACCCACGATATGGCGCGCAGCTACGCCTACCGCTGGGGTGAAGAGGGCCTGGGTGGCATCAGCGACGATAAGCAGCACCTGTGCTTTGCCGTGGGCCTGTGGAATGAGAAAGACGAGATTCTGAAGGAACGCCTGTTTGGCCTGACCAACGGCGAGGGCAACCACGGCGAGGATGTGAAGGAATGCTACTACTACCTCGACAGCACGCCCACGCACTCCTACCTGAAGATGCTCTACAAATACCCGCAGCAGGCTTTCCCGTATGCACAGCTGCGGGAACAAAACGCCCGCCGCACCCGTCAGGAGCCCGAATTCGAGCTGCTCGATACCGGCATCTTCGACGAAAACCGCTATTTCGACGTCTTTATCGAATATGCCAAGGCGGGCCCCGAAGACGTGCTCCTGCAACTTACGGTGCACAACCGCGGCCCCGAAATGGCCACCTTGCACGTGTTGCCGCAGGCATGGTACCGCAACACCTGGGCCTTCGAAAACCACCGCCCCCGGCCGCTCCTGCACAGCGCGGAACCTGGCGTCGTGCAGCTGGTGCACCCGGAGTTGGGCGACTACCAGCTCTACTGCGACCAGCAGCCCACGCTGCTGTTCTGCGACAACGAAACCAACGGCCCCAGGCTCTATGGTTTACCCAATGAGGGGCAGTACTTCAAAGACGGCATCAACGACTATGTGGTGGCAGGCAGCCAGCAGGCCATCAACGCGGCGCAGTGCGGCACCAAGGTCGCTGCTCATTATCTGCTGCACGTAGCGGCCGGCCAGTCCCAGACGGTGCGGGTGCGCCTGCGCAAAGTCCCCTGCGCAGCACCCTTTGCCGATTTCAATTCGGTAATGACTCAGCGTCAGCAGGAAGCCGATGCGTTCTACGCCAGTTTGCAAGAGGGTATTACCGACCCCGACGCCCGCTCCGTGCAGCGGCAGGCGCTGGCCGGAATGCTCTGGAACAAGCAGTTCTACTACTATGACCTCGCCCAGTGGCTCGACGGTGACCCCAAGATGATGGCGCCCCCAGACGAGCGGCGCACGGCCCGCAACAGCGACTGGCGCCACCTCTACAACGCCGACATCATTTCGATGCCCGACAAGTGGGAGTACCCGTGGTATGCGGCCTGGGATTTGGCCTTTCACTGTATTCCGCTGGCTATGGTCGATGCGGCGTTTGCCAAGCAGCAGCTGCGCCTGCTCACCCGCGACTGGTACATGCACCCCAACGGCCAACTGCCGGCCTACGAGTGGAACCTCTCCGACGTGAATCCGCCGGTGCACGCCTGGGCCACTTGGCGCGTGTATCAGCTGGACAAAAAGCAACGGGGCGGGCAAGGTGACCTCGCTTTTCTGGAGGCGATGTTCCACAAGCTCAGCCTGAACTTTTCCTGGTGGGTGAACCGCAAAGATCGCAACGGCCGCAACATTTTTGAGGGCGGCTTCCTAGGCCTCGACAACATTGGCGTCTTTGACCGTAGCTCGGAGCTGCCTACCGGCGGCTTCATCGAGCAAAGCGACGGCACGAGCTGGATGGCCATGTTTGCCCTGAACATGATGCGCATTGCCCTGGAACTGGCCCTCACCAACCCCGTCTATCAGGAAATAGCTGGCAAGTTCTTCGAGCACTTCCTCTACATCGTGGAAGCCATGACGAAGGGTGGCGACGGGCAGTTCAACCTCTGGGATGAGGAAGACAGCTTTTATTACGACGTGCTGCACACCCCCGACGGCGTGCGCACCAAGCTCAAAGTGCGCTCCATCGTGGGCCTGATTCCGCTGTTTGCCGTGGAGGTACTCGATGACACGCTGCTCAGCGCGCTGCCAGAATTTGCGCAACGTCTGCGCTGGCTGCTCAACAACCGGCCGCACCTGGCCGAGCTGGTGTCGCAGTGGCAGGTGCCGGGCCAAGGCGAGCGACACCGGCTGTCCTTGCTGCGCAGCCACCGCCTCAAGTGCCTGCTCACACGTATGCTGGATGAGCAGGAGTTCTTATCGGACTTTGGCATTCGGGCGCTGTCACGCTACCACCGGGAGCAGCCCTACCACTTTCCCACGGAAGAGGCCGACTTCACCGTGACGTATCTGCCTGGCGAGTCGGATTCCGATATGTTTGGCGGCAACTCCAACTGGCGCGGCCCGATCTGGTTTCCGATCAACTACCTGCTTATTGAGTCCCTCCAGGGCTTCTACGCCTACTACGGCGATGCTTTCCGGGTGGAATACCCAACGGGCTCCGGCCAACTCTGCACCCTGCAAGAAATCGCCACCGACCTCACGGCACGCCTGAACAAGCTGTTTCTGCGGGGCCCCGATGGCCGCCGACCGGCTTTCGGGGCCGATGAGCGGCTGCAGCACGACCCGCATTTCTGCGACTACCCCCTATTCTACGAATATTTCCACGGCGACGACGGCCGCGGTCTAGGCGCCAGTCACCAAACCGGCTGGACTGGGTTGCTGGCCTGCCTGCTCGCTCCCCAAAGTCTGACGCGCATTCCCGCCGAGCAGGATGCTGAGGCCGGCGCCATTGCCTAAAGCACCGGCCGCATTAGCCCGCAGCCAGCAGAATCTCCAGGCTCACAAAGTGCTCATCCTGAAAAGAGTACACGAGCTGGCTGCCGGCGGGGCCCAATACTGTTTGCTCGTCGGGTTGCACGGTCAGCGTCGCGTTGCCCTGCTCCGAGCCCTGAATCTGGTACCGGATGTGGAGGGTTTGGTCTAACAGGGGTCCTCTCAGGAAACGGAAAATATAGCACGTTAAACTTCAGCAGTTCACTCATTACGAGTTAGTTACTGCAAAGCCAAACGGCCGTATTTCTGTACACTTGCCTCGACAGCCAATACCGAGCAACCTGGTCAGGAAACACGCCCATTTGGTGCAGAAAATTTGTGCAGCAATCAACGTACAAGTACGCTTGCTTACGTGATAGGAAAACTGAGGTGGTCTAGGTGTATAGTCCCAGGGTGAGGTGGGTCGGGTCTCGGGTAAAGATAGCCGGGTTCTGTTGCCACTGACCCTGGGACTATACATCTAGTCTCCGCTTATTTGCGCTTCCCTCAAACGCTAGCAAATTGGAAGACGTATTTTGCGGCATGCCTGAACCACTACCCCTGCTCGCTGCCTTTCCCGCCGACCTGCTTGCTGCCTTTCCCCAAGCCGAATTGGCGTGGGGCATGCTCGAGACCTCCCTGACCGGCTTGGCTTTGTACACGCCACTACGCGATGCGCAGGGATACCTAGTCGATTTCCGCATCGACTTGCTTAATCCGGCGGCTCAGCAGATGCTGCAGCAACCCGCTCGGCCCACCGGCACCTACCTGCAGCAGTATCCGCACACGCTCACCACAGGCGTATTTACCTTTCACCGCGAGGCATTCGAGTCGGGTGTGCCCGCTCGGCTAAACGTTAACTATCAGGCCGATGGGCTCGATAACTACTTTCACCTCTCGGCGCGGCGGGTAGGCCAGGGGTTGCTGGTGAGCTTCACCGACACGGCCGATGCCGCCCGCACCGAGGTGGAAATAGCCTTACGCCAGAGCCAGGCCCAGGAGCAAGCGGCCCGTGCTGACGCCGAATGGCAGCGTCAGCAACTGTATAACGTGCTGCATCAAGTGCCGGCCATGGTCTGCCTCTTTGAGGGCCCGCAGCACACGTTTCAGTTTGTTAATCCCCCCTACCAAACATTGGTCGGGGACCGGCTCCTGGTGGGCAAACCGATTGCCGAAGCCATGCCGGAGCTAGCGGGGCAGCCTATTTTCGATTTGCTCGACCGGGTGTACCACACGGGGAAACCTACTACGCCAATGAAATGCCGGTTCAGCTCGATCATGCCAATTCAGGAGCCAAGGAGCTGAAGCAGCGCTACTACAACTTTATCTATCAGGCGCGCCACAATCTGGCGGGCATCATTGACGGTATTTTTGTTTTCGCCTACGATGTGACGACGCTGGTACTGGCTCGCCACGAAGTGCAGCAATTGAACGAGGAACTAGCCGCCACTAATGAAGAACTACACGCCAGCAATGAAGAACACGTAACGACCAACGCGGCGCTGCAGGAAACGCAGCAGCAGTTGCAGCGGCTCAACCAGGAGTTGGAAGCCCGGGTAGCCGAGCGCACGCAGACTGCGCTGACGCTACAAGCTGACTTGCTTGCCGCCGCCCAGCAGCAAGCTCAGGAGCGGGAGCAGCTGTACCAGATCTTTGCCGAGACGCCCGCTGCCATCTGCATCCAACGCGGGCCGGAACACCGCTATGCGTATGCCAACCAAGCGTATCAGGACTTCTTCCCTGGGCGGGAGTTTCTGGGCCGCCCCGTAGCCGCGGTGCTACCGGAAACGGTGGACAGCAGCGTGGTGGCCCTGCTGGACCACGTGTACCAGACCGGCGAAACCTACTATGGCTACGAGCTGCCGCTGCTCATTTCCCAACCTGACGGGCGCCCGCCCAAGCAGATGTACTTCACCTTCACCTACCAAGCCCTGCGTGAAAACGGGGCCATTGTGGGCATCTCGACCTTCGCCTACGATGTAGCCGAGCAGGTGCAGGCCCGTCAGCAGGTGGAAACGCAGCAGCAGGAGCTCGCGGACCTATTCATGCAAGCGCCGGCGCCCATCGTCATCCTTGATGGCCCCGACCTCGTGTTTCAGTTGATTAATCCGGCGTATCAGCGCATCTTTCCAGGCCGCGAGCTTGCAGGAAAACCGTTATTGGAAGCGCTACCCGAACTGGTCGGCACGCCCATCCCCGATTTGTTCCGAAGTGTCTATCAAACCGGTGAACCCATCACGGTGCATGAATTGCCCTTGCTGATGGCGCGCCACGAAGGCCAGGCAACCGAGGAAATCTACTGGACCTTTACATACCAGGCCCGTCGCAATGCCCACGGCGCCATTGACGGCGCGCGGGTTTTCGCCCACGACGTCACCGAACAAGTGCGCACCCGCCAGCAGGTGGAACGCCTCAATCAGGAGCTGGCCTCTATCAACGAGGAATTGATCGTCAGCAACGAGGAATTACATGCAAGCAACACCCAACTCACACGTACCAACGTGGATTTGGACAACTTCATTTATACGGCTTCGCACGACCTCAAAGCGCCGATCAGCAACATCGAAGGACTGCTGTATCTCTTACGCGAGGATCTCCCCCCTGACTTGGTCCACGGAGAGTACATTGGGCCTACCCTCCTGCGCATGCTCGACGCGGTGGAGCGCTTCAAGCGAACCATCGACCACCTGACGGAAGTCTCCAAGCTGCAGAAAGAACACGCCCCGGCCACCAAATCCATAGCGTTAGCCACGGTCGTAGAGGATGTACAGCAGGATTTAGCCCCGATGATCCAGGAAACGGGCGCGCGTCTGCTCGTGGAGGTTAGCGACTTTCCCCCCGTGCAGTTTTCGGAAAAAAACTTGCGTAGTGTGGTTTACAACCTGCTCAGCAACGCCCTCAAGTATCGGTCGCCGCACCGCTCGTTGCACGTGGATGTGCGGGCCCACGTACGGGCAGGTTACACAGTGCTGGAAGTGCACGACAACGGGCTGGGCATTGACCCCACGCACCTGCCCAAACTCTTCACCATGTTTCAGCGCTTTCACACCCACGTGGAGGGCACGGGCATCGGCCTCTACATGGTCAAGCGTATGATCGACAACGCCGGGGGGCACCTGGAAGTGCACAGCCAGCCCGGCGCCGGCACCACCTTTTTCGTGCACTTGCCGCACGCCACTGTTACTCCCACATAGACGCTTCGTATCCCCTGCTTTCTGTCGCTATCATGGCCGCTATTTCCTGTACTCTGCTCATCGATGATGACGAGACCACTAACTACCTTAACCAGACGCTGCTCCGGCGCATGGCCATCACCGATACCGTGCTGGTAGCCGGTAACGGGCAAGAGGCGCTCGACTTGCTGCATGCCCACTGCGTGACGGCGGCTTCGCCCACCTGTCCCGCGCTTATTCTGCTCGACATGAAAATGCCGCGCATGAACGGCTTCGAGTTTCTGCAGGCCTACACGCAGCGTCCGCCCACCGAAAACCCAGCCGTGGTTATTATCATGCTGACGACCTCTCTTCATCCCCACGATGTGGCGCGGATGCAGGATTTGCCCATTGCCGGCTACCTCACCAAACCATTGACTCGAGAGAAAGTTGAGGCAATTATGGCACAGCATTTTGCCTAGCACTGACTTGTGGCTCGAAGGGTAAAGTTACTTCTGAGGTGGTCTGCTTAGGCTGGTCAGTTTAGAGCAGTAGGTTGAAGAAGCTGTTGGTGAGCGTAATACAGCATTTGACAGCCGATACTGGAGTACAAGCGCTCGTGCTTATAGTAGTCAAAATAGTCGACCACGCTGGTCCGGGCGTCGGCCAGGTCGGCGAAAACGAGCCACTCGCATAGCTCCAGCACTTCGGTTTTGAACCGAGACCATAGGCTTTCGGCTTGGACAATGTCGTAGCACTCGCTTGGTCGGCCAAGCCAAGGGGCGTGAGTAGGCATTCTTTCAAATCGGGAGCGGATCGTCGTCGATCCGCAACACATGGGGGGCAGTTTACCTACAGCACGTAAGCGGGCTACCGAAGACAGCGAGAAGCGAATGCGCGAAGGCAGGACAGACCCAGGCACTCGCCTATGCTCCGGTGACCGCGCCAAACATTGTGGGCCTGTTTTTTTTCCGGCGTTGGGGAACAGCAAAACCCGGGAGTAGCAGCGCGCGTACTGCCAAGGCACCCTGTACCAACCAGGGGCTCCTTTCCCCTCGCTATGCCTGACGCATCCGCCCCCTCCTCCGCTTCCTTTGAGGCGGAAAACCGTATCCTGCGGGCAGAAAACGAGGCGATGCGCGCTGAGAAGGTGGCAGCCACCGCGCACAAGGCGACTCAAGAACACTACCAACAGAGCCAGGCGCGCTTTCGCACGGTTTTCGAAAACTCGCCCTTAGGCCAGAAGATCATCACTCCGGATCTGACCATCCGCCAGGCCAATCTAGCGGTCGTGCAGATGTTAGGCTACACCCATGTGAAGGACATCATAGGACATAAAATTCTCGCGTTTACTCACCCTCACCATCGCGCCGACTGGCAGCTGCTGCAACAGCGCCTGTGGTCCCACAGGCTGCCCCACTTTAGCTTGGAGACCTGCCTAGTGCGCGCTGATGGCTCCTCCTTCTGGTGCCAGGTTACCTCGGTCTTGTTTCCCGATGAAGGCGGCGAACTGGGCTACACCATCCTGGAAGACATCTCCGCGCGCAAAGGCTTAGAGATGAAGCTGAAACGGCTATATGACGCGCAGGAGACCATCTTGCAGTTGGCCACCCACGACATGAAGGCACCGGTGGCTCAGATCGAGCTGCTGGCCGACTTGCTCCAGCGCGAGTTGGCTGGGCGGGCCGGGGAGGGGACGCGCCCCCCAGAGATGGTACACTACTTGGCCTTGATTCAGCGGGCCTGCGCCCATGCCACCAGCTTGCTGGAGGACGTGCTCTATATAGGAGACTTGGATGAGCATCGCTTGGACAAGTAGTCCACGGATCTGCAGGACTACTTGATGGTCCGCCTGGAGGTGCACCGCCCGGCGGCCGAGGAGCAGGGGCTGACGTTGGCCCTGGACCTGCCGGAAGAACGGGTATACGGGCGTCTACACCCGGCTAAGTTCGGCCGGGTACTGGACAATCTCTTAGGCAATGCGCTCAAATTTACTCCTACTGGCGGCACCATCACGTTGGGGGCACGGCTGCATAAGGAGCGCGTGCGTCTCAGGGTGCAGGATACAGGCATTGGCATTCCGAGTAAGTTGCACCCTACGCTATTTGACAAGTTCAATCCCACCCGCCGCCAGGGCCTGCACGGGGAGCCCACCACCGGGCTAGGGTTGTTCATTGCCCGGCAGATTGTGGAGCTGCATGGGGGCCATATCTGGCTAGAGAGCCGCGAGCAGGAGGGCACCACCTTCTTCGTGGAGTTGCCCTAGAATGTAGACATTGCCATCCCGATCCGAGTAAGAAAGTAGCTCTTCGGCCGGCTGCCGACTCAGTAGCGCCCGAGACAAAGCATTCATCCCTACCGCGATACGAACTAGCTCGCTCAGTGGTGGACCACATCTAGCTCAGAAAGCGGCTGTAACGCCGCTTTGAAAAGTTGATTCGGTAGACCAAGAAGCCAAGTGTAGTCTTATGCAGACTTCTTCAACAGTCACGGTCCCCATACAGTGTACAACGGACCTATCCTACTTCCCTATTGGTCACTTTCCGCCCGCGGACCGCACTCGATCTAGGCTGGTTCGACGCGCGATAAACCAGTACGCGGACCTTGTTAGTGCGAGGCGCAGCCGTTGGTGAAACGCTTGCTAGGCAGGCATTCTACAGCTGAAGGATTCAATTTGGCCTTCTTATAGCAGCGGGGGGATAAAATTACTGTAAGGCCTTTAGCGGCCGAAAACAGTAATAATCTGGTTCATAAATAGGATGTATCCTGAATAAGGATTCGGTTTGGCTCAAAAAGTTAGGTTCAATAACCTGAAAGCCGTTTTGTTTTTGGACTGTCTTTCTGAGCCTTATTTTAAGTTCTCCTGTGTTATGAAAGATGCACTTTACAGCAGGTCAATAAGTTGCGACTTTCTGACCCCAGCTCGAAAGTGCTTACAGTAATTCTACCCCCCGGCTGCTATAAGAAGGCCTTATTGGGGTCGTACAACCGCCGGTCCACCGACCAGCGCCCCCCGCCCTCGATGAGCAGGAAAATGCTGCCCAGCAGCATAGCCCAATCGGTGCGGCTGCCGTGCAGCAGCTCCCAGAACCCGTCGTTGACGAATACCTCGACCTTGGTGGTGGCCAGGGCCACCAGCATGATGGCGAGTAGCGGCGCACTGGCCAGGCGCGTGAGCAGCCCCAGCAGCACGAGCAGGCCGCAGACCGTCTCGAAGCCGCCCACAAACGAGCCCAGAAACTCGGGGGCCGGCAGGCCAATCTTGGCGAAGCGGCCCGCACCGCGCTCGGCGGGCAGAATGAATTTCTGCAAGCCTTCGGTGAAGAACACCAACCCCACCGACAAGCGAATCAGGATGGTAGTAGCGGCGGAATCGGTACGCAGCAGGCGGCGGAGCATAGGCACGGGAAAGGGGGTAGGCCGAAAAGTCGGGAATAGACCCGCAAAGGTCGGCAGGCCCGCGTACCCGATTACGGTAGAATTGCGCCTATTCAGGGTAAAATCAGGAAATGCTCTGTCGGTACTCGCCGGGCGACTGGCCGGTTTGCTGCCGGTAGAACTTGTTGAAGTACGACGGGTCGTCGAAGCCCAGGCCGGCCGCAATCTGCGCCACCGTTTGCTGGGTGAACAGTAGTTGGCGTTTGGCTTCCAGCGTAATACGGCGGGCAATGACGTAGCTGGCCGTCTGACCCAGGGCCTGCTGGCACTGCATATTCAGGTAGCGGGGCGTCACGTCCAGCCGGGTCGCGTACTGCTTGACTAGGTGCAGGCGCGGGTAGTTTTCCTCCACGTCCTGCTTGTAGGCCTGCACCAGCGGGGGCAGCGGCCGGCTGCGCCCCTGGGGGTTAGGATGTCCCCGCCAGAGCTGCACCAGCAGCACGTGCAGGTAGGCGGCCAGCGTGGCGGAAACGTGGGGCGCATCGGGTTGCTGGTACTCGTGCTCCAGCAAGTCCCATATGGCCCGCGCATCGGCGGCTGGGGTGAGCGTGAGGGTAGCGGGCAGTTCGTCCAGGGGCACCGGGGCCGGGTGCTGGGTTAGGAATTCTTCCTTCACCATGAGCACGTAGCCGCGGGGCACCTCACTCAGTTCCCAATGGTGCACCTGACCCGGGCAAATCAGGTAGTAGGTGTGCGGCACCACGGGGTAGCGCTGGAAATCGATGTAGTGCCAGCCGGCCCCTTCCGTCAGGTAAATCAGCTCGTAGTAGCGCCGGTGGCCGTGGGGCCGGGTGGTCTTGATAACTTCCTTCATGCGCGTGAGGCGCACCCCTAGGCCGGGCAGGAATTTATCTTTGACGGGAATAACCGGAGTATGGACCATGGGTAGCACGAGAGAGAGCAAATACAAACAGGGAAATGGCGTAGCCCTGGCTTGAGAACCGAAATCCCCAACCAGAACCCTAGTTGGAGGCCAGCAAGGCCTTGATTTCGTCCACCGTGGCCCGCGCTAAGCGGCCCACGCCAATCAGCGTGGCGGAGGCAAAGCCGGTCCAGCTGCCGTAGCCTACCAGCCACAGGCCCGGCAGGGCCGTCGCCCGATTGCCTTCGGTGGCCACGCGTCCATCCGACTGCAGCACGCCCAGCGGCGAAAGCAAGCCCAGGGCAGGCCGGAAACCGGTGCACTAGAGTACGGCATCAAACGCCTCCTCCCGCCCATCGGCCCAGGCAATCCCGGTCGCGGTAAAGCGGGCGAAGGGCCGCACGCTGTGGAGCACGTCCCGGCATTGGTCTGCACGGCGAAGCCCGACGCTGACCGGCGCACGGCCTCTACGCGCACGGGCCGGTGCACTGGCAGTTCATAGCGCTGCTCGTACTGCGTGAGGTAGTCAATGCAGGATAGCCGTTGTCGGCCGGGCGCGGCATCAGCCAGCCGGGCAGGGAGCTGGCGTCGGCCGGCGAGAACAGGCGCAGCGAATGCCAACCGTGGAGCCAAGCCCCGCCGGGTACCGGCTGGTCGTCCAGCAGCGCATAGGGGAGGCCGGCGCGGCGCAAATAATAGCCTACGGCCAGCCCGCTCTGTCCGGCCCCAATGACCAGTACATCCATCGTGAAATCAGCCATAGGTCGGGGAAAGGGGGTAGGTGGCAGGGAACTCGGCCCGCACGAAGTCGTGGGCGTAGGCTTTCACCTGGTCCCGCACCGCGCGGAACTGCTGCCTGACTTCTTCCTCACTGCCCGTGGCTCTGGCCGGGTCGGGAAAATTGTGATGCCGCTTTTTAGCGGTGGACGGAAACACGGGGCACACCTCGTTGGCGTGGTCGCACACGGTTAGTACGTAGTCAAACGACACGGCCGCGTATTCATCAACATGGTTACTGGTGTGGTGGCTGATGTCCACGCCGTCTTCGGCCATCACGCGCACGGCCCGGGGGTTGAGGCCGTGCACTTCCACGCCGGCACTGTACACGGCGGCGCGGTCGCCCAGTTCTTGCTGAAGGTAGCCGTGCAGCAACTGGCTGCGGCAGGAGTTTCCAGTGCAGAGCACCAGGATGTTTTTCTTATCAGACATGGTCCGGTAGTTACGATGACAGACTTACACTTGCGTGGCCACGGTTTTGCCGCCGTACCAGCGGCGGCGGAACCAGAAGGCCAGGTTGACCAGCGCAATCAGCGCTGGCACCTCGATGAGTGGGCCAATGACGCCGGCAAAGGCCTGGCCCGAGTTCAGGCCAAACACGCCGATGGCCACGGCAATGGCCAGCTCGAAGTTGTTGCCGGTGGCGGTGAAGGCAATGCTGGCATTCTCGGCGTAGTCGGCCCCCAGCCACTTGCCAGCGGCAAAGCTGAGCACGAACATGACGCCGAAGTAGATGGCCAGCGGCAGGGCGATGCGCAGCACGTCCAACGGCACCTGCACAATGGTTTCGCCCTTAAGGCTAAACATCACCACGATGGTGAGCAGCAGGGCAATGAGGGTAATGGGGCTGATAGCTGGGATAAAGACCGTGTCGTACCACGCGTTGCCTTTCAGCCGGCGCAGCACGGTGCGCGAGAGAAAGCCCGCCGCGAAGGGAATACCCAGGTAGATAAGCACGCTCTGGGCAATGTCCCAGATACCGATGTTCACGGCGTAGCCTTTCAGGCCGAAGTAAGGTGGCAGCACCGTGATGAACAGCCAGGCAAGCACCGAGTAAAACAGCACCTGGAAGATGGAGTTGAGCGCCACCAGCCCGGCCGCGTATTCGCGCGAGCCGTCGGCCAAATCATTCCACACCAGCACCATGGCAATGCAGCGGGCAATGCCAATGAGAATCAGGCCCATCATATACTCGGGCTTGTCAGGCAGCAGCCAGATGGCCAGGAAAAACATGAGCAGTGGCCCCACAATCCAGTTCAGGAAGAGCGAGAGGCCGATAATACGGGTGTTGCGGAATACTTTCGGTAGCTCCTCGTACTTGACCTTGGCCAGCGGCGGGTACATCATCAGAATCAGACCGATGGCCAGCGGCACGTTCACGGTGCCCACGGAGAAGTAGTTGACCGCGTCGTTGATGCCGGGCACGAAGTAGCCCAGGCCCACGCCCAAAGCCATGGCCAGGAATATCCAGAGCGTGAGGCCCCGGTCGAGGCCGGAGAGTTTCTTTTCGGCCAGAGCCGTGGGGGCCGGGGCTGGCAGCGAAGCCGGGTGATTAGGCGTTGACATGGGGAGTAGCTAATTCGGATGATTCGGAAGGTGAAAAGGAAGTCACCGGGGCCGGGGGGACGCCCACCACGGCGCTGCGGCGTTCGAGCAGCAGGGTGTCGCGCTACACGCCGTGCAGCTGGCCAATCCGCTCGCGGCGGCCGACTTCGCGGAAGCCGGCCCTCAGGTGAATGCTGATGCTGGTGGTGTTTTCCGGGAAGATGCCCGCCTGCAGGGTCCAGATGCTGTTGGCTTCGGAGTCGGTGACGAGCGCCGCGAGCAGCTCCCGGCCCACGCCCCGCCCCCGGGCTTCGGCGGCCACGTACACACTCACTTCGGCCACACCGCGGTAGACGCAGCGGCTTGATACGGGCGAGAGGGCTGTCCAGCCCAGGACTCGGCCGCTACCGCCGTAGTCCGCGTCCACTGCCACCAGGCGGCTGTGGGGCAGGTGGCCGTAGTCCCACTCGGCCCAGGTGGGCGCTTCGGTTTGAAACGTAGCCTAGCCCGTGGCCACGCCTTGCTCATAAATACTGCGCACGGCGGTCAGTGGAAGCAGTTGCATGAGAGAGAAGGGGCAGCAGAACGGGGATGGGAAGTTATTGGCGGTTCAGCAGGTAGGCCCCTGCCACGAGCAGCAGCGCCCCGGCCAGCCGGCGCAGCGTTAGGGGGCTGCGCGCCAAACCCAGCAGCCCCAACTGGTCAAAGAGCAGGGCGGTGAGTAGCTGCCCGGTCACCACCAGGGCGAAGAGCGAGGCCGCACCCACGCGTTGGAGCGAGAAGGTAATGGCCGCGATGTAGACCATGCCAAGCGCCCCGCCTGTCCACTGGTACCACCGAACCCCCTGCACGGCGGCCAGCGTGGGCAACAGCGTCTGGGTACTAGCCAGCACCAAGGCCGCCGCCAGCGTGCCGACCAGGTAGAAAGCCAGCACGGCCCACATGACGCTGTGCAGGGCCCCACGCAACTGGCTGTTCACGGCCGACTGCGTGGTCAGGGCCGCGCCGGCCAGCACCAGCACGAGGAAAGGAAGGTATTTCATGGCGGAAACGACCGGGCAGCGGTGGAATGCGCGGCCTAGTAGGCCTTGCGCAGCATATCGGCGTACTCGTTGGGTAGCGGCGAGGCTTCCACGGCCTGAGCGGCTTTCTCCACGTCGTAGGCCACCCGAATCAGCTCCGAGCGCACGCTGTTGGGGTCGGTGAGCCGGGTGTTCTCGTCCAGGTGCAGCAGCTGGTAGGCGGCGCGCGGGTCGCCGTCCTTGGGCTTGCCGACGGAGCCGATGTTCAGGGCGTGGCGGTAGCGGGTTTCGCCTTCCACCTCGTAGGCGAAGATGCGGTGGTAGGGCTTATGGGTGTGGCCGAACAGCAGGATGTCGGCATCCGCGTCTTGCAGCACCCGCAGGAAGCTGGCTTCGGGTCGGTCCTCGAACAAATACTCGTTGATTTTGCGGGGCGAGCCGTGCACCATCAGCAGACTGAGCGTGCAGGGTTCCTCCTGAAACTCCAGGCGCATGTGCTTGGGCAGCAGGCGCAGGTAGCGCCGCTCGTCGTCGCCCACCATGTGGTTGGTGTAGGCGATGCTCTGCGCGCCCAGGTCTTTTTCCGTGTCGGTTTTGTAGGCGCAGCCGCAGTTGCTGCTGGCCAGCCCGATGCCTTGGTCGTAGTTGCCGGCCAGCGTGGGAATGCCGCGGCGGCGCACTTCATTGACGACTTCGTTGGGCCAGGGCGCGTAGCCCACCAAATCACCCAGGCAGAAAACCATGTCGGGCCGGCGCTGCTCTATGTCAGCCAGCACCGCTTCGAGGGCCGGCAGGTTGCCGTGCACGTCGGAGAAAAAGGCAATCGTCATCAGAAAAAGAAAGAGTGGAGGAAGGGAAAATGAAAACGGCGCAACCTGGGAGGGCCGCGCCGTTGGGCCGGGTTGTTAGCAGCACCCGCCGCCCGGCGTGCAGGCGGAGCCGGCTACCTGCAGCTGGGGCAGGGCAAATTGCTGGGCGTCGGGGATGCCGCACGCGTCCTGGGCCAGGCAGGCCGTCTGCTTGGGGGTCAGCACGAAGTCGGTGCCGTCGAAGGTGAGGCCGAACTTGCCAATGGTGGCCTGCT
>Ga0210040_10005819_pt1 | contig 15559 bp, 13 predicted proteins | sample CryGeyCG12114_NA_FD_185462 | JGI IMG/M metagenome (GOLD analysis project Ga0210040, IMG submission 185462) | Groundwater microbial communities from aquifer - Crystal Geyser CG19_WC_8/21/14_NA (SPAdes) (version 2) | ecosystem: Environmental > Aquatic > Deep subsurface > Groundwater | place: USA... | reverse complement strand
CTGACCCAGCCGCAGTTGGACAACCCGGCCAGCAGCCGCCAGTGCTCGAGGGGCAGCCCGACCAGGCGGGCCGCGCCGACCCGGCCGGCCAGGCCGTGGCAGGCGGCGACGACGGTCGAGCCGTCGGGCGCCGAGGCGGCCAGCTCGGTCAGGGCCGCGGCGACGCGCTCCCCCACCTCCGCGGTGCTCTCGCCGGTCGCGGAGCGCCGGACGTCCTCCCCCAGCCGCAGCCGGCGGGACAGCTCGGGGTCGGCCGCGTCCACCTCCTCACCCAGCAGGCCCTCCCAGGAGCCGACGTGGATCTCGCGCAGCCGGACGTCGGTGGTCACCGGCAGCCCGGTCAGCGCGGCCAGCGCCCCGGCGGTGTCCCGGGCGCGGGACAGGTCGCTGGACCAGAGCGCGGCCGGCTCCAGCCGGGCCAGGACGGCGGCCGAGCGGGCGGCCTGCCCGCGCCCGACCTCGTCCAGGGCGATGTCGGCCTGGCCCTGGAAGCGGTTCTCGACGTTCCAGGGGGTGCGGCCGTGCCGCCAGACCACGATCCGCTGAGCGGTCACCGGCGCTCGTCGAGCCCGAGCGGGATCACCGGGCAGTCGCTCCAGAGCCGCTCCAGGGCGTAGAACTTGCGCTCCTCGGAGTGCTGGATGTGCACCACCAGGTCGAGGTAGTCCAGCAGCACCCAGCGCTGCTCGCGGTCGCCCTCGCGGCGGACGGGCTTGGTGTCCAGGCCACGGAGGGCCTCCTCGATGCCGTCCACCACGGCACCCACCTGGCGCTCGTTGCTGGCGGTCACCACCAGGAAGACGTCGGTGATGGCCAGCTGCTCGGAGACGTCGTAGGCGATCAGGTCGGTGCCGAGCTTGTCGACGGCGGCAGCAGCGGCCGTCCGGGTCAGCTCGAGGGCACGTTCTGTTGCGGTCATGGGTTTCCTCCGGGTCGTCAATTCTTCAGGGTCGGGGACCGTGCGGTCCTGCGTCGTTGTGCGTCGGGGGCGACGCGGTCGGTGCTCGGGGCGTGCCGCACGCTCAGGGGCGGTACAGGCCGCGCTTGGCGATGTACTGGACGATGCCGTCCGGCACCAGGTACCAGATCGGGTCCTGCTCCAGCACCCGCGTCCGGCAGGTCGTGGACGAGATGGCCAGGGCGGGGATCTCCAGCACGGTGACCCGCTCCTCGGGCAGCTGGTCGATCACCGAGGTGTCCAGGTCCACCCCGGGCCGGGTGCAGCCGACGAAGTGGGCCAGGTCGAACAGCTTCTCGACCTTGTGCCAGGTCAGGATCTGGGTGAGGGCGTCGGCGCCGGTGATGAAGAACAGGTCGACGTCCTCGCCACGCTCGGCGCGCACGTCGGTCAGCGTGTCCACGGTGTAGGTCACCCCCGGCCGCTCGATGTCGACCCGGCTGACGCTGAAGCGCGGGTTGGACGCGGTGGCGATGACCGTCATCAGGTAGCGGTCCTCCGCCGCCGACACCTGGCGGTCGGCCTTCTGCCACGGCTGGCCGGTGGGCACGAAGACGACCTCGTCGAGCTTGAAGCGGCTGGCCACCTCGCTGGCCGCGACCAGGTGGCCGTGGTGGATGGGGTCGAAGGTGCCGCCCATCACCCCGAGGCGGTGACGGCGGCTGGGGTCGGCGCCGCGGACCCGGGCCAGACCAGTCGCCCGCTGCGGGGCCGGAGGTGCGATGCTCGCGCTCACCTAGCTGTGCGGCCGGCCCTTGCCCAGGATCAGCGTGATCATGAGCAGGGCGATCAGCAGACCGAAGGCCAGCAGCCCGAAGCCCCACGCCGGCATCGGCAGCTCGCGTCCGCCGGCCTCGGTCTCGAGCAGGGTCAGTCCGTAGATCATGTCCGCAGCCTACCGGGCGGGCGCGACCTCACGTCCCCGCCACGGACGGGTCGCCGCGCCCACGGCAGGCTCAGGGCTGGCCATCGGGTCGGCCCGCAGGGTGGGGCGTCAGGGACGCGTCTGGCCGGTCCCGGTCACGACGTACTTGGTGGAGGTCATCTCGGGCAGCCCCATCGGGCCGCGGGCGTGCAGCTTCTGGGTGGAGATGCCGATCTCGGCCCCGAAGCCGAGCTCGCCCCCGTCCACGAACCGGCTGGACGCGTTGACCAGCACCGCCGCCGCGTCCACCTCGGTGGTGAAGCGGGTGGCCGCGGCCTGGGAGCCGGTGACGATGGTCTCGCTGTGCCCGGTGCTGTGGCGGCGGATGTGGGCCAGGGCGGCGTCCAGGTCGGGCACCACGGCCGCGGCGAGGTCGAGCGACAGGTACTCCTGCCCGAAGTCCTCCTCGGTCGCCGGCACCACCGCCGTCCCGAGCCGGTCCCCGGCCGCGGCCACCTGCTCGTCGCCGTGCACCGTCACCCCGGCGGCCGCCAGCCGCGGCAGCAGCAGCGGCAGGACGGTGGCGGCCGCGTCGGCGTGCACCAGCAGCGTCTCCACCGCGTTGCAGACCGAGGGCCGCTGCACCTTGGCGTTGAGCAGGATCGCCGAGGCCATCTCGGGGTCGGCCGACGCGTCGACGTAGAGGTGGCAGTTGCCCACCCCCGTCTCGATCACCGGCACCTGGCTGTGCCGCACCACGTGCTCGATCAGCCCGGCCCCACCCCGCGGGATGAGCACGTCGACCAGCCCGCGCGCGGCCATCAGCTCGTCGGTGACCGGCCGCGGTCCCGGCACCAGCTGGACGGCGTCGGCCGGCAGCCCCGCCCCGGCCAGGCCGGCGCGCAGCGCGTCCACCACGGCGGCGTTGGTGTCCGCCGCCGAGGACGAGCCGCGCAGCAGCACCGCGTTGCCCGACTTCAGGCAGATGCCGGCCGCGTCCGCGGTGACGTTCGGCCGGGCCTCGTAGATGATCCCGACCACCCCGAAGGGCACCCGGACCTGGCGGACCTGCACCCCGTCCGGCTTGGTCCAGCCGCGCACCACGTCCCCGACCGGGTCGGGCAGCGCGGCCAGGTCTCGGAGGCCCTGCACCATCGCGTCGAGCCGGGCGGGGGTCAGCCGCAGCCGGTCCACCAGGGCCGCGGACGTGCCGGTCCCCTCGGCCCGCTGCACGTCGAGGTCGTTCGCCCCGAGCACGGCCCTCCCGGCCTCCGCCAGGGCGTCGGCCATCGCCTGCAGGGCGGCGTCCTTGGTCGCACGGGTGGCCCCGGCGAGCACCCGGGCGGCGTCGCGTGCGGCGTGCGCGCGGTCGGTCACGGCGGTCGTCACGCCGCTCCTAGCTCCGGTGGACCGCCGGCCGGGCTCCCCGCGCGACTGCTGGACGGGGCGCCGGCGGACCTGGGCGAAGAGAGGCCCACCCGGACCCATCCGGACCGGCCGGGGCTCCGAACGAGAGACAAGACGCCGACGCAGTCCGCACGACGCGCAGGTCGCCGCCCCGAGGCCGGGGCAGCGCCCTCGCCTCCCACGGGTACCGGCCCCGCTCGCCCCGGGCCGGTGCTCCCCGACACCACGGCAGCGTCCGTGGTGGACCGGTCGGACGGCCGGACCCGCGGCTCCCCCTCCCGCGGGCCCGGCCGTCCCGCCCGTCGCCCGCCTGCCTACCTGTCGCGCCGGCCGGAGGTGAGACACTGGTCACAACTCGGCAGCCGAGGGGGAACCGTCGGGGCGGCGGTGGCGGTGCGGGGACAGGAGCGGGCCGTGACGAGACTGGTCATCCCAGACCATCTGGCGGTGCTGACGTCTGGTCGGGCCCACATCGACGTGGTGGGCACCGAGCCGCCGTGGCCGCTGCCGCCGGGCTGGTGGGACCACGCGCGGACGCGGGTGCGCGAGCTGGTCGAGGACCCGCGGGCCGGCGCCACCCAGAGCTGGACGGGCTGGCCCGAGGACACCCGGGACGTCGCCCCGTTCCTGCAGAACCTGGCCATGACCCTGGGCGGCTACGTCGCCGTCTTCACCGGCGAGCACGCGCAGTTCCCCGAGCAGCTCGTCGACGCCTACCTCGCCCCGCACCAGCGGCGCGAGCCGATGGTGGCCCGCAACTGGTACATGACCGACTGCGAGTGGCCGCTGTTCCTGGTCAGGTACGCCGGCAACGACCCGGACCGGCGGCGGGACGCCCTGGAGCTCTCCCGGGACAGCGTCGCGTTCCTCGCCGAGGTCGGTCCGCTGCGCCCCCGGGCCCGGGCCCTGCTGCGGGTCTACGACCGGGTGCTCGCCGACCGCAGCCTGCTCGATCTCCACGTCACCGCGCCCTTCCCGGAGGTGGCCCGGCTCTGGCGGCACACGCTGCTGAGCGAGGAGGAGCAGGAGCTGCTGCCCGAGATCGGCGGCTGGGGGGCGGCCCTGGCCTGGTCCTACGCCGGCCTGCAGGCGGCGCACGCGCACCTCGGCGCCGTCGCCGGCCGGGTGGAGACCCTGCCCGGGGTGGTCGCCTCGATGGCTCGCTGCGACGAGGTCGAGACGCTCCCCGCCGGCCTCGCCATGGCCGTGGGGCCCGAGGTCTTCGCCGAGGTGACCGAGGCGTTCGACCAGCGCCAGCACGACTTCGACGGCGCCGAGTGGCTGCAGGCGAACCGCGGCTGGCTGGCCCGGGCGCTGCTGCTCGGGGAGATCGACGCGGCGCGGGCCTGGCTGGCCATGGCCGCGCAGGTGTCCCGGGTGGTCGCCGGGCTGCCCGGACCGCCGACGCCCTCGGCCGCCCCCGACACCGTCGGCTTCGTGACCGACGTCGAGGAGCTGTTCACGTTCCGGGCCACCACCAACCCGATGGTCCGCGCCTTCGCGAGCGAGGCCGCCGCCCGCGTCCCCCCGCCGCGCTCACCGGCCCCGCTGCGGGTGGCCCGCGCGCTGGGGTCGGAGGCCGAGGAGGACGAGGAGCTCGAGGACGACGACGCGGTGCCCGAGGTCGAGATCGGCGACCCGCAGGCCGAGCTGGCCCAGCTGGTGGGGCTGGCGCCGATCAAGGAGCAGGTCCGCCGCCTGGTCGCCGAGGCCCGGGCCGACCAGCTGCGCACCGCGGCCGGCATGCCCGAGCGCGACCGGTCCCGCCACCTCGTCTTCACCGGCAACCCCGGCACGGCCAAGACGACCGTGGCCCGGCTGCTGGCCCGCATCTTCGCCCAGCTCGGCACGCTGTCGAACGGGCACCTGGTGGAGGCCAGCCGGGTCGACCTGGTCGGCCAGTACATCGGCCAGACCTCCCTGAAGGTCCGCCGGGTGTTCACCAGGGCCGCCGGCGGCGTGCTGTTCATCGACGAGGCGTACGCGCTGATCCCGCCCGACTCGCACCGCGACTTCGGCGTCGAGGCCGTCTCCACCCTGCTGAAGCTGATGGAGGACCGGCGCGAGGAGGTGGTGGTCATCGTGGCCGGCTACCCGCGGGAGATGGCGCGGTTCCTGTCCTCGAACCCGGGGCTGGCCTCGCGGTTCCCCAAGACGCTGACCTTCGAGGACTACGGCGACGACGAGCTGTGGGCGATCTTCGCGCTGATCGCCGGGCAGCAGGGCTTCACCCTCGGACCGGGCGTGGAGCAGCAGGTGCGCGCGCTGCTCCCCAGCCCGCACCCGGCCGGCTTCGGCAACGGGCGCTTCGTCCGCAACGTCTTCGAGGAGGCCGTCTCCATCCAGTCCGAGCGGCTGGTCGGGCTCGTCGACCCCACGCCCGACCAGGTCCGGACCCTGCTGGTCGAGGACCTGCCCACCGAGCCGCCGCCCGCCGACGCCGGGTCGCACGGCTTCTACCTCTGACGGGCCGGCCGCGCCCGCCCAGCGCTCAGAACAGAGCCGGGGGCAGCACGCCCTCCAGCTCGAGCAGCCAGCGCTTGGTGGCGAGCTCCTGGCCGGCGTCGCCGCCGGAGAAGCCGCCCAGGCCGTCGGCGGCGACCACGCGGTGGCACGGGATGACCAGCGGGACGGGGTTGGCCCCCATCACCGCACCGACCGCCCGGGGCGGCAGCCCGGTGCCGCTGCGCCGGGCCAGCTCGCCGTAGGTCGCCACCTCCCCGTAGCCGATGGTGCTCATCGCCGCCAGCACCGCGCGGGCGTGCTCCGACATCGGCGGCAGGTCGAGCGCGACGTCGAACTCCCGGCGCCGGCCGGCGAAGTACTCCTCCAGCTGCCCCAGCACCTGCTCGACGGTCGGGTCCGGCTCCGTGCGGGCGTCACCGGGGTCCAGCCGCCAGTCGAGCGCCCGCAGCCCGGCGGGACCGGCGAGCACGCCGAGGCGGCCGACCGGGGAGTCGTACCAGCCCAGGTGCAGGCCGGCGGCCGGGCGTGGCCGGGCGGCGAGCTTCACGAGCGCCCGGCGGCGGACGCCGTCGGCGGCTCGACCAGCAGCTGCGGGTCGGCCACGTGGATGCGGCCGTCGCGGATCTCCTCCGCGTAGTGGCAGGCCACCCGACGGCCCGGCGAGCCGGCGACCTCCCGCAGCGCCGGCACCTCGTCGTCGCAGCGGGTGGCCTGGCGGAAGGGGCAGCGGGTGTGGAACCGGCAGCCGCTGGGCGGGTTGGCCGGGCTGGGCAGGTCACCGCGCAGCAGGATCCGCTCCCGCCGGTCCTCCACCACCGGGTCGGGGATGGGGATCGCCGACATCAGGGCGATCGTGTACGGGTGCAGCGGCCGCTCGTACAGGTCGTCGCTGTCGGCCTCCTCGACCAGTGTGCCCAGGTACATCACGCCGATCACGTCGCTGATGTGGCGGACCACGGCGAGGTCGTGGGCGATCACCAGGTAGGTCAGCCCGAGCAGGTCCTGCAGGTGCTCCAGCAGGTTGATCACCTGCGCCTGCACCGAGACGTCCAGCGCGCTGACCGGCTCGTCGGCGATCACCAGGTCGGGGTTGAGGATCATCGCCCGGGCGATGCCGATGCGCTGCCGCTGGCCGCCGGAGAACTCGTGGGGGTACTTGGCCAGCGACCCCCGCGGCAGGCCGACCACGTCGAGCATGGCCGAGGCCTTGGCCAGGTGGCTCTTCGCCGAGTCGGCGCCGAACTCGGCCCGGTCGGCGTCGGCCAGGCCGTGCACCCCCAGTGGCTCGGTCAGCGAGCTCTCCACCGACTGCCGTGGGTCGAGGCTGGACAGCGGGTCCTGGAACACCATCTGCATCCGGCGGCGGATCAGCCGCAGCGGCTCGGCCCGGAGCGCACCGACGTCCTGGCCGTCGAAGAGCACGGTGCCCCCGGTCGGCTCCTCCAGCCGGAGGATGGCCCGGCCCAGGGTCGACTTGCCGCAGCCGGACTCCCCGACCAGCCCGTACGTCTGCCCGCGGCCCACCTGCAGGTCGACCCCGTCGACGGCCCGGACGTGCCCGATGGTGCGGTCGACGACCAGCCCGCGCTTGATCGGGAAGTGCACCTGCAACCCGCGCACCTGCAGCAGTGGCTCAGCCATGTCGCTCCTCCCCTGCGGTGGTCGACGCCGAGTCGGAGACCGAGAGTGCCCGGGCGCCGCTCGGTCCTGACAGCTCGGTGGTGCGGTGGTCCCGGGGGGCCCGGTGCTCCGGCGAGCTCTCGGGCGCCGGGTGGACGCAGCGCACCAGGTGGCCCGCCCGGCCGAGCGGCTCCAGGCCCAGGTCGGGGACGACGCAGTCGTCGGCGGCGTGGCGGCAGCGCGGGGCGAAGGCGCAGCCCGCGGACCAGGCGATCACGTCCCGCGGGGTGCCAGGGATGGGCTGCAGTGGATCGCCGCGCGGGGCGTCCAGGCGCGGGATGGAGCCGAGCAGGCCCTCGGTGTAGCGGTGCCGCGGGTGCTCGAACAGCTCGCGGCGCGGCGCCGACTCCACCACCCGGCCTGCGTACATGACGTTGACCGAGTCGCAGAGCCCCGCGACCACGCCGAGGTCGTGGGTGATCATCACCATCGCCGTCCCCAGGTCGGCGACCAGCTCCTTGAGCAGCTCCAGCACCTGGGCCTGGATGGTCACGTCGAGCGCGGTGGTCGGCTCGTCGCAGATCAGCAGCGCCGGCCGGCAGGCCAGCGCGATGGCGATCAGCGCCCGCTGCCGCATGCCGCCGGAGAGCTGGTGCGGGTACTCCTTGAGCCGGCGGCCGGGGTCGGGGATGCCGCAGCGCCGCAGCAGGTCCTCGGCCTCGTCGCGGGCGGCGGAGCGGCTGATGTCGGAGTGCCGCAGCAGCACCTCGGTCACCTGGGTGCCCACCGGGACGACCGGGTTCAGCGAGCTCATCGGGTCCTGGAACACCATGGCCAGCTCGCTGCCGCGCAGGTCCGCCAGCTCGCCGGCGGGCATGGTCAGCAGGTTGCGGCCGCGGTAGAGCACCTCGCCGCGGACCTGGACGCCGCGTCGCGGCAGCAGGCCCATCACCGCCAGCGAGGTGACCGACTTGCCGCTGCCGGACTCCCCCACGATGCCGACGACCTCACCGGGCCGGACGCTGAAGGACACCCCGTCCACCGCGTGGGTGGCCCGGCCGCCGCGTCGGGCGAAGGTGACGTCGAGGTCGCGGACCTCCAGCAGCACCTCCGAGCGGTTGACCGGCTCGCGCCGGGAACGGCTGACCAGGGTGCGGTCGCTGGACGCCGTGGTGGTGTGCTGCTCGACAGGGCTCATCGGCTCATCTCCTCGACTTGGGGTCGAGGGCCTCGCGCAGGGCCTCGCCGAACAGGGTGAAGCCCAGGGCCGTGACGGCGATGCAGGCGCCGGGCAGCAGGGCCAGGTGCGGGTCGGACTGCAGCCGGTCCTGGGCCTTGACCAGCATCCGGCCCCACTCCGCCGTCGCCGGGTCGGGGGCGCCGAGCCCGAGGTAGGACAGTGCGGCGACCTCGATGATCGCCGTGGCCAGGGTCAGGGTGGCCTGGACGATCACCGGACCCAGGGAGTTCGGCAGCACGTGGCCCAGGATGATGCTGCGGCGCTTCAGCCCGAGCGAGCGGGAGGCCAGCACGTAGTCCTGGTTGCGCTGGGCGAGCATCGAGCCGCGCAGCAGCCGCGCGAAGATCGGCACCTGCGCGGCCCCGATGGCGATCATGATCGCGCTGGGCCGCTGGCCGAGGACGGCGGCGATGCTCACCGCCAGCAGCAGCGACGGGATGGAGAGCAGGATGTCGACCACCCGCATCACCAGGGTGTCGACCCAGCCGCCCAGGCCACCGGCCAGGGTGCCGAGCACCGCTCCGCCGAGCAGGCCGAGGGCGGTGGAGACCACCCCGATGACCAGCGACGCCCGCGCCCCGTAGACCAGCTGGGTGAACAGGTCCGAGCCGAACGGGTCGAGACCCAGCAGGTGCTCCGGCGACGGTCCGGGGACCGAGCTCGGCGTCACCTGGTCGATCCACTCCGTGCTGGCCTGGCGGTACGGGGCGATCAGCGGGGCCAGCAGGGCCACGGCCACGAAGGCGAGCACGATCACCGCGCCGACGACGGCGCTGGGGTTGCGGCGCAGCCGCAGGAAGGCACCGCGCCACAGGCTGGTGCCGCGGTCGTCGGCGCCGGCGTCGCCCATCAGGGCGGCCAGCGCCCGGGGCCGCTCGGGCTGGAGCACGTCGAGTGCGGTCATGAGGTCCTCACGCTGCTCGGAGGCGGGGGTCGATGACGCCGTACATCAGGTCGACGACCAGGTTGATCAGGGCGTAGATGACCGCGATGAACAGGATGAAGCCCTGCAGCACCGCGAAGTCGAGCCCGCTGATCGCGTCGAAGAGGTAGGAGCCGATGCCGTTGAAGGCGAACACCGACTCGGTCAGCACCGCGCCGGCCAGCAGGGCGCCGGTCTGCAGGCCGATGGTGGTGGTCACCGGCAGCATCGCGTTGCGCAGCACGTGCCGGCGGGTGATCAGGCCGCGGGCCAGCCCCTTGGCCTGGGCTGTCCGGACGTAGTCCTCGTTGAGCACGTCGATCACCGAGGCCCGCGTCATCCGCACGATGATGGCCAGCGGGATGCAGCCCAGCGCGATGCCGGGCAGCACGAGGTGGGTGACCGCGTTCCACGAGGCGTCCCACTCCCGGGTGAGCAGGCCGTCCAGCACGTAGAAGTTGGTGATGTGGGTGGCGTCGATGCGGGAGTCCTGGCGACCCGAGGTGGGCAGCACGGCCAGCACGTGCAGCGGACCGGGGATCCCCACCGCGAAGACGATCTTGAGCAGGTAGGCCAGCACGAAGACCGGCACCACCACCCCGAGCAGCGAGCCGGCCACGAAGAAGCGGTCCAGCCAGCCCCCGGCCCGCTTGGCGGCCAGGTAGCCGACCGGGATGCCGAGCACGACGGCGAACAGCAGCGCGGAGACCGACAGCTCGACCGTCGCCGGGAACCGCTCCAAGAAGGTGCCCAGCACCGGCAGCCCGGTCCGCGGGGAGCTGCCGAAGTCCCCGCGCAGCAGCCGGCCGCTGTAGGTCAGGTACTGGGTGAGCAGCGGCTTGTCGAAGCCGTACTGCTCGTTCACCTGGGCGATCGACTCCGGCGTCGCCTTCTCCCCGAGCAGGGCGCGGGCCGGGTCGCCGGGCAGGGCGCGCACCCAGGCGAACAGCAGCACGCTCAGCCCGACCAGCACCGGGACCAGCAGCAGCAGCCGCCGGATCACGAAACGCAGCACCTCAGGTGTCCCCCGTCCTAGCCGATGAAGGGCCCGCCCGCCCCCGACGAGCGGGGGCGGGCGGTCCCGAGGGTCACCTGGAGACGGTGACGGTGTTCCAGACCTCGTCCTGGGTCGGGCTGGGCTCGAAGCCCTGCACGCCCTTGGAGAAGGCCAGCGACGGCGCCGGGTGGGCCAGCGGCACGCCCGGGGCGTAGTCGGCGATCTCGGCGTTGATCTTCTGGTACGCCCCGACCTGCTCCTCGCGCGTCGGCAGCTCGCGGGCGGCGGCCAGGTCGCCGAACAGCTTCTGGTTCGAGAAGCCCCACTCGGCCGACTTCTGGCCGAAGAAGACGCCGATGAAGTTGTCCGGGTCGTCGTAGTCGCCGGTCCAGCCGAGCAGGTGGATGTCGTGCTTGTCCGTGCCGGCGTCGCCCTGGATCATGTCGAGGTAGTCCGGCGCCCACTTGGCCGCGACCGGCGTCACCTTGATGCCCACCTTCTCGAGCTGGGACTTGATCACCGCGAAGGTGTCCTCCGGGGAGGGCATGTAGGGCCGCGAGACGCCGGTCGGGTAGGCGAACTTCAGGGTGAGGTTCGACTGTCCGGCCTCGGCGAGCAGCGCCTTGGCCTTCGCCGGGTCGTACGGGTAGTCCTCGACCTGGTCGTCGTAGCCCGCCACGGTGCTCGGGATGAACTCCTTCGCCGGCTGCGAGCCCTCCGGCAGCGACGACTTCACGACCGCGGCACGGTCGATCGCGTAGGTGATCGCCTGGCGCACCCGCACGTCGGCCAGCGCCTTGTTCTTCTGGTTCATGCCCAGGTACAAGATGTTGAAGGCCGGCCGGTTGAGGATCTGGAAGCCGGCGTCCTTCAGCGGCTGGACGTCGGCCGGCCCGACCAGGTCGTAGCCGTCGATGTTGCCGGCCTGCAGCTCCTGGGTGCGCGCCTTGGGGTCGGCGATGGTGCGGATGATCACCGTCTGGGTCTTGGCCTTCTCGCCCCAGTAGTCGGGGTTGGCCTTGAGGGTGACCTGCTGGCCGCGGTCCCACTTCTCGAACATGTACGGGCCGGTGCCCGTCGGGTGCGCGGTCGCGTACTCGGAGAAGCGCGGGTCGTTCTCGGTGCCGGAGGTCTTGTCCGCGTTGTACTTCGTCAGCGCGGTCGGGCTCTGCATCGAGAAGGCCGGCAGCGTCATGGCCTGGACGAAGCTGGCGAACGGCTTCTTCAGCTTGACCACGGCCTCGCTGGCGCTGGCGGCGGTGCAGCTGTCGTAGATCCCGCCGGTCTTGCCGGTCTTGAAGCCCTTGAACAGGTTGTTGTAGTAGTAGCTGATGTTGGCCGACTGGTTGACGCCGGTCCAGTTGTACCAGCGGTCGAAGTTGGCGCAGACGGCGTCGGCGTCGAAGGCCGTGCCGTCGGAGAACTTGACGCCCTCGCGCAGCGTGAACGTCGTGGACTTCCCGTCCGTGCTCGTCTTCCAGGCGGTGGCCAGGGCGGGCTGGAGCTCGGTGCTGCCGGCCTTGGAGCCCACCAGCCCCTCGAAGATCTGGCGTGCCGGGCGGAAGCTCTCGCCGTCGCTGGCCATCGCCGGGTCGAGCATCACCGGGTCGGAGGAGGCCGCGAAGACGAACGAGGAGTTCGCGCTGTCGGAGGTGGTGGTGCCGGGCTGGTCGCGCTGGCTCTGGGCGCAGGAGGCGAGCGCGCTCGCGGCGGCGACGGAGGCCAGCACGGCGACGGCCTTGCGGGCCCGACGGCGGCGAGCAGGGTTGGGGTAGGTCAACGTCCACCTCGTGGTGTGCAGGCGGCGCCCCCGGGCGGACCAGCGGCTGCTGGGCGACCGACGGCGTCGAGCTGGGAAAGTGCTCCGAACCCTAGCGCAGGCTCAGCGGTTCGCCCCGTTCCGTCTTCGCGCCGCAACGGGGCCGTAACGAGGCGCCGGCGCGGGGCCGCGGAGCGCGCATCTCCGGGTCGGACCACCGGGTCTGCCGCGTCCACCGGGGGTCCGGGGGGCCGCGCTCAGACCGGCGTGCGGCGCTCGGCCTCGTCGATGACCACGAGCGCGTCGCGGTGCACGAGCGTCCGGTCGTACCCGCTGCCGAGCTCCGCGGCGATCTCCCGGGTGCTGCGACCCAGCAGGCGGGGCACGTCCTCGGCGTCGTAGTTCACCAGCCCGCGGGCCACCACGACCCCGTCCGGGCCGACCAGGTCGACCGGCTCACCGGCGCTGAAGGTGCCCTCGACCCCGGTGACCCCGGCCGGCAGCAGCGAGGCCTGCCGTTCCACCAGGGCCCGGACGGCGCCGGCGTCCAGCAGCAGCCGGCCCTGGGCGTCGCTGGCGTGCCGGAGCCAGAGCAGGCGGGTGGGGCGGCGCTTGCCGGTCGGGTGGAACAGGGTGCCGACCGGCTGGCCGGCCAGGGCGGCCGCCGCCGCGTCGGCGTTGGTCAGCACCACCGGGATGGCCGCGGAGGTGGCGATCCGGGCGGCGTCGATCTTGGTCACCATGCCGCCGGTGCCCACCGCCGACCCGCGGGCGGACACGTCCAGCCCGGCCAGGTCCGCCTCGCCGCGCACGTCGGTGATCCGCCGCGCCCCCGGCTCGGTCGGCCTGGCGGTGTAGAGGGAGTCGACGTCGCTGAGCAGGACCAGCGCGTCCGCGTGCACCAGGTGGGCCACCAGGGCGGCCAGCCGGTCGTTGTCGCCGAAGCGGATCTCGTGGGTGGCCACGGTGTCGTTCTCGTTGACGATCGGCACCACCCCCAGCTCCAGCAGCCGGCCGAAGGTCCGGAAGGCGTTGCGGTAGTGGCCGTGGCGGGTGACGTCGTCGACGGTGAGCAGCACCTGGCCGACGCCGAGGCCGTGGGCCCCGAAGAGGTGGGTGTAGTAGCCCATCAGCAGGCCCTGGCCCACCGAGGCCGCAGCCTGCTGGGTGGCCAGGTCGCGCGGGCGGGTCCGCAGGGCCAGCGGGGCCAGACCGGCCGCGATCGCCCCGGAGGAGACGAGGACGACCTCCCGGCCCGAGCTGCGGACGGCGGCCAGGGCGTCCACCAGCCGCTCCACCCGTCCGGGGTCGATCCCCCCGGCCGGGGTGGTCAGCGACGACGAGCCCACCTTGACCACCACGCGGTGCGCGCCGGCGACCCCCTCGCGCACCGTCGCGGGGGACGGTCCGGGGACGTCCTCAGCCACGACCCGCGTCCTGCGCTGGGGCGACCGCCGCGTCCTCGTCCTCGTCCTCGTCCTCGAGCTCCGGGGCGTCCTGCAGGTCGTCCAGGCTGGTGAACGTGTGCTCGTCGTCGTCGGAGTGGTAGGCGGCGTCCTTCGCCCGACGGCGGCGCACGGCCGGCCGCTCCTCGGTGAAGCGCTGGTCCTCACCGCGCCGGCTGAGGATCTCCGCGCCGACGTCGACCTGCGGGGCGAAGTCGAAGACCACCGCGTCCGCGCCGCCGATGGCCACCGCGTCCCCGGCCCGGGCACCGAGCTCGAGCAGCCGGGTCTCGATGCCGATGCGGTTGAGCCGGTCGGCCAGGTAGCCGACGGCCTCGGTGTTGTTGAAGTCGGTCTGGCGGACCCAGCGCTCGGGCTTCTCGCCGCGGACGCGCCAGAGCTCGCCCTCCTGGGTGATGGTGAACTCGCCGACCCGGCCGACGGCCTGCGGGCGGAGGACGATCCGCTGCGGGGCGGGCGCGGGCATCGAGGCCCGGCGTCGGGTGACCAGCTCGGCCATGGCGAAGGTCAGCGACTGCAGGCCCTCGCCGCTCTTGGTGGAGATGGTGAACACGCGCAGGCCGCGGGCCTCGAGGTCGGCGACCACCAGGTCGGCGAGCTCGTGGGCGTCGGGGATGTCGACCTTGTTGAGCGCGACCAGCCGGGGCCGGTCCTCGAGCCCGCCGTGCGCGGTCAGCTCGGCCTCGATCACGTCGAGGTCGGTGAGCGGGTCGCGGCCGGGCTCGAAGGTGGCGCAGTCCAGGACGTGCACCAGGGCCGCGCAGCGCTCGATGTGGCGCAGGAAGTCGTGGCCGAGGCCGCGGCCCTCGCTGGCGCCCTCGATCAGGCCGGGCACGTCGGCCACGGTGTAGGTCGTCTCCCCCGCCACCACCACGCCGAGGTTGGGCACCAGCGTGGTGAACGGGTAGTCGGCGATCTTGGGCCGGGCCCGGGAGATGGCCGCGACCAGGGAGGACTTGCCCGCGCTGGGGAAGCCGACCAGGCCGACGTCGGCGACGACCTTCAGCTCGAGGGTGACCGTCCGGGTCTCGCCATCCTCCCCGAGCAGGGCGAAGCCGGGGGCCTTGCGGGCGGTGGAGGCCAGCGCGGCGTTGCCGAGGCCGCCGCGGCCGCCCTGGGCGACCACCAGCTCGGCGCCCTGGCCGGTCAGGTCGGCGAGCACCTCGTGGGTGTCGGCGTCGCTGACCACCGTGCCGTCGGGGACGGGGAGCACGATGTCCTCGCCGTTGGCGCCGTTGTTGTGGTCACCGCGGCCGGGCTGGCCGTTGGTGGCGCGCCGGTGGGACTGGCGGTGGAAGTCCACCAGGGTGGTCAGGCCGTGCTCGACGCGCAGGACGACCGAGCCCCCGTTGCCGCCGTTGCCGCCGTCCGGGCCGCCGAGCGGCTTGAACTTCTCCCGGTGCACCGAGGCCACGCCGTGCCCGCCGTTGCCGCCGTAGACGTGCAGGGTGACCTGGTCGACGAAGCTGGGGATCGCCATGGGGCGCCTCTCTCGGTCCGGGGGACGACGGACCTGGTGGAGAAATGACAGGAGGGCGGCCCCCGAAAGGGCCACCCTCCTGGTGATGCGTGCGGGTCGGACTAGGCGGAGACGACGGCCTCGACCGGAGCGGCCACCGCGGCCTCGGCCGGGATGGTGATGTTCACGACGCGACGGCCGCGCTTGGTGCCGAACTCGACGTGGCCCTCACGCAGCGCGAACAGCGTGTCGTCGCCACCGCGACCGACCCCGTCACCGGGGTGGAAGTGGGTGCCGCGCTGGCGGACGATGATCTCGCCCGCGTTGACCAGCTGGCCGCCGAAGCGCTTGACGCCCAGCCGCTGGGCGTTGGAGTCGCGACCGTTCCGGGTGGACGATG
>Ga0210040_10005818_pt1 | contig 15559 bp, 19 predicted proteins | sample CryGeyCG12114_NA_FD_185462 | JGI IMG/M metagenome (GOLD analysis project Ga0210040, IMG submission 185462) | Groundwater microbial communities from aquifer - Crystal Geyser CG19_WC_8/21/14_NA (SPAdes) (version 2) | ecosystem: Environmental > Aquatic > Deep subsurface > Groundwater | place: USA... | reverse complement strand
AAATATTTTCTGGGGTCTTTTAATGAAAACGAGCAATATCACTTTACCCATCTAAGTGACGTCAATCTTAACGAAGTGTATAGTTATGTGACTAAAATTTTTGAAGACCCGGCAGCTTTCATAGAAACTTCTGGATTATTAGCTTCATTTTTATATAACAAAAGCAGTCACGTCAGGGTAAAGGAGGGCGAAATGTATATTGCCACTTTTGACCAGGTTCCTTTTGGCACAGAGTATCAGCAGGCTGTAGGCATTTTTAAATCAGAAAGCAAGGAAACATTCTTAAAAGTCTTTTCCCATGGACAAAGCATGGAAGTGATATCAGAGGAGGGCATCAATATAAATAAACTTGATAAGGGGTGCCTTGTGTTTAGAAACAATAAAAAAGAGGGTTATACGGTCTGCGTAGTTGATGCGACAAATAAGCAAAATGACGCTCAATATTGGATTTCTGATTTTCTGCAGGTAGAGCCTTATGCAGACAGTTATCACAATACAGATAAATACCTGGGATTGTGCAAGCAGTTCATTACAAATGAATATACTGAAAAGTTTGAGGTATCGAAAAGTGACCAGATTGAAATGCTAAACAAATCGATGGATTATTTTAAAACGAAAGACCAGTTTAACGTGCAGGAGTTTACGGAAGAAGTTATACACCATCCAGAGGTGATAGATAGTTTTTTAGAATATAAAAAGACATATGAAAATGCGAAGAACTACGAAATTGAAGATGAGTTTGATATACACTTGTCTGCTGTTAAAAAACAGGCAAAGGTTTTCAAAGCAGTATTGAAACTTGACAAGAACTTTCATGTGTATATTCACGGCCGCAAAGACTTGATAGAAAAAGGTTATGACGAATTAACCGGTAAACACTTTTACAAACTTTATTTTGACGAGGAGGCTTAGAGAACGGTTGAGGGCGAACGGTTAAGTGGGTAATGGTCCCTCCATATGAGGTTATTGTTTTGGTTTTTAGTTTATTTCACATTACCTATCGCTATAGTTCTTTTTTAGGAAGCCGGCCATCTGCCTTTTCATTGGAAATGTAATAATAATGAAGACAATGACAGGATTTATTTGCTGACCTGCAGCTAAAATCACTTTTCTTGCAGCCAGGCTATTAGGCTCATCAAACAAAGGCTGAGCTGTTTTTAAACCAGGTTTACGAACCGTACTAATCATTTAATCCCTTTCCATTGAGAATTTGCTGCATACATTTTTCAACCCTTGACTCCCGGGTTTTGGATTGTTTGGGTTGAGAAAAATGAAGAATGTAGGTTCTTTGCCTTCCTGGTGTCAATGCATCAAAAGCAGTTTTCAAGGCAGGGATTTCGTCTAATTTCTTTTGAAATTCTACAGGAATTTTGAATTCTGCAGGCTTTTTTAAATCCACTTTCAAACCAGCTTTTTCAACTTCAATGGCTTCATAGATATAAGCTTTCAAGACCGGCTCCATCTCAACTATTTCCTCTGCATTGGTGAACCGAACCTGCCGGGCCGCCTGCACATTCTCCGTTTGTTGGATTAGAATACCATTGGGATCATTTAACAAAGCACCTTTAAAAAACAATAGCGCACAGTATTCTTTAAACACATGTATCAATACAATATTACTTTTCTGAAACGTGTAACAAGGACAACCCCACTTCAATTCCTCGGTCAGCCCACAGTCAAGAATGATCATTCTCAATTTCTTGATTTCTTCCTGCCACTTTCCGGCTTTATTAAAATAAAAATCAACCTTAGGATTCATGCTATTTATTTATTGTTATTGGATTAGGTAGATTGTCCGCAAACCTATCAACTTCTGATTAAGCTTAAGCCGCATTGCTTCGTTATTGTAACGGGACTCCACCCGCTTGTTTCCGAAACTGCTACGCATGTTCCCGCTTTCGCTTCGCTTAGCACCCAACCGGCTGATGTCCCTTATGCAATAACTGGTATAAATATGCGATTATTAATTAAGATTTGAACTGTTTTGCGAACTAAATACTTAGTCCAATATGGTTATTTGGTATTAGGGGAATGGATAAGAAATCTTTGTTTTGCTGAACAGAATATTTTTTGTACAAGAGTGCGACGCAACGACTGCTTAATATAAATTCGAAAGCCCGGTACAAAAAAGTTTTCCAACACTTTTCCCTAATTATACCCAAAGACCTCACTTATTGATTAACCGAAATGATTTTTCTATCCGCAGACGTGAAATACCACGGATGCCGCAGTCAGGATTAGTAATAATATTGGACCAAAAATTCTTTGGCGCCATCTCCAGTGGCTAAGTGAGAAAAGACAGCACCGGACATGGCAAAAAAGAAGCCTGCATAAGCCCATTCCTTTAATAAAGGAAATTTGGGAATGAGCACTCCTACAACTCCTAATATTTTCCAAATACCAAGTATCGTTAGAAAATAAAGAGGATAACCCAAATGTGTCATCATATCTACTTCTTCTTTCATTTTTAATAACCGCACTATTCCGGTTGATACCATTCCTAATGCAAGCCAGATAGTAGCAATCCAATAAAGTGACTAACAGTTATCTTTCAACAATACCTTTTCGGGAAAAAATAAGACAAAGGATAAAAGAACTGAATGACGTTCCTTATTATACTGCTCCCATACAGGTTGGTGAGTATTACTTTTATGCTTATAATTCCGGGCTTCAACCGCAAAGTGTTACCTACAGGCAGAAAGGCTTAACCGGTAAAGGAGAAGTTTTTATTGATCCCAATACTTTGTCAGCAGAGGGAACCACCCGGGTTAGGCTGTTCGGATATTCTGAAGATAAAAAATTTATATCCACCATCACAAGAAAGGCAGGATCAGATTGGGCTGAGATAAATATAATGGAAGTGTTAACCGGCAAAAAAATGCCCGATGAAATAAATGGGTGAAATCGACCGATATTTCCTGGAAAGGAAATGGTTTTTTTACAGTCGTTATCCACCTCCGTCACCAGGTAATGCGCTTTCTATGAAAAATGAAAATCAAAAAGTTTACTTTCATAAGCTGGGCACACCACAGGATAATGACCTTTTGATTTTTGAAGACAAGATAAATCCCTTAACCTTTAACGGCACTTCTATCAGTGAGGATAAAAGATTTCTTATTGTATATTCTTTTGCCGGGCAGAACAAAACAGACATTTATTACCGCGATTTTAAGTCAGCGGATACTACGTTTAAGCTTTTTGTAAAAGGGATGGATAATGTAAATGAATGGTTTGTAACCAACAAAGGGGATAAACTAATCTTTTACACCACACGCAATGCCCCAAATGGTAAAGTTGTTTTAATTGATCCGACCTCGACCAATCCATCTTTATGGAAAACAATAAAGGCAGAACAACCGGAACTATTGGAAAATGCGCAGGCAAGCGGAGGGAAACTTTTTTTAGGTTACCTAAAAGATGTAACCTCAAAATATTACCAATATACGTATGAAGGTGAACTGGAAAGAGAAATAAAATTTCCTGACCTCGGTACTGCAGATGGATTTAACGGTCTTGAAACTGATTCTGTAATCTACTACGGCTTTTCTTCCTTTTTATATCCCTATACTATTTTTAAATACAACATAAAAACAGGTGTAAGCGAAAAGCATTTTGTAACGGATATGAAAATGAAATCTGAAGACTACGAAACAAAACAAGTTTTTTATACAAGTAAGGATGGAACCAAAGTGCCTATGTTTATTGTAAGCAAAAAAGGAATTAAATCTGATGGTAATCATCCGGCTCTACTATATGCTTATGGAGGTTATGCCATAAATAGCACCCCTTATTTCTTTCCTGGCATATTTCCTTTACTCGATGCAGGCGGTATATATGCCGTTGCCAACATAAGAGGTGGCGGCGAGTATGGTGAAAAATGGCATGAAGCCGGAATGTTGCTGAAAACCCAAAACCGTTTTGATGATTTTATCGCAGCAGCAGAATATCTCATATCAAATAAATATACCTCTGCAAACAAGCTGGGTATTAATGGTGGTTCACATGGTGGTTGTCTTGTTGGTTCTGTAATGCTTCAGCGACCAGACCTGTTTGAAGTTGCCATTCCGCAGGTTGGTACATTAGATATGTGCGCTTCCATAAATTCACCGTAGGCTGGAATTGGGTCAGGGAATATGGTCGTCCTGACAGCCTTGCTGATTTTAAAAACCTGCTTGCCTATTCTCCTGTCCATAATGTAAAGCCGGGAGTTAAATATCCTGCAACGCTTGTTATGACTGCCGATCACGATGACCGTGTAGTGCCGATGCACTCCTTCAAATTTATGTCCGAATTACAGGCGAAGCAGGCAGGTACAAACCCTGTTATTATAAGAATAGATACCAATTCAGGACATGGTGGTTCGTCCTGGATAAAAGCGCTCGATGACTTTTCTGAAATCGTTTCATTCCTTTTGTTCAATACAAACACGGATCCTCAAAAAAGTTTGAATTAATAAATTCTTTTCTCAGAGAAATTTATATTCGTAATATATCTTAAACAAAACCGCCATTATGAACGTTAAAACATTTATTCTACGTGGTGTCGTTGCTACTGTAATACATTTTATATTAGGCTTTTTGCTTTATGCAGTCATTTTTGCCAAATATCTTCAGGCACATATGGGTCCTGCCTCAGCCAGTGCCAGCAGACCGGTTGGCAGCGAACTCGTAGGTTTCATTTTTTTGTCCTGTCTTAGTTATGGATTTTTGTTATCGTATGTGTTTACAAGTGGCGCATCTCAATCCTTAAAACAAGGATTGCTAACTGGTGCCATAACTGGCTTTCTGTATGCATCTGCGGTCAATGCTAATTTATATGCTACTACAAACCTGTTAACCATCGAGGTAATAGTTGCTGATACCCTCATGTACGCATTTATGTCAACTGTAATGGGATGGGTAATAAGCTTCATAGGAAAAACACGTAAAACAGTAGCTATATTCTAGGTTCATATGTGCTTTTGTTACAACGGAGGATTATCTGTTCTGAGTTGATTCGACACATCGCTAGTGCGCATCGCTTTATACAGAAAAATAAGCTAAAAAGTATTAAGAGAGGAAGAGATAATTTAGTGGTAGATTGCTTCCCGCAATGGGGAGTTCAGAAGCTTTCAAAGAAGGTGAAGAATCTTAACCTTCCGGAAATTTGTGGCTGGATTTATTTTTGAAAGGGTTTACCGACTCCGGTAGCTTGCCAAGCAACAAATTGCCAAGCACCGTTTGTTTTAACCATCGTTATCAAAGCTCTGGTTTGCATGACAAATTCCTGACCATGGTCATTTCCGCTTACTTTATATTGTGCAGGGATAATATCGGTACTTCCATTGTAAATTCTAATTTTATCATATTCCAATGGAATGAGTTCTATTTTCGAAAATAGCTGTACTCCACTTATCATATCTGAGAATTCCTTATCCCTCGTTGTTACTTCTCCACCAGGATTTGTATGAATGTATTCAGGAGCTACGCATTTATTATAAAGAGATTTATCCTTGTGTTGCACAGCGTTTTGCCAATTATTCCATGTTGATTTTATTGCAGTAAATTCTTTTACATACTGCGAATCTTTAAAAGCCGGACTTTGCATCTCATGTAATTGCGCAAATGACTTTTGCAAACAAAATGATAAAGAAATAAGAAGGATAAACTCTTTCATTTTAGTAATTTTAATCTTTTAGCCTTTCACAATCTTTAGTAAAATACTAGTAATTTTTGATATTTATTCATTTTTGACTCTACTTTCTGCTACGTTTCCCTGCCTTATCGTCTGTATTTGTAAAGAACAATTGGGCATTTAAAGGTAGATTACCGACCTTTTTTTAACTGTTTACCCCGAAATAAAAAATGCCTCGTAAACGTTAATTTACAAGGCATTCGTGTTATTATTAGCGGACCGGACGGGACGACAGAAGAAGTTTGAGACTTTACGGTACTTTACTTAACAAGACGAAAAGAAGTTGTTTTTCAATCTGTTATAACAATTCAGCGTTCTTGTTCATCCTATCTTTATTAAAGTAACAACATTTAATTCGACTAAAAATTCGACTAACTTTGTTGTTACCTGGTTGCTTAACCGGACTTAGGTTTTCAGATTTCTCTGTTATTCGCTCCGAGGATGTAAGAGATGGAATGTTGTATAAAAAGCAAGGCAAAACAAAACACTGGGTTGTTGTTCCGTTAAGGGATGAAGCGAACTATCTTTTCATTGATAATTTTAAAAGAAATATTCCTGCAATCAGTAATCCTGATTTTAATTATTATATAAAAGAAGTGGGAAGGGTAGCAGGGATTGCTTACCCCGTCAAGCATTCTTATCAGAAAGGAAGTAGAAATAATATTGAGACTAAGCCTAAACATGAATGGATTACCTCTCATACTTGCAGAAGGTCCTTTTGTACAAATGAATTTTTAGCGGGGACGCCAGTAGAATTAATTATGAAGATTTTCAGGACACAAAAGCTTAAAGGATTTTTATAAGTACATAAAAGTAGCTCCAGAACAAGCTGGTCAAAGGATTAAAGAAATATGGAAAGTGCGTGGTGAAATTGGGGCAAAAAAGTCGGAAATTATTGCATAACTTTCTGAAATGAATAAAATTCCAAGAAATATAAAGGGAATTATCTGTTAAAATAAACCTATTTTCGATAAGATAAAAACGTTGTAATATTAAAAAAGTAGAATTATAAATGACTTATTATCTTATTATTGTAAATCAAATCATAAATAGGTTGTTGCCTGACACTTTTTACCCTTTCCTTATTACCGGTGCAACTTTGCTTGCAAACAACTCAATGCCCTTAATAACATCGGCAAAAGATTGTCCACCAATATCTATTTGCCCTACATAACGAGTTGCACCCATTTCTTTTAGAAATAAAATCTTATCAATAATCTCTTGCGCACTACCACCAAACAAAGAACCTTCAGGCGATAACATGGAATGGTATTGCTCTTTTGGCATTGGTCCTTTAAAAAGCGGGTGTAGGTAAGCGGAGTAGTAAGGATAGAAATCTTCTCTTGTCTGTTGATAGTTTTCAGTAACATGAAGATGCGAGAAAATTGCCAGCTTCATTTCTTTTTCATCATTACCTCTTTGCTGCCATACCTGCCGGTATAAAGCAGCAGTTTGTGCATAGTTTGGCAAAGTGCCGCCCAGCACAGGAATGGCAACAGGGTAACCTACCATAGCCGCACGGGCAACACTGTTTAGCGAGCCGGCACCTATCCAAACAGGCAATTTACTATGTGCCGGGCGAGGCGCTATTTCAGCATCAATAAGTTCAGGTCTGAACTTGCCTTTCCATGTTACTCTTTCCTTTGAATTTAGTTCAGCAAATAAGCCAAGTTTCTCAATAAAAAGCGCATCATAATCCTTTGTATCAAAACCAAAGAGGGGAAAGTTATCGGTAAATGCACCCCTGCCAAATATAAGTTCAACTCTTCCACCCGAAACTAAATCAGCAGTTGCAAACTCCTGGAATGTTCTTACCGGGTCAGCAGTACTTAATAGTGTAGTTGCACTGGTAAGCCTGATGTTTTTTGTAATTGCAGCCATTGCAGCAATAGTTGCAGCAGTAGCCGAATTAACAAACTTTAAGCCGTGATGTTCTCCTACACCCAATATATCAAGTCCTGCCTCATCAGCTATAGTAGCCATTTCCAGCATTTGCTTCATTCGTTCTTGCGCAGAAACAGCTTTACCGGTTTTTGGGTTAACAACTAAATCACCGAAAGTATATAAGCCAGGTTCTATAATCTATCTATCCTCACTGCTTTACTTAAAAAATTAATGTTGTTTACTTCATGTATTTGCTGCCACTTTGCTTACCGCACAAGTGAGTGACACAACAATGATGCTATAGAAAACTATTGCTTGTAAAAAAACAAGTCGAACAACAACGCCAAAAAACGCTCATCATAAATTATAAGCCTCTTTCAAAAAATCCTTCACTGTTTGCAGCTTTCTTTCAGGCAAAGTTTTTAAATCAGTACCGGTGAGACCTGATTGCTTAATCAAATGGTTTGTTTTCCAACGTGCATCAAAAAATCTGGCTTCAAAAATTTATTGTACATTTTACAAAGCGAAATATGTGCAACCGACTGTGGTTTATTTTACCACCGCTGCCGGTTCCTAAACCAGCAACTTCTGCCAGGTTAAGAAATCTGTAAAATCATTTTTGGTAGCTGCTTATATTTTCACCAGCATTTTACCAATGTTGTCTCCTGCAAACAAGCCGATAAAAGCCTCAGGCAATTTTTCGAAACCATTGAGCACTGTTTCTTTAACCTTTATAATACCTTGCTGATGCCAGGCTGATAATTGCTTTATCGCCTCCGGAAAACGCTGCGTATAATCGGAAACATGATAGCCTTGGACAAGTGCGGCACGTGTAAGAATTAAAGGAAAAAAGTCAGGTACTTGCCGACTGTTATCGGAATTATTGTACGTTGATATCTGACCGCACACTACTATCCGCGCCCATTTATTTATGTGAGGCATAACTGTTTCAGAAATTTCACCACCTACATTGTCGAAGTAAACATCCACTCCTGCTGGGCAATATTCTTTTATTGCATCATCCAGGTTTTGGTTTTTGTAGTTAATTGCTTGGTCGTATCCAAACTCGTCTTTCAAAGTTTTCCCTTTTTCTGCGGAACCGGCTATGCCAATAACTTTGCAACCATAAAATTTAGCTACCTGCCCTACAATGGTTCCGATTGCACCTGCAGCTCCGGATATAACAATGGTTTCTCCGCTCTTTAATTTCGCTACTTCTGAAAGACCAAAATAGGCAGTTAAACCAGGCATTCCCAATACTCCCAGGTATAAGCTGGAAGATTCACCTGAAGTGTCAATTTTTGTAAGATTTGCCGGAGTGGTAATAACTGCTGTAGCCCATGGAAGAAAGCCGGATACCTTTTCACCAACAGCAAAACCCTCCGCCTTTGATTTTACGACTTCACCAACTACCGAACTATTTATGGGTTGATTTAACTTAAAGGCTGCCCCTTCCTTCACTAAGCTTCGCAACATTGGGTCTACTGAAACATATTCAGGTTGTATAAGAACCTGCCCGGCTTCTAAATCAGGTAAAGTTATTTGTTCAATTTTAAAATCGTCTGTTGCAGCAAATCCCTGGGGATGCCTTGCTAATATAATTTGTTTTGCCTGCATGTTATTTTAAGATAATTATGAAAAGTTATTTTATAATCAGCGCAATTTGAATAATGCGTAGGGGGCACCTGAAATAATAATGTTTATAAAATATCAAAGTGTATAATGAAAGAACATTTGATAAAAAATTATTTCATTTATTTTATTACGGGAAACCATCCCTATGAATTCATTATCCAGCAATCCACTTGTACAGTCAACAGAATATTTATTGGCTATCCAAGTATGACCGGCAAGGAGCATCGCATGACTACGACCAGTAATGGTACTACCAGCGACAGCGATAAAAACACCCTACAGATTATAAGCCTCTTTCAAAAAATCCTTCACCGTCTGCGGCTTTCTTCCAAGCAAAGTTTTTAAATCAGTGGCAGGAAAATCAAATTCACCTTGTGCAATGGCTACGCAAAAAGTAGCAGCGCCCTGTATTGCTTCATCTGGTACACCATAACTTTTTAGCTGTTCTGTAAAAACTTCAGATGATGGAGAAACATATTGAATAGTTTTGCCCGACAATTCACTTAATATACCGGCAATGTCATTAAACGAATAAGCAATATCTCCGCCCATTTCATAAACTTTATTTTCATGCCCTGTAGTAGTTAATAACACAGCGCCGTCGGCGGCTAAATCACTCCGGCTTGCATAAGAAGACTTACCATCACCGGCAGGTAAAAATATAGTTCCTGTTTCTATCACCTTATCACCCATAAATTGAGGAAGAATATCGGTGTACAAACCATGTTTTAAAATAGTATAGGTAATACCAGACTGCTGAATTAAATTATCTGTTTTCCAATGTGCATCAGCTACCAAAGCAATGGGTGATGTGCCATCTTCTGATTTGCGTTGCGCACTGGTATAAACTATATGACCCACTGTAGCTTCAATAGCAGCTTTTACTACATTTTCATGTTGTGCAAATCGGTTCATAATATCACTGCCCGATACAAAATACAACTTGTCAATTCCTTTAAAAGCAGCTACTAATGAAGCATATTCATTATAATCACCCTTAATGACATTGATGCCTTTGCTTTTTAATTCTTCTGCTTTTGCAGGGTCTCTTACAAGTACTGAAATATCGTTTGCACTTGCTTTGCCAAGCAATTCATTCACTACTGCCTTACCTAAATGTCCGGTTGCCCCGGTTACTAAAATCTTACTCATTTTACTTGTTTTTACTAATTAATGTAATGTGTTACCGGTTTCACTTATAAGTTTACATGAAAGTTATTGCACGTCTATCTTTTTTTAATTATAAAAAATACCACCAATAATAGCTGCTAAGTCGCAGACAAACCACCATCAACAGGAAGGATTATGCCTGTAATAGATTTTGCAGCATCGGAACACAGATAAATAAAAGCATCAGCAATTTCCACCGGTTCAATCACTTTGCCGTTAGGATGTGCGTGTTTTATAATTTCTACCTGCTGTTCGGGCGATAAGGTTCTTTTCATAGTTTCTGTCGCTACCAGTCCGGGTGCTACGGCATTTATGCGTATACTATTCTTTGCATATTGCAGCGCCGTAAATTTAGTAAGGTGAATGACGGCAGCTTTGGAAACAGCATAAGATGGGGTACTGGCATCGGGCTGAGCTTTTAGTCCGCCCATTGAAACGGTGTTTGCAATAACGCCGCCGCCCTGTGCAAGCATTTGCGTTATTTCGTGCCGCATATAAAGAAAAGTACTTTCTTCTGTCATCTTTTTTGTCTGGTGCCATCCATCCACGGTTGATAAATGGAAAGGCGTAAACATCGCATCAACTTTAGCCTGTCCTCCCACATTATTAATAGCAACATCCAGTCTGCCAAATTTTTCAACAATAAGTTTTATAGTGCGTTCCACATCAGCCTCCCGGGTGGCATCGGCTTGTATAAATAAAGTTTTATGTCCTTTATTATTGTATTCTTCTTCCTGTGCTATTCCGCGGTCTGTAATATCTGTAAAAGCCACTATCGCATCCTCCTGCAGAAAGCGTTCTACAATAGCCTTTCCTATACCTGATGTACCTCCGGTAACAAGTACTATCTTATTTTCAAACAATTTCATAGACTTAAGTTTTTATTACGGTTATCTGAATTTTGCGTGTACTTTTACTTTCGTATAAATAATTTTTCTTTTTCCCATCTTACTTTAGCAAGCGGTGCAAGCCAGTCATTTGGCGCATCGCGGTAGCCCAGTGGCAGCAGGGTTACGCTTTTAAGACCAAGCTCATCCAGTTGCAGCAATACATCCAGTTCAGGTCCCTGAAATCCTTCCATCGGGGTGGCATCTACTTCTTCCAGTGCAGCAGGAGCTATTCCAACACCAAAGGCAATGTAAGCCTGGCGTGCTGTCCAGTTAAAATTTACCTCCTGCGGGCGCACCGTAAAGCTCTTTGTATATGCGTGCAACTGCCCCAATGATTCAACGGGTACGTTGCGTACGGCTGCATTCAGTTCGATAAAGCTATTGCCGCGTTCTTCTGTTACATTATCCCACGCTGCAAAAACCAGCAGGTGCGAGCAGTCAACTATCTGCTGCTGGTTGTTGGCTATGGGTAATATTTGTTGTTTTAGAGCAGTATCAGTAACTACAATAACATTGTAAGGCTGCAGTCCTATAGAAGATGGTGCAAGGCGGATGGCATCCAATATCCTTTCCACCTTTTCTTCCTGTATTTTTTGCCCGTTCATTTTCTTGGTGGCGTAGCGCCACTGCAATGCTTCTATCAGATTCATTTCTTTGTTTTTAGTTGTTTTACAAGGATTAAATGTTTTACTTACTCCGGTCGCCGATTGTACGCTCAAACATCCATCCAGGATATTCAGATGGCAGCTTGCTTACTGCATCAAGCTGTTGCAGTTCTTCGGTTGTAAATTGTATATCTACCGACTTCAGATTATCTTCGAGTTGCTCCATTTTATTGGCGCCGATAATAACGGTAGTTACAGCAGGCTGATGCAATAGCCAGGCAAGTGCGAGTTGTGCTACGGTTGCGCCTTTTGCCTGTGCTATGGGCTGTAAAGCATCTATGACGTCAAAAGTACGGTCTTTGTTCACGGGTGGAAAATCGAAATTAGCACGTCTGCCTCCCTCTTTGTTTTGCTCGTCGCGGTTATACTTGCCACTAAGCAAGCCACCTGCCAAAGGTGACCAAACCATTAGCCCTACCTTTTGGTCGTTAAGCACGGGAATTAATTCACGCTCAAGGTCTCTGCCCGCAATGGTATAATAAGCCTGCAACGATACGAATTTTGCTAAATGATTATAAGTACTGTAATCAATTGCTTTCATTAACTGCCATGCAGCCAGGTTGCTTGCGCCTATATATCGCACTTTACCGCTTCGCACAAGGTCATTTAATGCGCCGAGTGTTTCTTCTAAGGGTGTAAGCGGGTCGTAACTGTGTATTTGGTACAGGTCAATGTAGTCGGTTTTCAACCGCTTCAGGCTGGCTTCTGCCTGTTCTATAATGTGCTTGCGTGTAAGACCAACATTGTTTGGCTTATCACCCATCTTGCCGCGCACTTTGGTAGCAAGTACCAGGTCATCGCGGTGAAGACCGAGGTTGTGTATAGATTGTCCGGTAAGCTCTTCGCTCATACCTTCTGAATAAACGTTAGCCGTATCAATAAAGTTGATACCGGCGTCTACAGAGTGTTTTACCAGTGCGTCTACAGGCTCTTGCCCCAGGCTGCCGATAGCTTTAAACATTCCCTTGCCGCCAAAAGTCATTGTGCCAAGGCAAAGTTCTGATACTTTAAGACCGGTATTTCCAAGAAGATTGTATTTCATAAATTTTTTGTTGAATAAATAATTAGTTGTCTACGATGAAATCTATTTCACTTGTTGCAGTTGGTCAGGCGACCAACTGCGGCTTTTTACGCCTTTAATGGTGCCTGACCAGCAACATTTTATGAGGCTACTTAATTTCTATACTTCTTGCTGCATAAAAATCTGCGGTTATTTTTTTGGGAGCCGGGCTTTTGGAATTCTATTTAACATCGTTGCAATCATTGATTTATCGTTTTCTTTTCTTCCAGTGGAAGAGAAGAAAACAACCACACTTGTACTATTGATTCGCTACGCAACAATGCACTACTTGTCCGGCGTACAGTATAACCTATTTAATGTTTTTTTACAGGAAAGATTTTTTAAATTAGTACCCAAAGCTGCCATAAAAAGATACGGTACCAGTGAGTGACACAACCGGGGCTGCATCAGGAACTAATGCCGGTTCCCCAAAAAGAGAAATGCATATAGTTCATCACCCAGATTTATCGCTCATTGGGTTACTTAAATTTTCTTTACTATTTAGCAGTCAGCCCACCATCTGCTGGCAGTGGCACACCTGTAATGAGAGAGGCTTCGTCGGAGCAAAGCCATAGTGCTGCGTTAGCCACTTCGTCGGGTTTGCCAAAACGTTTCATGGGTTGGTTAGCCCGGTACTGGTCGAGAAATTTGCCAAATTCTCCCTCTATAAGTCCGGGAGTTTCGATAGCGCCGGGGCAAATAGCATTTACTCTGATACCCTGTTCAGCATATTCTATTGCTGCTGTTTTGGTCATTCCCACTACCGCATGCTTTGATGCCGAGTAAGCAATCATGTGAGGTGTTGCATCCAGACCTGCGGTGGAAGCCATGTTAACGATAGAGCCGGTGCCGCCCTGTTTTAATAACTGTTGCAACTCATACTTCATGCAAAGGAAAACACCCTTTTGGTCTATGGCTACTGTTCTGTCGAAAACATCTTCAGGAAACTCATGAATGGGTGCCGATGTACCGCCTATACCGGCATTGTTAAATGCACAATCGAGCCTTCCATATATTTCTACCGTTTTGGCTACCATTTCCTGAACGCTTTCGCTGACAGATACATCAGTTTTAACAAACGTAGCTTCGCCGCCGGCTTCTTTAATTCTTTGTACTGTTTCCGTTCCTCCTTTTTCGCTAAAGTCGGCAACTACTACTTTAGAACCTGCTGCTGCAAATTTTATAGCGGCTGCCTGCCCTATACCAGAGCCGGCACCGGTTATGATTACCACTTTATTTTTTAAACTTTCCATATTCTTATCTTTTAAACTTTGCATTGTACTATAGAAAAAGCCGGTGTAATGATTGTTATTTTCCGGCTTTAATTATTTTAACTTGTTTTTTCATCGCTTATTACTACCAGTTTTACTTCTACATTGCCACGGGTAGCATTAGAATATGGGCATCCATGATGTGCTTTTTGTACCAGGTCTTCAGCAACAGCATGCGCGACGCCCGGAACTGTTACCTCAAGGGTTACTTCGAGGTTGTAGCTGCCGTCTTCTTTTTTGCCGAGGCTTACTTCTGCAGTTACAGAGGTGGTACCAGCTTTAATCTTTTCGGAACGGATAATATTGAGCAGTGCGTTGTCGAAGCAAGCAGCATAACCACCGGCAAATAATATTTCAGGATTTAGATAATCACCTTTTGGACCTCCGAGCGAATTGGGTGTTCTTACTTCGATGTCTAATACGCCGTTGTCTGATTTTACATGACCATTACGCCCACCTGTCGCTGTGGCTTTCGCCGTATACAATTTTTCCATTTTTGTTTGTTTTATAATTATTATGTTATGCGTTTGCCGGTAAACTTTTTAAAATATCGTTGAGCTGTTTTACAAGCTGAAGTCCATTTTCACGGGATATAGATAAGCTTTGACTTAGTGCAACAGGCACCTTTTCAGCCCTGGTTTTTAAACTTTTACCAAATGCTGTTATTGATATTTGCACCAGTCGTTCGTCCTGCTTATCTCTGTTGCGGTTAATTAAACCCTTTTGCTCCAGACGTTTCAATAGTGGTGTTAGTGTTCCGCTATCTAACCACAGGCGTGTTCCAATATCTTTTACACTTAATTGTGTATACTCCCATAACAACAGCATAACTAAATATTGAGGATAAGTAAGCTCTAACTCCTCTAAAAGTGGGCGATACAGGTTGGTAACCTGGCGGGAGAGTGCATATAAAGGGAAACAAACCTGGTTTTCGAGCTTTAAAATATCCATTTAGTCAAATTTGATTGTGTAAAATTAGATTATCTCAAATGAATTAAAGTAAAATATTTTCTAAATAATTATACAGATTTATCAGCACAGCTGTGGTCCGGCGACCAGAAAAGGCGCAGAAAGTTGCATTTGTTCCCCTGACAACTTGTTACCGTATTGTAGTTTTAATTTTTTTATATATCTTATTTACACCTTATCAGTGAATAAAGAATTATTCACATAATCGAACTAAACTTGATCGTCCATAGATTACTCTATGTTGTCCTTCTTAGTGCAAACGAATAAGCTGAACCCTTCGCTCCATTCCCGTTACAGAAACTTCATCACTACTATGATCCAGTCCGCCACTCCGCCGCGCAT
>Ga0210040_10005817_pt1 | contig 15562 bp, 14 predicted proteins | sample CryGeyCG12114_NA_FD_185462 | JGI IMG/M metagenome (GOLD analysis project Ga0210040, IMG submission 185462) | Groundwater microbial communities from aquifer - Crystal Geyser CG19_WC_8/21/14_NA (SPAdes) (version 2) | ecosystem: Environmental > Aquatic > Deep subsurface > Groundwater | place: USA... | reverse complement strand
CTTTATACCTGGCAATTACATCATACACAAACATCTTTATTTTGCCATTTTCCCAGTAAATAACAGCGGCACGTGTTCCTTTACCGTCCCATGCCATTATGGGATAAGTAGGGTTTATTTCTGTTTTTTGAGTACGAACGCCGTACTTTATCAAAGTTTTGGTAAGTTCATAATTTTCATAAAGAGCTACCGAATAAATACCTTTATTGTACTGTGCAACTACATAACTAAGATTGCGGGGATTAGGATTAGCCTGGAAACGGAAAAAATCTTTTCGGTTACTAACTTCTTCTACTACGGCAACTGTTCCCCTCGGTACATTTCTGCGCTGACGGATATCCCTGTAGTATTTTTCCTGTTCGTACGTCATGAAGTCTGTCAACACCTCTTTGAACTTCTTTTTGGCAACCCGTTGAGATGCACTGTTCAGACTCTTGTAAATTCTGGTAAGGTATAAAAAGTAAGCAACATTCTCCTTTTTATATTTTTCATCTATATAAAACCAAAAAGCTGCCCCTGCAAGCAAAGGCTTTTTAAATGCAAACTGGTAAAAATTTTTGTAGCTGTCACTTAGTATGGCGCTTTTAAGGTCGTCATCTTTTTGTGTACTCCATCTTTCAGAAACATAACTGACATAGCCATCAGTTAACCATTGAGGCAAATCAAGCAGAGCCTGGTTACTTGCAAACTCTCCAATATCTTCCCCAAAAAGCTGGTTATCTAATAATACCCTTGCAATACCTTCTCTTATCTGCTTTTTTAAATTAGCATGATCACCATTAAAATAAACAATCATTTTGTTGTTTACCAGTTTCGTCAATCCACCGCTGGCAGCATTTAGTACCTCACTTCCTAACCCTATGTTGGTACTGCGGTAATCATTGTAATTATTATACACCACAATGTTTATCTGTCTTTGCACAGAATACTCCATTAGTGCTTCTATGCCAGGCAACTCTGTCTCCGCTACCTGGGTTACAAATTTTCCAAGCTCAAGACCTCCCTGGTTGAAATAAGTATTGAAGTTTTGCGATTGATAAAATTTCCACACAAATTTTTTGTGTTGAATCCTATTTTTGCCGAACTCAACTGCATTTACCTGAGCCACAGCAGATAAAGAAAAAAGACATAACCCTAAAAAAGCAACGATCCTGTTGCCCATACTATTAACTTGCATATCCGATCTTTAGAGTTTTAAAATTAAGATAAAAACATTGTAATCCTGGTAAATTTACGTTTATGCTTTACGTTAAGATTTTTACATTTAATCCGCTCTCCGAAAACACTTATATTGTTTATAATGAACTGAATGAAGCTCTTATCATAGACCCTGGCTGTTATTACGAACATGAAAGGCAACAACTAAGCAGCTTTCTTGAAAGTAATGAACTTAGGCCAATTCAACTTTTAAATACCCATTGTCATCTTGACCACGTATTTGGTAATAAATGGGTCTATGAAACTTATGGACTCGAATTATTTATACATCCATACGAAGAGATGGTTTTAAGCTTTGCTCCTCAATCAGGTCAGATGTATGGAATTCCTTTTGATAACTACGCCGGTAAGCTACACTTTATAAACGAACATGACGTGATTGAGCTTGGAGATAATAAACTTAAAGTTTTATTAACTCCCGGACACTCTCCAGGCAGCGTTTGCTTTTATAACGAGGAGCAACAGTTTATAATCGGAGGCGATGTTTTATTTAGAGAAAGCATAGGTCGAACCGATCTGCCAGGAGGAAATCATGCCGCCTTACTGCAAAGCATACGGGAACAATTGTTTGTTTTGCCGGATGAAGTAGTAGTTTACCCTGGTCATAACGAACCTACATCAATTGGCTATGAAAAGAAATACAACCCTTACCTGTGATTATAGCAGCACTTCTAATCTCTATTTATTCTTCAGCCATTACTGCACCTAATAAAATTGACCATCTTAAACAATCAGCAATTTTTATGAATGTATTTACAATACTTTAAAAGTTGAAAGGTACCTGTACTTTTAAAGCATCCCACAAAATGTTCAGGTTATTAGTATCAAAGTACATAGTTAACGCCTCTGTAACCTCACTGCTTTTACGAACAGGAACATCTATCCGGGCAACATCTTTTTCACTTTTATAAGCAAAGCTACCCCAACTATAGTTGTCTTTATTTATGATGATTACCCATTTGGATTCCTGAGGTATGCAATAAAGAGTGTAGCGTCCTTTTAGAATTTTTTTACCACCAATTGTTGCATTTTTAAATAATTCAAGTTCTGTAGCTTCGTTTGCACCTAATCTCCAAACTTCATTATACTTTACTTCTTCACCAAATATTGTTCTGCCCTTCATTTGCGGACGACTGTAAATCAAACGGGCCAACGGCTCTATGCCTGCATTTCCTTTTATTTTTGCGTTTGGATAGTTTGAAGGAAAATAACTTATATCCATTGGACTTTGGTCAAGGTCTGTCGGCTTTTGCTGTGCCAGTAATAATTGCCCGGCTAACACAAATCCTAATAAAAAAACCAGTCTTTTCATTTTTGCTAACTTTAAGGACAAAGATAATTGCCTAAAGGTTTGTCAATTGCTCAAACTGGCTACCTGCATACGCTTTAACAAAAGGGAAAAAGGCATTATAACAATTTTCTAACGAAGTATAATGCTTTAAGAATAATTCATATACTTCGACACTGCTGCTAAGATAGCTTGCACGCCTAACGACACCTCCAAAGCTACTCTCAATGCCGGAAAGACTTTTATAATTATATAACCAGTTTTGCGACTGCATATACGGAACCATGTTCCTAAACCTTTCCGGCATCAGATCTACCTGCCGGTTCAGTTCTTTATAGGTATTTGTTGCATGGGCCTGTAGGGATAAATCTGTAAATTGGTTTTGATCATTAGCTAAAAAATAGTCGTACACCACATCGACAAAAGCGCCGGCGTACAAGCCGACTGCAGGACTTAAAAACTTTTTTGCTTCACGTGTTGCTTCATGCTCATCTGTAAAAGTATCTATGAGTCTATGAAGCGTAATACCTTTTTGGATATCTGTTGTGTAATCAAACTTTTTTCTGCCCTTTACAAAATCACTGATCATATTACCCACCAAAATTTCGGAATGGTCAAATGAGAGGTATGAATGAGCAAGTAAATTCATAGGTTATTTTGATTGTACATTTTGCTGCAACCAATCTCCCATTTCTCTTAGGGCATCCGGAGAGAAAGTTTCTTCCAGCACTACATATTCATTTACTGTACAAAGATTACACTTTTGAAAGAGATGATTCAAACCGGGAAGTATTTTAGTGTCGTAAACTTTTGATTTACTTTTTTGCAGTGCAGCATTTATGCCATCAATATTTAGCTTAGGTAATACCTGAATGTCTTTTTCGCCATTTAATGCAAGAACCTTTGCATTAGTTTGTTGAAGAAGTGTTGCAGGGTCGGTACTTAAAAAATACCGCATCCATGGCAGAGATAATGTGTTTACTAATCCTTTCACAATTTTAGCAGTAGTAGTATCATCTTTATATCCTAAAGTTTGCCAATTCAGCTTCTCTGTTTTTTGCATATCCTTATAAAAAGACCATGCTTTTTTATAAGCAATTGATGTATCTTTTTCTGATACGGCATAACTACTAACCTGTAAAAAAAAGCGCTTATACTGATTGGCAATATCTGCAGAGATACCGCCTGATTCAAGAACAGCTTTATTCTGTTCTGCAAGCAATACCGAACCTTTTACTCCGGGCCCTCCCAGCAGGACTATAAAGTTCATATCCTGTCTTTTACTTGCCAGCAGTTCAGCTATCAGTCCTCCTTCACTATGACCTATCAGACCTATACGTGCTGTATCAACTTCAGCCCGTCTTTTCAGGTAAGCAATTCCGGCTTCAACATCTTTGGCAAAATCAGCAGAAGTAGCAGTTTTTAAATCGCCGCTTGTTTTACCCGTACTTCTGTCATCAACCCTTAAAACAGCAAAACCTCTTCTGGTAAGATAATCTGCAATAACGGCAAACGGTTTGTGACCAAACAAGGTCTCATTTCTGTCTTGCTGGCCACTGCCACTTATTAGTATAGCAACAGGAAAAGGACCGCCTGCAGTCGGATAGGTTAATGTACCCGCTAAGTGAACAGATTTGTCTGCATTGTCGTATTCCACATCTTCCCATTTATAACCGAAAGGAGGCTTAGGCGTTTGTGGACGGTTAATCTTAACCTCTTCCTTTGTTTTTACTATTGTCATTGCAGCCTTAACTGGCCCCTGGCTCCATACACCAGATACAGTTGTATCATTTATAAACAAACCATTAAAGCCACCATTAATTGAAGCAACTGCTACATGCAAACTATCAGCAGATATAGTTACCGCAGATGCAGGTATCCCTTTTGCTCCCTGGTCAGGACTATCTAAGGTACCTGATAAATTACCATTAGTACTTTTATCTATGTGAATTACCAATCGTAGTTTTACACCTACATCTAATGTTCCCAGCCAGTCTCCTTCAGCCTTTCTTTGCGGGAAAGCGACAAGGCTGGATAATACCAACATGAAGAGTAGCAAAAGGTTTTTAACCATTTTTGTAAGTTGTCGTACTTTTTAAATAATGTTTTCAAAAATAAATCAATTCATTAAGTAGAGTTTAGATTACCCAAATTATAATTTCTCATTTAAATACTTAAAAATCTTCAACCTCTATTCAGTAGTAGTAGCGACTATTTAATTATTACCCTTTATCCAACAGAACAGCTTTATCGCTTTTATTTATCCAGCAAATCTCACTTTTAATACACTTTTTGAAAATGTCTGAAAATCTTATTTATAGACGATTAGTTTTCCTATGTAAAAAGAACAAAAAAGTAATATAGCAACCAACGTTAGACGCCAGCCCCAGCTTTTGCGACAGCTTTTTTATTTTCACATATTAACCACCCATTATATTTCATTTATTTACTTTTGCAACCCAAATAAAACTATAATGAACAAAGGACCAGTTTCTCAGTTTATAGAGCATCATTACCGTCACTTCAATGCAGCAGCTTTGGTTGATGCAGCCAAAGGATATGAAACCCATTTGCTGGAAGGTGGTAAAATGATGGTAACTCTTGCAGGCGCTATGAGTACCGCTGAACTTGGTATTTCTCTTGCACAGATGATACGTGAAGATAAAATTCAGATCATCAGTTGTACAGGTGCTAATCTCGAGGAAGATGTTATGAACCTGGTTGCACATACGCACTATAAAAGAGTTCCAAACTATCGTGAGCTAAGCCCAAAAGAAGAGTGGGACTTGCTTGAAAATGGATTTAATCGTGTAACAGATACCTGTATACCTGAGGAAGAAGCTTTTCGCCGTATTCAAAAGCACATTCATAAGATATGGAAAGATGCTGAAGATGCAGGCGAACGCTATTTTCCACACGAGTATATGTACAAGCTGTTGCTTAGCGGCGTAATGAAAGAAAATTACGAAATACCTGAAGAGCACAGCTGGATGATTGCTGCTGCCGAAAAAAACCTGCCTATTATCGTACCGGGATGGGAAGACAGTACCATGGGTAACATCTTTGCGAGCTATGTTGTAAAAGGTGAGTTGAAAGCGAGTACCATGAAAAGCGGTATAGAATACATGGTTTGGTTAAGTGACTGGTATCGTCACAACAGCTCTGGCAAAGGCATTGGCTTCTTCCAGATCGGTGGTGGCATCGCGGGAGATTTCCCGATTTGTGTTGTGCCAATGTTGTACCAGGATTTGGAGATGCACGAAGTACCGTTCTGGAGTTATTTTGCCCAAATCAGCGACAGTACAACCAGCTACGGTAGTTATAGCGGCGCAGTTCCAAACGAAAAAATTACATGGGGAAAGTTAGACATTCATACGCCTAAATTTATTGTAGAAAGTGACGCTACAATTGTAGCTCCCCTAATCTTTGCGTATATTTTAGGACTATAGTCTTTTTGGAAGCGGGCAGAGTTAACTCCGGTTAAAAATCGTTGCGACGCTCCGTTTATCTGTAGTACTACGATTATATTGTTATAGAAAAGCCCTTCAAATCCGAAGGGCTTTTCTATTTATTTACCAGATTGCCTTCGTTATAAGAGTAGAAATTAGAATCATTTTTAAAGCAGAAAATATCAGTTAGTTCTTTGCCTCTTGTTATAATTTGTAAAAACCTCTCAATTTACAGGGAAATAGAAATTCAATAACAACCGGCAATGCAAAACAAATGCTTTCTGCTATGATTATCGCTCTTTTGAAGTACATAAAAAAGGTCAAGAAAGGATAATAAGTAAAAGTGTGCGACGCAACTATGTCAAAAAGAATTAATCGGTCGACTACCAAAAAATGCATTTAAAACAACTCGCCCTGCCTGTACAAATCAAAAATGCAGGCAGTAAGATTGAAGACAAAGTGAAATACAACTCCATACCATATTGTATCATACTTACGCCGCAGGCTTCCTATAAAAAACCCGAAAGGAATAAGCCACGCAAGTGAAATCAGGCTTAGATGCATGATGGCAAACAAAAATGCAGTCACAACTACCACTAACCGTTCATCCAAGAAATTAGCACAATAGTTATACATAACACCCCGAAAAGCAAGTTCCTCAAAAATTGCCGGCATAACCGCTATTGAGTAAATCATTACCAGCGTCGGAAATGTGTACAATCTGAAAGCTTTGAAATAGCTTACTTCGGTATGAAAAAAAGTAACATTAAGTTCTCTTACACTTATACTTATTACTAAAGACCCGACCGCTGCGACCAGTACGACGCCAAGCAGGATATACCATTTAAAGTTATTAAACCTAAGTATTGGTTTTATTGAGTGCCAGTTTTGGTATACAAACCTTAGGGTTATTGCAGCGAGAATAATTTCAACCCAAAAAAGCTCATCGTAAGTATTAAACCATGAGCTATGTTTTACAAAGAGGCATACAAAAAGGTAAACAAAGTAAAACATGAAAACATGCCTGAGGTCAACATTATTAAAAATATTAATAGTTACAACCTCGGCACCAATATGGCTGCCGCAATGATGACAATACCTTTGTTCATCGTTTACCGGGGTCTCGCATTCTTCGCATAGCCGCTGTATGGAATATTCTTGTGTCAAATTTTTACACTTTAAAATCTTCTTCTAATATATCTGCATGAAAAGCCCCTTTTACACCCTGAAGCAAATAGTAAATTAATACTATCTGGATTATCAATATAAAAAAACCACTTGAATTAGTGAAAACAGACGTTACTTCTGACCAGATAAAAATTGCAGCAAAAGTCAGCATGATTATTAGGCTTATCAGTAATGAGGTAAACGGTTTCAAAAGTGACCATCTTGCAAGTCCTGCATAAATTACTCCTAAAATTACCATTACTCCTCCCCTGATAACTGTCTCTTTCCAGGTAGAAAACAGGTAAAAAACACCAAGCATACAACATATAGACAAAAGATACAAGGCATTGCGGGCATAAGCAACTTTTAAAAAACAGCTTTTCAAAAGATTCTTTTTTTGTGTTAGCCTGTAATGATAGATAGCCAGCTTCTCCTTATCAGGACAAACAGGATATCCGCAATTAGTACAAAAATTATTTGTATAGCGATTAATAAAACAACAATTACTACAAGACAGGGGTACGTTGGTCACCTCTAATCTTACCGGTAATAAAGTACTTCCGGCTATTGCAAGTTGTGCGTTTAATGTTGTATAAGAATTAGGCAAATTCATGCATTTGCAACTTAAGTAATTCTAAACAAAAAAAGCCTCCGGTTAAGGAGGCTTTTAAAAAAATATGAAACTATTTAAGAGGGATATCTCTTTTAACCATCTGGTCCCGGTTTGCCATTTCCCAGGCAGTGTAATAAACGAGCCGTGCTCTTTTAGCCATGAGGTCAAAATTAATTTTATCGACTGTATCTGTTGAACGGTGATAATCTGCATGCGTGCCATTGAAATAAAATATTACAGGAACACCATTTTTTGCAAAATTAAAATGGTCAGAACGATAGTAATACCTGTTAGGATCATTGGCATTGAACCTTCTGTCTAAATTCATTTTTACATACAGCTGGTTGACAGAGTCTGTAACAGTCTTTAAATCACTGCTAAGCTTATCGTCTCCAATAATGTAGACATAGTTTGTCGAATCACCTTTAAATTCAGGATCAATTCTTCCAATCATGTCAATATTAAGATCTACAGAAGTTTTATCAAGCGGAAAGGCGGGGTGTTCACTATAAAACTCAGAACCCAGCAATCCTTTTTCCTCACCTGAAACTGTCATAAATACCATCGATCTTCTTGGACCATGACCTTCATTTTTAGCTTTTGCGAAAGCCTCTGCTAATTGTAATACCCCCGTTGTGCCCGAGCCATCATCATCTGCTCCAAAGAAAATTTCTTTACCTCTTGTTCCCAGGTGATCGTAGTGGCCGGTAACAATAACATATTCATCTTTTTTATCAGTACCCGGCAACAGACCAATGACATTGCTGCTTTGCAACATCAGAGTTCTTTTATTCATAGTAAATTGTACTCTGGCCGGATATTCACCCGTTGGTATATTTTTAATACTTTGCAATAATTGCTTAGGATTCATACCCAGCAACTCATGTGCAAGATCACTTGAAACAGATATTACAGGCTCATAAGTTGTGGTCGGTTTTTTCAGGTACATTGCCCCTTTGGTTTCAGATGCTAATTTTCTCGGAAAACCGTCCGTCATTATAAATATTCCCTTAGCACCTAATTTCCTCGCTTGCTCTGCTTTAGCCCTGGCGGCGTAAGGACTTCGTCTGTCAGTAACAGTTGCAGATGAAGGTGTTCCTTCTAAAATTAGAACCCATTTACCAGTCACATTTAAATCTTTGTAATCATTTCTTGACGAGTCTACTATACCATAAGAAGCATAAACAATCTCTTTTATTTCATAATTGCCGTTGGATGCAGAGGCAATATTTAAAAAGAATGAAGAATCAATTTTGTGTAATTTTCCATCTACTCTTAGGCTCGCTTCTATTAAAGTATCCTGGTAGATTGGATATTGCATTTGATAGCCAGCCGTCGTTCCTGGTAACAGTCCAAGTTTTTTAAAATGATTTTCAATATATGCAGCAGCTTTTCTTTGACCGGGGCTGGCTGTTTCTCTGCCTTCCATTCCAGGACCTGCTATTACAGAAAGCTTTTCTTTTAAAGCCATTGGCGTTATTGACTGAGCATATTTGTTTGCAAAATCACTTGCCTGTTTTTGTCCATTAACAGTAATGGCAGCAGCCAGTAAAACCGGAATAAAAACTTTTTTCATAGATTACTAATTAAGCACATGCTATTTTATTTACCCTTTCCTGGTGTCTTCCTCCTTCAAAAGGAGTGTTTAAAAATGTATTGATTATATCTAAAGTGAGTTGTACACTAATAAACCTTGCGGGAATACAAAGCACATTTGCATTATTGTGTTTTCTTGCCAATTCTGCAATATCTTTTTGCCAACAAATAGCGGCGCGGATACCAGCATGCTTATTTGCAGTAATAGCAACACCATTGGCGCTGCCACAAACTAAAATACCAAAGCTGGATTCGTTTGTTTCAACACTATCTGCAGTTGGATGGGCAAAGTCAGGATAATCAACAGAGTTTATGGAGTAGGTACCAAAATCAGAAACCTGGAAACCGAGTTCATTTAAATGTTTTACAATAGCTGTCTTATATTCAAAACCTGCATGGTCTGCACCTATTGCAATAGGTTTAGACTTTTCAAACTCAAAATTCATTTAAAATTATTTAATAGTATTTAATCAGATGTAAATGTACATCACATAAGCTAACTCCATTCCTCGTTGTCTTTCTTTATCATTTCTTTGTAAGCCCGTTTTGAAATAAGGATACTTAACTGGTATAATAAAAAAAGCGGAATAAATACCAGCAGTTGACTGCTCCAGTCAGGACTGGGAGTAATAACAGCAGCAACGACTAAAATGATAACAATGGCATATTTTCTATAAGTCTTTAAAAAAGCGGGGGTAACAAGGCCCATTTTAGTTAACACATAAGTTAAAACCGGCAATTCAAATGCAATACCACAACCAAGTATCAGGTCTACCAAATTCTCCAGGTAATCATTTAGTGTTGGCGTACTTTCTAATATATGCGCGGTGCCCAAAGTGTAATTTGATAAAAAATTGAAGGTGAAAGGCCCAAGAAGAAAGTATCCGAAAGCAGCACCGGAAAAAAAGAAAAAAGAAACAAAGAAAATACTGCCACGGGTACTTTTTAATTCTTTTTCGGTTAGGGCCGGCTTTATAAATTTCCAAAGCTCCCAAAATATATAAGGAAATGCAGCAATGAAGCCACCGACAAAAGCAATAGTGATACTACTCATAAACTGGCTGCTAAACTCAATTGCTATTAGCTTCACCTTTATCGGAGGCATACATAATGCGTCTCCTAAATGTAACCAACTACTAAGTTTACAGAGCTGAGTATAAGTAACGAAATCAGGTTGTAAAGGGCCCGTAATGATCCTATCAAAAACCCAATCCATTTTTATAAAAATCAGTAAAGAAAATACCAGTACAGCTAACAAAGACCTTACTATATGCCACCGAAGCGCTTCCAGGTGATCCACAAATGTCATTTCTTCTCCATCTGGTCCGGTCTTATTAAAAATGCTTGACGCCATTAAAATTTAATACTTATTTTTTAGGGATTGCTGCAAAGTTAACAGTAATGATGGATAGAGAAATATAAAGTATCGGCCTTATTACCTCTTTTACAGAGATATATACTGTAAATTATACCCTTTGGTTTTTTTAAAAATAGAATCAAATTACAGGCAAATAGAGAAAGGGACGATAAAAAAACTGAGATAGTCAGGCGGGATTTTGACTAATGTTTTTAAAGAAAATATCGGTATGAGATAAAAGAAGTTTGTTAATTTTATTTAGCTTCCCTTATGGTATTGGTACAATTACACCAAAGAGTTGTCTAATGTATTATCCTGCTGTTTTAATACTACAAAGTATAAAACAAAAATTCTTAACGCAAGACTTTCATTTTTACCATATCAATTCTTCTTTCGCTTACGCTTAGGATTTCAAATTCGAAACGGTCAATAATTATTCTTTCTTTTTGTTGTGGAATAGCTTCATGTTTAGAAATAATAAAACCTGATAAAGTTTCGGATTCGGTTGCAGAGAATTGTAATCCCCACTTTTCATTGATATAATCAATCTCAAGCCTGCCACTAAAAATGTATTCATCTTCAGCTATTTGCTTTTCTACAAATTCCTCTACATCGTATTCATCTTTAATCTCGCCAAAAATTTCTTCCAGCACATCTTCCATAGTTACAATGCCCGCAGTACCGCCAAACTCATCTACCACCCAGGCAATGCTCTTACGCTCTTTAGTAAACTTATTTATTAAGTCTGTAGCACTCATACTTTCAGGTACGGCAGGAATTGGCAAAAGAATAGACCGGATATCAGCAGGATTTTTAAACATGTCAAGCTGGTGTATATAGCCTAAAATATTATCTATGTTATCGTTGTAAATGACAATGCGGCTAAGTTTAGTATCGATCATATGCTGCCTTGCCTCTGCTACCGGTGTATTTATATCAAAACCCTCTACTTCAGTTCTTGGCACAAGGCACTGGCGAATTTTTACTGCAGGAAATGACAAAGCATTTTCAAACAGTTCTGTATTCAGTTCCTGGCTATCTTCATCCTGGTCTTTGTTCTGTTGAAAAAAATGCTCGAGGTCGCCCTTTCCAAAAGCCTCGTTTCTATCACTAACTCTTACATTAAAAATATATTTTAATACCCACTCTGCTATTGTAACAAGTACTGAGGCTACCGGATAAAATATGCGATAAAAAAACCGGGCAACAGGAGCAAAAAAACTCAGCAAAGCATCATTTCGTGCTCTGAAAATAGCTTTGGGAATAAATTCTCCAATGAATAAAATAATGACAGTAGAGAAAATTGTATCTAAAATAAGGTTAATGTAATTATTAGTTATCCCTAAAAGATCCCATAAAGGATGAACTAAACTGCTGAAAAGAAACCCATAAATAACGAGAAACAAATTGATACCAATAAGGCAGGTGCCAATAAATTTTGCAGGAGCTTCCATAAACTTTGAAAGAATGATACCGCTTGTTTTGCCTTGCTTTTTCTTAAGCTCGATACTGAGTTTATTTGCAGTGACAAAAGCTATTTCCATACCTGCAAAAAAACCTATAAAAATGATTGTAATAATAATCAGAAAAACGATGAAATAAATATTATTCATATTATAAATATAGAGCAAAAGCAACTTTTAGCTTTATGAAGATAAAATATAAATGGAAATTAATAATTCTGCTTTTAGGAGTAAGTTATCAACTTTAATTAATAGAATTATAAATCAAAAGAATTAACTACAAGAAAACAGATATTGCGGACATGAATTCAAATCTACATGAGGAAGAGATAGTAAAGCGATGGAGAAGCATGTCAGGAAAGCTGACACTTTTAACAGGTACTAACCGCCCTCCTACCTGCATAGTTACGCTTTCCTGATTTTTTTAAATTATTGGGCTATAAAAGAGCTATCAGGAATATTTATATAACTATTGTGTACGCCTGTAATTTTATACCATTGAAAATTTTGATCTGCCTCTAATCCGCCTCTACCATATATATTCTGATCTGGCGTACGGATAATAACGTTTTTATCAGTATAAAAGGTGGCCTTGAGTTGATCCCAATACAATTCTTTAGTAATTAAGGTATCACCTTTAACATTAAAAACAATTACGCTATCACGTAAATAAACCTTGTTCGCATTTTCGAGATAATGGCCATACTTCGCAAATAATTTACTTTCTATTTTCGTGCTGTCGTTGTAAAAATCGACCCTTAAAGTTTTTGGAAATTCAACACGGGGCGTATCCCGTTGATAACGGAGCATTAGTGGAGCCATTAATTTAGCCTTGACCTTGCCCCCCTGGCTTAAAAAACTTTCTATCTGTTTTCCCTCCTCTACACCGATTGTTTTCTTATTAAGATTTTGAACAACCTCAATGTCATTCTCGCACGAACAAACAAAAAAGCAGCCAATAAGGATAGCTGCTAATGTTTTATATGAAGTACGGTAAAGACTAATCATATTTGCGTTTTTGAAACCAAACGTCACTTAAATTTAGTCCAATAGAAAAACGAAAGAAATTTTCAGTAATAATATTATTCTTATTTCCTCTCTTTCCAAATTCAAAAGCTGTATTAATAATAGTGTATTGATAATCAAAAGATCGCCATTTACGTACAGGCAATCCTGCACCTAATGTCAGGCTTGTTACAGGCAAAGTATTTCCATCAGCATTCACTGCATCTTTACCAATATTAAAACCAGCCCTATAAGTTACCCTATTCCAAAAGCTTTTAATACTAACAGGGTTAGGTGTAAATTGTCCCCCTACCTTAAACTTCCAGCTATTAATTAGTCTGTCAGGCTGGTCAAAAAAACGATAGTTTGACCATGCTGTATTTTCATACTCTACAGCAATTGTACTTTTCTCAATATTATTAACGGTATTGTTAAGACTAATGCCGGCAGTAAAAGAAGCAGGGAGCTTTATAGTACCTGCTAGTTCCGGCGATTGGGAAATGCTATCAATTTTAACCGGAGTTCCATTAACATCATAAGTAAAAGTTTCTCTCAGAGTCTGTTGAGTTGCATTTAATGTCTGCTTGAGATTGCCGGCAAGACCAAAACGCAAAACAGATGTTTTAGCTTTATTTAAAGAAACCTCATATTGCAAACCGGCGTTTATGAAAGCATTGCTGTAAGTAGTATTGGTAGACGAATTTGATTTATAAGTAATCACACTGTCATAAGGTTGAGTACGGGTACCAATTTCTTTTCGGCCAAACATATACCCCGTATTGAAACCTATTGATAAACCTCCCCATTGTTTACCAATGCCAACAAAAGCCTGGTACAAACCTCCGTCGCCTTCGTACAAATACAGGGCGCTGTCTTGTGACGAACTGATTTTCCTGTTTTCAGCGATAGAATAACTAATAGATGTTAAAGGACGAAGACCAAATGACAATCCTATCTTACGCTTTTGATTTATCGGCATTCCTAAGGCAACATATGAAGGCGTAAGATTTACGGATTTATATTTAAGTACAGGATTGGTGCTTTTTAAGGTCCTGCTATCGAGCGTAATACCGATATCATAAGTAACAACTCTAAATTGACTATAAGCAGCAGGATTGCTAAAATTAACACTAAGGCCGCTGGAATAAGCACTGCTAACACCTCCCATACCACGGTTTACTATATTTTGACCAGGAACAGGATCTCCAATGCCATAACGAGAAAAAGGCGAGTTCTCCTGGGCCGAAGCGTAAAAAGTTGCAATTAAAAGAATGATAAATAAGCTAAGTTTTGGATGCATGGTTGTATTCACTGATCGCATAAAGACCTTTGAAAATTAAAGAAGGGTCTGCAAATATCTTATTTTTAAGCAGGGCACCAAAAAAGGCTACATCACCCCCGGTTAAATGGACGTTAAAGTTGTCAAACCTTTCCTTATATAAATCAATGGTTCCATCAATTTCTTTAGCCATTCCTGTTATTACGCCACTTTGTATATTAGTCTTTGTATCATAGCCTAAAAGAGGAAAATTCCAGTCTGCTGATACTAAAGGCAATTTAGCGGTATAATATTCAAGCGACTTAAAACGCATTTGCAGACCCGGAGAAATACTGCCACCAATAAACTCGTGGTATTTATTTACAAAATTATAAGTGATGCAGGTGCCGAGGCCAATGATAAGATTATGTTGTTTGGGGTATAAGTCTACAGCCGCCACTACCATTGCCAACCTGTCTGCGCCTATTGTTTGCGGTTTACTAACAGGGGAAGTAAAAGGCAATTTACTGTCGTAAGAAAGTTTATGAAAAGAACTTCTTTCCGCTAACACTTCTTCAAACGCCGGATTATGTTCAACAACTGACGATAAAATAGTTCTTTGGGGTTTGTATTTATCCAACAACAAATTTGCCTCCTCTGCAGAGTCACTTTCCAGCACAATTTCTTCCGCAAAATCACGATTAATAAAAACGGCACACTTCAGGCGGGTATTGCCAAAATCAAAGCATAGTGTAGTCATGAGTAAGAGTTACTGGTTACCAGTTTACCAGTTGCAGCTGTCTGGCAACCAGCAACTGGTAACAGGTATCCTTTATAAATCAAAATTTCCAGAAAGGTTTTTAAAATGTCCGTTTAGTTTTATTCGATTCTTTAAAACTTCCATTTCGCTCACTACCGGTAAAACTTTAGTTATGTGCCTTTTCAGGTACTCGAGACGCTGGTCTTCGCGCAACAATCCGGCAAACTCGTATTCTTCGTCCAGTGAAAGGCCGGCATGGTGCGCAAGGTCATACGAAGCCAGTTGGTCATCGGGCTTTTTGAATTCTTTTGTAAGCTTCAGTATGTTGTGTAACTCACGAATACTTTCTACAACCGCTCTTAAAAGCCCGATGACCAACTGGCTTCGT
>Ga0210040_10005816_pt1 | contig 15563 bp, 17 predicted proteins | sample CryGeyCG12114_NA_FD_185462 | JGI IMG/M metagenome (GOLD analysis project Ga0210040, IMG submission 185462) | Groundwater microbial communities from aquifer - Crystal Geyser CG19_WC_8/21/14_NA (SPAdes) (version 2) | ecosystem: Environmental > Aquatic > Deep subsurface > Groundwater | place: USA... | reverse complement strand
ATAGTGCCTATACTTTTTTCCACACAATGCTTTTCTTGTTCTTAGTTCCACCCAAAATCGCACCATTTTCCTTCACAATGGGAAATGAACCATTACAATCTGGTAGTCCTTCTCAAGTTCATTGTTTTGTAACTGAGGGAGATCAACCTGTACAAATTACTTGGGCGTTTCATGGAAGTGACTCTAGTTTGCAAAAGCCCACAGGAGTGAACACTATGAAAATAGGGCAGAATAGTAACTTGCTCATTATTGATAGTGTGTCGTTTGAACATGCCGGCTTGTATACTGTAAGATCATTTATTGACGATTCTTTTATGAACTCATTCTCCGTTCATGTTCTGATATAATATAATAATCTAAATCCAATTGAATATCTACTATTTTAGTGCGGTGCAAGAAATTCTGCTGGTACGACTAACTATACTGCAGAGTTAGTTGTAACAGGTTGGTTTTGAATGAGCCTGCTGAAATAATTTGCTTTAGCCACATTTTTTCGCGCATACTATTTATATGTGTACCTATTACGTTGTGTTTTGGTAATCGTAATTTGTTAAAATCATTGAATCCATTGATTTTAGTCAATTCCCATCATATTTTATTGCTTTTATTTCACAGAATCCCCAGTAATATCTCCATATTACTTCTCTTTTGGCGACAAGCCATTGAAATCCGGGAGTCCTGTTCAAATACAATGTTTTGTAACTGAAGGAGATCTTCCTATAAAAATTACATGGGCTTTTCACGGGCCGTCTTCATCTGTCATGAAAGACGATGGAATTAAAACTATGAAAGTTGGAGAGAAAAGTAGTATGCTCATGATTGACAGTGTTAGTTTCGAACATGCAGGAATGTATACAGTGAGTATAAAACATAATAATTTCCTACTGTTCGAAATTATTTAAATTTAAATCGGTATCTTTGTGTAAAAACAATAGTGCACTGCTAAAAATGAGGCAGGGATTACAAATCTCACGAGAGAGTTGGTTGTCACAGGTTTGTTTTTCCAAAGGAAAGTACATTTGTCGCTAAAGCTATAGATACTAACTCTGCAATTGCTTACTGGATACGTTTTTAGTTTTGTTTACTGACTGAATCACTTAATTAGTTCTTGCTCTCTGTACAAACTGCGTTTACAGGATACAGGCAGGTAGCAACAGGTTCATACTAATTATATCTAAGATGTGATATGCATTTTCAATTTATTCTATTGCAAAATCCACATACATGTTTGCAGTTCCGCCAAAAGTCAGTATTTCCTCTTCATTTGGCGACGATCCATTACAAGCGGGAGATTTAGCTCAACTCCAATGTACTGTAGCTCAAGGGGATACTCCTGTCCAAATAACTTGGTCGTTTCAAGGTTTCGACGCGTCTCTTAATACCCAGCACGGTATTCAAATAAAAAAATTTGGGCATCGAAGCAGTATACTAATGATTGAATCGGTTTCTGCTGAGAATTCTGGGGTATACGTGTGTACTGGGTCAAACCACGCTGGAATTGCGAATTACACTGTATCATTAAAGATTAACGGTTCGTAGGGATATTTCAGCAAAGATTTCTTGAAGCAATTGAGGCACCAGCAGCTTTTTTCGTGTTTGATTTTATTTTCGCTTCCCTTTGTTTTCATCTTTTCTAATTTCTAACTCCAGTGACTCCGAGGTTAAAACCCTTCAGTTTTGGCGGCGGCCCATTAAAAGCCGGGGAACATGCCACCGTGCAATGTAGTGTGATAGAAGGGGATCGACCTTTAAAATTAGCATGGACATTTCATGGGAGAGATTTATCAGCTTCTGAAACCGAATTGGGAATTGAAACGGTAAAAATAGGAAAGAAAACGAATCTGTTGAGCATTGAATCTGTATCTGAAAAGCATACGGGCAACTATACTTGTATAGCATCCAATCCGTATGGATACACCAACTACACAGCTCAACTAATTGTTAGGGGTACACATGTTCCATGTTCGATTTTATGTACGCTTTTGAATTGCGCGCTAACTTTTATTTAGGTTTTGGAATGCGTACATTCATACTTTTAGTTACTGTTATTTAGGAACGTTAATTAGTGACCATACGTGGCTATGTTTTTTAAACCTTACCCTCCATCTTTGCAATTTTTATCAGTTCCACCCCATATTGTGGAGTTTGAGTTTAATAATCCAATGACCGCGGGGAGTCACGCTACTCTACAATGCAGTGTGGATGAGGGTGATTTACCAGTATCAATTTCATGGATATTTCATGGGCGAGAACTGTCCTCACAGATGGGAATAGAAACAGCCAAATTCGGTCGCCGAACTAACATGTTGTCAATTGAAAGTGTTGCACAATCCCATATGGGCAATTATACTTGTGTGGCTACAAATGATGCTGGAACGACTAATTACACATCTGAATTACTTGTTAGGGGTACAAAATAGGAGTTGTTTTCACTTCTGCATTATTAAAGCTGTTTGCTGCTTGTAAATTTAACCTGTTTTCACCACTTTTAGAAGAACTTTTAGATAGGAAATAACAACATCATACAATTGTGTAAATATAACGAATTCGAACTGTGAATATAAGAAAGAAACCTTGCATCATCCCGCAGCCTAATTTTGACGAACTTGTAATTTAATTTTCAATTTAGTGCCCCCGAAAATATTAGCCTTTTCGTTTGGAGACGGAGATGACATTTTACGTGCTGGAGACTCTGCACAAGTTCAATGTAGAGTGTACCAGGGTGACACTCCCGTAAAAATAACTTGGACATTTCATGGGGAAGAAAATCCTCATAATAAACAGACAGGATTTGAAATAATTAAGATTGGAGAGAAAAGTAGTATCTTAATGATTGACTCTCTTTCGTCTGAAAACAGTGGGAACTATACCGTTAGTCACTTGCATTTGTTACTTCCTTTGAATTTACTGTTATACAAGGGACTATAAACTTTTCTACTTGTTTTTAGTGCTCTGCAAGAAATAATGCCGGTGTGGCAAATCATACAACCAACTTGGTTGTTAATGGTTAGTTGAATGGACATGATTCTGATTTGCTTCTGCTGCGGCTGTTGTATTAATTATTTGCTCTGGTTGAGTGTTGTAGAGTAATATCATATTTGACAAGGTTAAAAAACATTATCTGACAGTTAAATGAGGCATAATAAGAGAGGTTAAGAGAGGCATTGCAAAAAGGTTTCTTTCATATTCATGTACGTATGTATGTTTCGTATATTGAATCTGCATTTGTCGTGAATATTTGTCAGTTTAATTTTTTAGTGATCAAAATTTCTATATTTTTCATAAATTTTCACAGTTGCCCCTCGAATTTCTCCATTTTCATTCGACGACACTCCAATACATGCTGGAAGTACAACACAAATCACTTGTCTAGTTAATGAAGGTTAGTTAGTCGACTAATGTTTCCACCACAAAGAATAAAATCCACTGTTTTCCTTTAAGACTTAAAGTGATCACTTGTTCCGTATTATGTATAGGAGATCTTCCATTAGAAATCACTTGGAGTTTTCAAGGTGGTCCCCTGAGTACTCATTTTGGACTGAAAACTACAATGCTCGGCTCCAGAATGAGTGTACTTTTGGTGGAACCAGTGATTCCTGGGAATCAAGGAGAGTACACATGTACAGCTAGGAATCATGCAGGGGTTGCAAATGCGTCCGCATTTTTGGATGTTCATGGTTATTACTAATTTTCTCTCCACGTTTAGCTCCACTGGGCCGCATGTTATTAGAATGTTGGTTGGTGTGGACTGGGGTAGGAAATAGTTTTTGTGGATTTGGTTAGGTTGGATCATTGGATTCATATTCTCGTTTACCTTTTCTTATCTTCCTTTCCCTTTCTTAAGACAGTTAACTTTTCTCTCTTCAAAAATTGGTTTGGCTTACTCTTGTTTACTTTCTAGAATTTCTATGTTTTTAGTTGAACTAACTAACCTCGTACAATTTTGTTAGTAGTGTTTCTATTCTTGAGTTGTTTGTTTTCACGCGCAGCATGTGCTTCTGCTTATTCAGCAATACTATTACCGATATTGGGTATTCATTATGAGACTAATGTAAGCTTATGTGATGATTTAGTTCCACCACGTTGGATTGTTGAACCTACTGATAGGGCATTTGCTCAGGGAAGTGATGCAAGGATTGAATGTAAATCGGATGGTTTCCCAAAGCCTACTGTAACCTGGAAGAAAGCTGCAGGTTAGTTTTATTTCATACGGTCTGAATTTATGTCTGTAGAGACTATAAGACTTTAAAGTCCATTGTTTTATTCGTTTTTTTTTTCAATTTTAGGTGATGGACCCATGGATTACAGGGATTTGAAAGGTTCCGCCCCTGGTATGAGAGTGGAAGATGGACAACTTGTGATTGACGCCATTCCAAAACAAGCAGAAGGCTATTACTTGTGCGAAGCTAGCAATAATATTGGTGCTGGTTTGTCTGCTGTGATTTACATTTCGGTTCAAGGTTAGCTCGACCAGACCATCTTGGTATCTCATTGTTTGACTGGTTCTGAAATGTACTAATGTTTTGTATATTTTTTAGCTCCACCACAATTCGAAATTAAATTCCGTAATCAAACTGCCCGTCGTGGAGAGTCTGCTGTTTTGCAATGCGAAGCTAAAGGCGAAAAACCAATTGGCATCCTATGGAGCCGAGACGGACAAAGACTTGACCCAAAAGCTGATCCACGGTACACGATTCGTGAAGAAATATTGGCTAATGGAGTTCTTAGTGATTTGAGTGTGAAGACAACGGAGCGAAGTGATTCTGCTCTATTCACTTGTGTTGCAACTAATGCTTTTGGATCTGATGAGACCAGCTTGAATTTGATTATACAAGGTGCTCTAAAGACTATCATATCATGACTTACTGAGACGAAAGGATGCCTTTTTATATTTTTTTTTTGTATTTTAGAAACCCCTGAAGTACCATTTGGCTTGAAAGTTTTGGATAAATCTGGACGTTCCGTTCAATTAGCATGGAATGAACCGTACAATGGAAATTCTCCAATTACTCGCTATTTTATTGAATATAAAATGTCAAAAACCGACTGGAACTCCGGAAAGGACCGTGTACTTGTACCTGGAACGCAGAATATAGCTGGTGTTTATAACTTGCGACCCGCTACTACTTACCATTTACGTTTGGTTGCTGAAAATGAAGTTGGTACATCTGAGGCATCTCAATCTGTTACTATCATCACTGCTGAAGAAGCTCCCTCTGGCCCACCTCATGGAATCAAGGTACGGCATTATTTTTTGGATGAACTGCGGATACTGTTTTTAGAATTTTTTATTGGATAGTGTGGTTCAACGTTTTCTTCTTTCTTTAGGTCACACCGGTAGATCAACATACATTGAAAGTCACGTGGGAACCACCAAAAAGGGAAGAATGGAATGGAGAGATTATGGGATACTACGTTGGCTACAAATTGGCATCGTCTGATAAACCTTACCTGTTTGAAACCGTCGAATTTTCTCGGGAAGTTGGAAAGGAACATCATTTAATGATTTCTAATCTCAAGTAAGTTGCTTTTAAAACAATAACAATAAAGAATCAAGAAAAGAAGGATGCTTAAATTATGATCTGATCTTTCAGAACATATATGGAATACTCAGTTGTTGTTCAAGCATTCAACCGAATAGGGCCAGGACCCCCCCCCCCCCCACGCAGACATGCTAAAGTAGATATTTCGTATTTGTACGCGTTTTTGGAATTCTTTTTTAATTTGAAATGGGATGAGATTTTCAAAAGATTTGAGTCTCGGAGTCAAAACTTATGAACAAACGAGAATGAAAACTTGGTCAGCGAAAAAAAGTCAGCCTAGAATCACAAGGTTTTCTCTTCATTTGTTCATGACATCTGAATCCGTAACAGACATTTTGATGGTTTTCAAGCCTATTTATTTTCAACTAAAGCCTGTTTTGTAACATTTCCGTACGCATCTACCGAATCTACCTCAGATATCCGCGAGGGGATACAAACCAAGGTGTAACGCCCTGCAGTTTTGCAAAAAAATTCTGTCAGAAAATGTATGTATCCAAATCATACACTTGATAATATTAAATTTCAATATTTTTTAGGATCTCAGCTGTACTACACTGACTTCTCAATCCATTCGGGTTTCATGGACTTCTCCCCCATTGGCTTCTGCAAACGGTGTTATTAAAGGGTACAAAGTTAGGTATGGCCCTGCTCCGACCTGGTATGGTAAGTAGAACTACACTTTTATTTCAATTACAAAGGCAAGCGTATTTAGTATTCTTATCTCACCCAATCAATTAATCTTTAATTAGATGACAAGACCAAAGATATCAAAGTCACATCTGCTTCTGAAACTATTCTTCACGGATTGAAAAAGTACACGAAGTACAACATTACCATCTTGGCATTCACAAATGGTGGAGACGGAGTAAGCGCTGTTCCAATTAGTTGTCGAACAGAACAAGATGTTCCCGGGCCTCCTAACGCTGTGAAAGCTAGTGTTATGTCTGCTGATTCGATCTTAGTCAGCTGGCAACCTCCAACACAATCGAATGGTATCGTCACTCAATACACAGTTTATATGCGTGCAACCGGCAAGGATGCTGAACCTAAGGCTCATAAAGTAGCTTCATTCCAAACAACATATGAGATTTCTGGACTGAAACGGAAAGGACGATACGAATTCTGGGTTACTGCACATACAGCTATTGGTGAAGGGCAAGCTTCGAAATCTGCCACAATTTCTCCCTCTAACAAGGTGCCTGCTAAAATCGCTTCTTTTGCGGAAAAAATTATTGCTACACATGAACAAGATGTGAAATTGCCCTGTCAAGCTGTCGGAGTTCCTGCTCCTGATATCAAGTGGAAGGTATATTAGCTACTATGTAGTTTTGGATTTATTTTTTAACGTAAGAGTGTTTTACGTTTTAACACTAATTCCCAATTTACTTTTTTGTCGCTCTAGATTAAGGGTCAAGCACTAATCCAAAGCGATCGTCTTCGTCTTTTACCCGATGGAAGTTTGTTGATCAAAGGAGTGACTCGCAAAGACGCCGGAGATTATGCTTGTCGTGCTCAGAATTCATTCGGACATGATGCAATTATGCATTCTTTGGTTGTACAAGCCCCACCTCGACCACCAGGCATTTCTTTGGCTGGTACAAGTGGAACTTCAATCACTTTGCGTTTGAAATCGTCCATGGACTCGACTCCCGTGCATGGAATCACTCTCCATTATAAACAAGACTTTGGAGAATGGGAGACAACACAAACACCCCCGACCATGTCAGAATACACTTTGGAGGGATTATCCTGTGGAACTAGATACCAACTTTACGCAACGGCCTACAACAGGTTTGTAATTTCTTGTTTTGGGTGTAATTTGGGTGAATTATTGTGGGTAAAAAAAAGATGTTTTTATTAGTATTGGAACCGGAGAGGCTTCTGATATTCTGAATACAAGAACCAAAGGCGCTAAACCCGGAGTACCATCAGCTCAGCAATTTATTGAGGTGTCCCCTAATAGTGTGACTTTGCATCTGAGTACATGGAAAGACGGCGGCTGCCCTATGTTGTACTTTGTTGTTGAATATAAAGCTAGGTATGTTACAGCATTAGATGTAATATAACATTATGATGATAATTTTCAATCAACAGAAAACTGCTATTCTAATGACTTAATTTTTTTCTAGAAACCAAATTGACTGGACAATGGTATCAAATAGTGTGAAACCCAGTGGAAATTATGTTGTATTAGACTTGACTCCGGCTACATGGTATCAACTGAAAATCACTGCTCATAATAACGTTGGCTTTACTCAAGCTGAATTCGAATTCGCCACACTGACCTCAAGCGGAAGTAAGTACTCTCATATAGTTAGCAAAAGTTATCGCTTGTGATTTTTTCCTGCTAAAATGCCAGTATAGATCGTAGTGTCTTCTCCATGGGATGCAAAGGAGTTTTTCTTTTCCTTTAAAAACAACAAGTCTCTACTTTTTTTCAAGTGGACTTACTTGACTCAAGTGTAATAATAATTATCATTAGATATTTTGGCTCCTCCATCTCGTGAAGACGGCAGCGATTTTGTGGCACAATGGATAACTTTACTAAGTGGGCATCTCAACCTCGTTGTTCCCGTTGTCACTGCGATAATTGTCATTTTCACTGCCCTCATCACAATCTGCGCCCTTCGACGTGGAAAGGAGGATCCTATTCATAAAGGTATGTGTTCAGGGTCTCGCTTACGCACCCTTTGTTTATACTTTTCATAGATATCATTGCGCCGGCACGAAACAATAACAATGGCCGAGGGACGTTGTTCCGACTTTTCCCATGGCTCCCAGAATGGATTGACTACAATATGTTAGTCGCTGGACTGGCTATGGTGGTCATTATTTTTGTTGGAATCTGTGTCATCTGTGTTGCTGTCGCAAGAAGAAATAAAGGCCCAGAAAGCATTCGGCTCCGAGGTCACCTATCTAATATGTCGTCATTATCTTTTCTACTCTTGATGAAAAATTAGCTAGATGGCGTGACTTGTCTTATAGTGAGCTTTAGTTTTTTTTCTAATTTTTCGGTGAATGTTTATAAATTTTAGATGAAGGGATGTACGCTCAACCTGATATGAGAGGTATGACTCTGAAACGAGAATTCCGTGACGAACTGGGTTACATTGCTCCTCCAAATCGAAAGCTGCCCCCTGTTCCTGGATCCAACTACAGCACCTGTGATCGGATTAAGAAAGGTTCGTTTCTTGCGTAGTAAGGGTGCTAATGTTTATGACAAAGGATCGGATCTATTTTGTATTTTGTACTAATGTAACCTTCAATTTTAATTTCATATTGTTGTTGGCTGTGAAAATATGTGTATGGAAGCCATTCGGTGTGAGCTTATGGTGGTAAGTTGCACGCCGCATGGCAGCACTGCATCATATTATTTTTATGTTTCGAATGTGAGGTCATATGTTTTTACGCATTCTTATGTTTTGTGCGTATGTTTTAGCAATCAATTGATTTGAATTTTTGAAAAAATAGTTATAATTAGAAGTGTTTCAATATAAAGTAGTATAATTTGGGACTGTAGTCAATAATACACATAACGGTGGTGTTTTATCCCTTACTTGATAAAAATTTTATCACAATGATTAGTGTATATTTATAGTTTTGCTTTCAATGTATCTATAATGACAACACATGCAGGTAACGGGACATGGCACCCCAGAAGAGCTGCTACTGGTGCACCTCATACGTACGAAGAGTTATCAGAAAATGGTGGTGGAAATTATTATGAGTGTAAACCACCTGTACCACCACATGCAGCTTCCGATGATAGTTCCCTTTATAGCAAACCCCCCGGTGGTAAATTATCCTGATGTTGATTTGCTGGTCTCTCGCTCGCTCTCTCTGCCTCGAAAAAAACACATGTAGTAGTCTTTTCCTAGAATCTTTGTACATTAATTTTCATATTGTCAGTATTAATCTCTTCGCACATTAGTCAATCATTTTGTATTGTACACGTGACTGACTTAACTAATGGGAACTTTATTGTTTACGTGGCTTGTATTTATTTTGTTCTTCAAAGTTTTATCTTTTGCATGTATGATGAGATGATGGTCCGTTTCTGCTTCTTTTCTTTTCATGAATTCTTCCGATTTTCTGTAATATTCTTCTTACTCATGTGCCTTTTTTCATTCCTGTGTAAAATGCTACTCGCCATTTCAAGTGTACGCAACTGCAAGGTATTCTTATTTTGTGGGCTGGTAATTCAAAAGGTTTGTCCTATTGTATTTCCAGGACCCGTTGGACCTGGTGGAGATGAAGAGATTTGCCCCTATGCAACTTTCCACTTGTTGGGTTTTCGTGAGGAGATGGACCCAGCCAAAGCTGCTGCAACGCTTCCACATCCACCTGGTCATGGTCATCATCGTGGAGCTAATAATTCTCAACCCAATGTACTTTTTTCCCTTAATCTCCTGTTTATATAGCTTATAGCGGGTGTATTGCTTTATTTTGTGTTAAAAACACTTTACGTGAATAATTTTTATAGTCTCGAGGAAATAGCACTTCTCGCTATGGTCGTGGACCCGTTGGAACTGGTGTGGTGTCATCTGTTGCTGGAGGTGGAATTATTGGACCCAATGGACAAGTCATGGGACCTTCTAGCGTGTTTTCTCCCGAATATGACGACCCAGCCAACATTGAGGAAGAATATGGATACCACAATAGCAGCCCTAATCGTCGTGCATCTTTGGGACGTCGCTCAATGGGTAAGGATTTTTATTTTTTTTAGTTGAGAAGGTACTATGACTAGAACTACAAGGAATTTCTCTGTAGGATCGATGAAAACTGTGCCCATTCCGGAGAGCCCTTCTCCTCCTCCCTTGCCTCCACCTCCACGAGATGCAGGATCTCCCAGTTCGACTCCTTCTCATTCTCAAAACAACCAGAGCACCAACTCTGCAAATGACTCCAAGGAATCTAACGAATTGTCTGAAGCCGAATGCGATCGTGATCCTTTGATTCGCAATAGTCGAGCTGGCCAAAATAATCAGAATACTGAAGAGATGCGTCGACTTCTTGAAAAGTAAGTTTTCTGTGTAAATATTATAATTACTCGAGCTGTACGGCTAACGTAATTGAAAAATGTAATTAATTCGGGAATTTTTTGTGCCGCATTTTCACTCGGAAAAGGAATCTGTAAGTGGTAATAATAATGAGGTCGACAAAATTTGTATGATGTATTGCTGTCATGAGCAGGATATGGATTTTTGTCTGTTGCTGATTGATTGGATATGCATGATTTTAATGATAATTTGGTTGCATTACTTATTTCTTTTTTTTAATCGCCGTACTTAGGAATGAAGGGGCTCATCCTATCCCCAATGGGCTAACCCCTTATGACACAGTCAACGTCTGAAAGAACTCAGCGAAACATGTAGCCAAAGATTTGTGACAGGAAAAGAGACTTTTCTCTTTCATCGACCCGTTTTTTGCATTAGGATTGACCAATGAATCATGAATGCTTCGCTTTATTTGCTCCTTTTATTGTTAATTTAAAATAAGTGAGTCACATTTTATGTCATGACTTTTAAACTTTCTTTGTGATTTTATTGAGAGGATAATTAATATAATCTTAAATGATTGTACACCCATAATTTCTCTTGCAACGCAGGCGTTTTGGTTGTATGCATGAGATTCTGCGGAGAAGGTGGCGTCATTTTTTAAAGTTTGTGTAGCATTTTGATCTGCCAATACTCGATTTGCGCTTGATAGTTATATTCCTCATCTGCGTGCGACTGGGTTTAAGTTAGATTTGTGTATGCCATGTGACTGAGCATTAGAATTGCGTAGTTCTTAAGGTGTCCCCTAATATTAATCAGTGAATGGAACCTTGCGAATGTAAAATGTGTTTTCTAGGTGTAGGGAGGGATACTAAAACTAACTGAAAGTAAGAAGCTATTGTATTGCTTATATAAGCCAGCTATAGCTAGTAAAAAGGTGAAGGTCATGATGAATCCATGTGTCATACCCAATCTTACCATGCAATGAAAATTCTAGTGCTGTAATTTAAACTCTAATTGCATAGGGAGCTTATTCCCTAAAGTAGTCAGCATGAACAAGACTTGTTTTAAACTAGTTTAACTAAATTACATTATGAACATGCGCGCGCCCCTTGTGAAAGTGAATGTATGAAAAATCAACGAATTATGGTCGCTTTTTAGATTATTTTACGTTATTTAATGTCCATATTGTATTATATTATTGGTTTTGTTGTGTTTGTTTGAATTTTAAATGTGATAATGACTTTACAGACTGGCAAAAAATCACAAAAAAAAAGTTCGGTTTGTGTTTGTTGTGTTTGTTTCTCCTACTCATTATTATTTCTTGCATGCAATGGACGCCGTATACTATGTAATTTTAATAATTATGTTGTGTTTTCCTTTTGAAAACGGAAGTGAAAGCCAATATTAACTTTTTTGCTTTCTTCGTTTTTTCTGTGTGTAACTATAAGATGAGGACTAAACTTAAGCACTCTGTGTAAAACTTAATTCCTAATAGTATATGTATACTACTAGCTAACTAACTAACTTATGCTATAAAACTCTTACTACAATGCTCACTTTTCCATATGTAAAATCGTACTTGCTCTAACTAACTTACTAAACTACTGTAGCACAGTAAACTACTACTACTTGTACTTTAGCTTTATTGACTTAAACACTTCTACTTGTAGTTCATGTTAAAATTGTGTATGCGAGCATTCTTCGATGTTTCTGAGGATGAATTAGCTGCAAAAACAATATGAGACTTTTGAACCGGAAACTGGAGCTCATAATTGAAAACAAAAAGAATGCTCTATGGAATCGCTCAATTCATAGTATCGTGGATTTAAATTGAACAGTATTCTTTAAAAAGCATCCCATATAATACTTATTTGGCCTGGGACTGAAAACATGGCAGGAAGGAATTGAAGCTTTTCTCTAAAGAAACATCGATTGCTCATAAATCCATAAGACTTTAGTGTGTCATAACAATTATTGAAACTAAAACTTAAGTGTGAACAGAATATTTAGTGACTGTTATTAATTGTAAGTGGGAAAAATTAGACTGCATGTGAACTTACAAAGTTTCCTTTTCAGCCATTTCCCATTATAATGTTGCCTGCGTAATTGCGTGAAACACTTACTGGAGACTTTCATTCACATGTAGACTCGTGTTTGTGTAGAAGCTTGCTTAAATTTTGTGTGTTGTTATTGTGTAAGTAGCTAAACATAATAAGTAAGGTATATTTACTGCTGAACTGACACAACAATCTAATGCATGTAATGCACGCCATCGTCAAAAGAGAAAGTTATTTGCACGGGCTAGAATCTCAACTCGTAAATATCGGATTAATGCTAACGAAGAACAAGAATAATGTGAATAGAAAGCTGCAAAAGCATGAGAGTGGAGATCATGAAATGTTAAAATGTTTGAACTTTCTTTAATTGAGTTGATGAACTTGGTAACTCGAATTATTCATAGCCATGATTCTTAAATGGACAACATTAGAAAGTAGTAGTGAGTAAATGAATTTCCCATGCATTGCAGTCTAATTCAACTCTCTATCTGCATTGCAATCGCATAGTGTCAGTTGTGCATGTGCGCTTCTCTATGATCACAATATTAATTAGATATAAGTTTTACTGAACTCTAAATGTAATGACTCTTGCTAGTATGTAATTCTCATTGAATAATAAAACCCCATAAAATGTATTCCGTCTTGTCTTTATTTATTATTGACTTGGATATAAGATTATTGCAGAAAGCGAAATTTGAGTTTAGATCACAACTCTTAGTTAGTTATTGGCTGGCATTTATTGACACAAGAATAATATAATGATATGTTGTAAAGCTGCTGAGTTCAGAGTTCACCATAAAGAGCACTTAAGCTTAGGATTCATGTTGCTACCAACAGGGCAGTTATAAGCCATTGCAAACTCGGGAATGTTCATGAGCATTCCATTAATCCTATAAAATCCCCAAAAAATTAAGGTTAGTTTCAACTTGCCAAATGGTTACAGACGTTGTTACTGAAAGATTAGAAAAGTGGAAATTTTCACCTCTCAGGATGTGGAGTGTGCTCATCTACTTCTAAAAGGAACACGTAACCTAGGGGTGAGACGTTAGCGCAATAAGCCTGCATTTATGAAAATTTTGCATTTCAGACTATAACAGGGAACCTAAGTAAAGTTTGGATGCAGACGCTGGGAATGGATTAAAAAACGGATGGAACAAACCTGCGCCACGGTTAGAAAATAAATTTGCTCTAGAGTATACTTCAAGCCAGGGATTTTTCTTTCAGACTCCCACACGGTTTGAGATGAAGATGAGATCTCCCGGAATCGAAGGTAGGCTTTGAAAGCCACTTGAAGGCCTGCTATGTCAGCCAAGTTCTCATTTTGAGTCAAATTACCATCCACCTATAGTCATTGGAATCAATCATTTTCGAATCAGTGTCTATAATTACGGCGTGGGCATGAATAAAACCTATTGACACTTAAAATAAATAAATAAAAAACGAAAAAGCAAGGCAGGTTTGGTTTTATGTGATAAGAGAGAAAATTTGAAGTATGGTAAGTTACATCGCTCCATGAACGAAAAAACTAGTGCATGAATATTGTATGCTAATGCAAACCAATGCACGTTCTAGTCACGAGCACTACTTATATTTTCACCTGAATCGGGACGTGAGCTTGTTGAAAGGAAATCACTTTTTTAAAGTGAGAGGAATACTGCTTCGCAACGCATACACTTTTCTTTTCGAGATAAGACCCGTGAGAAACACGGTCATGTCCTTCGTTAAATCGCCCGTGTTCATCAAAGTCGCTGCCTGTGTGGAACAAGAAATTTGCCAGTCGTATGCATGTTACATATTTATGGATGAATACAAAATATATGAAATAATTTGACAATTGACATCAACTTGTACAAGCCAATGTCAGTGCAACTACAAACTGCATTATTCACCTGAGCCATCTAATGCATGTAAGGCTTCGTGAGCGATTGTGAGAGCCAATGTTGCATAATTTATATACTTCGGAGCGGCTGTAGTATAGTGTGGAGGATTCAGAAATCCCAATGGAACCACAATGCTATTAAATTGTTGTATGTAGTAGGCATTCACCGTAATAGGGAAGGTAACAAAGGCCCATCTGGTAGGAAAAAACAAGTTTAAAATTTTTTTGACAGAAGCACTTTAGTAAGTTAGTGCGAATCAAACTTGTTGTACATATCCCAATTTCGAACAAGGAAGAAAGTTCAAGAAAAGTGTGGCAATGAAAAGTTGAGAGTTAGAATCGTGAATTGGGAAGGGAAAAGTTGTACGACATTTCAAATATTTACAGACCTATAAATAGGATCCACTTTTTGTAACCTTTCAAATAATAAACCGCAATTCTGGGCTGTCTAGCATGAATCAGTTAATAAAATAATATAGCAGAATTCGATCGGCCAATTTATTTCTGAGCCATAATTGCTTCTTAATTGTAATCACCACAAGGTAAACAACAATGCTTTTGCTGTCCATCCGTACGAACTGAGCAACCCGGAATAGCCGTATTCCCTTAAAAGCTTAATTACACAATAAATATTTTATTATGGCCTGACCTTGTGATACGAAAATTGCTTGGTACACTAAAAAAGGAATAAGAAAGTGTTCTAACTGGGACCCACTTGTTTCAGGTACAAGCATGCATGAATTTGCTCCAAAAGACAACATGCAAATACTAATAAAGTAGTTACGGTGTGCAAAACATCTTACGTAGTCTTTTGTTCATCCACTTTGTTCCAGTATAAGGAAAACAAATGCTCCCGAAACGTTTGGTAAACAAGTTTCACATTGTAGTAGAAGTTGGTTGGATCGATTTGAATCTAAATAGAGCAAGTTTTTCACAATAATTCCACTATTAAATAGTATAAACCACTCGACTTTCTTTTTGAAATTAAAAATTGATTTCGTATAGCACGCTTAAATATGTTTACTATTATCAGGTAACATAATCTATACTTCTATGCTACCCACTTCCCCAAAAACTCAAAACT
>Ga0210040_10005815_pt1 | contig 15568 bp, 15 predicted proteins | sample CryGeyCG12114_NA_FD_185462 | JGI IMG/M metagenome (GOLD analysis project Ga0210040, IMG submission 185462) | Groundwater microbial communities from aquifer - Crystal Geyser CG19_WC_8/21/14_NA (SPAdes) (version 2) | ecosystem: Environmental > Aquatic > Deep subsurface > Groundwater | place: USA... | reverse complement strand
GCGGCGGTGACCATGCCCGGGGCGAGCATGAGCTTCAGCCGCTCGGTGAGCTTCTCGCCCGAGGGCGCGAGGTCGCCGGCCGACGTCGACACCAGGGCTACGCCGCGGACGCGGTCGGTGAACAGCTCGGGGCGGGCCGCGGCCAGGCACATGATCGTCATCCCGCCCATGGAGTGCCCGCCCAGCACCACCGGGCCGGTGGGGACCAGCTGGTCGAGCAGGTTCCCGAGGTCGGCCCCGAGCTGGTCGATCGACAGCTCGGCGACTTCGGAGGCGTACCTGGGGTGGGCGGGAGAACGCCAGGTGCTGCGGCCGTGCCCGCGCTGGTCGTAGCGGATCAGCCGCAGCTCGCCCGCGGCGACCTTCGGGGTGAGCAGGGCGGCGACGTCGTCCCAGGAGGCCTGGGCCAGGGTCCAGCCGTGGGCCAGGACGAGGGTGACCGGCGCGTCGTCGGACCCGTCGACGACGGCGTGGATCAGCGCGCCGTCGCCGGTGCGGACGGCGGCGACGCGGCGGAGGACCGTGCCCGCGCTCATGCCGCCACCTCCGGGGTGCTCGCAGGTGCGGCGGCCGGGACGCCGACGTAGTTCTCGCGGTCCAGCTTCTTCGTGAGCTTGCGGAACCGGAAGGTGAAGTCCGGCCACAGCGTGGTGTTGTGCCCGTGCTCGTCCAGGTACCAGCTGGCGCAGCCGCCGCCGAGCCACACGGTGCCCTTCGACTTCTCCGCGATCAGCGCGCGGTAGGCCTCCTGCGCCTCGCGGGTGGTCTCCAGGACCTCCAGCGCCTCGGCGTCCATGGTGCGCAGGGCGTCGTCGACGTAGTTCACCTGCGACTCGATCATGTAGACCATCGACGTGTGGCCGACGCCCACGTTGGGGCCCACCAGCAGGAACAGATTGGGGAAGCCGGCGACGGTGGCGCTGCGGTTGCTCACCATGCCGTCCGCCCAGACCTCGGCCAGGCTCCGGCCGTCCCGGCCGCGGATCCGCTCCGCGATCGGCAGATCGGTCACGTGGAAGCCGGTGGCCAGCACGATCGTGTCCGTGGGGCGCTCGACGCCGTCCCGGCTGACGACGGAGTGCGGCCGGACCTCGGCGATGCCGGCGGTGACCAGCTCGGCGTTGGGTGCGGCCACCGCCGGGAAGTAGTCGTTGCTGATCAGGATCCGCTTGCAGCCGATGGTGTAGTCCGGCGTCAGCGCGCGGCGCAGCTTCGGGTCGCGCACCTGGCGCTCGAGGTGCGCCTTGGCCAGCTTGCCGACCGGCTTCAGGAAGCGGCGCCGCTTGGCCAGGCCGATCACGAGGAACTCGCGGAACAGGTAGAGGCCGGCCCGGACGGCCTTCTGGAAGCCGGGCACGCGGCGGTAGAGCCGGCGCACGAGCGGCTTCACCGGGTGGTCGGTGCGGGGTACCACCCAGGCGGGCGTGCGCTGGTAGACCGCGATGCTCTCCACGAGCGGCTGGATCGCCGGGACCACCTGGATGGAGGAGGCGCCGGTGCCGATGACGGCGACCTTCTCGCCGGCGAGGTCGTGGTCGGCGTTCCAGCGCGCGGAGTGCATGACGGTGCCGGCGAAGGTGTCCAGGCCCGGGATGTCGGGATAGGTGGGGTCGGCCAGCGCGCCGGCGGCGGAGACCAGGATGCGGGCCCGGAAGTCACCGGCCGCCGTCGAGACCAGCCAGCGACGCGCCTGGTCGTCCCACCGCGCGCCGGTGACCTCGGCGCCGAAGACGCAGTGCCGGCGCACGTCGAAGTCCTCCGCGACCCGCTGCAGGTAGGCCTGGATCTCGGGCTGCTCGGAGAAGGAGCGGCCCCAGTCGGGGTTCAGCGCGAAGGAGAACGAGTAGAGGTTGGACTGCACGTCGCAGGCCGCACCCGGGTAGGTGTTGTCCCGCCAGGTGCCGCCCACGTCCTGCGCCCGCTCCAGGAGGACGAAGTCGGTCTCGCCCCGCCGCTTGAGGGCGATCGCCATGCACAGGCCGGCGAAGCCCGATCCGATGATCGCCACGCCCACCTCGCGGACGGGCCCCGAGGGCTCGCGGGCGGCGGTGGTCTGGTTCTCGAGCGTGCTGGTCACCGATCGGCTCCTTCGTCTGCCGGTAGTCACCCAGGCTTGCTGAGCAACGCTCAACAAGCTACAGCGGCTGAGGAGCGGTCCTCGCTGGGCCCCGAGCACCTGTGGGTGGCGGCCCACGCCGGCCTGCACGAGGGAGCGGTGGGGGCAGAGAGGTCCGCTGTCAGCTGGTCCAGGAGCCGGCGCGGCCGACGGCGTCCTTCCAGCGGTCGTGCCGGCCGTCGTCCCGGAGGCCGCGGGTCGGCTCGAAGCGGCGGTCCAGTGCCCAGGTCTGCGCCAGCTCGTCGGTGGAGCTCCACACGCCGGTGCCCAGCCCGGCCAGGAACGCCGCCCCGAGCGCCGTCGTCTCGGTGACCACCGGCCGGCGCACCGGGACGCCCAGCTGGTCGGCCTGCAGCTGCAGCAACAGGTCGTTGGCGCTCGCCCCGCCGTCGGCGGAGAGCTCCGGGACCGAGAGGCCCGCCTCGTCGACCATCACGTCGACGACGTCGCGCACCTCGAAGGCGAGCGCCTCCAGGGTGGCCCGGGCGATGTGCGCCCGGGTGGTCCCGCGGGTGATGCCGAGGATGGCGCCGCGGGCGTGCGGGTCCCAGTGCGGCGCACCCATGCCGGTGAGAGCCGGCACGAACACGACGTCGCCGGAGTCGGCCACGGTGCGCGCCAGTCCCTCGATCTCGGCGGCGGAGTCGATCAGGCCCAGGCCGTCGCGCAGCCACTGCACCGCAGCACCCGTGACGAAGATGGCGCCCTCGAGGGCGTAGACCAGCCCGTCGCCGAGGTCCCACGCGACCGTGGTCAGCAGGCCGGCGTCCGATCGGACCGGGCTCGACCCGGTGTTGGTCAGCACGAACGAGCCAGTGCCGTAGGTGCACTTGCTCATGCCGGGGGAGAAGCACGCCTGCCCGAAGAGCGCCGCCTGCTGGTCGCCGGCCATGCCCGAGATCGGCAGCGACAGCCCCAGGAAGGAGTCGGGGTCGGTGGTGCCGACGACGCCGGAGTTGGGCACCAGCTCGGGCAGCGCGGACCGGGGGACGTCGAACAGGTCGCACAGCTCGTCGGACCAGGCGCCCTTCTCCAGGTCGAACAGCAGCGTGCGGCTGGCGTTGCTGGGGTCGGTGACGTGCACGGCGCCGCCGGTGAGCCGGGCGATCAGGTAGGAGTCGACGGTGCCCAGCGCCAGGGAGCCGTCGCGCACCCCCGACCACGTCCGCGGCTCGTGCTCGGCGAGCCAGGCGAACTTGGTGCCGGTGAAGTACGGGTCCAGTCGGAGGCCGGTGAGCCCGGCGACGTGCTCCTCCACGCCGTCGGCGCGCAGCCGGTCGCAGATGCCCGTGGTGCGCCGGTCCTGCCACACGATCGCCGGGCGGGGGGAGTGGAGGGTGCGGCGCTCCCAGACGACGGCGGTCTCCCGCTGGTCGGTGATGCCGATGCACGTCGGCTGGTCCTCGGTACCCGCCAGGGCCTCGCGGCAGGCGGCGACCGTCGCCGTCCAGATGTCGTCCGGCTCGTGCTCCACCCACCCGGGGCGGGGGAAGAGCTGCGCGAACTCGCGGTAGCCGCGGGACAGCACGTCGCCCTGCTCGCCGACGACCAGCGCCGTCACCCCGGTGGTACCTGCGTCGATGGCCAGAACCGGCATGCCCGCGAACCTATAGCGCGGCGTCGGCGGCGCATCTCGGCAGCGGGCGCTCCGGGCGACACCGGCGCGCGGGTGCCCGATGATCACGGGGTGACCACAGGCATCGAGCTCGTGCGCCCGTCGACATTGGCCGCCACCGTCCCGTACGCGTACGCCGCGGTGACCGATCCCGGCCGCATGGTGTTCACCGCCGGCGCCTGCCCGCTGGACGCCGACGGCGCGACGGTCGCCGTGGGGGACGTCGCGGGGCAGGCCCGGCAGGTGATGGAGAACCTGGAGACGGCGCTGGGGGCGGCCGGCGCCGGGTTAGACGACGTCCTCAAGACGACGGTGTACGTCGCGACGACCGATCGCGCCGACCTGCTCGCCGCCTGGCAGGTCGTGCGGGAGGCGTTCGGGGAGCACGACGCACCCAGCACGCTGGTCGGCGTGACGGTGCTCGGCTACGAGGACCAGCTCGTCGAGGTGGAGGCCATCGCAGTACGTGACAGCTGGCAGGACCCCGGCCCTCCGCACGACGACGCGGTGACCGCATGACGGTGCGGCGCTTCTTCTACGACACCGAGTTCATCGAGGACGGCACCACCATCGACCTCGTCTCCATCGGCGTCGTGGACGAGACCGGCCGGGAGTTCTACGCGGTCAGCACCCAGTTCGACGAGCGCAAGGCCATCCCGTGGGTGCGCCGCAACGTCCTGGACCAGCTGCCCCCGCCGCGGGACTTGGCATGGCGCACCCGGGACCGGATCCGCGACGACCTGCTCGCCTTCCTCACCGGCCCGGGAGAGGAGATCGAGCTCTGGGCCTGGTTCGCCGCCTACGACCACGTGGCCCTCGCGCAGCTGTGGGGCGCCATGCCCGCCCTGCCGCGACCCGTTCCGCGCTTCACCCGCGAGCTGCGCCAGCGCTGGGACGACCGCGGGCAGCCACCCCTCCCGCCGAAGCCGGCGGGCACGCACGACGCCCTGGTCGACGCCCGCTACAACCTCGCGCGCTGGCGGGCGATCGAGGAGCACGGCGACTGATCGGCCGCTGGCGCCTGCCCCGCTCGTCCGCGACGCTGCACGGCGTGGCAGAGATCGGCGTCGCCCGGGCGCGCACCGTGCTGGCCCGCGCCTTCTTCGACGACCCGCTCATGGTCTGGTTCTTCCCCGACCCCGACGTGCGTCCGCACGCCTGCGCGGCGATGTTCGGACTGCTCGCCGAGCACTACCTGGCCGACGGGCGGGTCGACGTCGGCACGCGGTCGGCGCCCGTGGGGGTGGCGATGTGGCGGTGGCCCGGCCCGGAGGCGCCGCCGGAGGACGGGCCGGAGGAGCTGCCCTCGATCGGCGGCCTCATGGCGGGGTTCATGGGAGCCGCCCGCGCCCGCGAGGTCGGTGCGGCGATGGCCTCGCTCGACGCGCTGCGGCCGCCGGAGCCCTACGCCTACCTGCACCTGCTGGCCGTCGACCCGGATGCCTGCCGGCAGGGTCTCGGTGGTGAGCTGCTGGACCGCGGGCTGGCCGCGGCCCGGGATGCCGGCCTGGTGGCCTGCCTCGACACGATGAACCCGGCCAACGTCCCCTTCTACGAGGCCCACGGCATGTCGGTCCGGCACGAGGTGCAGCTCGGTCAGGACGGCCCGACGAGCTGGGCGATGGCGGCCGGCTGAGGCTCAGCCGCGCAGGTGCGCCCAGTCCTCCGGGTGCGCACGGAGGTGCTCGGCCACGGTGCGCGCCGGGGGGCCGGTCAGCCGGGGAACGACGTCGGTCACCGCGGACAGTTCGCCGGCGGCGATGGCCAGGCAGCTGCCCACCCAGCCCTCGATCTCCCGGTCCGGGTGCCCGGAGGGACGGCGGGTCGCCCATGCCTGCGCCTCGGTCTGCACGCGGTACTCCGCGGCCGGCCGGTGACCAGCCGCAGCGGCGCGTCGGCCGCGGAGAGCCGGGTGGCCACGCGGCCGCCCAGGACACCGGTGGCGCCGGTCACGGCGATCGTGCATGCAGGGCCCGGTGCGGGTCCCGCCTGCGGCATCATGGCCGGTGCCAACCCGGCAGCAGTCCCGCTCCTTCCCGCGGAGGTACGCATGCGCATCGGCATCCTGACCGGCGGCGGTGACTGCCCGGGTCTCAACGCGGTCATCCGGGCGGTCGTCCGGAAGGGCATCGGCGGGCACGGCGACGAGCTGGTCGGCTTCCGGGACGGCTGGCGGGGGGTGCTCGAGGGCGACACGGTGCCGCTGGACCTGGCGGCCGTGCGCGGGATCCTGCCCCGCGGCGGCACGGTGCTCGGCACCTCGCGCACGAACCCCTACGCCGTCGACGGCGGACCCGAGCGCGTGCTGGCGACGCTGGACCGGCTCGGCATCGACGCGCTGATCCCCATCGGCGGCGAGGACACCCTCGGGGTGGCCACCCGGCTCGCGGAGGCGGGGGTGCGCGTCGTGGGGGTGCCGAAGACGATCGACAACGACCTGGACGCCACCGACTACACCTTCGGGTTCGACACCGCCGTCGGCGTCGCCATGGAGGCGATCGACCGGCTGCACACCACCGGCGACAGCCACCACCGGACGCTGGTGGTCGAGGTGATGGGGCGGCACGCGGGCTGGATCGCCCTGCACGCGGGCATGGCCGGGGGCGCCAACGTCGTCCTCATCCCGGAGAAGCCCTTCGACATCGACGCCGTCGTCGCCCACTGCCTGCACCGGTTCGAATCGGGGTTCTCGCCCATCGTCGTCGTCTCGGAGGGAGCCGCACCCCGCGACGGCGGGCTGATGCTCTCCGACGGGGAGGAGGACGCCTTCGGGCACGTGCGCCTGGGCGGCATCGGGGCGGCGCTCGCCGCGGTGCTGGAGGAGCGCACCGGCCGGGAGGCGCGGGCCGTGGTGCTCGGGCACGTGCAGCGCGGTGGCACGCCGTCCCCGTTCGACCGGGTGCTGGCCACCCGCTTCGGGCTGGCCGCGATCGACGCCGTCCACGACGGGGAATCGGGGATCATGGTGGCCCTGCGCGGCACCGACATCGTGCGGGTGCGGCTGAGCGAGGCGACCGCCCAGCTCAAGCTGGTGCCGCCGGAGCGCTACGCCGAGGCCGAGGTGTTCTTCGGCTGATCGGAGGGGCGCGGGCGCGGCGCCGTACCCTCGGTACGTGACTCTCACCGATCCTGCCGAGCTCGTCCCCGGTCTGGACCGGTGGCGTGAGCTGCCCGCCGCCCAGCAGCCGGCGTGGCCCGACCGCCCCGCCCTCGACGCCGTGCTCGGCACGCTGTCGACCGTGCCGCCGATCGTCGCGCCCAGCGAGGTGGACGCCCTGCGTGCCCAGCTCGCGGACGTGGCCCGCGGCAAGGCGTTCCTGCTCCAGGGCGGCGACTGCGCGGAGACCTTCGACCTCAACACCGAGCCGCACCTGCAGGCCACCACGCGCACGCTGCTGCAGATGGCCGTCGTCCTCACCTACGGGGCCAGCGTCCCGGTGGTGAAGGTGGGCCGGGTGGCCGGGCAGTACGCCAAGCCGCGCTCGTCGGACACCGACGCGCTCGGGCTGCCCTCCTACCGGGGCGACATGGTCAACGACCTGGAGCCGGTGCTGGAGAAGCGCATCCCGGACCCCTACCGGTTGGTGCGGGCGTACGCGAACTCCGCCGCGGCGATGAACATGATCCGCGCCTACGCCAAGGGCGGGCTGGCCGACCTGCACGCGGTCCACAACTGGAACCAGGACTTCGTGGCCAGCTCCCCGGCCGGCGTGCGTTACGAGGTCATCGCCCGCGAGATCGACCGGGCGCTGGCGTTCATGAAGGCCTGCGGCGTCGACTCCGAGGCCCTGCGCGCCGTCGAGCTGTACAACTCGCACGAGGCGCTGATCCTCGACTACGAGCGCGCGCTGCTGCGCATGCACGAGGGCCGCCCGTACGCCCTCTCCGCCCACTTCGTGTGGGTGGGGGAGCGCACCCGCCAGATGGACGGCGCGCACATCGAGTTCGCCTCGAAGCTGGCCAACCCGGTCGGCGTCAAGATCGGCCCGACGACGACGCCGGAGCAGGCCACCGAGCTCGTCGAACGGCTCGACCCCGACGGCGTGCCCGGCAAGCTGACGCTGATCAGCCGGATGGGCAACGGAAAGATCCGCGACGTGCTGCCGGCGATCGTCGAGAAGGTCACCGCCAGCGGCCACGAGGTCGTCTGGCAGTGCGATCCGATGCACGGCAACACCCACGAGTCGCCCAGCGGCTACAAGACCCGGCACTTCGACCGCGTCGTCGACGAGGTGCTCGGCTTCTTCGACGTGCACCGCGGCCTGGGCACCTGGCCCGGCGGCATCCACGTGGAGCTGACCGGCGAGGACGTCACCGAGTGCCTCGGCGGCGCGATGGAGATCAGCGACGCGGACCTCAACAGCCGGTACGAGACCGCCTGCGACCCGCGGCTGAACACCGGGCAGTCCCTCGAGCTGGCCTTCCTCGTGGCGGAGATGCTGCGTGGCTGACCGCTCCGGCCCCGTCGATCTGCGCTCGGACACCGTCACCCGGCCGACCGCCGGGATGCGCAAGGCGATGGCCGAGGCCGAGACAGGGGACGACGTCTACGCCGAGGACCCGACCGTCCGCGCGCTCGAGGAGCGGACGGCGGCGTTGTTCGGCCACGAAGCGGCGCTGTTCGTGCCGAGCGGCACCATGGGCAACCAGATCGGGATGCGGCTGGTCGCCGAGCCCGGCCAGGAGGTGCTCTGCGACGCCGACGCGCACGTGGTCACCTACGAGATGGGCGCCGCCGCCGCGATCTTCGGCTTGTCCACGCGCACCGTCGTCTCCGACCGGGGCCTGCTGGACGCCGACGCGCTGATCGCGCAGGTGCGGCCGCAGGGCGACGCCTATCTGACCGGCACCGCGGCCATCGCGGTCGAGAACACGCACAACCGGGGCTTCGGCCGGGTGCAGCCCCTCGGCGAGCTGCAGAAGCTGTGGAACTGGTCGCGCGGTGCCGGTGTCGCCGTGCACCTCGACGGCGCCCGCATCTGGAACGCGCACGTGGCCTCCGGCGTCGACCTGGCCACCTACGGCCGGCTGGCCGACACCGCGTCGGTCTGCTTCTCCAAGGGCCTGGGGACGCCGGTCGGCTCGGTGCTGCTCGGCTCGGCGCAGCGGATGGCGACCGCGCGGCTGTGGCGCAAGCGCCTGGGTGGCGGCATGCGGCAGGTCGGCGTGCTGGCCGCGGCCTGTCTGTACGCGCTGGACCACCACCTGCCGCGCATGGGCGAGGACCACGAGAACGCGCAGCTGCTGGCGAAGCGCCTCGGGGTGGACCCGGCGTCGGTGGAGACCAACATGGTCGTGCTGGAGGACGTCGAGGCGCCGGTGCTCGCCGAGGCGGCCAAGGCCCGGGGCGTGCTGGTGTCGCAGGTGAGCCCCACCCGCGTCCGGCTGGTCACGCACCTCGACGTCGACCGGGCCGGCATCGACCGCGCCGCCGACGTCCTCACGGAGTTGCTGGACCGCTAGCGCGTCAGAAGCCGTGCGTGACGACCGGCTGCAGCGTGCCGGCGCGCAGCGCCTCGATCACCTGCAGCTCGTGCGGCACGACCGGGCCGGGGAGCGCGTCCAGGTCGAACCACCGCAGGTCGGTGGACTTGTCCGCTTCCTGGATCGTGGGCTCGCGGGTCCAGCGCCGGCACTCGAAGAAGAAGTCGACCCGCTCGTCGATCGGGCCGTGCGGGGCGACGGTGCGGTGCATCGCGCACAGGGTGACGAGGTCGGCCGGGTCGATCACGACGCCGAGCTCCTCGGCCGCCTCGCGCGCCGCCGCGTCCAGGACCGACTCGCCGGCCTCGACGTGCCCGGCCGCCGCGGCCGCCCAATGGCCGTCCATGTAGCCGGTGCCCTGGCGCAGCTGCAGCAGGAGTTCTTCGCCCCGCTCGGAGCGCCGGCGCAGCAGCACGTAGGCGGCTGGCACCACCTGGAACCTCACGGGGCGGGAATCCGCAGGGGAGTCCGCACACGGCGGGGAGAACTCACAGCAGGAGAGCCCTAGCCGAACGTCAGGAGGATCGTGATCTTGGTTCCCTGCTCGACGGTCTCACCGGGGCTCACGCTCTGCCGGAAGACGTGGTCGCCGAAGAAGCGGGTCGACTCGACCTGCAGACCCAGCGCCTGCAGCTCGGCGGTGGCGTCGGCCTCGTCCAGGCCGACGACGTCGGGCACCTCCACCAGCGGCACGCCCACCGCGACCCGGATCGTCACCGCGCTCCCGAACGGCGCCTTCTGGCCCGGTGCCGGGTCGACGACGAAGACCTCGCCCTTGTCGACGTCGGCGCTGCGGCCGTCGGAGCCGCGCGTCACCTCGAAGCCCCGTTCCTCCAGGTTGGCCGTCGCCTGCTCGGGCGTCTGGCCGGTCACGTCGGGCACGGCCACCGGTGCGCGGCCCTTGCTGACCAGCATGGTGACGACCTGCTGGCGCGTCAGCTGGGTGCCGGCGGGCGGGTCGAAGCCGGTCACCATCCCGACCGGCAGGGCGTCGTCGAAGACCTGGGTGCGGGTGATCTGCACCGGGACGTTCTCCTGCAGCTCCGCCTCGACCTCGTCGGCCGGGCGGTTCACCAGCTCCGGGGCGATCACGTAGCGCTCGGGGCCCTTGGACACCACGACCTCGACGTCGGTGCCCCGGATGGCCTCACCACCGGCCGCGGGCTCGACGGAGATCACGGTGCCGGCGGGCACGGTCTCGCTCCACTGCTCCGTGACCGGTTCGGGGTCCAGGCCGGCCTCCTGCAGCAGGTCCACCGCCGCCTCGCGCGACTTGCCCACCAGCTCGGGGACGTCGGTCCACCGGCCGCTGCCCAGCCACCAGCCGACGGCGCCGATGGTGATGGCCAGCAGCAGCACGAGGGCGACGGCGAAGCGGGCGCGGCGGCGGCGGATGTGCTGCGGCACGCCGGGACGGGCGCGGTCGAGCCCGGGGCGGCGGCCCGCGACGTCGGTGGTCGGGCCGGAGCCCATGCCGGGCATCGTGCTGGTGCGGCCGCTGCGCTGGGCACCCAGGACGGCGGTGCCCGGGTCGCTGGGGTGGCGCGGGCGGGTCGGGCGGCTGGTGGGGCGCAGGGTGCCCGGGCCGGCGGTGCTGCGCCCGGTGGGCACCGGCACCGGCTCGATGCCGAGGTCCTTGCGCACGTGGAAGAGCTCGGCGAGGAAGGCGCCGGCGTCGAGCGGGCGGCCTGCGGGGTCGCGGCGGGTGCCACGGCCGACCAGCTCGTCGACCTGCCACGGCAGGCCGGGCACCTCGGTCGACGGCGCGGGGACGTCGTTGTGCACGTGCTGGTAGGCGATCGCGAGAGGGGTGTCGCCGCCGTAGGGCGGGTGCCCGGTGAGCATCTCGTAGAGCACGATGCCGGCGGCGTAGATGTCGCTGCGGGCGTCGGCACGGCCGCGTTCGAGCTGCTCGGGGGAGAGGTAGGCGACGGTGCCGATGAGGACGCCGCCGGTCTGGCTGGTCTGCCCGGTGCCGACGACGGCGCGCGCGAGCCCGAAGTCGGCGACCTTCACCACGCCGTCGATGCCGATGAGGACGTTCTCCGGCTTGATGTCGCGGTGCACGATGCCGGCCCGGTGCGCGGCGGTCAGCCCGGACAGCACCGGCTCGAGGACGGCGAACGCCTCGGCCACGGTCAGCCGGCCGCGGGCGGTGAGCAGGTCGCGCAGCGTGCGCCCGCGCACCAGCTCCATGACCAGGAACACCAGGTCCTGGTCGCTGCCCTGGTCGCTGACCCCCACGACGTTCGGGTGGCTGAGCATCGCCGCCGCCCGGGCCTCGCGGGTGAAGCGGTCGACGAAGGTCGGGTCGTGGGCGAGGTGCTCGGCCATGATCTTCACCGCGACCGTCTTGTGCAGCCGCAGGTCGGTGGCCGAGTAGACGGTGGACATGCCGCCGCGTGCCACCCGTTCCTCGAGGCGGTAGCGCCCCTCGAGGACGAGTCCGACCACGGGGTCGGTCACGACGGTGTCCACCCGATCGAGTGTAGGAGCGCTCCCGGGCGGCGGGCGCCCACACGCGGGAGGGCCGCCGGCGGGATGGGTTCTCCTGTCACACCGGCCCCACGGGCGCCCGCCGCAGGGTCAGGCGAGGTCCAGGCCCGGGTACAGCGGGTGGGCGGCGAGCAGCTCGGCGGTGGCCGCACGGGTCCGGTCGGCCAGGCCGTCGGTGAGCACGTACTTGGCCTTGGAGACCCCGCCGTCCCGCGTCGCGGTCGGGGTGGCGCCCTCCAGGACGTCGACGATGAGCTCCGCCGTCCGGTCGAACTCGGGGGCGCCGAAGCCGCGCGTGGTCAGCGCCGGGGTGCCCAGCCGGACGCCGGAGGTGTACCAGGCGCCGTTCGGGTCGGCCGGGATGGCGTTGCGGTTGGTGACGATCCCGGCGTCCAGCAGCGCGGACTCGGCCTGCCGGCCGGTGAGGCCGAAGGCGGTGACGTCGAGCAGCACCAGGTGGTTGTCGGTGCCGCCGGTGACCAGGCGGGCGCCGCGGCTGGTCAGGCCCTCGGCCAGGCTCTGCGCGTTGTCGGCGACGGCCTGCGCGTAGCCGGCGAAGGAGGGCCGGCGGGCCTCGGCGAAGGCGACGGCCTTGGCGGCCATCACGTGCGGCAGCGGACCGCCGAGCACCATCGGGCAGCCGCGGTCGACGGCGTCGGCGAACTCGGGCTGGGCCAGGACGAACCCGCCGCGCGGCCCGCGCAGCGACTTGTGGCTGGTGCTGGTGACCACGTGGGCGTGCGGCACCGGGTCGAAGTCGCCGGTGAGCACCTTGCCCGCCACCAGGCCGGCGAAGTGCGCCATGTCGACGACGAAGGTGGCACCCACCTCGTCGGCGATCTCGCGCATCGTCGCGAAGTTCACGCGACGCGGGTAGGCGGAGTAGCCGGCCATCATGATCAGCGGCTTGAACTCGCGGGCCCGGGCGCGGACGGCGTCGTAGTCCAGCAGCTCGGTGGCCGGGTCGGTGCCGTAGGAGGACTGCTCGAACATCTTGCCGCTGATGTTGGGCCGGAAGCCGTGGGTGAGGTGCCCGCCGGCGTCCAGGGACATGCCGAGCATCCGCTGGTCGCCCAGGGCGCGGCGCAGCGTGGCCCAGTCGCCGTCGGTGAGGTCGTTGACGTGCCGGACGCCGGCCTTCTCCAGCGCGGGGAGCTCCACCCGCTGCGCGAGCACGGCCCAGAAGGCGACCAGGTTGGCGTCGATGCCCGAGTGCGGCTGGACGTAGGCGTAGGGGGCGCCGAACAGCTCGCGGGCGTGCTCGGCGGCGAGGGACTCGACGGTGTCGACGTTCTGGCAGCCCGCGTAGAAGCGGTGCCCCACGGTGCCCTCGGCGTACTTGTCGCTGAACCAGTTGCCCATGGTGAGCAGCACGGCCGGGCTGGCGTAGTTCTCGCTGGCGATCAGCTTGAGCGACTCGCGCTGGTCGGTCAGCTCCTGGCCGATGGCGGCGGCGACCCGCGGCTCGACGGCGCCGATCACCGCCAGGGCGCTGCGGTAGGCGTCCGAGGCCGTCGCGGCGTCGAAGGGCGTGGTGGAGGTGGGGGGCGCAGTGGTCATGGGGGTCTCCTGGCCGGCGTCGTCAACAGGGGGCGCCCAGGCGCGCGGCAGAGAGGAACTGGGCCGCTCCCCGGTGGGTGCCCACCTCTGTGCGCCAGTCACGGCCCGGGACGAGGTTATCGCGCGGCGACGACGGTGTCGCGGGGCACCGACCGGACGTCGTCGATGCCACACAGCGCCATGGTGTGCGCCAGCTCCTCGCCCAGGGCGGTGAGGACCCGGGCCACGCCGTCGGCACCGCCGGTCGCCAGGCCCCAGATCGTGGGCCGGCCGACGAAGACCGCGCGGGCGCCCAGCGCCAGGGCGGTGAGGACGTCGGAGCCGGTCCGGATGCCGCCGTCGGCGTAGACCTCCACCTCGTCGGCCACCGCGTCGACCACCTCCGGCAGGGCATGCGCGCTGGGGACCGCCGGGTCGACCTGCCGCCCGCCGTGCGTGGACACCCAGACGGCCGAGGCCCCGGCCCGCATGCAACGGGCGGCGTCGTCGCCGCGGAGCACGCCCTTGACCACGACCGGGAGGCCGGACAGGTCGCCGAAGCGGGCGATGTCGTCGAAGGTCCAGGTCGCCGTCGCCAGGTCCCGCAGCGTGGGCCGGTCCGCCTCCGCCGGCTGGTTGGCCATGCGGAGGCCGGCCGGAAGGGCGAAGTCGTGCCGCAGGTCGCGCCGCCGGCGGCCCAGCAGCGGGAGGTCGACGGTCAGGACGAGCGCGGTGTAGCCGGCCGCGCCCGCCCGGCGCGCGAGGTCGTCGGTGTGCGCTCCGGAGTGCAGCCGGTAGAGCTGGAACCACTTCGGGGCGCCGGGGGGCTCGTCCGCGACCTCCTCCAGCGCGTGCGTCGCGCTGGTCGAGACGGTCATGAGCGACCCGGCGGCCGCGGCGCCGCGTGCGGTGGCCAGCTCCCCGTCGGGGTGCGCCATGCCCTGGTAGGCCCAGGGCGCGACGCCGATGGGGGAGCGGACCGGGGTGCCCAGCAGCTCGGTGGCCAGCGGGACGGCGGTGGTGCCGGTCAGGACGCGGGGGCGCAGCCGCCACGCCCGCCAGGAGCCGGGGGCCTCGCGCAGCGTCGTCTCGGTCTCCGCGCCTCCGGCGTAGTAGTCGAAGACGTCGGCCGGGAGCAGGTCGCGGGCACGCTGCTCGAGCGCGGCCAGGTCGAGGAACGGCGGCTCGTGCCCGGCGTCCTCGGGGGTCTCCTCGCCGACGGCGCGGCGTCGCTGCCCCGGCACCGGGCTGTCAGCGGGGAGTGGAGGCGCCATAGGCTCGCACCCTATGGACACGTTGACGCCCACGGAGGTCGCCCAGCTCCTCGGTACCTCCCCGAACCGCGTCCGGCAGCTGCTGCGCGACCGGAAGCTGATGGCCGTCCCGGGCAGCGGCAACGGCAAGATCCCGGCCGCCTTCGTCCAGGACGGCGTGATCCTCAAGCACCTGCCCGGGCTGCTCACCGTGCTCGAGGACGGCGGGTACTCCGACGAGGACGCCTTCGACTGGCTGTTCCGCGAGGACGAGACGCTGCCCGGCACCCCGGTGCAGGCGCTGCGCGACGACCGGCACACCGAGGTCACCCGCCGGGCGCAGGCGCTGGCCTTCTGACCCGGGTGCATCCGCGGCCGGGACCGGTGCGGAAGGAACTGCCGTGGAGCAGCTGACCTACCTCGGGCTGCTCGTCGGGTGCCTGGTCGTGACCGCGCCCCTGGAGCTGGTGCTCCGCGTGCGGGTCTACGCCCGCTGGCGGCGGTTCCTCCTGGCCGTCGTGCCCGAGGTGTCGGTCTTCGTCGTCTGGGTGCTGTACGCGATCGCGCAGGGCCACTGGAACTACTCCTCGGTGCGCACCCTCGACGTCCGGCTGCCCGGCGGCATCCCGGTCGAGGAGGTGCTGTTCTTCCTCGTCGTCCCGCTGTGCTCGGTGCTGGCGCTGGAGGCGGTGCGGCGCGTCACCGGCTGGAATGCCGGCTACCCCGCTGAAGAAGCCGACACGTGAGCTACAGCGCGCTGGCCGTGGTCGCCGTCGTCGCCGTCCTGGTCGTGGACCTGGCGGTGTACCGGACGCGCATGGTCACCCGGAAGGTCTTCTGGACCGCCTACGCGATCATCGTGACCTTCCAGCTGCTGATGAACGGCGTGCTCACCGGCCTGGACGTCGTGGTCTACGACGAGCGGGCCATCTGGGGTCCGCGGATCGCCTACGCCCCCGTCGAGGACCTGCTGTTCGGCTTCGCCATGGTCACCCTCACCCTCGCCAGCTGGGCGGCGGTCAACCGGCGGGCGAACACCGCCAGGCGCCGCGGCTTGGACACCGA
>Ga0210040_10005814_pt1 | contig 15569 bp, 8 predicted proteins | sample CryGeyCG12114_NA_FD_185462 | JGI IMG/M metagenome (GOLD analysis project Ga0210040, IMG submission 185462) | Groundwater microbial communities from aquifer - Crystal Geyser CG19_WC_8/21/14_NA (SPAdes) (version 2) | ecosystem: Environmental > Aquatic > Deep subsurface > Groundwater | place: USA... | reverse complement strand
CTTTGACCACAAACTTTCTCCCTCCCTTTAGCAGTGTGCAATCCATGCATGATCTATTGTTAGTTTATGTCTCCAATTAAGTTGCTTTAAATTTGGGACTAATTTTGTTGAACTCACTGGAAACCAAGGGATTTTCTTTCTCACTGTTGACTTTGGCACACAGATGCCTGTTAATATTGATTAAAGACAAGTAAAACTAACAAGTTTGAGCATTTTATGCAAATGCTTGCATTGATTAAAACCAAAACTTACTATTGCTCAAGCCAGTGTGTACGGGAAGTTCTAGAGAACTAGAGGAAAACTAATTTGCCTATATATTTGGGTTTATCCTTTGCTTACCCGAATGAATGCAAGAAGACAAGTTGCTCGACTTATCACTAACTATTTAATTAGAAAGGAGAATTCAAGGAGACGACTGACTAACTATTGTTAGTCAACAGGTTCGCAAGCTTGCTAATTATTTTCAAGTCACTTACTCACTGTCAAGAATTAGATTTAGAAAATACGAAAGAAAATTCTTCCCTTTTATGGAAATTTGAAAGGAAATTAATATGCCGATGAGTATTGGACTCCCGTGAAGCGTGTCAAAAAAATGCTTTTGGAGATTACTTACTCTGGAACACATAATGGATTTTATTATTAAGAATTTTTTTAGAAATTAGTTTTTATTTGGAATGAAAAAAGGAACATAAGATGTTTAATATTTGTTTGATAATGAGCTTTTTCTAGGAATTCGTACTAACTTATGCTAAGCGAACAACATTAAAATAATTTTATTTCATGCATTGCATACGCTTATGTACAAAAGAGAAAGATGCATTAATAACCTACATAGTAGACTTTGTTTTGTGTGCGTGCGGGTTCAAATATGGTCAAAGGAATATTTTCACTACACAAAGATCCACTTCCGCAATATTATGGGCTCTTCCTTACATCTTGTGACTAGACATTGTTAATAGGTCAATTCAGGATTTTATGTATCGCACACAAGTGAAAGGGTGAGCTCCCCATTTTCTCCTATCTTAAGTTAAGTTAGGCTTTGGCTTTTGTAACCTATATAGTATTTTATTACCCAGATGGTTTGCTAGTAAACAATAAAAGGAGATGGTGCAAACAGTTTTCACTTTCTCAAACAGTATTTCCAACTAACCATTGAGTTTGTATTATCACCATATGCGTATTAATATAAAAATACATTGCGTTAATTCAGGAGGCCGACATGCAAGAAATCTCATTTGTATGCAGAAAATAATTTTATCAGTAAACAAACTGATGGATGTTTAATTAGGTTGTATGTACATGAATTAAGTTATCGCACAAAAAGATCAATCTGTTCATATGACGGTATATTGCGTTTAGTTTTCATTGCGCGCTGTGCAAACTATAAGTACAGAATGAAATTAAGTGGGTTCAGGTGTTTTAAACAAGTATCATGTTTATTTTATGAGAGTCAGTTTTGCAGATACGAATAATGCACTCTGAAGCTGGCGAGTTTATGTTTCATTTTTGTCAGTTTTAAAAAGCTTCTGTAAACTGAGAAGGCAAAAACCTCGTCAAATGTTATGGTACATAGGATTATCGTTTCCACCAGGCTATTTGGTTTATCTACTTGATGATAGGACCAAGTAAGTTTAGATTGCATTCAATATGCTATTTATTTTACTGACAGGTTTCAGAAATTTTTTTAGAAAAGTTTTACAATGTAGGGCCACAGGCTTCTCGTGAAATGCGTGGATAAAAGAGTTTTATATGCGAAAAATCATTTCTGACGAAACATATGGATCATAAAATGCTGCATTTTTGTATTGAGCTAGCTTTTTATTGTCTTTTTTTAAGCTTTCGGCTTAGCACAGCTTTTATCAACTTTTTAGTACAAAGAATACATGAATGAATCAAAACTTCTGGTACAACTAATATGCTCAGCCCGACACAGGTGTTAAAACCGGTATATACGTTTGTAACCTAATAAACAGTTTGAAATTGCACTTTTAAAATTTTTAGTCAGTGATAAATGCAGCTTTGTCCTATTAAATTTGTTTAAGGGTGTATATGCTGATTTTTTAACCCACTTTACGATTGTTGCGTTTGACAGTTTAACCAAAAACTAAGTCGATCAGTAGATGCGCTCGAAAGTTATCGTGAATACCCCAAAAAAGTGGTACGGGTACAGAAGCTTTGTATCGGGCAAAAATTATTAAATACGTGCAACGTATGTATCCAGACATGTACACTAACTTGATTAAAAATAACTATGTAGCTTAAATTCGAAATATCATTTTCCTCTTTACTTTTTAAAACATCACGTAACTCATTTAGAATCATAGCATTCTCATTTTCCCGTCCTGAAATGAACTTTGTTCACTGACTCTGAGTGAAAGTATAGCTTGGCAACTCCATTTCTTACACATTGCAATAATCCCTACACGTACCGTTGCCCTTTATATTCTCCAAATGCGTTGAATAAACATAACTAACAACTTTTTGAAAAAAATAGCAACACAAAGTGTTAAAAGCAAAGGAAGAGATAAACTAAATAGAACTTGTAGTGCGGCAAGTCGACAATCGCCATTCTATTTTTTTCTCCTATGTAACTTATGTAAGCGAATATTCGCTGTGCGTAAATACATTCACAAAGACGAGAACACTTTCACCCCTAAATGACTTCCTTACTACTGTTGATGCCCACATGTGAAGAAATTCTTCTCAGGAGACAGCTCTTTGGAACATTCTCGCAAAGACAGCACCACACCAAATGGAAAGTTTTTTTCTTGTCTACTACAATAGTTACTTTTCAAGACGTTGTGTACTATCAACACAAAACTTAAATACTCGCTGGGATCCACGTTTTTGAAACTAGGTTCATCTTTTGAAATCGATTATTGTATTTCCTATTGGTCTAGCTCATCAAAATTATGAATTCCTATTCCACAGCAATGGAGACTGCAATCGTGTAAGAATTTGACTCCCCATCGAACATATGCCAAAATATCCATGCAGAGCACCCCGCACGAAATAATTAACAAGCTCACCTTATTGTGTGCTGTGGAATTTCCATTTTCTAACCAAACCAAGCTAACTGAGTTATTCCTGGTATTTCGAAACCCAAATAAGCCCTGCTCGTGTCTTCTCAGCGCCTAACAAAATCAACATTTAACCCGAAAGGAATTAGTTGGGAACATGGTGCAATTTAGCGCTCACTCATGATTTCCTTTGTGTATTCTCATGCCTCCATTTTTTACACCGCATTTAATGTACCGCTGGGATTAACAATTTGGCATGCAAGCCACACCAACTTACAATCAGATATCCACTTGCTAATCCTACCTTTTTTACTATGCACGATCTCAAACGTGACACTGGTGTACAAACTGGGAATTCCCAGCAGATACTATCGTGCTTACGATATATGTACATAGAGTGCCTTGTCATAATAATTAACGGCTGTTACCAACCAAACCACACCACACTAACAGATGTACAGTTAGTGAGTGGACTCAAGAGTCCAACTCAGCAGTTTTGGTCAATATGGCCATAACGTCTCATTATGCTGGAGACAAACACTTAAACAATAGCACTACTGGTCATCATCGATCCCACTTTTTGTTCATTTTTCTTTTTTCCCAGCTCCCATTTAGGAACACTTTATACAAGTAGTGTGGGATGGACGGCGTATAAAGAAAACTCATCAATGCAGAGACGGGAAACGGGTAGGGATTTACGTAAGCTCCTCCAGTTTGCGGCAAATGTAGAGCCTTCTTATTATTATGAGAGCACCAGGGCTCCATACTTTTATGACAGATCTTCGGGAACAAACTGTTCACCACAGGATAGGCACACGAATAATAAAGTATATTGGACGCTATAACTAACTAACGTTTGGGTACATAATGTGTCAAGTCCAGTCCACGGAGCGGATATATGCGGGTAAACGAGAATATAGTAGTTGCCCATCTAAAGGATTATGAAAAAAGTGTGGATTTGGGTGAGAAAAGGAAACAAAAGTTGGGCGTTAGTAGTATTTCTTGAGTAATTATCATTGAATGAAATCACAATACTTTGTAATCTAGACTATGAAAGTTATATCTGTCGGATTTAATGGGTAATACAAAGTCGTGTCACGTAATATATATATTGTACTTTTGTTAGCATTAGTTAGTCAGTCATATAATGTAACTCACATGGCTTCAACAGTAATATGGTAGATGGATGATATGATAAAGTATATTATATATAAGGAATAATTGTCCATTGCGCCCGAAAAAGTGACCCTTTCCCTGTCCGTGTTTTTGATTTGGCAAGCAAGGCGACACAAAAACCCAATCATCAGTTGCTGTATTCATCGGTTGGCAACAGAAAAGGACTTGACCATTTTAGTTACACCAAATGTTGTTTCCATACATTATGGGGGCAACGAAACTAACTAAACCATGTATACAATGTGTGCAAGTCAGTTTCACCATGATAATAATGGGATTTACAATGCACTCACTTGCGCAGCTTCTGTGTTCCACGCGGATATAAGTCTTTAGTTTTTGTCCCGGAGCAGAGGTCGGACTCTTTTGTTGCAATATTGCATTGGCAATTGGCATCAAGTCAAATTTTTTCTATTCAAATGTCTACCTAAATTATCAATGTGTCACGTCAATTCACTGTCTAATGTCTTTTGATGTTCCGTCGTTCGTTTTTGGCGTGTGTTGACTTGACATTATTCACATCACTCATTCAATGTCTTTGTTCTTGTCAAAGGAAATTTTCGTCTTCGGCTGGATTTATTATTGGTTTGTCATTGTGTAAAATTTAGACGTTTTTTGAGTGGGTGGGTTAGGCAATGATGTAGTACTGCAGTGCTTTTGATTTCTGATTTAAAATAATGTTTTGTAAACGGCCGATTGAGTCGGGTTGAATGTTTTTGAGTTTTTATTTCTTTAAGTACGTTTTTTTAATATATCTGATTATCTCGTTTTACATGTCTGATTAGATTAAGTTCCCAATTTTGTAACAATTTCAACTATTTGTATGAATTTTGAGAAAAATGCTACAAAATCCATTATTTTGACATGGGTACAGCTCCCCAAGCTGATTTCTTACCATTAATTATGCAAAAAAATATGTTGAATGTACCTTATTTTAAAATTCCATGCACAGATGTTACCACCCATATAAAACAAGTCGACCTGTGTATTTGACACAAATAAAGAAACCGAACATTCTATGCTGACGCTAGGAACTCTCACTGGCTGAAACAACTCGACACAAGTTGTGAAAAGTGAGTGGAATTCCTCGAAAGCAAATAAAGTGGCTTGCTCTTTCCTTTTTGGCTTCAGACGACTAGTTCCCAGAGAAAAGAAAGGTTCCTCTTGAGACGTGCTTGGATCATTTTTACTGATTACACGTTCAAACTATTTGATTGTAATAAATAGGAGGTCTTCGAATCACTCACTATTGACTATACGTTTAGCACTCCGTTGGGAACGATGAAAAATGTTGGACTAAACTGCCGGTCAGACAACAATACATAGGATAGTACACCAGCAGTATTAATAGTTGGTGCCAAAGTTTGTTTGCCCCGGATTTTTGCTGACAGCACTATAGTTTTTGGAGAAAATTCTGGTAAGTCTTCCCACCCATATCATTTGGTGTACTGTTGTAGTTAGTTAGTTTAGAATGATTGATTACGCTCAACATAGTTGTTGACAGTGATAGGAAAAAAGTTCGGACAGCATGTGTGATGGGGTAACTTGATAATGACTCAGGCAGGAATTCTTGAGTCTTCATTTGCTAATTCAGTCTGTACTTAGTTATGCAAGCTATGGCTTGTGAGTTATATTTCATAAGAAGAGAAATTTCGAAGGAATGCCCAAAATTCCAATCTAAGTGGCAAATTAGTTTCTCTTGAAGGAGATAAGGTTTCAATAGGAGAAAAGTTTGGATACCCAAAATTATAATTTAATGGTGAGAGCGATACTTGCTGTACAGTGGTATGCAGATGGGTGATGGAAAAGGCTTTACAAGTTACGTTTTTTTCAATTTCCATCATCCATGTGAAATAGTTGTCAAGTTTAGAATCCATCGAGTGCATTTCCAGTATTTGTGGAGAGAACGGCTATTGTCAGAATAAATTGGATTGGTTTGGTTGGAAAGCTATGAAAGCAGTGGATGCTTGAAAATACGTAGAGTGAAAGGGAAATACATGAGAATGTTCTCGGAAATCTTTTCAATTCATAATTCATTTTTACACAGGTTTTGGTTAATGGCCTTTTTGAACGGAGATCAAAGAGTTATCTTTAGTTAGAGGGGCCCTCAAAATAAATCCCCAACAATACCTCTTTGATTTCAACTAACAAAGCTTGCCGACATGCAGTTAAATTTCCCTTGAACAAGGGATTTAATAAAGTTTAACTTACCGTTTAAAACAATCATACATCATCTATGAAGTTTGCAATGTACTTAAGCCCTACTACTAACTATAAGCTAACTTGTTTGGATAGTCATTGGAACAAGATTAAGAATGAAATGACTTGATTCAAAAGTTTCGTGAGAAACAGTTGGATTCAATTTCTTCATCGACTGGGAAACTTTGCACGTGCAAATCATGAAACGCCTCTGAAAGAGCACATTTTAATCCAAAAGGGGCAATGTGAATAGAAAAAGCAATTTCACGGGGCCTTGATTAACCATGTGAGATGTGAGACGTTCAAACTGCAATCCAGGATAAAATTGTGTAAATTGAAAGTTTTACGCTGATTCCGTATTCAACTTCAATGCACGATCTGAGAAAGTTTCCTTACATTCTACGTACAAAGCAAACTAAATAAATCTATCATGCATTTTGACTGTCTCCAATACAAAGGAGCTAATAACTCACAGCGGATAAATATCGAATTGGACGCGGTGGCTGGTAAATCTGCACCCGTTTATTACCAGCCAATAGAATTGGCATGTGCAAACTTTCCCATTAGAGCCTATTGAACACCACTAGAAAATGGCGACGCATGCATAATGCATTTTTTGAAAACGCTTTGGAATCCACCTCATATAAAACTTGGAATGATCATCTTACAAACCGTTCGGCCACATATTTGGGTCAATGGCTGTCTTCCAAAGAGAACAAAGTGGAACGCATCTCCTTTTTTTTATTGTCTGCCTCTGACCCAATTCCCCAATTTTCCATGCGGCCAACAAATAATGATATGTGTAGCTATTCTCAACATACTTACCAGTGTGTATATTATTTTCCATCCCGATCAGTTTACACAGTCAGTGAGTTAGAAAATCCTTTTTCTCATCATGCCAACAGCATTCAAGGCATAGTGACAATGGCCCCGAAAAAAGTAGAGCTGCTGCTACTACTATATACCAATCTCGAAGAAAAATTCTCTTTTGTAAACGGGTGCGCTCATCATCTCACAGATGCACACATGTTGGGTTTATGTATACATAATATGCATGAATGTGCGTATGGTTGGGGAAATGAAGTCAGTTTGCTCGTAAATTTCGTGCTATTCATAAAATCCTTTTTGGCATTCCACTCGAATAAACGGCACTCAAAGGAAAGAATATGCTCATGCACTGCTTATTCAATTAGTCAGTATTATGTGTATGAAAAGACGCATTTTCATGATCACAGTGTATCTCACAAAGAATTCCCGTTTCGTATTCATTCCATTCACAATGTTATTGAATGTTATGTGGTATTTCCCAGTCAGTCAGCAGTAGGTTGTTACTTAGTGAAAGTATATGTTTCCAATTGGGCAAGAAAATCCAGTTAAGTTCACTAAGGCACAGCCTGTCATCCATTTAATATCTGTTTGGTGAATAGACTAAATGAGGTTAGAGTTTCAACATTGAATGAATAGTGTGGTTAGCCTCCAACATTTGATGTGATGCAAGATTTGTGCACTTTTTCAAATACCTTCTTTTCACCCATTACACAGTTGGTACCAGACTTTGTCTCGGCTTTCTCATTTTACATACATTTTTTGTACTGAGGATTTTTGGTATGGCGATGGCCATAAGTAACTAAGTTTTCCAATGCAGCTGGTTTTGTAATATACTTTTTGCAAATTTATTATTAACGGTTATGATTATAAAAGGCAAAATTTTCGGTCGCTTTGGTCTATATAGCAAAAAATTGCAGCACATTACGATTATATGTAGTATGATGAAAAACTCAACCGTGCAGAACACTATACCAAGTGGGGTGCACATGTGGCTGAAATGTGGGATGATGTGATGGATTGCTGAAGGGAATGTTCATTGTAAGAATGTTGCTGTGGCATGTAGATTATATATGACATTGTGTTCAGCAAAGGGAAAGAAAAGCGATTGGGAATAATGATATGGGATGATGATAGAGCGTACTTGACTTGCCATCATCATCATCTCAATGGCAGATACAAGTGATGATAACTGAAACTAACTAACGAGTACAACCCATTTTCCATATCTTCATCATGATAAGTGAGTGGATACATAGGATTTTCTTGAAAATGCTCATCACATGTGATGTGATGAGCACACATTTCATTATACGGGCTCTTGAGCACAGTTGTGTGCGTTTTATCGTCGGACTTGGACTCTCGGCTTGTATAAACACTGACGAATGCTATATTTATTTACTTGTTTGTCCATAGCATAAGTTATTAAAGCTGTTTCCTCTAGGGGGCCAATTAAATGCTTTATTGCGAGACCCAATTAACATTCGGTTTGGTGTTGTGTTACAATGTAAGTAGAGTGGAGATGCGGCGTCTAACAAGAAAAAACAGGATTTTCATGCTTTTACAACTATCAGAGAAATTCTGGAAGGATTCCAGTACTGTGAATAGACAAGTGAATATTAGAATCCTCTGAATAGCAGTAAAAGTGAATAAATTTTCAAATTATTCCAAACGATTCCCTACGCTGGACGTTATAAGCAGTATTTCATTGCCCGTCCCTAAATATCTATTGCACTGGTTTGCTACAAAAGAGTATTCTTCTTTGCTCCCATAAATTTTACAGCACCTATGGGGATTTACTAAACATTACTTTGTGTTCTCTTGCAATCGAAAAAAAAATCTTTCCGACTTTCACATGCACACTAAAACAGTAAAAACCCAACCATTGCATGAATCCAGCTTACATAATCCTAATTTGCACATTAAACTCTTTTTACAAGTCATTCCAATCTAAGCCATTTCATTGCTTTCAGTCAGTCAGTCATTGTCTACTGCCCACGACTTATGAAATAAATCATAATTAACTAAATAATCCTATTATTTTGTGTATCTCAGATCGACACTTCTTCAAAAAAAATCTCGTGAGCCATGTCTCAAAGTAGCCGTCAACCAGGAATCAGTTCGCTGGACAACTCGTCCGCTATAAGTGGCTCGTCCAACTTGAACAACCAAGGATTCACAGATCGACACAAAAAGGCTTTGCGAATCCTCACCGTGATAGCTTACATGATCAGCGTGAGCGCCGTGGCCTTGGTGTTGAGCGTATATTACGTGTTCCTTTGGGAGCCACATCCCGGGAGCGATATAATCAAGTCCACAGCAGCCCGAACTCATTATCCATCTGTTCATAGTCTCAAGTATGACCAACCTAGAACCTCCCCGGTACTAGTTGCCCACGGTGACCATCAAGCTCTGAAAATCTCAACTTTATTGATTCCAGAAGGGACTTCCAAAACTTTCACAACAACAAACCAAAATCACAACTACAGCCCTGTTGATAAGTTAGCCAGCACTAAGAGAATTCCTCAATTCATCCAGAGAATGATGAATAGTACAGTTACTATGAGTACGCCAAAGTTAAGTACAGAACAAAAGGGAGAGCAGATGAATGCAAAAAATGGAGTCTATAGTAGTGGTAGTAGTAGTACAAGTATGGAAAGTAATTTAGTCAGCATTACTCAATCATCTCCAGTTTCGGTAGTTAGAAGTGGCACGTGAAAATTTTACTGAGAATCCGGAAAAGTACCTGCATATTAGCTTATAGTAAGTGGATGATGAAACATAATGGCAGATAGAGGGAGGGGTGTTCAGCTAAAGGATAGTATATCCATTATGTGAGTAAAGGAATGGAGAGCTCAGTGACAGTTTTTGCAAGAATGAAACCCGTGGCTAATAATTTTACATAAGCTTTTGCATACAGAATGACTGACGGCTATAGAATATAGAATAATTATTGTAAATTCCAATGGGAAGCCTTTGAGGCAGTTATAATATGTTCTTGTACTTTCTATGGGTTTTTGTTGCAATAGTAGTTTGGAAGTGATGGAATTGATGTAGCGTACTTTAATTGGCTGTACTGAAAAACTCGTTTTGAAAGTGCGAAAATAAATATATACGTAGTTGGTAGCAGGCTATATATTGTGTGAAAAACAAGGAATATTAAAGTCAGTCAGTAGCTTATAGTTAGTAAGTTTGCAATGTGACCATGTGCCATTATTTTTTAGGACTATGGCCTAGCTACTCATTGTTAGTCCGTTACAACTTGAACATAACATGAGTTATTAGTTTCTGATATCCTAGTATGCACTGCGGAATGAATGTGTCGCGTCCCCAAGTCTCAATATGTATGTCAGTGCACTTTATTCTCCTCTGTTATTATGATTATGAGAGAAGTAACTTTCCTCTACAACTGATTGAGCACTATTCTTATAGTTACACTTTTGATCCATATCTTTTCCAGTAGATCCGATTTTATGACGACAAAAGCAGGTCAGTTTCCTACTTTTTATCATTACGCATGGTGATTCCAACATCCCCATGTTTTATGTCCAATGGTTTCAATAGAGTGAAAAACTTTCTTTCTCCATGAATAAAAGTAATGGAGAAAATTTTGCGACAGCACAAGATTCATACCATGTTGAATTCCTGAGGTCGTATACCTTTTTTCGTAGACAGTTTTCCGCGACACAAAAAATAATCAGAAATGTTGCTTCAAACCAATATTGTGGTCGTGGTCCCATGGAGAAATTTTACAGACTTTCACATCACTTTATTATGCCGAATATCTTAAATTGCCAACCATTTTACTTACGTACTAGTAAGTAGTGCAAGAAGATTGTACATGTGTAGAGTTGATGAACAAAATACGTTTTTGACATTGAGGCTAGAAAAATGAGCTCCGTCAGTATGCTAGTGAGTAGCTTCATTGTGAGTTGAAACAAGTAGCAGTAGTTTGCAAAGGGAGTTAACAGAATTTTTAGTGCCCTGGCCGTAACCATTTAATAGTTTTTCACCACATGAACTCTTTTGGAGCAGAACAAGCATTTCGCGACTCAAAACTAGTATGTGCGTTAGTGAATAGACTGGTTCGTTTGTAGTATTTGTATGTGCAAAACGGTTTATCTGTTTCCTTGTGTTTATCTTGTCTGAAGGTGAAAGCAATAAATTATGAGTAAAACGTTCTTACTTGTCTCATGTGTAAAGCTCTAGTATGATGAAAAAGCGGGCTGTTTTTTCTGTAATACATAATACATAGAGCACTATATGCACCTTACAAATTGGCTAGGTTTTAGCTCAAATTGCCTAGCATGAGAACTTGCACTTTTGAACCTATCCTGTGTTATTTATTTTCTCAGTTTCCACAAACATTATACAGGAGGATTTCCTATGTGGTTCTATTACGTTATGTGAAAATGTAAAGAGAAATTGTATCTTGTAGTTGTAATACGTATCAGCGATTGAAAATAGTTTACGGATTTTTGAAATGTACATTTCGTTCGGGTAACTTTGTTGTATAGATTATAGATGCTGTGTTACTTACTCGTTATATTTCGTTGTTAGTTGTCTGATCTCCAGAATGAATAATTGTTAGCATATTAGTCATCGACGGATTTGAAAGTATAGTATAGTTAGTGAGTACGTAACGTATACATGACTGATATGACTTTTCCTGTTATCGAATGTGATATTTGCAGTAGTATGATGATTTTTGTAAACATGCTGTTTCAAATGTGCCAAAGAGATGTGAAGTTAAGTGCAATGTGTCCAAAGTTTGAAGCACTGTGAATTTCTTCTCGTTGTTATTATAACAGTAAACTAAACCGTAAAAATTGGTAAGAAAAATGCATTTCATTCATTCAGTTTTCATTGTTTATGTTATGAGGAAGTTGATTCAGCAATAAAAACACGGTGGAAAAATACATTTGCCTGCGTTTTTCTGCACCACAAATATTGCGCGGTTGCATCAATATTCATAACTTTTGCCTGATGTTTTTTTTATAGTTTAACCAACCACATGTTGTTTTAAACTTTGTGCATAAATGGCCTCAAAAATTTTAAGCGTCAATTCAATTAGAAAACAAATAGTCCAAAAAATTATCTTACAGTTACACAAGGGCTTTTAAGCGGTTCATTGTTTACAACGAAAGAATTTTTTCTCAGCATATAGAGGAAAGCCAAAAGCCATGAGCAAACATTTTTCCTCTTTATCTTACAGCTCACCCGCTTGAAAATAATTTTTTGTGAAAACATGACCGAGTCAACAAAGGAATTTTTTTATCATTTATTTGTGGAATGCTCATATAACTAAAGTATTTTCAGCTTTTATTTCTTAAAATTGAAAGAACCAAAATCTTTACTATTCGTCCGCACCACATGGCACCACATGTTTTCAATTTCGGAAAAAGTTTTACATGATAACTCATGATTGTGACAATTTACTCCAAAAATCTATACAGAAACAAATATTGCGCAACAAAATCCCTGCGGTTTCTGTTATGCAACTTTTCCCATATTTCTGTTTGTAATTAATTTACGATACACAGGAAAACTGAAACTAAAGATTCTATAAACTTGGCAACAACCACTCCAATATATATCCTTACCTTTTCCCTTTTTCTACCATCTTTTGTCAGCATTTCAAGTATAAGCGTCAAATAAAGTTGCCAAAGCTGCCTTTACTTCTTATGAGACCGTGCGACGTAAAACCATAAGAATGAGCATGATTGCAAAAGAGAAAGTATTACACACAACAACAAGTCTATGAGTTATCTGTTTTTAATCTAGCCTGCAGAAATGAAGATACAGAGTACAGTGTCTTATATTGCAAAAAAATCTCAAGATTCTTATTCTTGGAAACTTTTGTCTACATATTCCAAGATTGGGCAGCAGAAGATCTAGAATGTTTCCAATTTTTTTCTTCTTACAATCTAAATATACGCATGCAAATTCATATTTGTAACTGGAGCCCCGCAATTTATTCGCAAATAAATCTTTCAAGGGTATTCCTCCCCCCGAGGGTAGTGATAATGCCGTGATTAGAGGAATAAAATTGCTGTTCTTTTGAAATGTATACGTTACGCCTTTGAGAGGTGAAATCAAACTCTTTTAAATCCTTTGATGAAAACTTAAGTTAAGAACTAGATTTCACCCGATGAAAGCAATTAGTTCAAAGGATCGCAGGAAATCTCCTGATACTGTAGCCCTTGCTTTGATGCTTTTAAAAACTGCTGGTGCAAATGGAAACCTTTGATACGGGAAACCAAGTACGTGACACACAAGAATTTATTTTGAAGTCTAAAATAGTATAAAATGAGGTGAGTGTAATGCCATCTCGTCCACGAACCTGGAATTCGGAAAATTTTCACAAGTTTAGAATTAGAACCCATCATATTTTTTTAATCTGGTAAAGTAAATGCATAAGGATTTTATTTTTTGGTAATCGAAATACGAGTATTAGATTTACTTTGTGATTTCGCCTCGAACTTGTGGAAAACGTTCCCTTGCAGCATACCATTTACTTTTATCCAGCTCGGCCAAATCTCTCATCCACCATCCGTAATTCATGCTGTTGGCAACGGGAACACAGAATCTTTGTTCGGTCCCTAAAAAATTGGCAACCAATGGAACAATGTTAGATGCACAAAGGATCGTAAATATGTTAGCTTTTAGCTTTGTACGCAAGAAGCTAGAAGCATTATTGCGTATTATTTCACTCCTTGTTTTACGATTGCCAGGATTTTTTGACGCTATCAAACTTTTTCAGCACCCAAAATAGGTCATAATAGAAAAAAATTCTTGTACATGTGTATCGTATAGACTGGGAAGCAAATTCATTATTCTTTTTGGTATAGGGCATCACATACCAACTAGCCAACTATAAGTAAGCTATTAAACTACAATTCAAATCCTTTCACTAGTTAAGTTTGTGTCACTAACTTAACTAATGTTTCATTAGCAAATGCATGTGCAATAACTCCCCATGGACTGTACTTTGGTTTCCCTATATAACTAACCCTGAACCAAAAAATGCTCAAAACACATAATTAGTCCAATTTTATAACGTATCATTTTTCATAATCCCATTTTAATTAATTTAATTAGTTTAGGAGGCCAATTTATCACGGTGACAGTCTGTATTGCGTAAACAACATGCAAATTTAATCAACTTTTGTTATGCATCGCTGCCTGCTTTACATACCATAAGGACTCCTTGTATGTCTCCTTTTCTGATAGTACAGTCTCTCGAACCTTCCATAATGTTTTCCATCCACTAGACCCGTGTAGATGTCAATGTTTCGGAAATCCTCAGCTAATTTCCTATAATCAATATTGGTGTCACCCTTTTTGGGTACAAACTGATCCATTTGGGGACGCCCTTGATATTTGTCTATAAACCGGGGATTCACTGACTCCCGAATTGGTTTTTGATAGCCCAAGTCTGTCAAGCCCATGAAGAAAATGCGATTGTTCACTTTATCTTGTGCAGCTTTTTCTAAAACTTCTTCTGTGACTCCACATGGAACTCGGCAGCTGATGCAGCCGCATCTTTTTTCTTCCTCTTCTACACGCTTCGGGCAACAGAAATGGCGGAGTGGAGTTTGTGGCCTGATTTCGATACATTTTCCAGGGGATAGGTCCAGATTCATGGTGGAAAGAGAAAATGATATAGTATTAGTTACAAAAAAATCGGGGACAGCGAATACGAATTTATTGTGTTGGGGTAATAGATGATAGTAAATTCCCAAAATAATTCTTTGCATTCTGGTTTTGGACTGGATGTTTGCATGGAATGAAATACAGAATCCCTATAGCAAAGTATTTTATGCCGGTTACGGATTTGGAAATGATGAAGATCAATAAATCATGGAAAGTAGAGTTTGATTGACGTTTTGTAAGTAAGTTTTGTATGGTAAATATAGATAGAGATAGTTGGATCGGATGCCAAAAATAAGTGGTACGTGCGTAAATTGGTGGTTTATGACGGCAATGTTTTTCCCCTGTGAATTTTTGTGATGTGTTCCATGTTTTTGTGGAAACTTGTGTTTTCGATTTGATTTACAGATTTGGCTGCCGATGAGCAATGAAGGCGATTGCAGAGTGCAGACTGCAGAGTATAGCTTATAGCGGCATCGTGTATCGAAAACTCAATAGACTAGAGAAAACTCTTTTGGGTTGGGGCGGGAGTATAATTAATTTTGAAAATTCTGTGTACGTGTCAAAAATCAGTAAAAAAAAAATAAAATTCATGTTTGTTTATATTTCGAAACATTAGGTATCCTTTTTATGTTTACTAATCCATTTTTATCTGAAGCAGAAGGGAGAGTTGCCTTTGCTAGTTTTATTTGCCAATTA
>Ga0210040_10005812_pt1 | contig 15572 bp, 11 predicted proteins | sample CryGeyCG12114_NA_FD_185462 | JGI IMG/M metagenome (GOLD analysis project Ga0210040, IMG submission 185462) | Groundwater microbial communities from aquifer - Crystal Geyser CG19_WC_8/21/14_NA (SPAdes) (version 2) | ecosystem: Environmental > Aquatic > Deep subsurface > Groundwater | place: USA... | reverse complement strand
TTTTTCATTTGGTGTTCATCCTTTACTATTCGCTGGTACCAGGTGGTACGTACATCACTGGCTTTAAAATCCGGGTAAGTATCTTCGGGTTGGTAGCATAGCGTAAAAATGGGTGCATTCGGGAAGGCATAATGCAAGCAACGAGCCACTTGTTCTGCCCCACCTCTTCGCATTAAATCATCGTGTACTATGGCTAATTTCACTCGTGATATAAATATTTCTAATTAAACTTTAAGTAAAATTTAGATTAATTTTTACAAAAACCTCTTTTAAGAGCAATTCTATTTAGTTAATTATTTAAGTGAAGTTTATTTTCTAAAAGCTCTTAGTGATTTCTTTTCTTCACCTAAATGGGTATCGTAACAAACAATATCGGTAACTTGATTTATCTGAGTATCATAAATCACTATATTCATGCCTCTTCCTTTTACTGAATAATCGAAGTTATTTATAATTATTGTACTATTATTCCCAAATGGCTGACCAGCAGAGAAAATTTTGTACTTAACTTTTCCTTTCAGTGGATCGGATTTTAAACCATCGGAAATAATAGTAACCGGACCTGCCCCATTTATTTCTTCTATTAATTTGCCATTATACAAAACAGCTCCATAAGACCCTCTATAGGGGAGGCTATCTATTTTAGAACCATATTTTTTTAAGTAAGCTTTAAGATCATGCGACAGGTTATGCGAAGCATCATCCATGGCGCTAAAAAAGATTACTGTATTAGCATTACTTCGTTTCTGAACAAAATCTTTTATAGACTCAGAATTTATGGGTTTTACGTTATACTGTTCGGTTAGTACAGGAATACGAACTGCTTGTGTAGCCAACACCTCCGGTCTATTCTTAATCACTTTAAATAACTTTCTTTCTTCGCCTAAATGGGTATCATAACTAACAATATCGGTAACTTCGTTTATCTGGGTGTCATAAACCACTATATTCATACCTCTTCTTTTATAAGAATAGTCGAAGCCATCAATATGAATCATACTGTTATTACCGAATGGCTCGCCGCCGGAGAAAATTTCGTACTTAACTTTTCCTTTTAGTGGATCGGATTTTAAACTATCGGAAATAATAGTAACCGGACCTGCCCCATTTATTTCTTCTATTATTTTACCATTATACAAAACAGCTCCATAAGATCCCCTAAAAGGAAGGCTATCTATTTTTGAACCATATTGTTTTAAATAATGAATAAAATCCGGTGGCAACTTATGTGAAGCTTCGTCCATAGCACTAAAAAAGATCACCGTATTGGGCTTGCTTCGTTTTTGTACAAAATCTTTTATATTCTCAACAGCTACCAGTTTAAAATCAAATTGATCCCCTATTTCCGGGAAATAAGCCCGCTCATTGGCAACATAAAAAGAGTCTGATTGAATTAAGTCCAGGAAAGGAACAACAGATTTAGGTTTTAAGTCACCCGTCAGATTCTTGTAATTCATATATTGGTGCATATTATAATCAGCACTTCTTACATATAAGGGCAAAACATCTTTTTGCTCCTGGTATAAGGATAGTACTTGCTTAAAAACAAATGTCTCATATGTATTTTTAGTTACAATTCCGTTGGTGCTGGTATTATATAGAAAAAGATAAATAGTTAATAGAACAAGACAGACTTTAGGAATGAAATCCTTTCCAGTGGAAAATACCATTCCAATAAAAATAGCAGTTAAGACATAAACCGGAATGAAAAATACTGGCAAGTCTGGTACATTGTAGCTAATATTAAAGAATATTTGCCCAAACATGGCCAGAGAAAGGAAGCCTGATATAACATATTGTCTCTTTACATATAGGTAGTAGAAGAATCCGGCACCGGCAAACAGTAGACCTAAAACAGTAAAGTTGTCATTTAAGAACCTAAATAATATCGGGAAACGTTCAAATACCACTTTATCAAATGGAAACGCCAGCATAATAGACTTAGCGTCGGAGCCGGTTATATAATGAAAAAACTGTGCGAAAGTAGGATTAAAGATGATTTCCTTATACTCCGGATTGCCGGAAGTTGCCCGGTAATATAAAAATCCATATTGTAGCATTCCTACCAAAACAAACAAAGCTACCAAAAGCAGGTTTTTTGGTTTAAAAACTATCTTGTAATCTGTAATAAGTGAAATGAATAATACAGCGGGCAAAATGGTGACCATGCTTAAATGGTTACCAAAACTTAACGCATAAACAGCGCAACCCCAAAGATAGTACTTGGTGTTTTTGGTTAGATAAAACTGAATGAACAGATAAAAAACAGATAAAAGATAAAAAACATTAAAAGTGTATACTTCAGCTTCCGTAGCTTCTGCCCAAAAATTATAAGTAAAACCTAATACTAAAGTTGAAATAAAGCTTCCTAATTTATTTCTCGTCAGTAAATAAATTAAAGAATAGAAAACTGATAAAGATAGCGCACCAAAAAATACAGCGATGAAAGTTATTCTTTCGGGTTTATCCAAAAAGAAAATAATACGCGAAAATATTTCGGAAAGAGCCAGGAATTGAGGGTAACCTGTTCCGTGCGGTAAGCCATTTGCCAGATACAGGTATTGCCATTTTATTGAATCACCAAAATTAATCCGCCCCCCTGCACCAGGATATATGGTAATTAAATAAATAACAAGGAAGGTAATAAAAACAAATATTTGGTACGAATAAGCTAAAGCAAGTCCTTTAAGCTTAGTTGCTAGTTCTTTCATAATATAGAGTAAAGAATAAAGATAGCTCCTATAATATTAGATGCTAATCATTTACTCTTATCCGCTGAGTTTTTGAATCACTTCAGAAATGCAGGTTTATTTCCTTCGTTGATAATTTTTGAGAAAGCTTTAAAGAGGCTTCAATTGCTTTATCCATATTATAATACTCCCACTCGGCAAATCTACCTACTAAATAAAAATTATATTTCTCTAATTGCTCTTTTAAACCGTTTATTTTTTGCCGGGTATCTTTTTCCTGAATCACATAAGAATTAGGTTCGTAGTTATACGATAGCGGTGAAAGATTACCGGGAAGTTTCTTTATTTCTTCTTTCATTACCTCCGGATCTACTTTGCCGGAAAACTCTACCACACACGTTTTCCGTTCCGATCCTTGATTATTAGATGGACTAAAGTTGCCGGTATAAATAATCCTATGGGCTTTTGTAAAATCTTCGGGAATATATAACCAGGATAAATCATCATTATTATCACACTCACAGAATAGGTTAGAGGTACCGTTAGATTTTAAATCCCTTACGTTTTCCAAAGCAACTTGCAGTTCCGTATCGGAGGTTTTTATAATATCGGCTAACTCCCGCACATCGGCGGTATAAACAATGGTATCGGCATTTATAGAATTATTAATGATAAAATTTCCGTTTTGTCTTTCAATTTTATCTACTATCACGCTGGTTTTTATATGCAGCCCTTCTGACAAACGATTCGCAATAAATTGAGAACCGCCCGATTTTGGATAGTAGAAAGTAGCGTGAACCATGGCCGATTCTTCTTCTTTTACTATGTTGCTTATCAGTATGTCTCTGATGTTAGGCATTGGTAATTTACCCTCTAACCATTCCAGCGCTACTTTAGATAAATCGGTATTCCAGATTTTTTGATTATAAGGTTTGAAGTAAAGATAGTACAGGGTATCGCCAAAATTCCCACGTAAGAAATCTTCAAAATTGCCATATTCCAGCGGATGTTTTGCTTCCTTTTTCTGAATTTCCATTAATTCAGATATTACTTTTACTACCAGCTCCTTATCAAATTCATATAAATGATTTTCTATAGGATAGCCGATAAATTTACCGTTATAGAGAATCTTCGCTTTTCTTTTGGTCTTGAGAAACTCTTTTTCGATATCAAACGGAGACCAGAACCAATCAAAAACTTCTTTATTTCTAGAATTAAATACATGACCGCCTACTTTATGAAAAAGATTGCCTGCCACATAATCGCATTTAATTAACCCTCCTACTTTATCTGCTTTATCCAGAAGCTCTACATCGGCAGTATTTGATAATAAACGGGCCGCCGACAATCCTGATATTCCTGCTCCAACAATAGTAACTTTCTTCATCACCTTACTTTATTATAATTCTACTAAGCAACTACTACTATAAATAACATTTCTTACCAATCAGACGCTGTTTTACATAATACAGCAGGGTTTCTCTGGCATTTTTAATAGCTTTTGGAGAAACACTGGGCGAAGGAGCCCGGTAATGAATAGGCACTTCCATATACCTCTTTTTGCGGAGCAAATAACGAATTTCTGTTTGATAAAAGTGAGCCGTGGATTTGAGCGGATAATCTAAAAATTGCTTTACAACATTACGACTAAAGCCCTGATAGCCGGAGGTCATATCTTTCATGGTAGTGCCTAAAAGCCAATTGGCCAGCACTGTGCCGAATTTAGAAAGAAACCACCTGCTCCAGGCCGAGTCGGCAGTGCTACCACCATTAATAAACCGGCTGCCAAAAGCACATTCATTTCCTTCGTTTAAAACCCTTAAAAACATAGGTAAAGCGCGGGGGTCATGAGATAAGCCGGCATCCATTTCTATAATAAAAGCGTGGCCATTGTTGTAGGCAGCCCTATAACCTGCCAAGTAAGCCTCCACCACATTGCGGGTTTCCGGCGCCCAAACTGTAACAAATCGCTCATCCTTTTTTGATAGGTTCTGGGCAAGTTCCAGCGTTTTGTCTTTAGAAGCCTTATCCACTACTATATATACCTTCCCGCTTTCCAATCTATCTAATTGCACACTCAAAAGCGATATTAATGGTGCAAAACCATTCTCTTCGTTGGCCATCGGTACAACCAACGCCCAGTCATTGTTGAAATACATAGAAAATATTTGTCAGCTATAAAATTATGATAATATTATGTATTTTTTGCAATTTTATGTTTTAGGTAGCAAGGTTTTCTATTATTTATTACTTTCAATCAATACATTATTCCCATAATATAATAATTCCTGTATATAAATTCTATGTTTTAGGATGAAGCATCTTCCGATAAAACATGATTTTTATTCGGAGTAAAAATAAATTGACTAGCGATAAGGGCATTGAAAAACGCATAAAAAATCACGCCTTTCTGTCTATTTAAAAAGGATTCACTTATGCAGGCCAACATAAAAATTAATATAAAATAAATATAAAGGTATTGCTTTTGTTTTATAGCGACTACCATTGGATATAGGAAAGCTAACAATAATAAGCTTAAACCAATTAAGCCATGGCGCACCATTTCTTCTAAATATTCATTATGCAAATTATAGTTATACAAGTGCCCCCAGAACTTTTTATCCTGATAACAAGCTTGTAAAAGTGGCTTAACATCACCGGTGCCTACCCCATAAAACCAGGAGTCATTTTCATCTAAAATGTCAATACTACACTGCCACTGAATAAGCCGGGGTGTAAACGGATGATACACTCCCTTATAAAATAAAATTTCGTTTAATTTACTTCGGGTAGTGGGTAAGCTTAACACGCCAACCACCCCAATTATAATGGTAAATGCCAGCAAAATTAATATTCTAAAGCTTTTAGTTTGAATAGTAAAAACGAGCATTTGCAAACCCAGCACCGCAAAAGAGATAAATATTGCCATGCGGGCACCTAAAACAATTAAAAAAAGATATAACATCAGGATTATAAAACCTAAACCTGACCGGGCATACCGATTAAGTTGCTGCCAGTATTTAATTAACAGATATAATAAACTCACAATTAAAAACACCAGATATAACCCGGAATAAGCATGATGTAAGTGAACCAGTTCATCCATAGCTTCGGTAAGTAGTGGTACTTTGGTAAGCGAGCCATAGGTTAATAATAATTTTGCGATAGCATAAGTAAAAAGACTAAAACAGCATATACCAAAAGAGATAATAATGTATATTAACTGCTTACCTCTTAAAGCTGGCATTGATAATATAACCAATGGAAAAATAACTAGCCCAGCTTTCTTTTCCAGTTTTGTAAGGGCATCATGCACATCGGTACTATACAAAATACCCAAGAATTGAATAAAATAGACGGCCGTAAAAATCCAGAAATATTTATTTTTTATTAAGGTTTGTATTTTTGAATACAGGCTACCTGAAAACAGCCAAAAGAGCAGCAGCAAGCCAATAGCAATATTATTAAAGATAATTCCCAGCGGTAGAGTAAAAGCAACTAACGCTAACAAGATTAGATAAATCTTTTCATAATGAGTTCTAAACATCATGTTATTTAAATTAGGAAGCTGTTTCGGGTATATTATTTACCCCTGATTTCTTTTGATAATTTACGTAAACGTAATAAAGCGAGAGAGTCAGTACAAATGGAAGGGCATTAGAAGGGGTAGTTATCCGGTGCTCTGTAAAACTCATTACTGTTAAATTAAAAAAAGATACCAATAAAAAGTCTCTTATAGTTGGCTCCTGGCCATTTTGCAATAAGAATTTATAGACCGAACGCCAGAACATAATAAATAAAACAAGGCCCAACAAACCTTGTTCACCTAAAAAATGCAGAAATGAATGATGTGCATGGGAATCGTTGTATACTTTGTTTTTCTGTTTATTGGTACTAAAAAAGCCGGGTACGGCATCATTAAATATATAGGGCACGTCATTTAAGGAGCCAAAACCTGTCCCTAATAAAGGTGAGTGAAAAAAACTATCTACCGCCCGTGGCCAGGTTTCATACATTCTGATTAAAACATTATTATACTTAGTAGAAACATTGCCATAATTCTTATGGACATAAGCTTCGTAATTTTCATAAATATCAGCATGGCGGCTGTTCATAATATATTTTTTATATTCCGGATAAGTATCTATGAGTATATATATCTGAATAGCCGAAAGCCCAACCAATATCCAGGTAATCAGGTATGATTTTCTGATATGCAAAAAATACAGGCAGCTTAATCCGATTACCAAGCCCAGAATAGATCCGCGCGAATAAGTAGCATATAAAAAAAATGCGTTTAGCAGCAGTATAATCAGGTTTTTGTAAGACTTCTTCTCCAGGAAATAAATAAAAGCCAGTGAAGTAACAATACTATAAAAGCCACCGGCTCCATTCGTGGATAAAAACAAGCCAAAAAAAGCCGGCTGGTTTTGCAACGTGCTGAAGCAATATACTACCAGGTTTACAACCGTAGAAAGGTAGAGAAAATATCGAAACAACTTATCAATATCATACTTTATGCTTAAAAAAGGCAGCACCAATAAGGGGAGATAAGAAATAAAAAAGTTGCCATCATAGCGGTAAAATCCGAACTTCAGAAAAGAAGCAGGATTATACAGTAAGGTACTAAACCCCGCAAACAAAAAGAATAAAAGTAGCCAGAAAACAGTAGGGGGCAAATACCGGCGGTTTATTAATATAAAAGGAAACAGAAAAGCGGCAATCAGCGACGGTAAAGGACTAATAAACAAAATATTAGTCATGGTACCAAATAAGCCTAAAACAGAAGCGGCAATAATCAATTGTCGTTGCATGAAATATATTATTTCAAGGTATTAATTATACTGGCTAATTTCTCGGCAGAATTTTTCCAATTAAAGGTGCGAGCCCGTTTAAGCCCTTTCAAAATTAACGTTTTTCTTATTTCCTCATTTTCGGCAAGTAGTTTTATGGCTTGGGCAATTTCATTTGGCTCTAAAGGGTTTACATAATAACTAGCATCACCACAAACTTCGGGTAAACTGGAAGTGTTAGATACAATGGTAGGGCAGCCGCAATACATGGCTTCCAAAGGAGGAATTCCGAAACCTTCGAATAAAGATGGATAAACAAAAAGCCGGGCCTTTTGGTAAACTTCAGCTAAATTTGTATCGGACAGATAGCCTGTAAAAATAATATCTTCGCGATCCTGTACCAACATTTTAAGATCCGGATCATTAAAAACTTTTGAACCGGCGCCCACAATAACTAATTTTATACCGGTTATATCTGCCAGCTTAAATGCCTGAATTAAATTTTTTAAATTTTTTCGGGGCTCAATTGATGATACTGATAAAATATAATGCCCGTACTTATTTACGCTGGTAAGAGTATTATTACTTATAAAATTTTCAGAAACACCATTATAGATTACCTCTATATCTGTTTTAGGGATATTTAAAATAGAATGAAGGGAATCTTTAGAAAAATTACTAACGGTTATAATCTTCTTTGAGCTTCTGGCTATTTGGGGTAAGATAATCTTGTATACCGTAGCAAAAGATTTAGAAAACCATTGGGGATTTATAAAAGAAGATAAATCATGAATACAAACTACTTTATTATTATAATAAACCGGAGCAGTATTACATAAATTTACCAGTAAAGGGTTTCCTAATCGGCGAAGATAAAGGGGTAATTCCAATTGTTCCCAAAAATGGCTGGAGAGCTTGCCATATGTTTCAACGTTTAACTCTGCAGCAAGATCAGGGTGTATAATATTATCTGGTGCCACAAACCGGATTTCTGGTATCAGGTCTTGAAGAAGCCGGCAGATTTCGATTGCAAACCGCTGTACACCGGTAATGGTTTGGGTAAGAAACCTGGCATTAATTACAACCTCCCCTCTTACTGAATTCATGCTCCCGCGGTTCCTATTTTACCTACTGTTTTTAATTTATGCATAAAGCTAATTTAGAATCAGACACAAGTATCAAGATATTAGACACAAGACTTGTCTAATTATAGAGTATTGGCTCTCATTTAAGTGGCTAACTATAACCAAAATATTTAATGTAGGTCTAATTTTTCCTTTTACTTATATTAAATATTCAACTCATGTGCGCCCGACTTAGAATATAAGCATTTAATCTTGCAATAACGTCCTGCTGTTCGTAAGATTTTACCCTATTAAACCCGGCCTGGATATAATCGGAGGAGTTTAGACTTACATTTATTATAGTTTGTATCCAGTCCTCTTTATTCCAGGTTTTAACAGTTTCACCAGCTCCTTCTACCACTTCTATCATAGCCGAATTATGGGCCGATACCACAGGGCAACCGCACGCCATAGCTTCTAATTGTGGCATACCAAATCCTTCATTTAAGGATGTTGATACATATACGGTAGCTATGGCATATAATTTTACTAGATCTTCGGTAGAAACAAAGCCGGCAAAAGTAACATTATTCTTTGGATATCCTGGTGCTGTTACCACATCTTTAATACTGGTTTCACCCCAACCTTTTGCACCAACAACTAACAAGCTAAAGCCAAATGTAGCAAGTTCGGGCATGAGCGAAAGCAGGAAAGACAGGTTTTTACGCGGTTCTAAGGTACCTACAAATATGATGAACTTTCCGGCCAAATTATATTTAGATCTCAGATCCTGCTTTTTAGCCGGTGTTAAACTGGTGCATTTAAAAATAGTAGTATTTATGAAGAAACCCGTAAATACAGATTTGCATTTCCTATCCGGAAAGGAATCTTCAATACCTTTTTTGGTATAAGCAGAATTTGCCCACAACAGGTCAGCGTTATTTATAGACTGGTCATGAAGTAATTCAAATAAAACACGGTTTATAAACGACATGGTATTTTTAAATTGTTTAAAAACCATATCGTGTACCGTTACCAGCGTTTTAACTTTTTTGGGTAGATAAGGAGGTAGCAAAAAAGCTGGTGCCCAGAATAAATCTATATTCAGCTTTTCAACAATAGATTTAGTTTTTAATAAATACCAGAAAATGGCATAATTAGGAATTAATTTTAAAGGAATTATAATTATGTGTATATTTTCTTTTTGGATTAATTTATCCTTTAGCTCTTCATTAAATAGATCATTGGCTAAAAGATACAAATCCCAGGTAGGGTTATGTTGTGCTATACCGTTAATAGCGGAAACCAAGAAATTAGGAATACCACTTGGAGTAGCCCTCAGAGCTCTACAGTCAATTGCTAATTTCATTTTTATAATTATTTATTGTAGCAAAATCAACTTAAGCATTTAAAAATTATTTTATAATTACTTTAAATTCTAATCTATTTATTGATCTATCAAATAAATGATATTTAAAAGGAATTAAGTAACTTCTCATGCAAAAGTAAATTCAAATTATACAGATTTATAAACAGAAGTAAGCTTATCAATAGCTTTATTGAGTGTAAAATTTACTTCAACATAAGAGCTATACTCTTTTTTATCTTCTAATAAGCTTATTTTCAGGATTCCTTCTTCTATAGATTTTAAAGAACCAGGATAACAATAAATAGCATTATCTTTAAAATACTCCTGAACAGGATCACACATACCTACTAGAATGGGTTTATTGAAAGCTAGAGCTTCTAAGTTTGCCAAACCTGGTGTTTCAACAAAGCTCACTAATACATGAGCCTTACAATTATAAATGGCAGATTTTATGTAGTCTGTTTCGGAACTGCGATTTATATATTCTATTTGCGTAATTTTATCTTTATTGGAATTTACTAACCTGGAAAATTCATCATTCAATTCCTTCGATTGAAATCTTTGCGAACCAATCAATACTAAAGGTGTATTTATTTTATCGTAAACGGATAAAAAAGCTTTGATTAAGTTAATTGAATTCTTTCTCTCATCCTGAAAACTTATACTCAGTAAATAACCTGGTTTTATGTCATACCTCTCCAGAAAACAATTGGGATTTGTTGGGACTCTAAAAAATTCTTTTTCTAGGGAATTATAAACAACTTCAATTTTAGGTTCTAAAGACTTACCAAACAAAGTTATTAATTGCTTTTTTTCAGATAAACTATTTACAATAATAGCATCTGATAATGAAAATATATTTTTCTTATATTTATAGAAGTTAAGCCCTTTAGTAAATTTAGACATGAAACTTTTTATTTGCATAAAGAAAATTTTATCGAAATAAAAAGTAGGGCTAATTACAACTTTGATATTACTATTTTTACTTTTAAGCGGAACCAACAAATCAAAATACCAGTTTCCGTATCCGAATAAATGTAATACATCAATATCTTTGAGAAAATCTTTATCCCAAAAATCTAATTTGCTTATTGTAAACTGCTCTGATAAATTATTATTTATATATTCATAATAAGAAAGCATTTGTACTTCTTTGCCTCCAAATGCAAAAGCAAATGGGTAATCACTCAAATAAACAATACGCATTTTTACAAAAGGTAAAACTTGGATTTATGCTTTGGTTAAAACTCCAATGTTAAGTTCGGACATGATATAATTTAATACCTTTTTGCTGGTTTGCCCATCGCCATATGGGTTGCTAGCTTTGGCCATTAAAGAATATTCATGAGGATTAGTAAGCAATTTAGCTGTTTCCTGAAATATTACTTCTTTGTTAGTACCTACCAGTTTGGCGGTGCCAGCTTTAACTCCCTCCATCCTCTCAGTTACCTCCCTCATAACTAAAACGGGCTTACCTAATGAAGGCGCTTCTTCCTGAATACCACCTGAATCGGTTAATACCAAGAAACTTTTATTCATTAACCAAATTAATAAAGCATAATCTAATGGTGCTATTAAATGAACATTTTTAACACCGGATAAGAATTTTTTAACAGGCTCTTGCACATTAGGATTTAGATGTACTGGATATACTACTTCTACATCTTCAAATTTATCAGCAATATTCTTTATTGCACTACAAATGTCCTCAAACGGCTCACCAAAACTTTCTCTTCTATGGGCGGTAACTAATATAATTCTTTTAGAAAAATCAATAGTCTTAAAATGGTGGTAATAAAAATCCTCATTCTCTTTTATCAAAGAAAGCCCTAAGAATAAAGCGTCAATTACGCTATTTCCCACTACTTCAACATTTTCATGGATACCCTCTTTAGCTAAATTATTCTTAGCTTCAATAGTAGGCGCAAAATGATAGGAAGCCAAATGTCCACACAGTATTCTATTACCTTCTTCAGGAAACGGAGAATATTTATTGCCACTTCTTAAGCCAGCTTCAATGTGTACCACTTTAATTTTCTTATAATATCCGGCCAGGCTACCAACAAAAGCAGTTGTTGTATCGCCTTGTACAAATAAAATATCCGGATTAGTACTTTCCAAAACCCTTTCCAAAGCTTTAAGCCCAAACGCAGTTAAGTCAAACAATGTTTGATTTGGCTGCATAAGATTAAGATTATAATCTGGTATTATACCAAAAAAGTTTAGTACCTGATCTAACATTTGCCGGTGCTGACCAGTGACACAAACTTTAATATTAAACTGTAAAGGATATTTTAGAAATTCTTTTACTAAAGGAGCCATTTTTATTGCTTCGGGCCTGGTTCCTATGATAAAGAGGATGTTTTTCATTTGTTTAATTTTAACTTATAGATGAAGAAAGTCATAAGGAAAGTTAGCATAACTTCTCCAAATAAAATTCCCCCTACTATTGCTTTGAATGAATATTGTTGGGTCATAAATAGAAATATTGCTAAAGTACAAGTACTTGCTATAACAAAGGCTTTGCTATAAATAGCACTATTACCACTTCCAACTAAGAACTGAATACCAATAAAATTATTAATGACCCCAAATAGGAGCCAAATTCCAAAATAAATAAGTAAATATGAGTAATTAACATATTGAATATCATATAGAACTGAAACAATTTCTAGGTGAAAAACAACCATAATCAGTACTACCAGCAAGGCCAGTAATATAGTATATTTACCTATTTTTAATATTACTGCTTTACCAGCTGCTTTTGATTTGGAAAACTGATAACTTACATGAGGAAAAATAGCCTGCGTAATAGGCGAGAACATACTAACAAAGGCTTTCGCCAATTTTTCTATTGCACTATAATATCCAACAACTTCACGGCTTTGGAATAAGCCTAAAACAAATATACCGCTGGATGATATAATGTTGCTTGAAAGAGAAGTTATAAAGACAGTAAAGCCATTTTTTAGCTGTTGAACTATATCATTTACAGTTGGAATGATTATATGGATCCCAAAATATTTAAAGCTTAATATTAAGGATATTGCTCCACCTGTTATAAACCCTACAGATGTAACTAAAGGAACATATATGTAATCGTCCGCACTATGTACACATATAAAAATAAGAATTGTAAATATTAAACGGGAAAGTATATTGATTAAAGTAATAAACTTCATTTTTTCTATTCCTTGGAAAAACCAAGATGGAAAAATGACTTGTCCTACTACAACTCCAAATGAAAGCAAATAAATGATGCGATCAGAGGGTGATTGTTCGAGAAAAACTACAATAATTGTAAAAACAATAAAGCTTAAGAATAATAATATCAGCTTCAATGTTATTACTGTACAAAATATCCTGGATACCTTCTCTAAATTATTTTTATTGATCGAAATTTCTTTCGTAGCCGACAGGTTAAAACCATAATCAGTAATAATTACAAAATATCCTACTAATGCTTGCGCAAAACTTATTAATCCAAATTTTTCAGGACCTAACACTCGAACCAAGTAAGGTAAGGTTAGAAGCGGCAGAATATAATTAGACCCTTGTAATACAAATAAAGAAATTACGTTAAATAAAATCGGTTTAAGATCAGCAGATAAAAATTTATTTACTGGGAAAAGCTTCGAAAAAACAGATTCCAACTATTCTTATTTTAATTTCTTTATATAAACCGAACTGTTTATCTTTTAGTGTGAAGAAACACTAGGTAATTCTTTGTACAAAGCTACCATAAAATTATTTACAAATAGGTTTAAAAGTTATAAATTTGTCCGTTAGCTTATCTTATTCATGAATAACAAAGAAATTAATAATTTTAACAGAAAAACTTCTTCCGAAGAAGAAATTGATTTAAATAAACTTTTCAATTCTATAGTAAATGGCTTTTCTACTTTCTTTAAAGGCCTTTTCCGGGTGTTTTTCTTGTTTTTAGATACCCTTTTAGCTAATCTTAAAATTGTAGGTTTATTTGTTTTAGTGGGTGGTATTTTAGGTTTAAGCTATACTTTTATAATAAAGCCATATTATGAATCCAGCATGACTTTAGGGTCGGTTTATTATAGAGGCCAATTAATTAACAACTCTATTCAGAATTTAAATTTACTGTGTAAGGAGCAAAATTACAGCTCATTATCCAGGATTTTAGAAATACCTACTACCCAAGCCTCAACTTTAAGAGGTATCCAAATAGAGCCAGTGGTATCACCTAACATGCAATTGCTGGTAGATCTTTATAAAGAAACAGAAGGAAATAAACGAAGACTGGATTCTTTAATTCTTAGTTCCGAAGACACAACCTTTCAGATAAAAGTACAGGTTTTTGATACTACCTTCTTAAAAGGACTGGATACTTCAATTGTAAATTATATATTGAAAAACAAATTTGTTAAAAAGAGAATTGATATAGAACGTGTGAATCTTAGAAACCGCAAAGCAAAGCTTATTAAAGAATCTACTAGCCTAGATACCTTGAAACGTAATATTGCTTTGAGTTACCGGAGTCAGGCTGGCGGACGTACAGGCACCAATAATGTTATTCTGGATGATAAAGGCACCAATCCGATAGATGTTTACCGGGAAGATATGCGCCTTTTCGAACAGCAACTCAATATAGACCGGTTATTGTATATTAATTCAGAAATTGAAATTATAGATCCGTTTATTGCTTACGGCGATCCAAAAAGCGGCACCTATCTAACAAATGGATTGAAGGGATTGTTATTTGGTTTGTTAATAGGCTTATTATTGATTTTATTTAAAGTATTGAGCATTGGTATTAATAAAATGAAGATGTTATTGAGGCAAGATGATAATTTGTAAATTATCCCCCCACATCATCTTCGCTGAATTAATCAGTAATAATTATCATTTTTACTTATACTTTATAAGCAATAAACATTGATTTAAATTACCAAAATTTTGCAAAAAACTAGTTTAGCTATTATAAACTGCTGTTACACAAGAGAAGGGTTTAAAAAGATTATTGAATTCATATTGGTCATCCCGCCGGAATCTAATTAGTAAGTAACCGATTAGATCCCGGCAGAATAGCAGTAGTGGGCTCCTCTTCTATTTTTATAGTTATCCTTCTACTTTGCTTAACGTCAATTATTAATATTTAAAAATTTAGTTATTATATCTTAACTAGTTTAAAAATCTATCACTGTTCCAATTTAGGTTTTGCAAGTTAACCTCGCTAAATACTGGTAATTCTCACCCTCATACAATAACTCGCAATTATAACCATATTGCGCTGCGTAATCTGACAATAACATAAAGTCGATAAACAGCCACTTAAAAGCTGGGCCTTTTACTTTTTTGTATTCCATTTGGTACGTAACAACCCCGTGGTACTCGGCATTTAAGTCTATAAGCAGCACACCTTCTTCTTCGTCGTAAAACATATAACTGATATCGGAAGAATCAGCGATAATCTGGGCGCCCGGTTTTAAGTTCTTCTTTATTTCTAACAGAAAAGAACGTAGCCCTTCCAAATCACCTACCAGTCCCAAACCATTCATTAACATCAGGATGGTATCGTATTGCGAAACGCCCAGGTTAAAAATATCTTTATGCTCAACCTGCTTTATGCCCCGAAATTTCATTACAGCACAAGCTCCCTCCGATAAATCAAAGGCCGTAATGT